>WBZL01002735.1_pt1 | contig 16811 bp, 14 predicted proteins | sample 5204291 | NCBI WGS metagenome assembly WBZL01 (sample SAMN12344345, study PRJNA552823) | activated sludge metagenome | biome: Activated sludge suspended growth; feature: Nitrification reactor; material: Wastewater; isolation source: activated sludge from nitrification reactor of wastewater...
AAGCGTTCCGTCGAGGCCGGTGTGGACAGGACCTGCTTGAAACCGGCGGTGGCATCGCGCACCGCCGATCCGCGATCGGTGAGACGCGTGGTGTCGCGGCGGTTGATGAGCAGACTGGCCGCTGCGGCCACCAGCAGCAGTGTGGCGACGACCATCCCACTGGTCATCCAGATGAGTGCGCTGAATCCGCCGATGATGGCCAGGTACGCCAGCAGCAGGGCCCAGCCGGAACCTCCCACCCGGGTCGCGTAGCCGTCGCGGATGACCTTGTCGTCGGTCTGGCCCGTGATGTCGCCGTCGAGCGCGGACAGGACCTTGCCGTCCTCCGCGCTGGTCTTCGAGATGAACCGCTGGGAGCCGGGAGTGGTCAGTCCCAAGCGGGTCAGCGCCTCGGGGAAGCCCATGAGGTCGGGCACCGGGGCAGTGGTCCTCGTGAGCTTGATCCACGCCGGGCCGTCGTCGGAGGTCGCGGTCCGCTCCTCCGCGGTGAACTCGACGACGCCGTGCGCCACGAGATTGAGAAGAACCGCCGGCACGCCGCGACCGGCCGGCGCCTCGTCCAAGGTCCACGCGCAGGTCAGTGGATCCGGTCCTGGCGGTTCGAAGTGCGGTGTGATCGCCGGGCGGCGCTCGCGCGATCTGGCGAAGGTCGAGCCGGTGAGCGCCAAGGAGAGCCCGACGAATCCCAGCGTTGAGAACAGGACGATGTTCTGCCACGGCGTGCGCTGCAGGCCCGGCGCGTTCTCCGCGAAGAAGGCCTTCATCGTCACGGGGGTGTAGGCGGGCAGGTTCTGCAGGTTGATCGTGTAGCCGCTGCCGGAGTCCTGGATCTCGCACGGCACGCTCGCCTCGCACACCGGCGGCTCCACAGAGGGCGGCATCTGCGCCGTCACCTCGACCGCTCGCATGGGCATCGCCCAGCCGGACCCGACGACGTCCCAATACCACTGGGACGAGGCTCCCTCCGGGCCGTCCTTCGGTTTGGTGATCGCGTTGTCCGTCGAAGATACGATCCGGTAGCGCTGGATACCCGGTTCGAATGTCCGGTACGGCGATCCGATCCGGATGGTCATGGTTCCGCCACCGTTCTGGGTCACCTCGTAGGGTTCGGGGATCCAGTTCCCGCCCTCCTCGCGGTCGACCTTCAACACCTCCACCGGGTGCTGGACGTTGCTGTACTGGGCATCCTGCGTGTCGAAGATCCGGTAGATGCCGTGCTTGCCGTACTGGGTGAACTCGACGTCCAGCAGTTCGGTGGAGACCAACACACCGGCCGGGCTGAGCGTGAACTGGGCGGAGTAGTTGTCGAGGATCGAGGTGTCGGTGGGCGCCTCACCACCGCCGCCGAAGGCCGTCTTCAGGGGGACCGGATACACCCCACGCCATCCCGCGACCACGGCCGCGAGCAGCAGCAGAACCAGAAACAACCGGAACTTCGGGATCCGCATGGCGCTACCCTGCCCTCGTGACCTTCTTCGTGCTTGCGATCGTAGTCCTGGTGGCCATGTTCGCTGCGCTCATCTACAACCGTCTGGTCCGGCTGCGGAACAAGGTCGAAGAAGCCTGGGCACAGATCGACGTGCAGTTGCAGCGCCGGCACGACTTGATCCCCAACCTCGTGAACACGGTCAAGGGGTACGCCGCGCACGAGAAGTCCACCCTTGAGGAGGTCACCGCCGCTCGGACGGCCGCGGTCGCTGCGCAGGGCGCAGAGGCCGCTGGAAAGTCCGAGGAGGCCCTGACCGCGGCGCTGGGCAGGCTGTTCGCGCTGGCAGAGAACTACCCCGACCTCAAGGCCGACCAGAACTTCCGGCAACTGCAGGAGGAACTGTCCGACACCGAGGACAAGGTGGCGTTCGCGCGGCAGTACTACAACGACAACGTGCGCGAGTGGAACACGCGGATCGCCTCGGTGCCGGACAACCTGGTCGCCGGCTTGATGCGTGCTCAGAAGGCGGAGTACTTCGAACTCGAAGGGGGCGCAGGCGCGGCTCCCCAGGTGAGTTTCTGAATGCCTGACTGGGTTCACCATGTCGTCTGGTGGCAGATCCATCCGCTGGGGTTCGTCGATGCACCGTTGACGGCCCAGCCCGAGGTGGTCCACCGCCTGCCGAGAGTCGAGGCCTGGTTGGACTACCTCATCGAACTCGGCGCCTCCGGGCTGGCACTCGGTCCGATCTTCACCTCCGCCAGCCACGGTTACGACACCAACGACTACTACCGGATCGATCCCCGGCTCGGCGACGAGGCGGACTTCGCCCACCTGGTCGAACAGGCACACGCCCGCGGCATCCGCGTGCTTCTGGACGGCGTGTTCAACCATGTGGGCCGGGACTTCCCGATGTTCCAGGAGGGCCGGGCCGACTGGTTCCATCTCTACCCCGGTGGTGAGTATGAACACTTCGAGGGACATCGCGATCTCGTGACCCTCAACCACGGATCCCCGGTGGTCGTCGACTTCGTGGTCGACGTCATGTGTCACTGGCTCGAGCGCGGGGCCGACGGCTGGCGCCTCGACGCGGCGTACGCGATCCCGGCGGGTTTCTGGGCGCAGGTCCTGCCACGGGTCCGCGAGCGGTTCCCGCAGGCGTACATCGTCGGCGAGATGATCCACGGGGATTACGTCGCCTACGTCCAGGAAGCCGGGCTGGATTCCGTGACGGAGTACGAACTCTGGAAGGCGATCTGGAGTTCACTGAACGACCGGAACTTCCACGAACTCACCTGGACACTCGGCCGCCACAACGGTTTCCTCGAGCACTATGTGCCGCTGACGTTCCTCGGCAACCACGATGTCACCCGCATCGCCAGCAAACTGACCGACGAGCAGCATTACCCGCATGCGCTGGCGATCCTCATGACGGTTGGCGGAACCCCGTCCATCTACGCCGGCGACGAGCAGGGTTTCCGAGGGATCAAGGAGGACCGCCCCGGCGGCGACGACGAGGTGCGCCAAGCGTTCCCCGAGCACCCCGCGGACCTCGCCCCCTTCGGCGAAGGCTGGTTCCGGATGCATCAGGAACTCATCGGCCTCCGCCGCCGCCATCCATGGCTCGAACGTGCTCGCACCGACGTGTACCACGTGACCGACGACCAGATCGCCTACCGCAGCCACGGCGAGGGCGGCGCGCTGCTGGTCGGCCTCAACGTCGGGGATGGGGGAGCCGTCATGCCGGTGGGCGGGCCGGTGATCGCCGGGCAGGGGCAGCCTGTCGAGGGCGGGATGCTGATTCCGGAGCACGGCTGGGTCATCTGCGAGGACTGAGCGCTTGCGACACAGCCGTTTGTGACAATGAGGCGTGCGCATCGTCACCTGGAACGTGAACTCCCTGCCCAGTCGGATGCCCCGCATGAGCGTGTGGCTGCAGGTGATGAAGCCCGATGTGCTCTGCCTGCAGGAGACCAAGATCTCCGACGAGCAGTTCCCGTACACCGACCTCGCCGACCTCGGGTACGAGGCGGTCCACCGCGGGGACGGCCGCTGGAACGGCGTGGCGATCCTCTCCCGGGTCGGCATCGACGACGTCGTGACCGACCTCCCGGACGTGATCGGCTTCCCCGACGAGGCGGATCCGCCCGAACCGCGCTTCATCTCGGCGGTCTGCGGGGGAGTGCAGGTGGCCTGTGTGTACGTCCCCAACGGGCGCACGCTGGACAACCCGCACTACATGTACAAATTGCGCTGGCTGTCCGCACTGCACCGCTTTGCTGCCGCACCCGCCGCCGGCGCCCGGCCCTTCGCCATCCTCGGGGATTTCAACGTCGCCCCACATGACGAGGACGTGTGGGACATGGCCGACTTCGACGGCAGCACCCACGTGTCCGAACCGGAGCGGGTGGCGATCCGCGAACTCGAGGGACTCGGGCTGACCGACCTGCCGCCCACGATCAGCAAGGGTCAGCCGTTCACGTTCTGGGACTACCGTGGGGGCAACTTCCACAAGGGCCTCGGGATGCGCATCGACCTGATCATGGCCAACGGGTCCTTCGCCGACGCTGTCACCGACACCTTCATCGACCGTGAGGCACGCAAGACGGGGACCAAGGGCACCCCGCCGCCGAGCGACCACGCCCCGCTCATCGCTGACTTGGCCCTGTAGCACCTGCCCGGCCGTGGCGCGTCCCGGCGCTCCCACGTACCGTCGAAGGGTGCGAGTACTTCCGGTCGCCCTGGCCGCCACCACCCTCTCGGTGCTGCTGGGCGCCCCGGCGCAGGCGGACGGCCCCGGTTACAAGTTCTTCAAGACTGCCGGGAAGCCGACCAAGCCAGGTGCCTATTGGGACCCGTGTTCGACGGTGCGCTATGGCATCGATTTCACGTACGCACGCAAGCAGGGCTTACGCGTGGCACGTGAAGAAGCGCGCTGGCGTTCGGCGGTCAAGGAGGTCGCCGACGCGATGGGTGTCCGGTTCGTCTACGAGGGCCGGATCCGCTCCCGGGCCCAGAACGGGGTGCAGCCGCAGTCGGCCGCCGACGTGGACCTCATCGTCACCTTCGGTTCGGAGTCCCGCAGGGGGCGCTACGGCTACGGCCGCGTGCTCTCCGGACCCGTCGCCGGCATCGCGGGGATCTCGTGGCAGCAGTCCACGGCGGCCGCCCGGGTCGACTACGGCTATGTGATCATCGATGCCAAAGAAGTCGCCCGGAAGACGGATGCGATCACTGAGCCCTTCGACCCCCGTCCGGCAACCCAACGTCCGCCGGATGTGGTGCGTTCGCTCTACATGCACGAGTTCGGTCACGCCGTCGGTCTGTCCCACGTGCGGGACAAGAAGCAGTTGATGTACCCCCGCCTCCTGCCTGAGCGGGCCGACACCCTGGGGCCCGGCGATCTGCGGGGCCTGCGGAAGTTGGGCAACCAGCGCTGCTTCTAGCGGCGACCCAGCTCGGTGTTGACCTCCAGCACGGTCTCGTCGTCGACCATGTCCAGTGCGTGAGCGAGATCTGCGGCGCGGCCGGCGTCCTTGACCAGATAGAGCGGGATGCCCTCGCCGCGCAGGGCCGTGGCCTTCTTCGACAGTTCCTTGTTGCGGTCGTCGGATGCGGGTCCCACCTGCCGGATCAGAATGAGCTTGACGCGACCGGGGAACTCGCGCGCCATCTCCTCGTAGGTGAGCGGATCGCGCTGACCGCTGTCGCCGATGAGTACGAAAGAGGTGTCGGGGTAGGACTCGAAGAGTCGCCGGATGGCCACCCGCTTGTGCTCGGCCCCGCTGCGGCGAAGGTAGCGCTCGGTCGGCCCCCAGTCCGTGAGGAACATCGGACCCTGCGGGAAAGCGCGCAACTGGATGAACTGCTGGAGCATCTCGTAGAAGGCCCAACTGCCGGTGGAGACGTAGAAGAAGGCGGGTTCGGGTTTGCGAGCTCCGCCCGACCCCGCGACGCCACGGGCGATGCCCCGGTACAGCGACGACATGCCGCGCACGGCACTGCGGGTGTTGGCGTCGCGCAGCAGCGCTTGCTTCACCGCGGTCAGGCCTTCGGTCAGGCCACTGACGAGGATCGTGTCGTCGATATCGGAGATGACCGCGAAGGGGGCTTTTGCGGCCGGCTTGATCACACGGCCGGTCCCCGAGGCCGACTCCCCGTCCTCGATGGGAGTGGTGACCGCGAAGGCGTCGTGCCACCCGGCACGCAACCGCGGCACCGGGATCGAGAAGTTGGCGTAGCCGCGGGCGTCGGTGACCTCCTTGGCGCTGAACTTGCCGATCCGTAGTTCGACCTCGACGCCGACGATCGACAGCGCGCCATGGCGGCGCAGGTTCGACTGCATCGTGTCCCAGTACGGGATGCGGCTGTCGCCGGGCAGTTCCGGTGCCTCGATCACACGCACCCGGACCTTGGCCACCCCCTCGGCCACGTAGCCCCGGTAGACGGTGACATGCATCCCCCGGAAGGCGCCGGACTCCATCTTCTGCTCGCGGCGACGGCGCGTGAGTCTGCCTTCGATCCCGGCCACTGCAGCCGCGGTCTCGGGGCTGCGCAGTTTCGCGTTCAGTCCGGACGCGAGGCGACGGGGAAGATGGGCCACGGTGCTCAGCATGCCAGCCTGATCACAACTCGCGCTCGTAGACGAACATCAGCGGTCCGCCGTCGCCCTCGGTGCGCCGGAAGCCCATGCTCTCGTAGAGGTGTCGTGCTGCGAGGTCGTCCTCGGAGGTCCCCAGGTGTATGTAGTCGGCGCCCCGGTCCCTGGCGGCAGCCAGCGCCGCGGCCATCAGGGCCTTGCCGATGCCTGCACCGCGATGCTCCGGGCGGACGTACAACTCCGCGAGGTAGCACTCGTCGTTGCGGCTCCACAGGGAGGGCTGGAAGCGCAGCAGAACCAGGCCCACGTCACCGGCCAGCAGAACCACGGTGTCGCGGGGGAGCAGTTCGCGGATGCGGATCGCGAGGTCGACGGCCGACGGCGTCGGCTCCTCGAACTCGGTGTTGAAGTCGTGCAGCAGTTCGCCGATCGTCGCGGCGTCCTCAGCAGTGGCGAGTCTGACATCCATGGGCTTCCAAGGTAGCCACTTGTCACTGGTGCGCCGCAACCCTTGATCATTTGATGCGTTGATCTGTGCCCGTCCATCTCCTACACTCCAACGCACCGGAAGGGGATGAGAATGCGCATGGTCATCAAGGCTCTCGGGGTACTGGCGGCCTCGGCTCTGCTAGCCGGCCCGGCCACAGCGGCCGACGGGGGAGCGGCTTTCGTTTTCGATGCCGACTCCGGGAAGGGCGTGGTCGCGATCAGCGCAGACTCCGAGCTCTCCTTCAATCTCTTCGGTCTCAAACCGAACACAAGGTACCGGGTGATCGTCAGCAGCAGGGGGTGCTCGTCGTTGAAGGGGACGATCGTCAAGAGGTCGTTCCGGACCGACTCGTTAGGGGTCGCCTGGGATCCCGTCGACGTGCAGTCGACCGCGACGCCGAAGTCCGCGCGGATCATGCGTGGGGACAGGATGGTCGCCTGCAGCGTGGACTCGGATCCGCAACCTGACGTCACCAAGATCACTAACGCATCGCCAGGTCTTCTCGCGGTGTCGCAGAACACCGACCAGTGGCGCATCTCCCTGTCGATCGGAGGCCTGCGGCCGCAGAAGGCCTACCGGATCGTGGCGTTGGAGGGCACGTGCTCGAACACCGCTCCGGTGCTTAAGCGCGGTTCGTTCCGGTCCACAGTGAAAGGCGCGGCGATGGTCGACCTGAAGACCGCGCCGGTCGCCGGCACGAGCATCGGTGCGGTGGCGGTGGCCCGTAAGGGCGGGCAACTGATCTTCTGCGAGGCCGTCTGAGTCCGCACTCTTACGGCATTCGGGGGTTGAGTGTCGCGTTGTTACGGATCCGCGGCCCTCGGAACCGGTAACCACGCGACACTCAGCAGAGGACTCCGTCACATTCGGCGGGTGACCTCCCGGTGGGGTCTCACCTAGGGTGTGTCCATGAACCTCGCCGACAACTTCGTGGCCACCGCCACCGCCCAGCCCGATCACGTCGCCATCAAGTTCGACGACCTAGAACTCAGTTACGCGGCGCTCGACACCGCGAGCAGCATGGCCGCCGGGTGGCTGGCGGAGCTGGGGGTCGGTCCTGGTGACCGCGTCGGGTTGATGCTTCCCAACATCCCGCAGTTCCCGATCCTGTACTACGGGATCCTGCGCGCCGGAGCCGTCGTGGTGCCGATGAACCCGCTGTTCAAGTCCCGTGAGGTCGAGTACTACCTGACCGACTCCGGCGCGAAGGCGATCTTCGCCTGGGACGGGATCGCGGCAGAAGCCCAGCCCGGCGCCGAAGCCGCCGGAGTCCCGTGTGTGCTGGTCGGCCAGGACTTCGCCGCCGAACTCGGTCAGCACGCACCTGCGCCGTCCGTGGTCGAACGGGATGCCGACGACACCGCGGTGATCCTCTACACCTCCGGCACCACCGGCAAGCCCAAGGGGGCGGAGCTGACCCACAGCAATCTGCTGAGCAACGTCGCTGTGGCGGTGGACCTGTTCGATGGCACCCCCGATGACGTGATCTTCGGCGGCCTGCCGCTGTTCCACTCGTTCGGGCAGATGTGCGGGCTCAACGCCGCGATGACCTGCGGCGCCACGCTGACCCTGATCCCGCGCTTCGACCCGACCAAGGCACTCGAGGTCCTGCAGCGCGACAAGGTGACGATCATGCAGGGCGTGCCCACGATGTACGTCGCACTGGTCCAGCACCCGGAGCACAAGAGTTACGACACCTCCACCCTGCGGGTGAGCGTGTCGGGTGGGGCCTCGCTGCCGGTGGAGATCCTGCGTGGCTTCGAATCGGAGTTCGACGCGATCCTGCTCGAGGGCTACGGGTTGAGCGAGACCAGCCCGATCGCCTCGTTCAACCACGCCGACCGCGAGCGCAAGGCCGGTTCCATCGGCACTCCGATCCGCGATGTCGAGATGCGCCTGATCGACAACGACTGGAACGACGTGCCCGCCGGCGAGATCGGGGAGATCGCGATCAAGGGCCCGAACGTGATGAAGGGGTACTGGCAGCGTCCGGACGCCACGGCGGAGTCGATCCGCGACGACTGGTTCCGCACCGGCGACCTCGCGAAGGTCGACGAGGACGGCTACTACTTCATCGTCGACCGCGCCAAGGACATGATCATCCGCGGTGGCTACAACGTGTACCCGCGCGAGGTCGAAGAGGTGCTGTACGAGCACCCCGCCGTGGCTGAGGCCGCAGTCGTGGGCGTGCCTGATCCCGAGTACGGCGAGGAGATCGGGGCGGCCATCACGCTCAAGCCCGGCGCCACGGCGTCGGCTGAGGAGATCCAGGAGTTCGTCAAGGAGCGCATCGCGGCGTACAAGTACCCCCGCATCGTGTGGTTCCTCGACGAGGGCTTGCCCAAGGGCCCGACCGGGAAGATCCTGAAGCGGGAGATCCACCCGCCGGCGTGATGATCTCGTCCGAGCGGTACACAGGGACATACATGCCTGCGGCGTGACCACGCAGCGTCACCGCCATTCGCTCGATGCGCCCAGTCGGTCGGGTGTGTACAGACTTGATGAGCACCCGACCCCCACTCCCCCCTACCGTGCGGTCATGGAAACGCAGGAGCAGCAGAAGAGCAATAGGACCGTGTACGTCCTGGCCGTGTTCGTGTTCGCGGTGGGTGGGTTCGTTCTTCTCGCGACCGGCGCACCGGCATGGATCGCCGTGGCTTGCGTAGTCATCGCCGCGCTCGTGGGCTGGGTGGCGCTGCGGGCCGAAACTCCGCTTGAGCGCATGCAGATCACCTACGCGCTGGTGGCGGCGGTCTTCGCGCTCGCCGCGGTGGTCCTGTACAGCCCGGGGGTGCCCGCATTCATTTCCGGCGCCTGCATGCTCATCGGTGTCTTCAACTTCTGGATGGCGCTCAACAGCAAGGGCGCGGAGTCAGCCGCCTAACACCAGGTCCCAGGGCTCGGCCTCCTCGGGTGTGGGGCAGCACTGCAAGTGGATAAACGCCGCGAGACCCGGGTGTTCCATCACGGATGTCGCGTCGTCCAGCGGACCGGCACACACGGCGCACCTCTGGGAGCAGGTGAACCAGCCGTCGCCCGCCACCGTAGGTGGGTCTCCGAAGCACGCGAAGTCGCTGCCGCAGGTGCTGCAGATCGGGTCCGTCCCCATGAGCTCATCGTAAATCGAGTGACGCTCAGCGCTTGACGCGGAACTTCTTCACCTTGATCGGCGACACGCCTGTGGAGTTGGTCGAGACTGTGGTCGGGAGCGCCGCCGAGTGTCGGCGGCGGACATGATCGTGCGGGCCCGCTCGAGTCAGACGGGCCCGCACGACGTGGGTGGCGACTACCGCGCCAGTCGCACCTGCTGCGACACGGTGCTCTTCAGGCCGTACTTCGCCCGCACCTTGACCCGGTAGGTCCCCTTGGGCAGATCGATCGTGTGGGTCCCGTCCTTGGACGTGATCCACAGCGTCTTACCGGACTTCCTCCAGGTCGCCGCGTTCGCCTTGCCCGCACCCTTGCGGAAGACCTTGATCCAGTAGCCCTTGCCCTCGTCCGGGTTGACGTCGACGAACAGCTTGGAGCGGTTGCGGATCGCCTTGACCGTGACAGTCGACTTACGAGTGACCTTGGCCTTGACCTGCGCCGGTGGTTCTGGCGCTGCCTTGATCATCACCTCGTACTTCTCCACCTCGCCGACGGCTCCACTGGGCGACGCGACGGTGAACTCGGCTGAGATCATCCCCACCGCGGCGTTGCTCGGCACGGCCAGTGGCACCTGCCGCTGACCCTGTGCGCCCTCGATGGGCTCCAGTGCCTCGGAGGCATCCGCGAAGTCGCCGTCGTCGTTCCAGTCGAAGGCCGCTGTGATGGTGCCGCTGCCGTCGACCGCAACCGGAATCGTGTAACTGCTGCCGGCCACCAACTCGCTGGGCATCAGCACACCGTCGGTCCCGTCCTCCTCGGTGCCGAGGACCGGCATCGGGGGCTCCGGCGGAAGGAATGCATCCGCGGTGAACGGGTTGGGCAACTGTGTTGCCTCGCAGACCTGCGGATCCCACGCCTCGGGAACCGCTGGCAGGCCGTCCACGTAATCGTCCTCCGACTTCCAGAAGGTGTAAGGAACCGTCTGGTAGCAGGACAGGACGTGCTCCATCACGGTGAACTGTTCACTCGAGGTCTTGACGGTACTGCCGCCCAGTCCAGCTCCCCAGGTGCCGACGAGGTTGAGCGTCTTCATCAGCTGGGTCTCGTTGTCTGCCAACAACAGTGCAGTCTCGTCGTCCGACGGGTCGTCGACTGTGCCCTTGTTGTCCGTGTAGTCCAGGGCCCAGCCCTCCTCGGCGACACCGTCACGTCCCTGCACATAGGCGCCTTCGAAGTCCTCGATCCCGTAGGTGAAGCCGGAGTCCATGGGGTTCAGGACAGCCGAGGTCTGACTTCCGTCGAGCTTGCCCACCATGGTGTCGCCGACCACGGTCTCGCCGTCATCGCCGTCCTTGATGACGTTGACATCTTCGATGTCCGTGGTTCCCAGGTCATCAGCGACGATGTCATCGGTCGTGAAGTTGTGCCGGACGGTGTACTGCTGGCCGTCCTCGGTCTCCACATCGAGTTCGACCCAGTACATCTGCACCGGCTTCATGTCGCCCTTGACGAAGAACGCGACGTCGAAGTCCGAGGTCAGTGCTGTGCCGTTGGTGGTCACACACGATCCGTCCTGTGCGGAACCCACGTGACAGCGTCCGGAGTCGGCATCAGTCACCACCTGTCCGGCCACCGTGTCCTGCCCGGACCAGGTGGTCGTCCACCCGGAGGTGTAGGCCAGCGGCGACTGCGCGTCATCCCAGCGGGCATCCGCAGCGGTCTGCTTCCAGTCGAGGAGGTTGATCGTCGTGGGGTCGTCAAGGACGTCCCCAGTCTCGAACTTCTTGTCCTCCTTCTCGTACGGCGGCGCTACGCACGCGGGGTTGTTCGGATCGGTGGCCACTGGCGCGGGCATCTCGAGGTGCGGCAGGTTCTGGCCGAACTTGTCGTTCAGCAGTCGCCAGCGGGGTCCCACGATGAGCTTCCCGAGAGTGTTGTCCGGTGTCTGGCTGCCGACCATGTCGCCGTCCGCTGTCTTGTACGCCCATGCGAACGGATCGCGGTCGATGGTGGTGTACCAGGCGTTGCTGTACCCGCCGGCCAGATCGCTGGACAGCGCCCCAGGGATCGCGAGGCTCGGATCCCGCAGGACCGTTCCGGCGGGGATGAAGTCACCGTCCCCCTCGTAGCAGCCACGCGTCGATCGCCACGTGCCGTCGTCGGCCACTTCGTACTCGGGAACCAGCCCGGTCGCCCCTTCGTTCTCCCAGTCCTCCGGGCGGATCTGGTCGTTGGGGTTGTTCGTGATGGAGTGCTTGACCCGCAACTGCGCCTTCGTGACCTTCAGCCCCTTGCCCTCAGCGGTCTTCCATTCCTCCGGCAGCGGCAGGTGGGCGACGAACCTGATGTCCGTGGGCTTCTTCACGGCCTGACCCCAGCTGTACAACAGCTTCCCGTCGTCCTTCTTCCTGACCGAGTAATGGCTCCCCAGGTACAGGTCGATGTTGTTCGGGATGACGTTGTCCTCGCCGGGGACCAGTTCCGCGATGATCTGGCCCCACGGGCGGTCGTCATCCGCACTCGGCGTGACCGTCGCGCCAAGTGCGGGAGACGCTCCCGCCACCATCGTCAAACCGGCGGCCACCGCGATGGCCCGCCTTCGACTCGATGTAGACATTTCCTCTTCCTTTCCCCTCAGTAGGACCCGCCGAAGGACTCGACTCCGGTGGTGTCCGAGAGCAGTGTGGGCTGCTGTCTGCGCAGTCGATATGACGAACGTGTGGAGATCGTGTGGAGATCCGAAACGGCCGTTCCTGAAGGCCGTGGGGGCCCCTGCGAGCCGCGGCCGGATGGGTGCGACCATGGAGGAAGAGAAGATCAACTTCTCTCGGGCGAAGGGGGGTCGCCGGACGATGTCGACGGTTCTTGTCGTCGAGGATGAGCGGGACATCCGGGATTTGCTACGCCGTTTTCTGGAGCGGGCCGGCTATTCGGTGCTGACCGCTGCCGCCGGAGCCGGCGCCCTATCGCTGCTCGAGTCGGCGCAGGTGGATCTGGTGCTGCTCGACCTCGGCCTGCCGGACATCGACGGGACCGAAATCCTGACGGAGGTGGCGCCGGGGGTGCCCGTCATCGTGCTCACGGCGCGCTCCGAACTCGCGGACAGGGTCACCGGGCTACGGCTCGGCGCGGATGACTACGTGATCAAGCCTTTCAGTCCGACCGAGGTGGTGCTGAGGGTCAAGGCCGTCCTCGGCAGAACGCGGGGCCGGCAGCAGGAGGCGCAAAGCCGGCGTAGCTACGAGGACGGTGAGCTCATCATTGATCTGCGTCAACACGCCGCAACCCGCCTGGGTGACGAGATGACGCTCACGGTGACGGAGTGGGAGCTTCTGCTCGCCCTCGCGGAATCACCGGGCCGAGTGCTCAGCCGTTCGGAACTGGCCAACAGGGCGCGGGGCTATGAGTTCGACGGGTACGAGCGGACCATCGACTCGCACGTGAAGAACCTGCGGCACAAACTCCGCGACGACCACCACCGAGTGATCGAGACGGTGGTAGGCGTGGGTTATCGATTCACGTTGCATCCCGATGCGTGAGTGGTTGCGGCTCGGGCCGCTCGGGTGGCGCTTCGTGGCCGCGTTCCTCATCGTGGGCCTTGCCAGCATCGGGGGCTTGTTGATCGCCACCGCGCTTGAGTTGGACCATCGCGACGCACTCGCCGCCACCGCGCAACGCCAAGGAATGATCGATCGTCTCGCCAGGGAGACCGGTGCTGAATTCGCGCGCACCGGTGATTGGCAGGACATCGACCTGTCGCGTCCTGTGGCAGTCGCCGAGTCGAACGACGCGCACTTCGTCGCCGTTGATGCGTCCGACACCGTGGTGATCGGCGGGCCGGTGGGGTCGGACTTCCGGGATCGGGCCGTGAGCGCGCCGGTTCTGGTGGACGGTCGTCGCGTGGGCCAGGTGTATGTCGTGTTCTACTCGGACGAAGCGGTCACCGCCCCGCAGCTCGGGGCCTCGTGGTTCCTGGCGGCCGGCACCATCGCGGCGCTCGCAGCGATCGTGACCGCCATCATCGTCACACGCCTGCTGACCAGGCCACTGATAGACCTTTCCGACGCCGCGGCCTCGTTCGCGGACGGGGACCGAGAGGCGCGGGCTGCGACCGAGGCCCCCGGCGAGTTGGGCCAGTTGGGCCGGGCCTTCAATGAGATGGCCGACCAGGTGACGAGCAGTGAACAGGCGCGCCGTCGGGTGTCTGCTGACGTCGCCCACGAACTCCGTACGCCCCTGACCGTCTTGCAGGCAGGACTCGAGGAGTTACGGGATGGACTTGTCCCCGCCGATCCGTCGACCCTGTCCGCCCTACACGACCAAGCCGTACGGCTCGGCAGAGTGGTCAACGACCTGTCGGAACTTGCGCATGCCGAGTCACCGAGTCTTCTGCTGTCGCGCGAACGCCTCGACCTGGCCGATCTCGCGTCGGACGCGCTGCTCGTGTGGCGGCCAAGGATCGATGATGCCGAAATGACGCTGGATACCTCCCTGCAGATGGGGACGATGGTGTCTGTCGACGCGGATCGGATGAGTCAGGTCGTGACGAACCTCATCTCGAACGCCGTGCGGTACTCATCGGTGGGCGACAGGATCACGGTGACTGTGCGGGGCGAGGGTGACCACGCGGTCCTGAGCGTGGCAGACACCGGTCCGGGGATCCCTGCGGACGACATCCCACACGTGCTGGCTCGCTCTTACCGAGGAACCGATCAGCAGACGACGCCCGGCTCCGGAATCGGCCTGGCGGTGGTCAGCGCCCTGGTCCAGGCACACGGCGGTGATGTGCACATCACATCGCAGGTCGGTAAGGGGACCACCGTGACCGTGCGAGTGCCGCGCGCTCAGTGAACTCGCGACTGTTGCGGAGGGCCAGGGATTCGAACCCTGGGTGACGTTGCCGCCACAACGGTTTTCAAGACCGTCTCCTTAGGCCACTCGGACAGCCCTCCCGACCGCCATTGTGGCAAAGGGTCCCCCGTACACTTGTCGGCGGAGGCGTCGCCTAGTCCGGTCTATGGCGCCCGCCTGCTAAGCGGGTTTGGGACTCAAATCCCATCGCGGGTTCAAATCCCGCCGCCTCCGCTCATGGTGAAGGGTCTCGACGCGTGCGTCGGGGCCCTTCTGCCTGCCCGGAGTGTGGCTACGGAACCGGAGGAACGCGACAGAGTTCCGACGGCTCCCGCCGCCTCATTGCGGTCGGTCGCTCACGACGCTCCGGATAACTGACGTCTGTCCGATCCGGGAAGGATCGGCACACCTGGGAAGCAAAGGTGCATCCGGGAAGCATGTGGCCGTGGATTCTCCTTCCCCGGTGTACCGATCCTTCCCGGGTAGGGCCGGAACCCCGGCAATCACCCCACCGCTTCTGCCACGATGGCACCCGTGAAGTGGGTCAAGCGCATCCTGATAACCCTCGGCGTCCTCGTCCTGGTCCTGATCCTGGCGGTCGTCGGGATCCTCTGGTACCTGAAGATTCCGACCACCGGGGCAGCCATGGCGGCCAAGGCGGTGTGCTCGGCGGCTTTCGTAGCCGGCCGGCCGGCGGACGTCGACACGCTGATGGAGCAGGACGTCACCCCCGCCAGCCCCGCGCTGTTCGGGCTGGTCTCCGCCGATCTCAACGCCGAGGAGCACTACGCCACTGGGAAGTTCCTGGGCATGTTCGAACGCCAGGCCTCGCTGACGACCGACCGCGGCTGCGTGCTCGGTGCTCCAGCGGATCCCACCGCGGTGCCGTACCAGGCAGCGCCAGCGAATCCGGCCCCGTGGCCGGCCGGTGATTCCGTGGCTCCCGAGAGCGACTGGCCGGCTGGCGTGAAGGGCGACGACCTGAAGGCGGTCGTCGAAGAGGCCTTCGCGGACTCCGGTGATCCGCTCGGTGCCAACGCGCGCGGCGTGGCTGTCGTTCAGGACGGCAAACTCCTGATCGTGCGCAGCGGCAAGGACATCGACAACCCGAATGTGGCGCTGCACGGTTGGTCGATGACCAAGACCGTTGCCGCGATGCTCGCCTACAAGAAGCTCACCGAGATGGGCATCGACATCGAAACCCCGGTGGTCGAGGCGTTCCCCGAGGGGAGGGCCCCCGAATGGGTCGAGCAGTGGCAGGCCGACGAACGCGCCGGGATCACGATCGCGGACCTCATGTACATGCGTGCCGGTCTGAAGATCGACGAGGGCTACGACCCGGGCAGCGACGTGCTCGACATGCTCTACAACCAGCCCGACATGGCGGGCTGGGCCGCCGAGCACCCGTCGGAGTACCCGCCCGGTGAGTACTGGGAGTATCTGAGCGCGGTGTCGAACATCCTGGCCGAGGTGGTTGAGGCGCAGTTCGACACCCCCGAGGAGTACTGGACCTACCCGCGGACCGCGCTGTACGACCCGCTGGGTGTGAAGACCGCGACGCTGGAGACCGACGAAGCGGGTACCTGGGTGGGGTCCTCGTACCTCTGGGCCAGTCCTGGGGACTGGGCGCGGTTCGGACAGATGATGCTCGACCGCGGCACCTGGCAGGGCGAACAGATCCTCCCGCCCGGTTGGTGGGAACTCGCTGGAACCTCCGCCGTGGCCGAGGGCGAGGGTGCCGGGTACGGTGCCCAGACCTGGATCGCGGGGAACCCGGTCGGAGGGTCCTGCAAGGCCACACCCGGAGTCCCCGAGGACACCCTCTACATGGGTGGTCACTGGGGACAGACGGTGGCCATGGTGCCCTCCCACAACGCTGTCGTCGTGCGACTGGGCTGGACGTTCAACGGCGAGGAGGTATTCGACCGCTGTCAGTTCCTCAGCGACGTGTTGGAAACTCTGCCGGAGAAGTAGATGCAGATCACTCCGGAGCAGGCCACGCAGTTCGTCCACCAAACGGTCCCGGCCATCGGGCGGCTCGGGGTGGTGGTCGATGAGATCGGCCCGGGTTCGGTGCGTCTGCGGGTACCGATCGAGGGCAACGGCAACCATTTCGGCACCATGTACGCCGGTGCGCTGTTCGGGCTGTGCGAGTTGCCGGGTGGGTTGATCCCCCTCGGCGTGCTTGACCCGACGAAGTACACACCGATCGTCACTCGGGTGGACATCCGGTTCCTCGCGGCGGCGCGTACCGACGTGACGCTGGTGGCGACGGTCGACGCCGAGCAGATGCAGGCGCTCGGCGAGCAGGTGGACCGCGAGGGCCGCGCGGAGTTCACGCTCGAACTGCA
>WBZL01002737.1_pt1 | contig 16811 bp, 16 predicted proteins | sample 5204291 | NCBI WGS metagenome assembly WBZL01 (sample SAMN12344345, study PRJNA552823) | activated sludge metagenome | biome: Activated sludge suspended growth; feature: Nitrification reactor; material: Wastewater; isolation source: activated sludge from nitrification reactor of wastewater...
ACGTTGTAGATCGGTAGCTCCCAGGGCGGGCTGCCGTCGCGCGGCTCGACCCGAATCCAGCCGCCGTTGTGAGGCCGGCCCAGGCAACGTTGCCAGTGTTCGACTCGCAGGGTGGCCTCGGGCAGCCAGGCGCGGGCGCCGGTCAGGCGGCTGGCGGCGGCGAGTGCCTCGGGAAAGGGCAGGTGCTGAAAGCCATGCAGCGTGTTGTGGTGCACGAAGTCGCGGATCGAGGCCTGGCTCGGCAACACGTGTTCGAGATGATGCACGCAGTCGGCGAGCCGGCCGCGTACATCGCCAGCGGCGTCGACGGGATGATCGTGTCCGCTCACCGTCAGCCTCCGAAGAACCGTGCCAACCGCCCCACCGAGGCACCGACCAGGGTCAGCGCCGGCGCCGGATGGAAGCCGACGGCGAGGATGGCGAACGACAGCAGGCCGGCGGCGGCCATCTCGGCGCGGTCGAGATCGGCGACGGCGCGCATGTTGTCACCGACCGGCCCGGTGAACAGGCGGCCAGCGGTACGCAGCGCATAGGCGGCGGCGATCAGCAGCGACACGGAAAGCAGCACCATCCAGCCACCCCAACGGGCGAAGCCGCCGACCATGGCATGCAATTCGGCGATGAAGCCGGCGGTGCCGGGCAGGCCGACCGTGGCGGTGAGCGCCAGCACCATGAAGAAGGCAAAGCGCGGCATGGTCCGCACCAGCGAGGAATAGTCGCCGATGTCGCGGGTGCGGGTGCGCGCGTAGAGCAGGCCGACCAGCAGGAACAGCACGCCGGCGACCAGGCCGTGCGCCACCATCTGCATGACGGCGCCCGTCAGCCCGGCGCGATTTAGCGCCGCCAAGCCGAGCAGCACCACGCCCATGTGCGACACCGAGGCGTAGGCCAGCATGACCATCAGGTCGCGCTGGCGCCAGGCCAGAATGCCGCCGTAGAGCACCGTGACGAAGGCCGCCACGGCCAGCCAGCCCTGCAGCGACCAGGCGGCACCCGGCAGCGTCTCGACGGCGCGCAGCAAGCCATAACCACCCATCTTGAGCAGGATGCCGGACGAGATCAGCGGCACCGCGCTCGGCGCCTCCGCATAGACGAGCGGCGCCCAACCGTGCATGGGGAATACCGCCATCTTGACGCCGAAGCCGATGAACAGGCCGGCGAAGATCCACACCTGGGTGGTCAGCGGCAGGCCACGCGCCGCCTCGGCAATCGCACCCATGTCGAAGCTATGGGTCGGTACGGCGTCGTAGAGCAGCAGCAGCGCGATCAGCATGAACACCGAGCCGCCCATGGTGTAGAGCACGAAGTTGAGCGCCGCCTTCTGTCGCCGCTGCCGGTTCTGGCCGCCCAAGCGGTCGATGAGAAAGAACAGCGGGATCAGGGTCAGTTCCCAGAAGACATAGAACAGCGACCAGTCGCGGGCCATGAACACGCCGAGGACGGCGGTTTCCAGCACGAGAAGCAGCGAAAAGTAAAGTTTGGCGCCGTTCGTAACGCCGCGCGAGGCGACCACGGCGACCGGCATCAACAGCGTGGCCAGCAGCACCAGCGGGAAGGAAAAGCCGTCCACACCGAGCGAGAAGCTCGAGCCGAGACGCTCATGCCAGGCGTGGGTCTCGAAGAGCTGAACGTTTGCCTGGGTCGGATCGAATTGGCTCAGCAGCGACCAGGCAAATACCAGCACCAGGCCGGTGGCGGCGAGCGCCGTGCGGCGCAGCAGAGCGGCATCGCGCGCCGGTAGTACGGCGACGAGCAAGGCGCCGAACAGCGGCAGAAGCAAGAGGATGCGCAGCATCTAACCGGGCCGCCGGAGTTGACGCGGGCGGCGCATGCTACTTCTTCAACAGGGTCGAGGCGTGCTCCTTGCCAGCCGCCGAGGCCGCCGCGTAGGCCGCTTCGATCGCCTGGTCGGCCGTGGCGAAGATGTTTTCCTGGCCGACATAGTCGAAGAGGTGCGTGGCTCGCATCACGTCGATCACCTGCTTCTTCAGGCCGGAGAACATCACGGTGATGCCACCGGTGCGCAGGCGCTCGACGAGGTGGTGCACCACCTCCTCGCCGGAAGCATCCAGTTCGTTGATGCCGTCGCCGACCACCAGCAAGTAGGAGACCTGCGGATTGTTGGCCACCGCCTCGAGGATGGCGTCCTCGAAGTACGAGACATTGGCGAAGTAGAGGCGGCCGTCGAAGCGCACGGCGACGACCACCTTGGATTCAGGCAGCTTGTTGACCTTGACGTCGCGCAGCGTGCCGTCGTGATAGCGACCCAGAATGGCCACGCGTGGCGACATGGTGCGGTAGAGGTAAAGGCCGATGGCGAGGCCGGCGCCGACCATGATGCCCTTGTCGAGATGCGGCGCGAAAGCCAGCGTGGCGACGAAGGTGACGATGGAGGCGATGCCGTCATGCCGGTTGGCCTGCCAGGCATGCTTGATGGCACCGAAATTGATCAGGCCGATCACCGCCATGATGATCACGGCGGCGAGCACCGCCTGCGGCAGGTGGTAGAGCAGCGGCGTCAGGAACAACAGGGTCAGCAGCACGAAGACCGCGGTGATCACCGAGGACATGCCGGTCTTGGCCCCGGCATTGATATTCACCGCCGAGCGCGAGAAGGAACCAGACACCGGGAAGGCCTGGGTCATGGCGCCGACGACGTTCGACAACCCCTGGCCAATCAGTTCCTGGTTGGGATCGATCTTGTCCTTGGTCTTGGCGGCGATCGCCTTGGCGATGGAGATGGCTTCCATGAAGCCGACCAGCGAGATGACGATGGCCGCCGAGAGCAGGCTGCCGATCATGTCCCAGGAGAACTTGGGGATACCGATCGAGGGCAGACCCTCGGGAATCTTGCCCACCACTTCGCCGCCGCCGGTCAGCTTGAGACTGCCACTTGCGGCCTTGGCGATGCGCCAGTGGTGACCGTCGGACACCGCCCCCTCCGGCAGCTTGCCCTGGGCGTAGAACCTGCCCGGCTGGCCGTCGACGCCGGCCACCTGCTCCAGGACAAAGCTGCGCACCGCGCGGTTGCGGCGGCGATTCTCGTCCTCGCGGTCCTTGAGCTGGAGATTCAGCAACTCGATCTCGTAGTGCAGCGTCGCCATGTCGTGTCCGACCTCGCCGCCGGCCTTCTGCAGCTTCTTCAACTCGCCGGTCTTGCCTGCGATCTGCTCGGCGAGCTCCTTGGCGCGCACCTCGGTGCGAACGAACTCGGCCAGCAGGGTTTGCGCCTCCGGCTCGGCGATCTGTTCCAGCGTCGCGATGGCGTTGCGCTCGAAGCCGATCTGCCAGGAGATCACAGTGGTCAGGGCGACGGCGATCAGCACGCCCGGCAGCTTGGGCGCCTTCTTGCGGATCGCCCACATGATGGCAATCGCCGCCACGCCCATGGCCAGCGTCGGCAGGTGGGTGTCGCCGACCAGCTTCGCGACGCCCCAGATGTCGTTGATGAAGGATTCGGAGCGGCCCATGGGCACGCCGATGATCTTGTTGACCTGCGACAGGCCGATGATCATCGCCGCCGCATTGGTGAAGCCGACGATCACCGGATGGGAAAGAAAGTTAACCACCACGCCGAGCTTGAACACACCCAGCGTCAACTGGACGATGCCGACCATCAGCGCCAGCATGATCGCAAGCATGACGAACTGTTCGGAGCCCGGCGCGGCCAGCGGCGCCAGGGACGAAGCGGTCAGGAGCGAGGCCACCGCCACCGGACCGGTGCCGAGCTGATTGGAAGAGCCCCACAACGCCGCCACCGCCACCGGCAGGAAGGCGGCGTAGAGGCCGTAGTACGGCGGCAGGCCCGCCAGTTGCGCGTAGGCCATCGACTGCGGCACCAGCACCAGGGCAACCGTCAGACCGGCGAGGAAGTCGGCGCGGAAGAACGCCCCCGAATAGGGAAACCAGCGCAGAAAGGGCAAAAAGCGGTGCAGCAAGGGTGGGAGTGTCATTTCGGGCAGTCGCGACGGCGCCTGGCGCCGCCTTCTTAACGCTAACTTGACGGAGCCTGCGATATTAGCAGGCGTCGATACTCGCCGATCCATAAGGTTTTTATTTTCCGATCAGTGGCGCGTATCCCGCGTTGCAACATCCGTTGCGCTGGGAGGAAACGATGGACCGGCACCAAGCCCGCTGGGGCAAGACCATTTTCTGGGGAATCATCACGGCGGCGATCTATGCCGCGCTGTTTGCCGACGCCGAATTCATCCTGCGTCTGGCCCACACGACGCCCGAGTCGTGTGTGGTCGCCGACGGCGAGCAGATCGTCTATTTCCACAAGATCGATGCCACCGCCTGCGCCGCGCGAGGCGGCCGGCTGGAGCCCGGCCACCCCTGGCAGGTGCTGGTGCCGATTCTGATCGCGTTCGCCGTATCGCTCGTCCATGGCGCCTTCACCGGCTTGTTCTGGGAAATGATGGGGCTGAAGCCGGCCACTCGTCCCGCCACCAGAGAGACGACGTAGGCCCCGGCATGGAATCGGTGCAGTTCATCGAGCTCAACGCCGCCACGGTGTTCCTGCTGGTATTGATCGGTTTCATCGGCGGCATGGTGTCGGGCTTCATCGGCTCCGGCGGCGCCTTCGTCCTGACACCGGCGATGATGGCCCTGGGCGCGCCGGCCATGGTCGCCGTCGCCTCCAACATCTGCCACAAGTTTCCCAAGGCCCTGGTCGGCGCCGTGAAGCGCAACAAGTACGGGCAGGTGGACGTCAAGCTCGGGCTGGTCCTCGGTATCGTCGCCGAAGCCGGCATGCTGTACGGCAAACAGGTAATGACGCACATCAAGCACGAGTTCGGCCGCGTCGGCACCGATCTGTACGTATCGGCAATCTTCATCGTGGTGCTGGCCGTCGTCGGCGGCTTCGTGTTCCGCGACTATCGCAAGCTCAAGCGAGCCGGTCACGACGCGCCCACCGAAGTTCCCCGATTTGCCCGCTGGGTACAGTCGGTGGAGATTCCCGGCACCATGATTTATTTCAAGGCCATCGGCGCGCGGGTTTCGCTGCTGTTCATCCTACCCATCGGCTTCGCCACCGGTATGCTGGCAGCCACCATCGCCGTCGGCGGCTTCATCGGCGTGCCAGCCATGATCTACGTGCTCGGCGTACCGGCGATCATGGCGTCGGCCACCGAACTGGTGATCGCCTTCGTCATGGGCGTTGGCGGCACGGTGTTCTACGGCCTCGAAGGGGCGGTGGACATCCGCCTGTCGATGCTGATCCTGCTCGGCTCGCTGTTCGGCATCCAGCTCGGCGCCATCGGCACCACCTACGTCAAGGACTACCAGGTCAAGCTGGTCATGGCGGTGATCATGCTCACGGTGCTGTTCTCACGCTTCTTCTATATTCCCGGCTACCTGTCCGACCTGGGGATGATCGCGCCGTTGCCGGCCGGCGATATCGCCACGCTGAAAACGCTGGGCGACAGCGTCCTCGCCGTCGCCCTGATTCTCGGCGCGGTAACCGTGCTGACCTCGCTGACCAAGGGCATCGCCGAACACCGCCAGGCCGACTTCGCGAGGCAGCTGGCGGCCAGCCTGGCGCAACTGGCACCGGTGCCCGGCAGGCTCGATCCGTTCGGACGCATGGAACGCGTGCTGCTCGCCACCGATGGTTCGGAGTACAGCGCGGGCGCCGTTCGCGTCGCCATCGAGTTTGCCCGCCGCGCCAAGGCCCGGCTGCTCGTGACGGCTGTCGCCGTCTACAACCCCGAATACGCCACGACGGTGCCCGGTCTGGAGCAGGCGGCGCTGGACAAGGCCGGGCAAGACGTGGCCGGCGCGGCGGCGGCCGTCGCCGGCCTCGATCATGAGGTGGTGATCGCCCAGGCCGACGATCCCTACCGTGGCATCGTCGAGGCGGCCGAGGAGTATCGTGCCGACCTGATTGTCATGGGACGGCGCGGTCGTCGGGGCCTGGCACGCGGTTTGATCGGCGACGCCACCGCGCGGGTCATCGGTCACGCGCCGTGCGACGTACTGGTGGTGCCGCGCGGCGCCCGGCTTGGCACGGGTGGCCTGCTGGTCGCCACCGACGGTTCCCGCCATGGCGATGCCGCCGCCTGGACCGCCGGCAAGCTGGCGCAAGGTTTCGGTCTGCCGTTGACGGTGGTATCCGCCGTGCTGCCCAGCCACAACGAAGAACGCCGGCGCGAAGCCGTTAGCGCCATCGAGCGGGTCAAGGCCGGGCTCACCGAACAGGGCCTGGCGATCACCGGCATCGTCGCCGAGGGACGCCCCGACCAAGTCATCGTCGACGCGGCGCGCCAAGCCAACGCCAGCCTGATCGTGGTGGGCAGCCACGGCCGTACCGGCCTCGACCGGCTGCTGCTGGGCAGCATCGCGGAACGGGTCATCGGCTTCGCGGAGTGTCCGGTGCTGGCGGTAAAGATCGCCTGAGCGGGGCTGGGCGCGCAGCGGCCAGGCGGGGTTCTTGTAGAATGCGGACCTTGCCGAGGAACATCCCATGCCCACCGCCACCACTTTTCGCCGCTTGTTCGCCTGGATGATGGGCTTCGTCGCCCTGGTCTGGATCTGGGCGGTGGCCATCATCATGGCCTGGCCGGCGGAGAAGAATCCCCAATGGGAACCGGAATTGCGGCTGGTTGCCCACTGCGCCAACGACGAGGCATGCAGCGTGCCCTACGGCCAACTGGCGGAGGCCAAGGCCAAGGGACTCTACAAGAGCCTGGTGCCGCCCGAGCCGATCGGCGAAGTGATGGAGGCCGACGCCTGGCTGAGCTGGAAGACCGCCGCCGGCGAGCCCTGGCAGTACGAGGTCAAGCGGTCCTCCTGGCATTTCCAGACCACGCTGCGCTATCGTTTCGATGGCGACACGCCAGTGCTGGTCGGTCTGAATCGCTACGACACCGGGGTGCTGCTCTATGCCATCCCGGCCGCCTTCTTCACCATGCTCGGCCTGTTCCTGCGCACCCTGCGCGGCTGACGGCGGCGCCATCCGTCGCCATGGGACATCGGCTCTCGAAAATCTACACTCGCACGGGCGATGCCGGCACCACCGGCCTCGCCGACGGCTCGCGAGTCGGCAAGGACGCGCCACGCATCGCGGCGCTGGGCGATGTCGACGAACTCAACTCGGTGATCGGCCTGTTGCTTTGCGAGGACCTGCCCGCCGATGTCCGCGACGCGCTGATCGCCATCCAGCATGACCTGTTCGACCTCGGCGGCGAGATGTCGATTCCCGGCGCCAAGCTGCTGGCGGAAAGCCAGCCGGCCCGCCTGGAGAAAATTCTCGACGACTGGAACAGCCAACTCGATCCCCTCAAGGAATTCATCCTGCCCGGCGGCACCCGCGCCGCCGCCTTGACGCATCTGGCCCGTACCGTCTGCCGGCGCGCTGAACGCAGCGTGGTGGCGCTCACCCACAACGAGGCCGTATCGGACGCCAGCCGGCAATACCTGAATCGCCTCTCCGACCTCCTGTTCGTGCTCGGCCGCTGGCTCAACAAGTCGGCGGGCTGCGGCGACGTGTTGTGGCAGAAGGGCAAGAACGCTTGAAGACCTTCGCCGCGCTCTTCGCCGGCCGCTTCCGCCTGGCCGGCCTGGCACTGGTCGCCTATCTGGTCCTCAACACGCTGGTCCGCCTGGGTCTGCTGGCCTTCAACGGCGACTGGTCGCTGCTGGCACCGGCCTATCTGGTGCCGATCCTGGCCATCGGCGTCCTGTTCGACGTGGCCGCCGCTTGCTGGTGGTTGCCGCTGTTCGCCCTGGTCGCCGCTCTCTGGCCGGACGGGCCGCGCTCGCGCCGGGCGTTGCTCCTTGTCGCCGGGTTGTTGCTCACCGCGACGTTCGGCACCTGGGCTTTCGTCGGGGTATCGGAATTCGTCTTCTGGAACGAGTTCGCCTCGCGCTTCAACTTCATCGCCGTCGACTACCTCATCTACACGCGGGAGGTGATCGGCAACATCCGCGAGTCCTACGACCTGCGGCCGCTGTTTGCCGGTGTCGGCCTGATTGCGGTCGCCACGCTCGCCTTGTGCTGGCGCGGCCTGACACGCGCCGTCGAACCGGTCGGCATGCCCTGGCGCGGCCGGCTGGGCCGGCTGGCGATCTTCCTGCTGCTGCCGGCGGCCTCCTTTTTCGCCATCGATGCCCGCTACAAGGAATTCACCGATCACGCCCAGGCGACGCAACTCGCCGGCAATGGCCATTACGAGTTTTGGCACGCCTTCCGCACCAACGAGATCGACTACGCGCAGTTCTACAAGACCGCGCCGATGGAGCGCATCTACAAGGTGCTGCGCGCGGAATTCGAGCGCATCGGGCCGCAACGTTTTCCGGGCCAGCCGCCGCTGGCCGTCGAGCGCGACGTGGTCGGCCAGGGGCCGGAGAAGCGACTCAATGTCGTGCTGATCTCGGTGGAAAGCCTGTCGGCGGAATTCCTCGCCGCCTTCGGCAACCGGCAGGCCATCACGCCCAGTCTGGATCGCCTGGCGCGGGAGGGCATGCTGTTCACCCAGCTGTATGCCACCGGCACCCGCACGGTGCGCGGCCTGGAGGCGCTGACTCTGTCGATTCCACCGACGCCGGGCAACTCCATCGTCAAGCGACCGAACAACGACCGCCTCTACAGCCTCGGCGAAATCTTTGCCGAGCGCGGTTACGAGCCGCTCTACCTCTACGGCGGCTACGGCTACTTCGACAACATGAACGCCTTCTTTGGCGGCAACGGCTACACGGTCATCGACCGCACCGCGATCGCGAAGGAAGCGATCCACATGGAGAACATCTGGGGCGTCGCCGACGAGGACCTGTTCACCCTCGCCCTCGATCAACTGGACCAGCGCCAGGCGGCAGGCAAGCGGTTCTTCGCCCACATCATGACCACCTCGAACCACCGGCCCTTCACCTACCCGGAGGGCCGCATCGATATCCCCTCGGGCAGCGGCCGGGACGGCGCGGTCAAGTACACCGACTGGGCAATCGGCGACTTCATCGAGCGCGCCCGCGCCAAACCCTGGTTCGCCGACACCGTGTTCGTCATCGTCGCCGACCACACCGCCTCCGGCCGCGGCAAGACCGATCTGCCGGTCGAACAGTTTCTCATTCCGCTGATCATCTACGCCCCCAACCACATCGCGCCGGCACGCATCGACACCCTGGCCTCGCAGATCGACGTCGCGCCGACGCTGCTCGCCCTGCTCAACTTCAGCTATCGATCGCGTTTCTTTGGTCAGGACATCATTGGCGAAGGGCCAAAACACCAGCGTGCTTTCCTCGCCAACTACCAGACCGTCGGCTATCTGGAAGACGGTGTCCTGGTCGAACTGCGCCCGCAGCGGCGCTGGCGGCTGGTCGACCCGGTCACCGGCCGGGAACTGCCCGCCGACGACAAGGGCAGGCAGTTGCTCGACGAGGCGATCAGCTACTACCAGGCCGCCTCGGAAGCGTACCGGTCAGGCAGCCTCCGCCGCCCCTGACGCCGAAGGGGACAGCGTCAGCCACGCTTCCAGACCGCCGCCCGACCGCGACTTCAGTTCAACCTGCCAGCCGTTGGCATCGGCGAGCTGCCGCACGATCGCCAAGCCGAGACCGGCGCCGCCCTTCGCCGGACTCCGTGCGCTGTCGACGCGATGGAAGGGCTCGAACACCGCCGCGATCTGATCCGCCGGAATTCCCCCGCCCCGGTCGAGTACGCCGATACGAACCGGGCCGACACCGGATTCGCCCACCAGTTCACCCACCAGATCGATCGGCTGCTCACCGGCATGACGCCGCGCGTTGTCGAGCAGATTGGCCACCGCCCGCCGTAGCGCGGTGGGTGCGACGCGGACATTGACCGACGGACAGCGCACCGTCACATCGCCATCGTTTCCCGCCAGTTCGGCAAGCAGCTCGCGTAGTGGTCGATATTCGGCCGGCTCGCGCGCCAAGCCACGAGCCAGATCCAACACGTTGCCAACTAGACGATCCATTTCCTCGATATCCGACTCCAGGCGCGCCAGCAGCTTCGGCGACGGCTGAGCCTCCATCAGCGCCAGCGCCACCCGCATACGCGCCAGGGGAGTGCGCAGATCGTGCGAAACGCCAGCCAGCAGGGTGGTGCGTGCCGCAAGCAACTCGCTCACTTGGTGGGCCATGGCGTTGAAGCGACGCGCCAACGCCGCCAGCTCGCGCGGCCCGCTCTCTGGCAGCAGCGCTGGCACCTCGCCCCGCCCGACATGACCAACCGCCGATTCCAGGCGCGCCAACGGTTCCACTGCCCGTCGTGCCAGCCAGGCCGCCGCCGCCACTGCCGTCACCAAACCGACCACTAGCGATATCAACAGGGTGCTGAATGGCTGGGTGCCGATCCGATCATGAGGCAGGCCGACCGAAATGCTGCCGGAACCGGACGGCAGCGACGTCCAGTACCACGTCCGGCCATTGACGACTTCCGCCACCAGGTGGCGTCTGAACCCGGTCTTCTCGCCCAGGGCGTCTTCGAGAAAATGCAGATAGGGACCATGCAGCGCGCCCGGCCCTGAGGCGGGCGGTTCCGTCCGCAGGGCCAACAAGTGGCCGCGGACCAGTTCCGCCTCGAACGCCGGCCGCGTTTCCGGCGGCAATTCGCTCCAGGTCTGCGCCGACAACACCATCAGCCCGGCGAGGTCGCCGGCGGCCCGTCGGGCCATTGGCAGCATCAGGAAGTTCACCACCACGGCAGCCATGAGCAGCTCGAAGGCGACGAACACGGCAGCCAGAAGGATTGCGTATTGCCGAGCAAGACTGACACCGCTGGTTCCCTGCGAATTCATGGCTGGCTACCGAGCGGATTGAACAAGTAGCCTTCGCCGCGAATCGTCCGGACGTATGCCGGCGCCGCCGGATCGACCTCGATCTTGCGCCGCAGGCGGGTCACCCGAATGTCGATACTGCGATCGAAGGGATCGCGGTCGTAGCCCTTGAGGACGTCCACCAGCATGTCGCGCGAAAGCACCCGGTTGGGTCGCTCGACAAATACCCGCAACAGATCGAACTCGGCACCGGTCAGACGGACCTCCACGCCATTGCGCATCAACCGGTGCGCCGCGGTGTCGAGAAGGTACGGACCAAAAGCGTGCGCGGCGGGCGCTACCAAAGCGGGCGACGCGGGCCGTACCCGGCGCAACAGAGCCCGCAAGCGCGCCAGCAACTCGCGGGGGCTGAAGGGTTTGGCCAGGTAGTCGTCGGCGCCGACTTCCAGGCCCACCACCCGGTCGATTTCCTCGCCACGCGCCGACAGCATCAGAATCGGCACCTCCGAACCACTCCGCAACCGCCGGGCCAGGGTAAGACCATCCGTACCCGGCAACATGATGTCCAGGACGATGGCGTCGGGCCACCGGCGATCCAGCACGCGCCACATGGCCGCCCCGTCACTCACCGTTTCCACGGTCAGGCCGTTGGCGACCAGATATTCGGATAGCAGTTCGCATAGGCCGGGGTCGTCGTCAACCACCAGAATATGGGCAGAGTCGTTGCTCGACATGAGTCCAGTGTAGCTCGGCAGGATCGGCCGGCGGTGGGTGATACACAGCAGAAACAATCGGCAACCCGCCGACACGGCCGGGAAGTCGGCTGGTTACGCAGAAATGGGAACATGGCGCCGTTGATACGCAAGTCACGGCACCCCCAATGATCGGCAAACTTCGTCCAGCCATTGTCGTCTTCCTGATTGCCGTCGCGTGCCCAAACGCCGCGCAACAGGTTGGCGAGGCGAACGGCGGCACGGCAGTCGCTGGCCGAGCCGGTACTGGCGTCCTGTCCGGCGCGGAACCACATGACCGCCGCGAACTCGGGCAGCCGGCTGCCGGCGCACTTGACGCGCAACGCCAGAGCCGGGCGCTCGCGGATGAGCGCGGCGGGCGCGGCGGGCGTGACCAGCAGGCAATGCTGCCCTACGGCACAGGCTACGAGACCCGCTTTCGCGGCGGTCCATTTCGCGGCGGCGGCCCGGGAAAGGGCTGGGGCCGTTGATCAAGTTCATTCATTGACGAAAAGGAAGACATCATGAAGACCTGCAAACTTGCCCCGCTGTTTGCGTTCCTGCTGGTCGGCGCGACAGTTCCGTCCGTGGCCGCCGGACCCGATGGCAACCGCGGCAACTCGGGACGCGCGGTTGTCGACAATGCCGTGGCGATTGCCCCGGTCACGGCGGATGACACCGACAACCTGCTGTGGATGCGCGAAGAAGAGAAGTTGGCCCGCGATGTGTATCTGCAGCTATCCGACCAATGGCGGACCGTGGAATTCAAGAACATTGCCCGTTCCGAGCAGCGTCACTTCGATGCGGTCGGCGCCAAGATCGCCATATTCGGATTGGCCGACCCCGCCTTGCCGGCTGTCGGCCAGTTTGCCAACGATGAGCTTCAGGCGCTCTACTTTTCACTCCTGACGGTAGGCAACAGGTCATATGTCGAGGCGCTCAAGGTCGGTGCGACCATAGAGGACATGGATATCGAGGATCTTGTGGCCGCCATCGAAGCGACGGCCAATCCGGCGTTAAGGCTGACCTACAGCCACATGCTGGAAGGCTCGAAAAATCACCTGCGCACTTTCGTCAGCCGGCTGTCGGCTCTGGGTGTCGACTACGTGCCCCAGTACATCGATCAGATTCTGTTCGACGCGATCGTCGGGCAGTAGGCCACCCCCAACACAACGAAGGAAAGGAATGATCATGAGCCATAGACTCGCAACGACCATGGCGACGTTCGTCTTGCTTGGCACGAGCGCGACCCTCACCTTGGCGCAGAACACCGCCACCGCATACGGCAGTCAATTGATGACCCGCCAGGAACAAATGGAATACCGCAACCAGATGCGCTCCATGAAGACGCAGGAGGAACGCAACGCCTTCCGGCTCGAGCATCATCAGCGGATGCAGGAAAGAGCACGCGAGCGCGGGCTGACATTGCCGGACGCGCCGCCCGTCATGGGCGGCGGCATGGGTCCTGGAATGGGTGGCGGCATGGGTCCTGGAATGGGTGGCGGCATGGGTCCCGGAATGGGTGGCGGCATGGGTCGCGGCCGCCCTTAAGACTACGTTAATCCGCAATTAAGATGCCGTTAAGTCGTCAGCCGCACACTTCGGCTCCATGTTCCCAACCCATGGAGCCGAATCATGAAGAGTCTCATCCCGCTGACGCTGCTGGTCGTCGTCGGCCTCGCCACCGCTGAACCCCCTGGCCCGGTTGCCGCCAGCCACGACAACGCGTCGAGTTCAGCGGTTCGCGCTGCCGCGCAACGCGGCGCCGAGTTCTACGGGCGGAAGTTCGGTATCTCCGACAAGATGCCAAGCTGTGCCAGCTGCCACACCGACAATCCGCTCCAGCCGGGCCGCCACGCGATCACCGGCAAGGACATCAAGCCGCTCGCGCCGGCCGCCAATGCGGAGCGCTTCACCGATCCGGCCAAGGTGGAAAAATGGTTCCGCCGCAACTGCAAGGAAGTGGTCGGCCGCGAGTGCGGCACGGGCGAGAAGGCCGATTTCATTGCTTTTCTGACCGAGCGCCGCTGACATGAAGAACCCACTTCCTTTACTGCTTGCCGCGCTGACACTGGCACCACTGACGGTGCTGGCCGATCGCATGCCGATTCCCGCCGATGCGCCACCCGCCTTCAAGGCCGAGTGCGCCAGCTGTCACCTGGCCTTTCCGCCGGCATTGCTGAGCGCGGGCGACTGGCGGAAGGTGATGGCCAACCTCGACCGGCACTACGGCGACAACGCCAGTCTAGACGCGAAGACGCGCGGCCTGATCGAGGACTTTCTGATCAGGAACGCCGGTTCCGCCTGGAGACTGGGCAGCGCCACCGGCAACCCACCGCGCCTGACCGAAACCGATCGATTCCAGCGCAAGCACCGCGAGATCTCGTCGGCCGTCTGGCGGGACAAGCGTGTGGGTGGTGCGGCCAATTGCGTCGCCTGCCACCCACGCGCGGAGGCTGGCAATTTCAGCGAACACGAGATCGCGATACCCGGAACAGGAGGCAAGCGCCATGCCCGCGACTGACGACAAGATACTGGTCTGGGACCTGCCCGTTCGGCTCGGCCACTGGCTGATGGCCGGCGGCTTCGCGGTGGCCTGGCTGACCGGCGAGAGCGAGGCATGGCGCCTGGTGCATGTGCTGGCCGGCGGCACGGTGGTCGGCGTGGCCTTGTTTCGCCTCGCCTGGGGCTTTCTCGGCAGCCGACACGCCCGCTTCGCCGAGTTCGTCAGGAGTCCGCTGGCCGCGCTGAATTATCTGAAGAGCCTGCCGGGGTCGGCGCCCCGGCACTTCACCGGCCACAACCCCGCCGGGGGCTGGGCGATCGTGCTGCTGCTCGCCCTGGCGCTCTTGGCGGGCGGTAGCGGCTGGCTCGCCTATCAGGAATTCGGCGGCAAATGGGCGGAGGAGCTGCATGAAGGCCTTGCCAGCATCATGCTCGCGGTGGTCGGCGTCCATCTGCTCGGCGTGCTGGTCGGCAGTCTGGTGCATGGCGAGAATCTGCCGCGCGCCATGGTCACCGGCAACAAGCGCGGCGCGGCCAGCGAAGCCATCGCCGGTGCCAGGCCATTGATCGCCGTATTCCTGCTGGCCTGGACGGGCACCGTGGCCTGGTGGCTGAGCCGCTAGAATCGGCCCATGCGCATACTGCTGGTGGAAGACGATCCTCAACTCGGCGACGGCCTGACGGTCGGTCTGCGGCAGGCCGGCTTCGCCGTCGACTGGGTGAAGGACGGCGTCGCCGCCGACCTGGCGCTGGCCGGTGAGACGTTCGATCTGCTGGTGCTCGATCTGGGCCTGCCGCGACTGTCGGGCATGGACTTGCTGCGCCGCCTGCGCGCCCGTGGCCAGACGCTGCCGGTGCTGATACTCACCGCGCGAGACGCGACCGCCGACAAGATCGCTGGCCTCGATGGCGGCGCCGACGACTATCTGGTCAAACCGGTAGACCTGGATGAACTGGCTGCCCGCGTGCGCGCCCTGGCCCGCCGGGCAACGGGCCGCGCCCAGCCGCTGCTGCGCCACGGCGAGTTGACGCTCGACCCCGCGAGCCACCAGGTCGCCGTCGGTGGCGAAGCCGTGGAGTTGTCGACCCGCGAATTCGCCCTGCTGCAAGCCTTGCTGGAAAACGTCGGCCGGGTAATGAGCCGCGCCCAGTTGGAAGGCTCGATCTACGGTTGGCGCGACGAGCCGGACAGCAACGCCCTGGAAGTCCATATTCACCATTTGCGCCGCAAGCTGGGTGCCGACTTTATCAAGACCCTGCGCGGCGTCGGCTACGTGGTGGAAAAGCGCGATACGCCAGCATGAGCGGCACTCCAACCGTCTGGTTTTCACTGCGCCGCCGGCTGCTGATGCTGCTGCTGGGCGGTCTCACGGCCTGTTGGCTGACCGCCACGGCCTGGATATTTGTCGATGTTCACCACGAGATCGACGAGATGTTCGAAGACTGGCCGAGGCAACTGGCGGAGAGCGACGAGCAACGCCACGAACTGGTCCGCGATATCGCCTGGCGCGTCATCGCGCCGGCCCTGTTCGGCCTGCCGCTGCTGGGCCTCTGGGTCTGGCTCGCCACGCGCCGGGCGCTGCAACCGCTGAATGCCGTGGCGGCGCAGATCGCCACCAGCCGTCCGGAACGCCTGCGCGCCCTGCAGCCAGCCAGCGCCCCCGAGGAAATCCGCCCCCTGGTCGAGGCCATCAACAACCTGTTCGGCCGTGTCGACCAAGCCCTGGAAGCGGAGCGGCGCTTCACCGCTGACGCCGCCCACGAACTGCGCACCCCGCTGGCGGCCCTGGCCACCCAGGCGCAAGTCGCGCTGCGCGCCCGCGACGAAGACGAGCGCCAGCACGCGATCGAGCAACTGGCGGCCGGCAGTCGGCGCGCCGCCCGGCTGGTCGATCAACTGTTGACCCTGGCCCGGCTCGATCCGGACGCGGCACTGCCGCAGGACAGTGTCCACCTCGACCGACTGACGGAAGAAGTCTGCGCCGCCCATGGCGGGCAAGCCCTGCTGAAACATATCGTGCTGGAACTGGAGGCCTCGCCCACCACCGTCAAGGGCAATGCCGACATGCTGCGGGTGCTGCTGCGCAATCTGGTCGACAACGCGCTGCGTTACACACCGCCCGGCGGCCGGGTGACCGTTGCCGTCGCGCCGGGTCGTCTATCCATTGCCGACAGCGGCCCGGGAATCCCCGCCGTGGAACGTCAGCGCGTGTTCGACCGCTTCCACCGCTTGGCCGGCCAGGAAATCGAAGGCAGCGGCCTGGGCCTGTCCATCGTCGCCCGCATCGCCGAAATGCATGGAGCGAAGATCCGCCTCGAAGGCGGCGGTGACGGGTCCGGCTTGCGCGTGGAAGTCAGCTTCCCGGCGTAATCGCGTTAAGTCGACGTTCAGCCCGCCGCCAGCGCCAGGCGGCGTTTGCGCACGGCTTCGGCCAGCACGTCGAGTACGGTGACGGTATCGTCCCAGCCGATGCAGGCATCGGTGATGGAGACGCCGTGATCGAGGGCGATGCCGGGCTTGAGATCCTGGCGGCCCGGATTCAGATGGGATTCGACCATGACGCCGAAGATGCGGTCCTCGCCGGCGGCCAACTGGCTGGCGACGTCGTGGGCGACGTCGATCTGCTTCTTGTAGTCCTTGCGGCTGTTGGCATGGGAAAAGTCCACCATCACCCGGGCGGCAAGCCCGGACTTGCCCAACTCGACGCAGGCGGCATCGACGCTCGCCGCATCGTAATTGGTGTGCTTGCCGCCGCGCAGAATCACGTGACAGTCCTCGTTGCCGTTGGTGGACACGATGGCCGAATGGCCGGCCTTGGTCACCGACAGGAAATGGTGC
>WBZL01002738.1_pt1 | contig 16804 bp, 11 predicted proteins | sample 5204291 | NCBI WGS metagenome assembly WBZL01 (sample SAMN12344345, study PRJNA552823) | activated sludge metagenome | biome: Activated sludge suspended growth; feature: Nitrification reactor; material: Wastewater; isolation source: activated sludge from nitrification reactor of wastewater...
GATTAGCGATAGCAGACAACAGCAATATCGAACGGGTGTACAACAACCTGCTGCGCGGGTCGCAGAACCATTTGGCAGCGTTTGAGCGAACGGCCGTTAATGGCACAGGCAACCCCACCCCCAACCCAACCCCCGGTCGCCGCTACGGACGCGGCAATCGCTAAAACCCCAAAAAACGGGCTTCGATGAGAAGCCCGTTTGGGGTTCTCGGTCATAAAACAGTCTATCACCCATCAAGAAAATAGGACGCAGATTTTCCTGATTAAACTGATCCGGAAAATCTGCGTCCCATGTCCAGAACAAGAACTACACGAATCAATCTGCGAAATCTTTGATTCTCCCCCACAATAAACCACCCACTCAAGAAATCCCCCCTTCTTCTGCCCGCAGCCCCACCTCCAGCAGCGCAATAATCCGATCCACGTCATAGACCGCGCCGCCCCAGGTGCCGCCGCTGACCGCCTGGAGCACCGCCCAGAGGCGGGTGTCGTCGGGCAATTGGGGATGGGGACGCAGGTCAGGGTGCAACGGCCGTTCTTCCAGTACCCCCTCCCCCACCACATTCACACTCCCCGTCAAATTCACCCTGTCCAGCACAATCTCCACCTCATCCCCATCCCGCAGCTTGCCAATCGGGCCACCCGCCAACGCCTCTGGCCCAATATGACCGATGCACGCCCCGGTAGACACACCAGAAAAGCGAGCATCGGTTAGCACCGGCACCGTCTTGCCCCAAGGAATAAACTTTAGCGCCGATGTCACCTGGTAAGTCTCCTCCATTCCCGTTCCCAGCGGCCCCCCGCCGATGATCACCACCACATCGCCCGGCTGCACAGGGTGGTTGGTTAGACCTTTGATAGCACGAACGGCCGTTTGCTCCGACACAAACACCCGCGCCCGCCCCCGGTGCCGATACACCCCATCCGCCCCCACCACGCTCGGATCAACGGCCGTTGCCTTTACCACCGCCCCCTCTGGAGCCAAATTTCCCGTCGGAAACAGCACCGTACTCGTCAGCCCATGCCGCCGCGCCGCATCCACATCCATAATCACCGCGTCGGGGTCAATTTGCCCCGCCTGCGCCAGCCGCCCCCGCACCGCCCGCCGCCGCTCACTCTGCTCCCACCAATCCAGCACCCCGTCCAGCTTCTCCCCCGTCACCGTCATCACCTCCCGGTTCAGCAGCCCCATCCGCCGTAAATGAAGCATCACCTCTGGCACGCCCCCGGCCATAAACACCTGCACCGTCGGATGATTGCACGGGCCATTGGGCAGCGCATCCACCAGCCGGGGGGTGGTACGGTTCACCCGGTTCCAGTCGGCCACGGTGGGGCGCGGCAGCCCAGCAGCGTGGGCGATGGCGGGAATGTGGAGCAGCAAATTGGTGGAGCCACCAAAGGCGGCGTGGAGCAGCATACTGTTTTCCAACGCCGCCGATGTCACCACATCCGCCAGCCGGATGTTGGCCTCGGCCAGCCGCAGCAACGCCAGCGCCGAACGGTGCGCCAAATCAAGCCAAATCGGTTCCCCCGACGGGCTGAGGGCGCTATGGGGCAAAGCCAGCCCCAGTGCCTCGGCCACCACCTGCGCCGTGGCCGCCGTGCCAAGAAATTGGCAGCCGCCCCCCGGCGAACCGCAGGCGCGGCACCCCATGCTGGCGGCATAGTCAAGGCTAATCAAATCATGGGCAAAACGCGCTCCAATGGTTTGCACCGTCCCCGCATCTTCCGCACCCACGGCCGGCAGCGTGACACCGCCGGGAACGATGATGCCGGGCAGGTCGCCGCTGCCCGCCAACGCCAGCAGCATGGCGGGCAGCCCTTTGTCGCAGGTGGCAATGCCCATTACGCCGCGCCGCTGCGGCAGCGAACGGATGAGGCGGCGCAGGGTGATGGCGGCGTCATTGCGATAGGGCAAGCTGTCGAACATACCGCTGGTGCCTTGCGAACGGCCGTCGCAGGGGTCGCTCACCGTGGCCGAAAATGGCACCATCCCCTGCTGCCGCAATGTTTCCGCTGCCTGCCGCACCAGCAGCCCGATTTCCCAATGGCCGGTGTGGTAGCCCAGGGCAATGGGGGTGCCATCGTCAGCCCGCAGCCCGCCCTGGGTGCTGAGAATGAGGTATTGCGGTTTGCCTACGTCGGCCGGGTTCCACCCCATGCCCGCGTTTTGCGTCAGCCCAAACAAATGGCCGCTGGGTTCATGCAGCAGCGTATCGGGGCTGATTGGCAGCTCTCCGGCCGGCCCTTCCCCGGTCAGCCGGGTGTCGCGGACGTATGTTTCGCTTCCTAAAATATCAGTTACGGTAATCATGTGTTTGCCTGTTTTGAAGATGGAGATTAGGAGATTGGGAGATTAGGAGATTATAGTCTCCCAATCTCTCAATCTCCCAGTCTCTCAATCTCCCAGTCTCTCAGTCTCAACAAAACCAATGCCAAGTGCCGTACCACAGGTAATAACGGCCGTTTTTCCCCCACTCTCCCCATGCGCCAACGCCGCCGCCGTGCCGTCATGCTGTAAATGTAGTTGCACTGATTCACCAACCCGCTGGCTGACCAACTGCCCCAGCCAGTCGGTCAGGTTGGGTGAGAACGGCCGTAAACGGCCGTAACAACCAGACTGCCCCGGCGATGGCTGGCCGTTGACCAGGTAGCAGGCCAGGCTAACGGCGATGGTGGGAGCAAGCGGCCAGCCGTGGCTGCGCCCCAGCCGCCACAAAGCGGCCAACCGGTCGGCCACATAGCCAACGTGAGCGAGTATGCTTTCACGGTCGGACTGGTCGAGGTTGCAGCCGGACGGAAGCGTGGGCAGCAGTTGCAGCCGGGTTAGCTGCCCCGCCCCGTAAAAGGCCACCGCCTGTTTGATGCTGGTGTGACCCAAATCGGCCAGCAGCATAGCCTGGGTTCCCGCCGGAGCCAGCGTTGCCAGCCCGTACAGCGGCAAATTGACCCCGTAGGGGGAGAGGTTGACGGTGAAGTTGGGCAGGTTGTAGGGCTGAATGGTTTGTTGGGCGGTGAAAACGGCCGTTTTTCCCAGTTCCCCCCGCAGCAGCCCGCCCCCCAGCCACACCCGCTCAATCTGCCCCCACCATGCCCAGTGTGCCGCCCCCCACTCTGTCCGCGCCGCCCGGTTGACCGCATCCCCCCGCTTGAGAACGAGGAGGAGGTAGGCAAGAAAACGGCCGTATTCTGCCGCAATTTCCTGGGCAACGGGCGAACCAGCAGCCAGACAGCGGTCAAACGCCGCCAACAGGTCAGGCGCGTTACCATCCAGCCCTAGCGCATCGGCTTTGGCCGCCACCCGCTGCCGCAGCGCGTCGGCTCGCAGCAACTCATAGGCGGTTTTGCCCTGAACGGCCGTTGGCAACCCTGGCAACGCCGCCAGCACCACCCGGTTCAGCGAGGGATAGACATAGTTGTCTGGGTTAAAAAAGGGGTTTTTCATCAGTTAGCGGGAGATTGGGGATTGGAGATTGGAGATTGATGAAGGTTCACAATCTCTAATCTCCAATCTCCCATTTATCTTTTTGACCACGCCCACAATGGCGGGTACGATTCAACTTGCAAAATTTGCTTTAGATGGAGTGATTGTACATGAAACGAAGGTGGATTGTTTTACTGATTTTGAGTTTGTTGCTGCTGGCGGCGTGTGGCGGCGATGAAACGCCGCAGACGGCACCCACGGCGGTTGCCGCTGCGCCCACGGATGCGCCGGTGGTGGAGGAAGCGGCAGCACCAACGGCCGTTCCCCCCACAGCCACGGTTTTGCCCACAGAAACGGCCGTTCCGCCCACGCCAACCCCTTTCCCCACGGCCACCGTGGAACCAACCGTCACCCCCACGCTGGTTCCCACCCCCGCCAACCTGCTTGCTGCCGAGGATTTCACCGACCACATCAACCCCTTTACCGGCGAATATCTGGAGGACAACACCACCTTGCAGCGTCGCCCCATCGCCGTCAAAATTTCCAACTCACCGCCGGAATGGGTGCGGCCGCAGTCGGGCATTGGGCAGGCCGATTTGGTGTTTGAGCATGTGACCGAAGGCCCCATTACCCGCTTCACAGCGCTGTTTTACAGCCAAACGCCGGAAAAAATTGGCCCCATCCGCAGTGCGAGGCTGATTGATGTGGAGCTGCCGGCCATGTACGATGCCGCGCTGGCCTTTTCCGGTGCCAGCATCGGGGTGGTTTCGCGGCTGGGCGGCTCCGATTTTCGCGCCCGGCTGCTGCGCTCTGATGAACCGGGCTATTACCGCACGGGGGAGGACAAGCCGTGGGAGCATACGCTCTACGCAGACCCCAACGGCTTTTGGCAGGCGTTAACCGACAAGGAAGAAAACCATGCGCCGGAACTGCGAAATTTTATGACCTTTACCAGCGAGCCGCCGCCGGCCGATGAGCCAGCGAGCAAGATTGAGGTGCGGTATTTGAATTTTACGACGGTTGATTGGGAGTATGATGCGGAAAACGGCCGTTATTACCGCTGGGTAGATGGCGAGCCATTTATTGATGCCAACACCGGCGAACAAATCAGCGCCCGCAACGTGGTCGCCGTTTTTGCCATCCACCAGGAAAACCGCTCCATTTGTGAATATCAGGTCGAAAACCGCTGCAACGCCTTTTCCATTGAAATTCAGATTTGGGAAAGCGCCCCCGTCATCGTCTTCCGCGACGGTCAACGGTATAACGGCACCTGGAAGCGGGAAAACCGCAACGACATGCTAACCTTCTACGACGACGAAGGCAACGTCATCCCGCTGCAAATTGGTAACACCTGGTTCCAGGTCATCCCCTGGCATTACCGCGATCCGATTGATTCGTTCCCCTAAAGAGAGATTGGAGATTGGAGATTAGAGATTGACAACCGTTTAATCTCTAATCTCCAATCTCCAAGTCGCCGCCAACTTCTGGCACAGCCGCGCTGCCGCATAAAGTGCCTGCTGGCGGCCGGCTAACGAATGGTGGTGGCCGTGTCCCGCTGCGTCGTCCCAGGTAATCGCTTTCAGGGTGTAAAACAGCAGCCCCACCCAATATGACCCCATCTCATCCCCTTGCACAATCTGCGCTGCCGAATGGCGGATGCGCTGTATGGCTGCCTGCCCCCGCACCAGCGAAAAGTGGGCAACCAGGAGCGGCGGCAGTTGCAAGGGCTGGCTAAAACGGTCAGGAGCCAACACCACATCGGTAAAGTCCAGCCGCCGCGCCATCTCTGGCTCATCCAGCAGCTCATAAAGCAGCACCGATTCCAGTTCGGCAGCGTCACGCAGGGCCGGCCCCCAGCCGGTGCGGGAAAAATCAATCAGCCAGGTGTGGCCGTCTTCGTCCACAAAGACATTGCTGCCGTTGATGTCGCCGTGGGTGATGCAGGCGTAGGTGGGATTGGGCAACTGCGCGGCAAATTGCTCGACAAAGGCCACGGGGTCGGGCAGCAGTTGGGGGGCAAGGCCGGGGCGGTGAAGCTGGATTTGCTCGGCCGAATGGCGTTGAAACAGGGTGTTAGGGACGGCCATCAGGCCGGTAAGGGCATCCCGCAGTTCTTGCCACTCGGCGGGGAGGCTGAGGTTGAGCTGTTTTTTGTAGCAGGAAACGGCCGTTTCTCCCACCCCCAACCGCACCATTTCCGACTCCCACGGCTGCTTGCCGTCATACCACAACCCGCAGCTATCCTCAAACAAATCCCGGATAACCGCCTGAATGTCGGTATCCTGCTGGTTCAGATCACGGTAAACCGTTGCCAAATCCCGCACCCGCCCTTCCCGGTATGCGCCGACAAAGCGAAACCGGGCGGCGGCCAGATTTTTTGTCACCACCAAATCACCCACCAAATCGGTGGAGTTGATCTGGATGTACGGTTCAACATATTCACGGTAGTTGGAAACTTCCTGCTGGATGGCTTCGCGCAGGCCAAATTTGACGACCACGTAGGCACCTTTGCCGGGGTAGAATGGCCGTACCAACACTACGCCCGCCCCGCCGTGCCCCGGCAGCAAATAGCTCAGTTCGACCTGCGTTTCACGCAGAAAGAGCCGCTGTAGCAGTTGGATGAATTCCTCACAAACGGCCGTTAACAACCCCTCCGGCACCCCCCGAAACGCCTTCATCTGCTGCACCAACCCCAGCACCGTCAGCCCATCCCGCAGCACCACCTCCAGCGCCCCATTGCGCCGCACCACCTCCCGAAAAAGCCGCTTCACCTCCGCCACCAGCTTCCGCGACCCCTCTTTCTTATCAAAATGCAGCACGTTGTGCGGCATCTTCGGCCCATATTCATAGCGGTCAAAGGCACTCACCAGCAGCTTCACTGTTTCCGGTGGCATCCGCTCCACCAGCTCAATCCCGCTGCGGTCATACGTATCATGATCATCACTCAGCCGCACATCCACGATTGCCAAATCCACCTGGCGATACATCAGCAATTCCTGCGCTTCGGCGGCACTACTTGCCGTCATCACCCGGTACCCTTCCATCTCAAAAATCTGCCTGTGACCCTCCAGCACCAACGAGTCGTTTTCAACAATCAAAATGTCACCTAGCGTCAATGACACAACCTCCTACGAAAATAGGACGCAGATTTACCTGATTTTCCTGATGTGGCGGATGAATTGGTGAAATCTGCGAAATCTTTGATTCCTCCTGCCTGCACTACCGTTTGGCAAGTGGTAGCGAAATCGTCAGCGTGACCCCACTGGGTGAGCTATGTTCCAGGCGCAAATGACCCCCGTAACGATTGATAATTACCCGCGCCAACATGCCGCCAATGCCCTGCCCTTTCTGGTTTGTTGGCCTGCTAATGCGCTCACGCAGATAGCTGTTGACCACTTCAGGAGGCAGACCGGGGCCGTTATCGCCAAGCTGAATGAGAACAATATCGCCCCGCCGCACCTCGCTGTGAATTTGCAGCCGGCCGTGTCTGTCCATCGCCTCTATCGCATTTGTAACCAACTTCTCCAACGCCAGCTCAAACAGCATGGGATGGACAGCTACCATAGCACCCTTGCTGTGTAAATCAAATTCAAGCTCAACATCGGGTACGTTTTGACACAGCCTGGCAATCATTTCCTGCAGCAGGGGATCAACGGCCGTTAATTCCGGCGGTGCTTCCAAATAACCCGGCAACACGCCCCGCGTGGGAATCTGGTCAATCTGCTCCGCCGCCTGCTCAATCTCGGCCAAACACGCGGCAATCTCCTGCTGCCAAAGAGCCTGCCCCTGCCGCAAATACCCTTCCAGAAGCAGCACCCGCTGCTTGATGGCAAACGATTTTTGGTGCGCCGTATGCCACCAGTTTGCCCCAAACAACCCCTGCAAGGCAACCGTCTCCGTCGTTTCCACAATGGCACGGCGGCTGGCGTGCTTCAACGCCACCGCCGCAATATTTGCCAGCAGCATCAGCATATCTTTGTCGGTGTCGTCCAGCCCGTTGCGATCCGGGTGGTCCACCGACAGCACGCCAATCGCCTTTAAATTGTCCTGCACATCACGCAGCAGCACCACCAGCGAGGATTGCACCGCCTGCCCAGAGGTGTTGAGGTAGTGGGAATGTTCGGCCACATCGGGCACCAGGACAAAGTTTTGGCCGTCGGGCTGGGTGGCCTGGTTGACCAGAAACGGCCCCAACCCTGGCCCATCGAGACGCAAACGGCCGTTTTCCCGCCGCCACCGCTTCTCCTCCTCCTTGCTCAACCCCCACACCGCCTCCGCTTCCAGCACGTCGCCTTTCACCAGCCGCAGCGTGGCAAACGAGGCACGGGTCAGCGTCACCGCCTTGGTGAGGATGATGTTAGCAACGGCCGTTAAATCCAGCCCCGCCATCACAATCCCCTCCGTCGCCTTCTGAATCGTCGCCAGCCGGAACTGTTTCTTTTTAAACTGCGTCAACTGCCGCCGGTTCTGCACCGCCACCGACGCAATCAGCGCAAACGAGCGCACCGCGTCAATCTCCACCTGCTTCCACCGCCCCGCCCGCCGCCGGTTGACAAACAGCACCCCCAACGGCTCGTTTTCCACCTGTAGCCGCACAAACCCGGCCGCCTGCACCCCTTCCCGCACCACAAACGACCCGGCAAACAGCGCATCTCGCTGTGCATTGGGCGTAAAATAGCTGTTTGCCGGGTGCAGCAGCACCCGCGCAATGGCCCCCTCCACCTTTGTTTGCGGCGGCCACGACACCGGCACCTGTAGCTGTCCACTCGATACCGGCCGGCTCCACATCGTCACCCCATCCTCTTCCTGCCGCATCAAATGCAGCCGCACCAGATCCACATCCAGTGCCTCACGCAGTTGCGCCACCAGCTCGCGCAAAAAATTCGACGACAAAATCACGTCACGCATCGCAGCCGCCTGCTCCCGCAGCCACCGCCGCTCTTTGTCCTCAAAATAATGCGCCTGACGAGAATAGACAAACAGCAGCCCCACCACCTGCTGCTCATCCCGTATCCGCAGCATTGCCGACGAACGAATCCCTTCGCTTTCGACAAACGACCCCAGCACAAACCGCCGCAAACGCGGCTCAGACGTAAAAAAGGCATCCTGCTGCGGCCGAAACGTCAATGCCTCCAGGCTGGCATACACATTTTCATCCTGTGCCAAAAATTGCCCCTGCACCAGGGGCGGCTCAAATTTGTCCCAAAACGGGTCATACATATGCAGCGACACCAAATCATAACCACCCGTTTGCCGCAGTGTCTCCAACTGCTGCGCCAGCTTGTCACGCACCAACTGAATGGCGGTAAAGTTCTGACTCTCACCAATAAACTGCTCCAACTGACGAATGCGGTAACGTCCAGAGGTTTCTCCTTCTTCGGCACCAATGTCAATGCCGATGTGGGCGGCAAAATCCTGGGTTAGCTGCAAATCAAGCAGGTCAAAAATATCGGTGTGGTCGCTTTCCAGCGAAATCAACCCCAAGCACGCCTGAGCATGGCTGTGAAAGATTGGCACCACCAGCTTGGAATGGGTACTGCCCAACGCCGGATTATCAATTTTTCCCCAGTGGGGGTCATGGGGTAAATCTCGCTGTAGCTCATAGGAAGCCTTGTCGTGCAACACCCGCCACTCACTGCTGCGCTCGCCCAGCGCCAGTTGGTCAGCCAGATAGCCCACGGGCAGCGTGGGCGGCCAGGCATATTCAAGATAGCCCCATTGGTCAACCAGCAGCAGCCGGGCGCGTTCGGCTCCGGTAATGTGAGCCAGCTCTTCCAGCGTGGCCTGCCACGTTGGCTCATCCACATCCTGGCGCGTGGGCATCACACTGACCTTTTGCGTAAAGTGGCGGATAAACTCCTGCTCTAATTCGCGCCGGGTAAAATATTTGGCTCGCCCCAACGCAGCAGCGGCCTGTCCGCTGTAGATATTGAGCGGCGTTTCGGCCTCGTGCTGCTCGCCGGGGTTGGCGTAGGGGTGGAGATTGCGGTAGAAGGCAAACAGCACCCCCACTGGATCTTCTTCGCCGTCAAGCCGCAGCCCAATGCAGGCGCGGATCCCGGCCTGCTGAAGCTGCTGCTGCAGGCTACTGCCCAAAATGTCTTCGGCAGTGGCAACGTTGGTGATGAGCAGTTTCTCTTGCCGCAGCAGTTTGCCAGTGAGTGCCTGCCAGCCGGCCGACAAATTATCCCAGTCAGGCAACCAGTCGCCGGGTTGCCCCACGTGGCGGGCGAATTCGGGCAAAAAGGCGTGGTGGGCGGCGTGGTAAACGCAAAGCGTGGCAGAAACGGCTTCAGCGATGTCGAGAATGTCGTTGGCGATTTGGTTAACGGCCGTTTTCACATCCCGCACCTGGTTCAGCCGCTTGCTCGCCAACTCAATTGCCTGCCATTTACGAAAATGATAGCTGCTGTGGTGGTCAATCGCCGCCAAACTTGCCAGCGCCCGCAGTCGCGTTTGCTCCAGCTCACCCGCCTCGTGCGGCTGGCTGGTGTAACAAGTCAACACCCCCAGCGCATCTTCCTTAAACAGCAGCGGCACGGCCACCATGCCGCGCAGTTGCAACTGCTGCACCAGGTTGGGCAAAATGAGTTCGTCCTGGTAGTTGAAAAGGTCAGGAATGATGGCCGGTTTTTGCGTGGCAAAGACCTGCCCCACAATGCCCCGCCCCTCAGGAATTGCCAGTGCCTGCTGTCGCACGCTCCCCGGCGGGAAGCCCTGCGCGGCAAAAAGCGTTAGCACCCCGCTGTGGTCATCGGGGTCAACCACCCAAAAAGCGGCGGCATGGTAGCCAAATCGCTCGACCAGCACATTGACAATTTTTTGCTTGACGCTTGGCTCATCGGGGGTGGTGACGATTTCGCGCTGCACGGCGTAGAGCGTTTCAATGGTGTCTTGCTCCACCGTTTGCAGTTGCCGCGCCTGCGCCACGCTGCGCAGTCTGGCCGCCACTTCGGCCGCATGGTAAGGCCGTAAGAGATAGTCGTGAATACGGCCGGCCGCCAGCAGGTCAATAGCTTGCTCAACTTGCGCGGGCGATACGGCCAGCAGAATGGGGGTGTGGGGGCAGGTCTGATGCAGTTGGGTGAGGGAGGCAGAAACGGCCGTTTCCCCCTCCACCGCCGCCAAAATCACCACATCCCCGGCCGCCGCCTCAGCCACCGCCACAGACACGCTGCCAAACCAAAACGGCCGTTGCCCAGCCGCCACCAGTTGCTCATGCAGCGCGACAGACAGCATCATGTCTGGATCAATCAGAATAATTTGTTGCGGTTTGGTCATCAGTTGCTCTCTTTGGTCATGCACCAGCACCGGTTGCCATATTGACCACCTGATTCTATTCTCAACCAGTTGCCATGATTTGCCAATGGCATAACTATGACAACTTGCTGATGAGACCGTAACAGCATTCCACTGAACCGCAATATAAAAGGCCCCGCATCCGGAAGGATGCGAGGCCAGAACAAAGGGGAAGGAGAGAGGGGGAAACGTTAGCCGCTGGCGGGGCGTGCGCCCAGCGTGATTTGGACAGTTTGCGGCTGCCCGCCGCGCAGAATTTGCAGCGTAACCGTTTGGCCGACGGTGGTGTGCTGGATAATGTAGCCGAGCAGGTCGTCAAATTCGTTGACCACTTGCCCGTCAATCCCCACGATGACATCACCACCAAGCCCGGTGTTGGCATCGCCACCGCGCAGCCCGGCCTGGGCAGCAGGGCCACCGGCCGTAACAGTGCTGACAATGACACCACGCTGCTCGCTGTTCAGCCCCATTTGTTCAGCGGCGGCGGGGGTGATGGTGCCACCAGCAATGCCCAGCCACGGGTGCTGTACCTGCTCACCGTTGATAATTTGTGGCACAACCGCCTTGACCACGTTCACGGGAACGGCAAAGCCTACGCCCGACGAGGCACGCACGGGGGATTCGATGGCGGTGTTGATACCGATAACACGGCCGTTCAGGTCAAGCAGCGGCCCACCAGAGTTGCCGGGGTTGATGGCGGCATCGGTTTGGATGACATCCGGGACTTGGTAACGGCTGGCGCTGGCACCACCGGGCAAGGTGCGGCTTAAACCAGAAACGATGCCCGTCGTCATGGTGTTGTCCAAGCCAAAGGGGCTGCCGATGGCGATGACAATTTGCCCCACTTTGAGGCTGTCAGAGTCGCCCAATGGGACGACGGTTAGTTCGTTGGCTGGCATATCTACTTTTATAACCGCAACATCGGAGTCGGGGTCGGTGCCGATGAGGGTGGCAGGGACAGAACGGCCGTTTGCAAAGTTCACCTGAATCGGGCCGCCATCAGCCACGACGTGGTTGTTGGTCACAATATGACCTTCCTGGTCAATAACAAAGCCAGAACCTTCGCCGTTGCTCAACTGCACATTGACCACCGCCCCATTCACCTGCTCATACAGTGCCACAAACGCCTGCTCCTGGGCAAACAGATCCAGTTTGGCCTGCGCCACTTGCTGCTCGGTGACTTGCACAGGCGCGGGGGCAACCTGGTCGGTGGGGGTGAAGTTGGTTTCTTCGATGGCGGAAACGGCCGTTGGCAACACCAGGGCTTCGCCTGCCGTTTGCGCCACTGGCTGCGTCTGTGCCGTTTGCTCGGCCAGCCCCCCACACGCTGCCAATGCCAACATGGCTGTCATGATAAAAAGAATAAATAATTGACGGACACTTTTTTGCTTCATCTGAATCTCCTGAAAGTTGGTGGAGCGTCGGACGTGGAGGGTGAACCCCCACGCCACCATTGCCCAATACCGCTACACCGTTTTGTAAACCACTGAATCTGATAGTTAAGATTGTGGAACATAGTGGTAAAAAAAGTGTAAACTTAGCATAAGGGTTGTATAAACGGCCGTTAAGAAACAAATGAGAACCAGGGGACAGTAATCGGTAATCGGTCATCAGTAATCGGTCATCGGTCAACTGCTTACTGTTTACTGATTACCGATTACCATGATTCAAAACCTTCTCCCCTCCGTCCGCCACGTCATTGCCATTGCCAGCGGCAAAGGTGGCGTGGGCAAAACCACCGTCACCGTCAACCTGGCACTGGCCTTGCAGCAGCAAGGGGCACGGGTGGCTGTGTTTGATGCCGACATCTATGGCCCCAACGTGCCGCTGATGCTGGGCATTCACCAGCGCAAAAAAAGCAAGGCCTTTGTCCCCGTGGTGCGCCGCGCCGCTGCCCAGCCCTACATCCAGCCCCTTGAGCGTTTTGGCCTCAAGGTGATGTCGGTGGGGCTGCTGCTGGCAGAAGGGCAGGTGATTAACCCGCCAGCGGCGGCAGTAGGGCAGCTTGTGGTGCAAACGCTGCGGGATGTAGTGTGGGGAGAATTGGATTATCTGCTGATTGACTTGCCCCCGTCGGCCGGGCAGCCGCAGGCTGATTTGCTGCAAGCGCGGGTAATCGAGGGGGTGGTGATTGTGACCACGCCGCAGGATTTAAGCCTGCTGGATGCCGGCCGTTCGCTGCAAATGTTTCGGGAAGCGGGGGTGCCGATTTTGGGGCTAGTCGAGAATATGAGCTATTTTATTTGCCCCAACTGTCATGAAAAACACGAGATTTTTCAACGCTCCAGCCGCTGGCGGCCAGACACGTTGGCCGATGTCGAAATTATTGGGCGGGTGCCATTAACGGCCGTTATCTCCACCGGCATCAACCAGGCCAGCCCCCTCATGCAGGCCGACCCCACCAGCCCCGTGGCGCAGGCGTTTCTGGAAACGGCCGTTGTGCTGGCAGAAAAGTTGGCAAGTAACAAGCCATAGCGGCTTACCATAAGGTAGGTACTGGATATTTGGAAATAGATCGATCCCCGATCACAATGGTCATCCCTTCACAAATTGCCTGCGCCACCAGCAAGCGATCAAAAGGGTCTTGATGAACGGGAGGCAGATCAAGAATCTGCCGGCAATGATTTTGCTCAACGGGCAGCCAAAGAATGCCGTTAGCTGCCATCTCAGCGTTAAATTACTCAGCCCAATTATCCGCCAGGATCAGCTTGCCTATGCTCATCTTGATGCAGATTTCCCAATAGCTGACGGCACTAAAGAATAGTTGATTTTCAACGTCAACAAAAGCAGTACGGGCTGGTTGGCTTAGCAGTCCCCCACTGATGCTCCATAAAAACACATGTGTGTCTAACAGCAACTTCATGCCATGTATTCCGCAAATTCTGGCAAAGGCGCATCAAAATCATCAGCCATATAAAGAATAATCCCTTTGGCATAACCCATGCGACGCTGCGGCAGAACCTCAGGCAACCAGGCGAACAAGGGGTTGTGGCCCTTTTGCAATGATCACTTCTTCCCCAACCAATGCCTGTTGAATCAATTTCGATAATTGCGCTTGTGCTTCATGAATCGTTACTTGCATCATCATGACATTGTAGCCTAAATCTTTAGGGCAAAGCAATGCTTGTACCAACTCGCCGATGATTACCTGCTCCTCATCGCTTCCCGCTCTGCCCACCAATTCGTCAGCTTGCGCATCCCCGCCCCATTGAGCTTGTGACCGGTGTCATATTCACGGTATTCAAGGTAGGCACCAGCGGCACGAACGGCCGTTGCTGCCTCCTGCGCCTTCTCAAGCGGAATCCGCTCATCCTGCGTTCCCGCCAGCAGCAGCACCGGCAAATGCAGTAGCGGTGCCGTTGCCAAAAGCGACGGCGATGTGGTAGGCATAAACCCTACCAGCCCGGCTACCCCTTGGTACCGCCCCGGCTCATCCAGTGCCAGGGCCAAACTCAGTGCCGCCCCCTGGCTAAAGCCCATCAGGTAAATTTGATCCGGGTCAGCTCCATATAGCTCTGGCAATGCTTCCACCAGCCGTGTTACCCGCGCCACCGCTTCAGCAAAGGTTGTCAGCATTGCCCAGCCATCGCGGACAGGCAAATGCCATGAGTAGCCCCCTTCGTCAGGGTCATCATAAATGGCGCGGGGGGCAACGAGCAGCCAGTTGGCCGGCACGGTGCGGGCAAAAACCCACATGACGTCTTCGTTGCCAGCACGCCCTTGCAGCATGATGACGGTGGGGTGTGGGGCTTCGCCTTCCGGCCGGCGTACGCGATGCACCAGCCCGGTTGTTTGATAGGCGTAACCAGTTGTAACGAGTTGGGGAAAACGGCCGTTATCACTCATCATTCTTTTGTAACACAGTTTGGGGAATTTTGCCCATATAAAAAAAGTGAGGTGACCGTTAGACGGGCGCCTAACGGTTCACCTCTGGGGGGGGAGCCATAAATAGTATAGCATTTTCGCTACCTTGGGTCAAATCCGTTTTTGCACATTCTTCACCATTTTTGCCCCAGGCGTGTCAGGAGTTTCCTTACAAAACATCTTTCCATTGGCAAAACAGACCTTGACAGCCTGGTTACTTAGCCTATAATTCACATTATCCCCTCCCCCCTGGGGGGGGGTATAGATTGAAAAACAAACAGGACAACATCTAAAAAGAATGGATGAAACAACTCGCAAGCAAGTAACACGTCGGTTAGCAAGTGCCGCCGGGCATATCAAGGGCATCGAGCGCATGGTGGAAGAAGATACTTACTGCATTGATGTCATCAAGCAGATTCAGGCCGTGCAAGCCGCCTTAAACAAGGTCAGTGCCCTTATCCTTGATAACCACCTGCACACCTGCGTCACCACCGCCATTCGTGGCGACAACCCGGACGAACGGGAACAAGTGCTGCGCGAAGTCTCCAGCGTTTTTGAGATGTCGGCCAAAATTTAAACATTGCGACAAGATTCCCAAAAAACTTTGTGAACCCTGTCCAAACAACTCAGGAGAAATCATTCATGTCTGCAAAAACCTTTACCGTTCCCAACATTAGCTGCGGCCACTGCACCCACACCATCGAAATGGAAGTCAGTGATTTAGACGGCGTTACCCTGGTCAAAGCTGACCAAAATAGCAAGCAAGTAACCGTCGAATGGCAAGAACCCGCTAGTTGGGAAAAGATCCATGCCCTGCTGCAAGAAATTAATTACCCGCCCGAAGGGCTAATCCAGATTTTATAAATCAATGGTAACTATTCAGGTCTGCCTAAAAAGCAGCTTGCAAGACTTGTCATTCCCGCGAAAGCGGGAATCTATGCCTGCGCCGAAGATGGATACCCGCCTACGCGGGTATGACACCTGAAGAGTTACAATAAATGGAGACTGGAGACTGGTCGCTTCGCTACTGCCAATCTCCAATCTCTAATCCCCAATCTCTTTTATAAAACGTGCCAGCTTCGGGGAAGGTGGCACGTTTTTGTGTGAGGACTATGTCAGAACAGAAACAGTTAACGCTGCCGGTGTTGGGTATGACTTGCGCCAACTGCGTGGCTTCGGTGGAGCGCAACGCCAAGAAGGTAGCGGGTGTCACCGATGCCGTGGTCAATTTTGCCAGCGAGAAGGTGACGGTGAGCTATGACCCGGCGCAAATTGACAGCAAACAGGTAACAACAGATATTATCTCCCGCGTGCAGCGTGCCGGATACGAAATCCCCACGGCTACGCTGGAGCTGCCGCTGTTGGGCATGACCTGCGCCAACTGCGCCAACAGTATTCAGCGGCGGCTGAACAAGGTGGAAGGGGTGCTGGAAGCTACCGTCAATTACGCAAATGAGAAAGCAACGGTGCAATACGCGCCCGGCGTGGTGACGCGAGCCGAGATGGTGGCGGCGGTGCGGAAGGCGGGGTATGACGTGGTGGAAACCAGCGGCGCGGAAGACGCCGAAGATGTGGAAGCGGCAGCGCGGGAAGCAGAAATCAGACATCAGTGGATGCGCTTTATTGTTGGCGTAATCTTTTCGCTGCCGCTGTTCCTTTTTAGCATGTCGCGGGATTTTGGACTGATGGGGCATTGGGCCCACGCCACCTGGGTCAACTGGCTCTTTTTGCTGCTGGCAACGCCGGTGCAGTTTTATGTTGGCTGGGATTACTATGTGGGAGCCTATAAGAGCCTGCGGAACGGCAGTGCCAACATGGATGTACTGGTAGCCATGGGGTCGTCGGTGGCGTATGTTTATAGTGTGGCTGTGCTGCTGGCGAAGACCTTTGGGAACAGCAAGGCGCTGGGCGACCATGTGTATTTTGAAACGTCGGCGGTGATTATTACGCTGATTGTGCTGGGCAAGCTGCTGGAGGCACGGGCGAAGGGGCGCACCAGTGAGGCGATTAAGAAGTTGATGGGGCTGCAGGCGAAGACGGCGCGGGTGCTGCGAAATGGAACGGAGGTGGATATCCCGATTGCCGAGGTGAGCCGGGGGGATATTGTGGTGGTGCGGCCGGGTGAGAAGGTGCCGGTGGATGGGGTGGTGATTAACGGCCGTTCTACCCTCGACGAAAGCATGATCACCGGTGAATCGCTGCCCGTTGCCAAACAAGT
>WBZL01002739.1_pt1 | contig 16804 bp, 16 predicted proteins | sample 5204291 | NCBI WGS metagenome assembly WBZL01 (sample SAMN12344345, study PRJNA552823) | activated sludge metagenome | biome: Activated sludge suspended growth; feature: Nitrification reactor; material: Wastewater; isolation source: activated sludge from nitrification reactor of wastewater...
GACGTCGACGACGACGTCCGCGAGTCCACCGGTCGCCTGCTTGAGGGCCCGTGCCGGGTCCTCGGTGGCCACATCGATCACCAGATCGACACCGAACGCGGCCGCTTGCGTGAGGCGTTCTCGGTCGCGTTCACCGAAACCGGTCATGGCGACCAACGCCGCTCCGGCCTCCTTGGCGGCGACGGCAGCACAGAGGCCACGGATGCCCGGACCGAGGACGACGACGATGTCACCCGACTTCGTCGCCGGGATCGTCGCTCCCCAGCGGATGCCTGCGCCGAGCGGGTTGAACACCGTCGCCAGGACCGGATCGAGCTCGTCAGGGATCGGCAGCAGCATCGAGTCCTCTGGCAGGTGGAGGTGTGTCGCATACCCACCCCAGAGCCCGGGATCGATCGCGACATCGACGAACCCGAACATGGTCGCAAGCCCGTTGCGCACACATCGTCGATACTCTCCGCGCAGGCAGGCATCGCACTCGCGGCAGGAGCGGAACACTTCGACCGCGACGCGTTGACCTGTGGAGACCCCCCACCGTGCCGCGGCGTCGTCACCGACTTCTTCGATGACGCCGATGATCTCATGTCCCGGGATGAAGGCGAACGGCGCCGCCAGGTGACCGCTGTACTGCTCGTGGTCCGTGCCGCACAGCCCGCACGCCTCGATACGGAGCCGGGCCGTACCGGGAGTGACATCGGGGAGGTCGAACGATCGGCGTTCGAGCCGTCGGGGCCCGGTGAGAACGAGGGCTTCGGCATTCATCGCAGCTCGAATCCCATCGACTCGGCACCGGACCGCAGACGGATGCGCGTACCGATGTGCTGCCCGCCCGACATGGCGCGGGCCAACTCGGGGTCGGTGCTGCGTGCGGCAACCCGGCGGCCGTCGGAGAGCCGAGCGAACACCGGAACCTCGACAGGTCCCCGCTCGCGGTCGTGGACGACCGTGTACCCCTCGATCGTCGCCTCCCCCTCCGCTTCGCCCGGTGGCGCCACGTCGAGTGCGGTCGCATCGATCGTCGCCTGGGAGGCGGAGGTGTCGGGCGTCTGGAATCCAGCTGGTGGTGGCGTCGCCGACCAAAGGCCGAGCGAGTGCTTCGTGATGTACCAACCGAGGCCGGAGACCAGGCCGACACCTTCGGGATGTTCGCGGCATCGACGAGCCATCGCACCGATCGAGTGCGTGACATAGTTGTTGCCGGGTCCGCCGTGGTACGGCAAGCCGCCCGTGACCGTGAGCCCACGCGGATCGAGCGGATCGAGACCCAGCGCGTCGACGGCAGCCTCCACCGCCGAAGGGAAGCACGAATAGAGGTCGAACCAATCCAGATCGGCCGTGGTGATACCGGCCGCCCCGAGCACCGCCTCGCCCGCCGCCCGGATACCGGGCGAGCGACCCAGCTGCGGTCGCTGCACGGGGAAGTACACGTCGTTGCAGCTCGCGGCCGCCCACGGGAACACCCAACGCTCCCGCGGCACCCCGAGCTCCTGTGCCACCTCGGCCGCCATCAGCACGAAGGCGGCCGCCATGTCGACGGCGATGATGCTGTTCAGCAGCTTCGTGTACGGCTCGCACACCATCCGGTTGGTCGAGGTCTCGGTCGACAGCTCCTCGGCGGTACGGGCGGTCGGGAACCAGGCACGATCGGGGTGTCGTGATGCCTCGTCGGTGAACGGGGCCATCAGCCGTCCGAGCCACATCCGTTGCTCGTCGAGGGTGCGGCCGGCGCGCGCGGCGATCGCGGACTCGAAGATCGGGTACACCTCGTGCGGCCAGTGCAGGCCGGCGGCGTGCTCGGCGGCACTGAGTCCGGGCCGTGCGTCGCCGAGCGACTCATCCTGATCTGGTGCCGGCCACGGATCGACCTGCCCGAGGGCTGACCGGTGCCGCTGGGCGGAGCGCCCGCTCTCTGCGCCGACGATGAGCGCAGCGTCGACGGTGCCGCACAGGATGTCGTGCCCGAGCAGTTCGACGAGGTACTGCGGCGTGTTCCCGCCGACCGGACAGCTGACCCGGCGGCGGGCGTCGAGGCCGAGCGCTCGGGCGATCCGGGTAGCCGGTTGGTCGCGTGGCGCGAGCAGGATTCCCGGGGTCGCCACCGTGTCGATCCGATGACTGATCACCGTCCCCGAATCGGTGAACGCCCGGCGTGCTGCCTCGGCCGCGAGCGTGATCGGATCGACCGGATCGTCGGCGCGGTGCGTGATCTCACCCGCCCCCACGAGCACCGGCGTGCGAGGCGTGACCGTCACCGTCGGGTCGCCCGGCCGCTGGAGATGACCGTGTTGCCGCGCTGGGTCCGTGCTTCGACAACCGCGTCATCACCGAGATCCCACAGCCGCGTCACGATCGTGTCACCCGGCCAGACCTGGTCCGCGAATCGACCCGAGATCGAACCGAACCTGTTCACGTCGCCGCCGCACCATGCCGACAGGACGCTGTGACCGACGATGCCGAACGTGCAGAGGCCATGGTTGAACGGCCCGGGGAATCCGGCCATGGTGGCGAAGTCGGGATCGATGTGCATGGGGTTCATGTCGCCGGACAATCGGTAGATCGCCGCCTGTTCGGGTCGTGTCTCCCGCTCGACGACGAGGTCCGGCTCTCGGTCAGGTGCGGTTGCACCCGGTGACCCGCTCGGGCCTCGTTCGCCGCCCCATCCGCCGCCGCCCATCACGAACAGGCTGGCCATCACGTCGAACAACGGGCCCGCGTCGTCCGTTGCCGAGCCTTCGAACACGATCACCGCCGCCTTGCCCTTGTCCCAGACGTTGGCGATGCGACCGGACACCGTCACGGTCGCCGAGGCGGGGAGCGGACGATGGACCACCACCGACTGCTCCCCGTGCAACAAGGCCGCGAGGTTGATGTCGATCCTCTGCATCGACGAGCCCATCGCACGAAGTCCGGGGATCACGGCAAAGGTCGGCAGTACCTTCGGACCGCGTCCCTCGTAGATGAAGTCGAGATCCTCGGGCGGACGGCACCCGACGCCCAAGGCGTAGAGCATCACATCACGATCGGTCCAGGTGTGGGTGATCGGCTCGGTCTCGAGGCCGACGAGATCTCCGTTGATCGGCAGCTTCTTCATGAGGTCAACTTTCTCGTTGGAGGATGTGGACGACGCACACCGAACCCGCGCCGGCCATGTGGCACAAGCCGGTTCGGGCGGCGTCGACTTGCCGAACGCCGGCTTCGTGGCGGAGTTGCAGGGTGGTCTCGTGGATCTGGGCGAGACCGGTGGGCCCGCCGGGGTGGCCGCGAGCGGTGAGGCCTCCGTCGGTCGAGAACGGGATCCGGCCGCCGAGACGGGTTGCGCCATCGGCGACGAGTCGGTCGCCCTCGCCGTCAGCGCAGATGCCGAGCAACTCGTAGTACACGAGCTCCTCGACAGGAAAGGCATCGTGGACCTGGACGAGATCGAGATCACTCGGCCCGAGGCCGGCCTGCTCGTAGGCGTCGCCGGCGGTGTCACGGGTCATCTGTGCCGGACCGATCACGGCGCCGAGGAAGACGTGACCGTCCGTGTATGTCTCGGATCGCTGCTGAGAAGCGATGACACGGACCAGTGGGCGCCCTCGAGCGACCCGCTCGGCCACCTCGCGAGTGGCGACGATGGCCGCTGCAGCGCCGCCTCCGGCTGCACAGGCCATCATCGACGTGTGCGGGTAGGAGATCATCGTCGAGGCGAGCACCTCGTCCGGCGTGACCTCGTGGTCCGCCTGTCGTTGTGCCATCGGGTTGAGCCGTGCGTGGTTCCAGTTCTTGGCGGCGATCTGGGCGAACGTGTCGACGGTCGTTCCGACGTCGTGCATGCGTCGCGTCGCCCACATCGCGAAGAACGCAGCCGGCAGCATGATGTCCTCCGCGCCGACTCGTCCACGCTTGCCACGGCCGAGGCCGCTCATCCGGTTCATGTCGTCGAAGCCGAGTGCCATCGCGACGTCGACCCGCCCACCTCCGACGGCGTGGACGGCCTCACCGAACGCGCACGACCCAGTGGCGGATGCGTTCTCGACATGGGTGACGGGGATGCCGGTCAACCCGAACTCCTTGGCGATGGCCACGCCGCTGGTGACGCCGCCGCCGAGATAGCCGTTGTAGAGGGCGCCGACCTCGGCGAACGCGATGCCGGCGTCGCCGAGCGCTGCCATACCGGCGACGTCCGCCATGGACTCCGACGAAAGCCGCTGGTTGTTGAACGGATGCATGCCGACACCGATCACGTAGACCGGGCGGCTGAGTCGCGTTGCCATCAGCGGATCACCTCGAACCGGAACGTCACGAGTTCGTTTCCGTCATCGTCCTGTCCCACAGGGAACGTGGTGAGCGCCATCCGGCTGCCGATCTGCCAATCGTCGGGTGTGCCGACGAGGGGCGCTTGGATCCGCACCCCTTCGGGCAGGTCGATCTGCCCGACTCCGTATCCACCGGAATCACCGAACGAGATGCTGCCCATTCGCGGGACGTGCAGGAACGTCCAGGCGAACAAGACACCTTCTGGGTCGAGGTCACAGTCGACCACGGGACCGCCCGTCACCGGGCAGCGCTTGCGACGCGGCCAGAAGTACAGCCCGCTGCGCTCGGCGTACGAGCCCAGAAGCCGGGGCCGCAAATCGTCGGCTTCAGGCAGCCGGAACAGTCGTGGGTCGGTCGGGGTACGGGACACGCTCAGTTGCTCCCGCGACGGCCGAAGTGCCGCATCGTGTCGCCGACCGAGGTCGTGACGGACGCGAGCGCTCCCCGACCCTTCAACAGCGTCGGGGCGTCGCGACGCAGACCGTCGACGGTGAACCTTCCGTTGGCGGTGATCACCGCGTCGTCGGCCAACTGCCACCCGCTGTACAGGCCGACTTCGTTCCCGCCGACGTGGAACACCCCGCCCGTGAACGGGCAGTCCGCCGCCGCGAGGTACGCCACCAGGGGCGAGACGTTGCCGGGATGGAACAGGTCGAACGAGCCGTCAGAGGGTGCCGCAACGGTGTCACCGACTCCAGGGGTCTGCAGGGTCAGCCGGGTGCGGGCGAGTGGGGCGAGGCAGTTGGCCCGCACCCCATACCGACCGAGCTCCATGGCCTCGACCAGTGTCATCGCAGCGATGCCCGCCTTCGCTGCGCTGTAGTTCGTCTGTCCAGCATTTCCGAGCATCGCGCCCGATGCCGTGTTGATCACCGAAGCATCGACCGACTCACCGGACTTGGCGCGGTCACGCCAATGAGCAGCGGCGAAGTGCGTTGGCGCGGCGTGCCCCTTCAGATGGACCGCGATGACCGCGTCCCACTCGTCCTCCACCATGTTCACCAGCGCCCGATCACGGAGGATCCCGGCGTTGTTGACCAGCACGTCCAATCGCCCATAGGCAGCGACCGCCTCGTCGACCAGCCGCTCAGCTCCCGACCAGCTCGTCACGGAGTCGGTGTTCGCGATCGCCTCACCGCCGGCCGACCGGATCTCCTGGACGACCTCATGCGCCGGCCCCGAGTCCGCGCCGGTGCCATCGATCCCACCCCCGACATCATTCACGACGACGCTGGCGCCCTCGGCCGCCAGCAAGAGCGCATGCTCACGGCCGAGTCCCCGGCCAGCGCCCGTGACGATGCACACCCGGCCCTGCAGTGTTCCCATACCTGTTGCGATCCCCTCGACGAGCCCTGTTCTTCTTCACCTGGCACCCGGCAACCGAACACCACATGAGACAACATGGTCATCTTGTCACATGGTCCTGGGCCGGCGCCAGTCGAATCGACCGGTCCGAAAGCAAGTTGTCGCTTCGCGGATCCTCGCGACCGCGGCATACTTGGAACATGGCGAGCTCTTCGATGCGATGGGGAACGGCGGCACCAGGAGATGCGGACACGGCACGTGACCTCCTGCTCGACGCGGCCGAAGCCTGTTTCGAACGAAGCGGCATCAGCGGCACCACGATGGACGACATCGCCAAGCAAGCGCGGGTGTCTCGTGCGACGGTCTATCGCTACTTCACCGGCCGAGACACCGTGGTCGCCGGCGTCATCCTGCGCGCGACGGAGCGCTACCTCGAGAAGGTCCAGCCCCGCATCACATCCCAACCCGATCTCAGCGGCGCCGTGCTCGAGTTCGTCGAGGTCACCGTTCGCGCAGCAACACGGGACGAGACGATCGGCCTGTTGTTCAAGAGCGACGACCAACTCGCCGGAGTAGGCCTGGCGAGGGGCACATCGGTGGCTCTCTTCGAGCTCGTCACCGAGTTCCTGCGGCCCGTCTTCACCGCCCACTGGGCGCAACTCCGACCGGGCGTATCGGTCGACGACGCGGCCGAATGGATCCTGCGCGCGATTCTCAGCCTGCTCACCGTCAGCGGTCCCCGGCGCCGCAGTCGCGACGGACTCCACGCCTTCCTGCAACGCTTCCTGCTCCCGGCGATCGTCCGAGAAGGCTGAACCGCGACGCTCGCGGTCGAGACGTCGCGGTCGACGACCGAGCGGCCGACGCGGCTACCAGCGAACCGGGATGGTGCGTGGACCTCGAACCTGGCCACCGGTCCACGTCACGGCGGCGGGGTCGACGATCTCGAAGGTCGGGATGCGGTCGAGCCATTCCTCGATCGCCACCTTCAGCTCCATGCGAGCGAGGTTCGAACCCAAGCAGCGATGGATGCCCTTTCCGAACGCCACGTGACGATTGTGCTGACGATCGATCATGAATGTGTCCGGATCATCGAAGTGCGCCGGGTCGCGGTTCGCGGCCGGGAACGACATCAGCACCTTGTCACCGGCATGCATCGGACAACCCACTGCTTCGACGTCCCGAGTCACCTCGCGGGCCATCGTCACCGGGCTGTAGAACCGGAGGAACTCCTCGATCGCCGAATCGATCAGCTCGGGTTCGGCACGCAGACGTGCCTGGTCGGCCGGATGTGTCGCGAGATGCCACAGCGAGGAACCGATCGCACTCCACGTCGTATCGATACCGGCAAGGAGGAGCAGGAAGCACGTACCGAGCAAGTGCCGGCGATCCAGCGGCTCACCCTCGACCTCCGTCTCGATCAACAGCGTGATGAGGTCATCAGGTCGGTCGTGTGACTTCAGCGCCGACCGCTCATCGACCCGGACGCCGAAGTACTGGAGAACCTCGAGAATCGCGTCGAGGCTCGCAGCGAGGTCGTTGAAGCCCTCCTGCAGGATACGCACCGCCCAATTGGTGAACATGTCCTCGTCGGACGCCGGCACACCCAGCATGTGCGCGATCACCCGCACCGGAATGTGCTGCGCATAGTCCCGAGCTGCATCGGCGTGTCCGAGGCCGGCGAACCCGTCCAGCAACTCCGACGCGACCGCACGAGTGATCGGCGTCATCACCTCGATCTGATGCGGAGAGAACGCCGGAAGCAGGATCCGTCGAGCCCACGTGTGGTCGGGCGGATCGGACGTGATCGGCGGCGCGGTGAGCAGTGGACGGTCCGCGCGCTGACTCTCCGGCAGATCGATGACACCGATCCGACGCGACGAGAAGTGCGTCGTGTCGCTCGCAATCGCTGCGATGTCATCGTAGCGGACCGGCATCCATGCCCGCCCCCGACGCTCACTGAACGCAACAGGGCAGTCCGACCGAAGCTGACGCCACACGGCCGCTGGGTCACGCACGAAACGAGGATCCAAGATGTCGAGGTCTCGCCCCCAGTCGCCAGTCGGCGCGACAGCGCCACGATCCTCGCGCTCATGACTGCTCATACAACCGTCTCCGATCCGCATCCAAGTCGACCCATGACACAAGATCCTACTAGTGTCTTATCGAGCCTGTCGAGGCTTCAGAACCGAATCGGGGGACAGTCATGGAGTTCACGCAGTTCGACGAGCGCATCGCCGAGGGCATGCTCGGCGCCGCAACAGCCGCCGGAGGAATCTCCGCGTATCTCGACTTCCGCCACGCCGAACTCGGTCCCGGCAGGCTCATCGCGGAGATGGACGCCCGAACCGACCTTCTGACGCCGTTCGGGAACCTGCACGGTGGGTGCCTGTCGGCGTTCGTCGATCACTGCTTGGGCGTCGTGTTCTACCCGGTCATCCCGAAAGGCGCATGGGTGGCGACGACCGAGTTCAAGCTCAACCTCCTCCGACCCGTGTCAGGTGGCGTGTGCGTCGCCACGGCAGAGATCATCTCGCTCACCAAGCGCAGCGGAGTCGCCCGAATCGACATCACCAACGACGGGGCAGCCGTCTGTGCCGCGCAGGGCACGGTCACCATCGTCGCACCGCGGGGCTGACTCCGGCTCGGTCGACCGGCCGCGTCACGATGTCGCACACACGGACGACTGGCGTCGACCGTCCCCGGCACCTCACATCGACGGTGCGTCCCCGATCCCGAGCTGACCGGCAAGCTCGCCGACCGTGTCGATGTACTGGTCGATCATCTCCAGCACCACTCGGTCAGCCGCACGGACCGACGAGATCGAGCCGACCACCTGCCCGACGAAGTACGTCGCGAGTGACTCTGCTCCGGACCCCGCAGCGTGGGCAGATCGGTTGATGCGCTGCAACGCTTCGCCGACCAAGAGCGGCTGCAGCGGCATCGGCAACGGCCCTGGTCCGTCGGTGCGCTCCCACTCCTCGGTCCACTGCGTCCGCAACATCCGAGCCGGTTTCCCGGTGATGGAGCGTGAACGAACGGTGTCACTCGACGTTGCTGCAAGGAACTTCTGCTTCACGACCGGATCCGTCTCGGCCTCGGCCGTGGTCAGCCAAACAGAACCGGTCCACACGCCGGCCGCGCCGAGCGCCATCGCCGCGGCGACCTGACGTCCCGAGGCGATCCCACCGGCGGCGAGCACCGGCACCGGGGCAACCGCATCCACCACCTCCGGCACCAGCACCATCGTCCCCACCTCCCCAGTGTGTCCACCAGCTTCCGACCCCTGAGCCACGATGACGTCGGCACCCGCAGCGGCGTGCTTCACGGCGTGCGCAGTGGTGCCGGCCAGCGCCGCCACCTTCACCCCGGTCGACCGAGCTCGATCGATGAGATCCGCCGGCGGCGGACCCAGCGCCGAGGCAATCAGCCGAATCGGGTGATCGAACGCGACGTCGAGCAGCGGCTCATAGCCTGCCGGGGACACGTTCATCCCCATCCCGCGAGGTCGGTCTCCTTCTGGCAGGACAGGCACGTCGTACCGGCGAAGGATGTCGTCGACGAACTCCTGATGCGCCGGCGGCAGCAACTGCCGAAGCTGCGACCGATCGAGCCCACCCTCCGCAGCACCGACATACTTCTGCGGCAGCAACAGATCCACGCCGTACGGCCGATCCCCTACCTGCTCGTCGATCCAGGCGAGATCGATCTCCAACTGCTCGACGGTGTGGGCAACCGCGCCGAGCACACCGAAGCCGCCGGCGCGAGACACTGCCGCAACAACGTCGCGACAGTGACTGAAGGCCAGAATCGGAAACTGACACCCCAGCATCTCGTTGACTGCAGTCTTCACGAATGACCTCCATGGTCGGTTTGTCAGCGAGGAACGGGTAGTCGACTGCTTGTTCTCGCAGGCGGTAACGAGACAATACCGTCTCTTCGTCTCGACGGCGAAACCCGAGAACGTCCGATATCGACGGTCTGCGAAGTCCCTTACGCCGACACCGCAACCGGCTCTGAGGATCCTCGGCCTGGTGCAGCGAAGTGACGCGCAGGATCGCCCGCCTCGGGCGGGCCTCGACTCGGACCGCTCTGTCGAGGCGGCGCGTGTCCACGTCGACAGGAATTAGCGCGATACCCCCGCCCCCATTGCCTCACGTCATGGCCGTCTCGCTGACACGCGGAGCATCAGCAATGGTGAAGCAGCGTGGGGGTTGGCGACCCGAAGATCACTCCGCGCGCCGAACACGCTACGCACGCAATCGCGCTGCTAGGCACGGCAAATGCCCAGGTAGCCCTCGAGAACCTCCCGACACCACCCGTTTCGTGCGCGATGGTCCTCCCGACGACCGAACCCCGGGCCAACATTCTCGGCCAACGGTGGCCAACGGCTGGTGTTGTAGAGCCGCTCGATACAGGACGAGGCCCTTCCCGAGATACTGTCGGAAAGGGCCTCTGACCTGGTGTTATTGGTGGCGGGGGCAGGATTTGAACCTGCGACCTTCGGGTTATGAGTGCACCGACGCCCGTGGGAGCTCGTTGGCGCTCATCGGCGTTCTCCCTGATCACGTTGCGTTTTCGAGACCGGCGCACGGCACTGTCGTATGCGTTGGTGGGATCCCGTTGGTGCTCGTCGTGTTGTACGACTGTTGTACGGGACAACTCCCGAGCCACTCCCGAGCGACGCTCGCACGCTCGTCCGCGTTGGTGGGTGCGAGTCGTGCTGACACGCTGCTGACAGCGTCCGGTCAAGGTGGGATCGACATCCGGCCGATTTCTGCATCGCTGAGGTGGGCGAGTACCGGAGTACGGCGTCTGAGCGTTGGTCTTAGCGGTGCGTCGAGATTCGCGTTTGCGCCAGTTGCCGCGCGGTCAGGTCCGCCGCTCGACGACTTGATCGAGGCTGGCAACGAGTCGGTCGAGGAGTTCGGCGAGGGTGTGGCGTTCGTCGGTGTCGAAGGTTTCGAGGGCTTCGGTGACGACTGCGAGTCGTCGGGTCGCGATTCGGCGTTGTGTTTGTCGGCCGAGGGGTGTGGCGTTGACGAGTGTGACTCGCTTGTCGGTCGCGCATGTGTGCCGCTCGGCGAGGCCGACCTCGATGAGGCGACCGATGGCTCGCGTCGCGGTGGATGGGTCGATGCCGAGCGCGGTCGCGAATTCGCACATGGTCCAGCTGCGATGGCGGACGAGTAGGTCGAGGCTGTCGATCTGTCCTATGTCGAGTTGGGGTGGGTCTGGTGCCCATGCGAGGGTTCGCATTTTTCGTGCTGCGGTGCCGCGGCGCAATGAGCGCCAGGCGAGTGCTACTCGTTGCGCGTCGTCGTGGAGTTCGGCGCGTTGGATCGACGCTTCGGGATGTCCGAGATCATCGGCGTGGCTCATTGGTCGCCGTCGATGATTGTTGTGTCGGCGGGGACGACGAGAACTGGTCCGACAGCGCGGTGGGCGATGTGGGCGGTGACGCTCGGCGATCGAAGGTGGGAGACGCCGGGGTGGCTGTGGGCTCCGAGCACGGTGAGGATCGATGACCGGTGGGACAGCCAGTCGAGGATCCCGTGGGCGGGTGAGCGGTGGTGGAGCGTGTCCCAGGTGACGTGATGGCCGCTGCGGATCGCGGTGGCGGCGCATCGGCGGAGGTCTGCGTCTTCGGTGATGTCGGTGTTGCCGGCGGTGTAGCTGGGCTGCAGGGCTCGCAGAAAGGTGAGTGGAAGCTCAAGCGATCGGGCGAGGGTGGTTGCAAACCGGGTTTCCGGCTCGCTGGCCCTCGAGCCATCGACGAAGACCGCGATCTCGTTCCAACCGGGCGTTGCGCGGCAGTGTGGTCCGACGAGCACGACTGGTCGGCGAATCCTGGCGAGCACTTCGCTGCTCGTGGGATGGAAGAGGGCCTCGCGCAGTCCACCGGTGGCGTGTGTGGGCATGCAGACCAGCGAGTCGGGCTGGGAGTCGACGTGGTCGCAGAGCGTGTCAGCGGTGCCGGCGCCGCGTGGCAGGACCTCGATCTCGACGTCGAGGTCGTTGATCGGCGTAATTGTCTCGGCAAGTTGCTGTTTGGCGTCGCGATGCCGCTCCCCGACAGCAATGATCGTGAGCGGGACGTGGGCACGGCGAGCGAAGTCGACCGCGGTCGTGAGGGCTCGGTGTTCGGCGTGGTCGGGATCGATTGGTGCGATCACTCGCCGGTAGCCGGTCGTGGGTCGTTCGACGCTGGCACTTGTGCTGAGGTTCATGGTGCCCTCCGTTCGCCGTGTGGTTGGTTTGGTCGACTAGCTTAGACGTGTCGTCCAACCTGGGCGTACAAGTCGAACGATGGAGGGTCGATGGCAGATCAAGTGGCTCGACGGCGGGAACGGTCACGGACGAACGGTTCGGAGTGACGCCGTCGAGAGTCCAGGCCGCCGAGCTACTGCGGCGGTTGGGGCACGCGTTCGTCGGTCATGACGCGCCGGATGAGGTGTTCGTCGAGTTGTGTGAGGCGGTCGGCCCGCTCGTCGCCCGGTTCGAGGCTTCGCCGGCGCGGGGTCGATGGGCGATGAGCCTGGCTGGTATGGCCGAGTCGAGTCTGTTCGGGGAACCGCCTGGCGATGGTGAGCGGTTGTCGCACTTTCCGGATTGTGTGGTGTCCGGTGCGGCGAATCCGATGGGCACGGCGATCGCGGTGCGTCGTGAAGCCGACGAGGCGGTCGCGGAGGTGGTGCTGGGCGCTGCGTTCGAGGGTGCTCCCGGTCGGGCGCATGGTGGTGTCGTGGCCGCGATCTTCGATGACGTGATGGGGTATCAGTTGTCGATCTTGAAGGTGCCGGCGTTCACCGGGCGGATCGAGATCAGCTATCGGGCGCCGACACCGATCGGGGCGCCGTTGGTGTTCCGCGCCCGGGTCGACGCGAGGGAGGAACGCAAGTTGCACATGTCCGCGTCCGCACACGCCGACGGTGGGCGGGTGTTGATCGCCGAGGCGACCGCGACGTTCATCATCATCCCGCTTGAGCGATTCGTCCCCGGGTCTGCGGAGGTGCAGGAATGAATCAGCAGTCCACCAACGCGATCCGGCCGTTGCCCGATGATCTGGCCGAGCGGATCGATCTCGCTGCGCAGGTGTTCGCCGACAACGGGCTCGACGCGACCCGGATCGAGCATCTGGCCAAAGCGACTGGGATTCCACGGGCGACGCTGTACTACTACTTCCCTGGCAAGGAACACATTCTGGCTCATCTGCTGTCGCGGACGCTGAGGCAGATGACGGTGAAGTTGTCAGCCGCCGGGGCGGAACCGGGGACGGGCCGGGAACGCCTCGCCCGTCTGGTGCGAGAGCATCTGGTGTTCATCGGCGGCCACGGGCCGACCTACCGGTTGTTGTTCGCTGAGCTCGGTCGTGCCGCGTCGTTGGTGGACATCGCTGCCGGGGTCGATCTGGCGATCATGTCGCCGATCCGTGAGGCGCTACGTGACGGCCAGCGCGACGGATCGTTGCACGTCGACGACATCGGCGCGGCGACGTCGATCGTCTACGGCGCGGTGTTGATCACCGGTATGCAGCACCTGCTGATCGGGAGCGACCGGCAACTCGAGGACCGAGCGACGGCGTTGCTCGGCGTCATCCTGAGCGGCATCGGAACAACTCCCAAGCCTCGCCGTGGCCGGTCATGAGCACGCAGTTCGACCACTACGACGCAAACATGGCGGCCGGCATCTTGGCCAACCACGCGCAGATCGCCGGGCTGCCGGGTTATCTCGGCATCCGCGCCGACGAGATCGGACCCGGACGTTTGGTGTGCTCGCTCGACGCACGGGCGGAACTGTTGAACCCGTTCGGGTCGCTCCACGGTGGCGTCGTGTCCGCACTCGTCGACCACGTGCTAGGCGCGGTCGTGTACCCGTTGATCCCTCAAGGGGCGTGGGCTGCCACGACGGAGTTCAAACTCAACCTGCTCGCCGCGATCTCGGCCGGACAGGTGACGGCCGTCGCCGAGGTCGTGTCGATCACCCGGCGGACCGCTGTGGTCCGCATCGATGTCAGCAACCTCGATCGACTCGTCGCGATTGGTCAAGGAACGGTGCTCATCACCCGACCACGAACACCCGAGCCAGAAAGGGACGCACGATGACCACCACCGACGACCAGACCATCGGGACCGCGGATGACGTGTTGGTCAGCTTGTTCAGCGACCCAGCCGTTCGTGCTGATCCGTACCCCGCCTACGGCCAGCTGCGCGAGACGGCGCCGGTGCACCACAGTGCTGTCCTGCCGTTGTGGGTCGCGACCCGATACGACGACTGTGGCACGGTGCTGCGCGATCCCAGGTTCGGGAAGAGCGAGGAGGTGCAGCGCATCTTTGGGTCGTCTGCGCAGAGCGCTGATCGGGAGGTGCCGATCATCTCGCGGTACTCGATGTTGCGGATGAACCCGCCGGATCACACCCGGATGCGAAGCCTTGTCGCCCGCGAGTTCACGCCGCGGCGGGTCGAGGAGTTGCGTCCGGCGGTCGCGGCGATGGTCGATGAGGTCCTCGATGAGCTCGCCGACGCGGGTGGCGGCGACGTCATGGACGTGCTTGCGTTTCCGTTGCCGGTGCGGGTGATCGGCGAGCTCCTCGGTGTTCCGATCGAGGACCGTGAGCAGTTCCGCTGGATCGTGCGCGACGCGGCCGGCGCGCTCGAGCCGATGGCGAGCGCTGAGACGATCGCCGCCGCTGAGACTGCGAGCAACACGATGAACGACTACTTCCGGTCGCTCATCGCCGAGCGGCGGAATCGACCGTCGGATGATCTGATCGGTGGGTTGATCGGGGTCCGTGACGGCAGCGACCGGCTGTCCGAGGACGAGTTGGTGGCCACGATCGTGTTGTTGTTCGCGGCCGGGTTCGAGACCACGACCAACCTGATCGGCAACGGCCTGATCAGCCTGCTGCGCAACCGGGACCAGATGCAGATGCTGCGAAGCGACCCGACGTACGGGCATGGCGCGGTGGAGGAGATGTTGCGCTACGAGAGCTCGGTTCAGCTCGACGCTCGGACCGCGCTCGAGGATGCCGACATCGCGGGTCACCACATCGACGCCGGCCGGGTCGTGCTGACCTTGCTCGGCGCAGCGAACCGTGACCCCGACCGATATCAGGATCCGGACCGGTTCGACATCACTCGCACGGGCATCCAGCACCTCAGTTTCGCCGCCGGCATCCACTACTGCCTCGGCGCACCGTTGGCCCGACTCGAGGGCGAAGTTGTGTTCGAACGTCTTCTCGCCCGCTTTCCCACCATCGATGCCGACACGACTCCGGTGTGGCGTCCGAGCCTGACCTTGCGCGGCTTGGAGGCGTTGCAGGTGAGCCTGCGATGAACACGACGGCTCCAGTGGTGACGATGCCGGATCTGACCCACCGCGAACGCACCATCGTCATCATCGGGCTGATGACCGGTCTGTTGCTCGCGGCCCTTGACCAGACGATCGTGTCCACCGCGCTCCCGACGATCGTTGGCGAGTTCGGCGGCATCAATCACCTGTCGTGGGTGGTCACCGCCTACTTGCTCGGTTCCACGGCGAGCATGCCGCTGTGGGGGAAGATCTCCGATCTCTACGGCCGCAAACGCGTGTACCAGACCGCGATCGTGCTGTTCCTCATCGCGTCGATGTTGTGTGGCCTGTCGCAGTCGCTGTGGCAGCTGATCACGTTCCGCGCCCTGCAAGGCATCGGTGGCGGCGGGTTGATGTCACTGACGTTCACCATCGTCGGCGACATCGTCCCACCACGAGAACGTGGCCGCTACACCGGCTACCTCACCGGCACCTTCGCCTTGGCCAGTGTGCTCGGCCCACTCATCGGCGGTCTGCTCACCGATCACTTCTCGTGGCGTTGGGTGTTCTACGTGAACATCCCGATCGGGATCGCCGCGCTCTTCGTCACCGGCGTCGTGTTGCGTCTCCCATTCCACAGAACACCGCACCGGCTCGACTTCACCGGCTCAGGACTGCTGGTGCTGTCGGTGGTGTCGTTGCTGTTGGCCACCGCGTGGAGCAGCGACGAGTACGGATGGGGCTCACCGCTCACCGCTGGCCTCTACGTGCTCGCCGTCGTCGCCGGCGCCGTGTTCATCTGGTGGGAACGACGAGTCGCCGAACCCGTCATCCCGCTGCGCATGTTCAACCGGCCCGGTTTCAGCTCATCGGTGTCGATGGCGTTCCTCGCCGGCGCGGCGATGTTCGGAGCGATCGTCTACCTCCCGCTGTTCTTCCAAGGCGTCCAGGGCCGCCAAGCCACCAACGCCGGCCTGTTGCTCCTTCCGTTGATGCTCGCACTGATGGTCGCCTCACTTGTCGTCGGTCGCCTGACGACACGCACCGGCCGTTACAAGATCTTCCCGATCATCGGGACCATCGTCGCCGCCGGCGGGTTGTGGTTGCTGTCCACCATGCGGCCAGCCATCGGGCGGGTCGCATCATCGATGTGGATGATCGTGCTCGGCCTCGGCATCGGCGCAACCCTGTCGGTGCTCACCATCGCAGTGCAGAACGCCGTCGAGACGCGCGACCTCGGCGCCGGCACCGCGTCGGTCAACTTCTTCCGCACCCTCGGCTCCACCATCGGTGTCGCCGTGTTCGGCACCATCCTCACCAGCCGCCTCGACACCGAACTCACCGACCGACTCGTCGGTGTCGACCTGCCCCCCGGTGTCACCGGCGACACCCTCGCTCGCAGCCCGCGAGCCATCGCTGCGCTCCCCGAGCCCCTCCACAGCGCGGCGGCCGGTGCACTGTCGGCATCGATCACCACCGTGTTCGCCGCGGCCGCCATGGTCATGGTCGGCGCGTTCGTAATCTCAATCCGGATGCGCGAACTCCCCTTACGCGACCTGGCCGCGATGACAGTGCAAGCACCGATCGTCGAGCCCGCATGAGCTACCGCCAATCCAACGTCGTCACCGGCCACCAAGGTGTCGCCCTCGTCGCAGACCTCTACCCACAACCATCCACCGAGAAGCCGTCGGTGATCCTGCTCCACGGTGGCGGACAGAACCGCCACGCCTGGACCAAGACCGCTCGCACCATCCACGCCGCCGGCCACCTCGTCGTCGCCTTCGACGCCCGCGGCCACGGCGACAGCAGCTGGGACCCCGCCGGGCGGTACGACACCGAAGACCTCGCCTACGACCTGCTCGCCGTGCGCGAACGATATTGCGGTCGCCGCCCCGCGGTCGCTGTCGG
>WBZL01002740.1_pt1 | contig 16802 bp, 18 predicted proteins | sample 5204291 | NCBI WGS metagenome assembly WBZL01 (sample SAMN12344345, study PRJNA552823) | activated sludge metagenome | biome: Activated sludge suspended growth; feature: Nitrification reactor; material: Wastewater; isolation source: activated sludge from nitrification reactor of wastewater...
CTCGGCAGTCAGCGGCGCCTCGACAGTCCGTGCCCGGCCGGAGGTACCCAGCTCGCGATAGGCGCGCGCATAACAGGCCGGCGGCAGAACGTCGCCACACACCGGTCTACCCTGTTCATCCGTGCAACAGAAGATCGAAGCGGCTGCGAAGCCCGCATCTCCGCTCGTCAACGCCAGCAGCAGGAGAGCGTAGCTAACTGCCGCGCGCAAGGCCGTATGCCTGTCTGTAATGCGCCACCGCAGCCTCGTGCTGTCTGAAATCCGGATGCTCCCGGAGAAAGCTCATCAGATCGTCGAGGCTGGCGACGGCCAGCACCGGAATACCATAATCCTGTTCGACTTCCTGCACCGCCGACCTTTCACCGCTGCCGCGCTCCATGCGATCCAGCGCGATGACCACGCCACAGGGTGAAGCACCGGCAGCACGGATCAGCGCCACCGATTCGCGGATCGAGGTGCCGGCGCTGATCACGTCGTCGATGATCAGCACGCGACCAGCCAATGGCGCACCAACGATGCTACCGCCTTCGCCGTGATCCTTGGCCTCCTTGCGATTGAACGAGAACGGCAGGTTGCGCCCTGTCCGTGCCAGGGCAACGGCGATCGCAGCCACCAGCGGGATGCCCTTGTACGCCGGCCCGAACAGGCCATCGACGACGATCCCACCGGCGATGATCGCCTGCGCGTAGAATTCCGCCAGACGACCCAGTGCCGCGCCGTTGTTGAACAGGCCGGCGTTGAAAAAGTAGGGTGAAAGCCGTCCCGCCTTGGTCGTGAAACTGCCAAAACGCAGCACCTCCTGAGCGACGGCAAACTCGATGAATTCCTGACGAAAGTCCATAAACCAATCTCGGATGAAAGCCGCTTCGGGCATCGACCCTCTATGTTACGCATCATTACGTTGAACCTCAACGGTATTCGTTCGGCATGGCGCAAGGGATTTCTCCCCTGGGCCAGGGCCCACAATCCGGATATTATCTGCCTCCAGGAGATCAAGGCACATGCGGCGGATCTCTGCGAAACCATGCAAGCCCCCGAGGGCTTCCATGCCTACTATCGCTGCGCCGAGAAAAAGGGCTACAGCGGCGTCGGTCTATGGTCCCGCCACAGACCGGAGCGGCTATTCGACGAACTGGGAAGCGACGAATTTGACCGCGAAGGGCGCTATTTGCGTGCTGATTTCGGGAATCTCTCGATCATCTCGCTTTATCAGCCCTCGGGTTCCAGTTCCGAGCAACGGCAGGCAGCGAAATTCCGATTCATGGCCCTGATCTATCCGCATCTCGTCGAACTTGCATCGAGCGGGCGCGACATCATCATCGGAGGCGACTGGAATATCGCCCATCAGGAAATTGACCTCCGTAACTGGCGAGGCAACCGCAGAAACTCCGGATTTCTGCCCGAGGAGCGTGCCTGGGTAAGCCGATTGCTCGACGAAGGCGGCTGGTGCGACGTATACCGCAGTCTGTACCCCGACAGCACGGGCGAGTCGTACACCTGGTGGTCGAACCGTGGTCAGGCCTGGGCAAAGAACGTCGGTTGGCGGCTCGACTATCAACTGGCGACGGCCGCGATCACCGGCAAGGCCCGCAGCGCATCGGTCTACAAGGAGCAACGGTTCAGCGACCATGCACCCTTGACCATCGATTATGACTATTCACTGTAGACCGATCGACGAGAGCGAGCTGGCGCCTGCCCGGAACGGAGGTCCTGGTGCAGCGCAACAGCTTTTATGGATTGCTCTCCGCGAGTGATTTCTATAATCTGGGAACTTCGTTGAGGTTTGCCCCTGCACCCTCGCCATTCCTGCCATCACTTTCCCCTGTGAGGTTCATTATGTCCGAAGTTACCGAACTTTCCGCCGCCAGCAAACAAAAACTCGTCTCCGACATGAAGGTCGTCGTTGCCGACGCAGAAGAAATCCTGCGTGCCACCGCTGGCGTTGCCGGCGACAAAATGGGCGATCTGCGCGAACGCATCGGCGAGCGGCTGCGCGACGCCAAGCTCCGCCTGGCAGATGCCGAAGCGGCTCTGGTCGACCGCACCAAGGCCGCGGCGCGCGCCACTGACGACTTCGTGCACGAAAATCCCTGGCGTGCTGTCGGCGTTGCTGCAGCCGTTGGTCTGCTGCTCGGAGTGATCATCGGTCGTCGCTAATCAACCGCAACCGTCTGACAGTCATGAGCGAGACACCAGGCAGCGCAAGCGGCGGCCTGCTGGCGGCCACCAGGAACGGTGCCGCCACCCTGCTGGCCATCGGACGCACGCGCCTCGAACTCCTGGGCAACGACCTCAAGGAAGAAAAGCTGCGTGCCGTCCGTGTCCTGCTCCTGTCGCAAGTTGTGGCGTTTTCCCTGATGGTCGGCACGATCCTGGCAATCACCTTGCTGGTCGTCGTGTTCTGGGAAAACCGGGTGCTCCTGTTGAGCGCCTTCACTGTCATTTCCCTGGCCAGCGGAGGGTTTGCCTACGCGGCCCTGCGACGTTCGCTGCGCACCCGCCATCAACCCTTCGCGGCCAGCGTTGCCGAACTCGCAGAGGATCTTCGCCAGATGAAAGGCTCTGCCAGCCATGAACCAAGAGCTGATTGACCTGGCCATTGAGCGCGGCAGACTGATCGAACGTATCAGCAGCCAGCGCCAACTCCTTGGCCAGCAACTGCAACCGCTGGGCACAGGTCTGGCCAGAGCCGACCGGACCATTGCCGGCATTCGCCAGAGCAGTGATTACATCAAACAACACCCGGAAATGGTCGCCGTCGGCGTCGCTGTGCTGGTCGTGCTGCAACCGCGTCGCATCTGGCGATGGAGCCAGCGAGTTTTTTTCGTTTGGCGCACCTGGCGCATGCTGCGCAAACAGATCGGGATCTCGGCCTGAGCATCCCTTGCCACGCCAATCGAATCAGGGAATCGCATCCCTTCCCTTGTCTGCCCTCCCCTCACCGGCTACCTGAAGAGTCTCCCGGTCACTCCCAGATACCCAGCTCGACCAATTGCCGGGTCGCCGCTGCCGCCCAACCCTGATTCGCCAGCGGGCTCGCGGGACTCGGATGCAGCACGCGAGCGGTCCTGACCTGCGTCCCGGCCAGCGCTGCGGCTGCCCGCGTCTCGGCAAAAGCACCGACGCCGATCACCCATTCGGGCCGCAAGACAGAAACCAGCGTTTTCAGGTGCGCATCGCAAGCCACCCGCAGCGCAACCGCTTCAGTTGCCGGCAGCCTGTCGGGAGTCAGATTGCGAGCCTGATCGAAAAAGGCCAGCGGGCAATAGTTGGCGACGAAGTGCTCGGCAAAAAAAGCGTCGGCAGAACCGAAGCGCGCGCGGAACAATCCCCACAGACGCCGCCCGCTGACCTCGGAGCGTGCGCAGGCAAAACCTTCGATCGGTCGCCGGGGGTTCTCAACGGCCGGTTTCAGCACTGCGGCCTCGATCCCCAACCAGTCGCGAACTGCTGCGACTTCCCCGAAAGGCACGCCGCATTGCACCATCCCGAAGGGACCCGGATTCATTCCCAGAAAGACCACCCGCCGGGTACTTGCGCCATAGCGACGCAGGTACAACTCGTGCGCTGACCAAGCGTAAATCAACGGATTGTAGACGTGGCTGACCGGCGGCGAGAAGGTCAGCGTCGAAAGACTGTCGGACAACTGTCGGGCGGCAGCGATCAGTGTCTCGGCGATGGGTGAAGTTCGTTCCATGGCGCAACCTTCAGCAGCAATAACATGCCCGGCGCGGCAAGCAGAAAACACAGAATGAAGAAGCTGACCCAGCCCAGCGACTCGACCAGCGCGCCCGCCGTGGCGTTGATGAAGGTTCGGGGAACGGCGGCCAGGCTGGTAAACAGCGCAAACTGGGTCGCCGTGAAGGCCGGATGGGTGGCACGCGCGATAAAGGCAACGAAAGCGGCAGTACCCAGGCCAACGCCCAGGCACTCGGCGGCAATCACGGCGGCCAGCGCGGCCCGGTCAAGCGCGCCGACAGGTGCCTGTACGCCACGCCAGGCCAGCCAGGCGAAGCCGAGGATGGTCACCATCTGAACCAGGCCAAACAGCCATAGCGCGCGGTTGATCCCCAGACGAACCATCCACAAACCACCCAGCAGACCGCCGAATACCGCCGGCCAGAGTCCGGCATGCTTGGCAATCACGCCGACATCGGTCTTGCTGAAGCCCAGATCCAGATAAAACGGCGTTGCCAGGGCGGTCGCCAGCGAATCGCCAAGCTTGTACAGAAAAATGAAGCCGAGCACCAGCAACGCACCCCGCCAGCCCTGACGACCGATGAACTCATGAAATGGTTCGACCACCGCCTGGCGCAAGGTTTTCGGCGCCCCGAGCACGGCCGGTTCGCTGACCAGCAAGACCATCAACATCCCCGGCAACAGGAAGGCTGCGGTGATCCAGAAGACCTGCCCCCAGGGCAACAGGTCGGCGAGGATCAGCGACAGCGATCCCGGCACCAGCCCGGCGATCCGGTAGGCATTGACATGCACCGAATTACCCAGACCGAGTTCCTGATCGCTGAGGATTTCACGCCGAAACGCATCGAGCGCGACATCCTGCGTCGCCGACAGGAAAGCCAGTATCACCGATAGCCAGATCACCGGCGTCAGATTGCTCGACGGCGAGAATCCTCCGAGCAGACCAATCGACAGGAGCAGGCCGAGCTGCGAGAACAGCATCCAGCCGCGCCGGCGACCCAAAGGCAGGCGATAACGATCCAGCAGCGGCGCCCAGATGAATTTCCAGGTGTAAGGAAACTGGATCAACGCGAACAGACCGATGGTTCTGAGATCCACGCCCTCGCTGCGCAACCACGCCGGCAGCAGATTGAGCAGCAGGTACAGCGGCAAACCCGAGCTGAAACCGGTAAACACGCAGATCAGCATCCGCCTGGTCAGCAGCAGGCGTAGCCAGGCAGGCATCAGGATCTGCGTCCGAGGCGATAGAAGGCGAGACTGCCGTTGAGATTGGGATCTTCGCGGACCTCACATCCGGCTTCGTCAAAGGCCAGACGTTCGCGAATCTCGATGTCGAGCCGGCGACACAAATTTTCGAAGTCAACAATCGTGAAAAAACGCACGTTCGGGGTATCGAACCAGTCATAAGGCAGGTCTTCGGAGACCGGCATATGTCCCTCGCTGATCGCAGCCCGGTTGGCACGGTAAGCGAAATTGGGGAAGCTGACCACTGCTTCTGCCGCAACGCGCAGCATCTCGGTGAGGATGCGCTCGGTGGCGCGCATCGTCTGCAGCGCCTGTGAGATGATCACGTGCTCGAAAGAGTCGTCCTCAAAGCCGGACAGTCCGCACTCGATGTCCATCTGGATCACGTCAACCCCGTTGCGGATACAGCCCAGGATACTTTCGTGGTCGATTTCGACACCGTAGCCACTGACCTCCCGAGTTTCGTTCAGATAGCGCAGCAGTCTGCCGTCACCGCAACCCAGGTCGAGAACGCGCTCGCCAGGCGGAATCCAGTGGGCGATCACCGCAAAGTCGAAGCGCTCCCGCTGCTCGGCCCTGACTCTCCGCTCATGCTCGGTCATACCGCAATGTTCTCCAGATAGGCACGCAGCAGCGCGTGATAGTGGGGGTCGTCGAGCAGAAACGAGTCGTGCCCGGCACCGCAGTCGATCTCCGCGTAAACGACGCGCCGGCGATTGTGCAACAGCGCAAAGACGATCTCACGCGAACGCGCTGGTGCGAAACGCCAGTCGGTCGAAAAACTGGCGACAAAGAAGCTGGCCTTGGCGCATGCCAGCGCAGCGGCCAGATTGCCGTCGTAGTCATAGGCGGGATCGAAGTAGTCGAGCGCCTTGGTCATCATCAGATAGGTGTTGGCGTCGAAGAAACCGGCAAACTTGTTGCCCTGATAGCGCAGATAGGACTCGATCTCGAAATCGACCTCGTAACTGAACTTGTGCTCGCCATGGCGCAACTGACGACCGAATTTCTCGGCCATCTGCGTATCCGACAGATAGGTGATGTGAGCGACCATTCTCGCCAGCCGCAAGCCCCTGGTCGGGATGACCCCATGATCCGCGTAGTAACCTCCATGAAAATCCGGATCGGAGAGGATGGCCTGCCGCGCCACCTCGTTAAAGGCGATGTTCTGCGCCGACAGCTTGGGTGCCGAAGCAATCACCATGGCATGACGGATACGGTCGGGAAATTGCAGCGACCATTCGAGCGCCTGCATGCCGCCGAGGCTGCCGCCAATCACCGCAGCCCAGGTGTGCACGCCGAGATGATCGGCCAGGCGAGCCTGCGCTGCGACCCAGTCCTCGACCGTCACCAGCGGAAAATCGGCGCCGTAGCGCTTGCCACTTTCCGGATTGATCGACAGGGGTCCGGTTGACCCGTAGCAGCCACCGAGGTTGTTGACCCCGATCACGAAGAATTTTCTGGTGTCGAGCGGTTTACCCGGACCGACGAGGTTATCCCACCAGCCGACGTTCTCCGGATCGTCCGCATAGTGGCCGGCGACATGGTGGCTACCGGAAAGGGCATGGCAGACCAGCACGGCGTTGGTGTGATCGGCGTTGAGCGTACCATAGGTTTCGAAAACCAGTTCGAAACCCGGCAACTCGGCGCCGCTCTGCAGCCGCAGCGGCTCGTTGAATTGCGCTCGCTGAGGCGCAACGACTCCGACTGAATTCTCAGGTGACATCGTGATTGTTTAATGTGCAAGCCGCGTCAGCGACTCACGAATCTCCCCTCCCCACTTGTGGGGGAGGGGTCGGGGGAGAGGGAAACGGTCATGGCTTTGATGATCGGGGGTGCTTGGAAAAGTCATGACCGTTCGGTGGCAGGAAAAAATGAATTCAGACGCAACTGTTGAGCTTCTCCAGTTGCTCGCGAATCTTCGCCGGTTCCTCATGGCGCAACAGGCGGCGAACGATCGGCGCCAGCTCGGCGCAATTGCTCTGCATGATCTTCTGCTTGACCGAGAGGATCTGTGCCGGATGCATCGAGAACTGGCGCAGCCCCATCCCCAGCAGCAGCCGCGTCAGGGTCGGGTCACCGGCGAGTTCGCCGCAGATCGAAACCGGGATATACATCTTTTCGGCACTCGCCATGGTATGCGCCAACAGCATCAATACGGCCGGATGCAGGGGATCATAGAGCGGTGCGACCTCTTCATCGCTGCGATCGATGGCCAGCGTGTACTGGATCAGGTCGTTGGTGCCGATCGACAGAAAATGCATGCGCCGCAGAAACAGGCCGACGGCCAGTGCGGCGGCCGGGATCTCGATCATCGCGCCGACCTGAATCGTCTCATCGAAGGGAATGCGTTCGCCGCGCAGACTCGACTTGGCCCGCTCGACCGCTGCCAGTGTCTGATCGATTTCGTGCGCCTGCGAAAGCATCGGGATCAGGAGCTTGATCTTGCCGTACTTCGAAGCGCGCAGGATGGCTCGCAACTGTGTCTGGAACATCTTTGGCTCGGCGAGCGACAGGCGAATCGCGCGTAGCCCGAGCGCCGGATTGCTTTGCAGGCGCTCGCCCTGCACCTTTTCCGGATGGAGATCCTTGTCGGAGCCGAGATCGAAGGTGCGGATGGTGACCGGCCGGCCACCCATGCCCTTGACGACCGTACGATAGGCTTCGAACTGTTCGTCCTCGGTCGGCATGTCGCCGCGATTGAGAAAGATGAACTCGGTGCGAAACAGGCCAATCCCTTCGGCACCGCCATCAAGCGCTGCCGCCACGTCACCCGGCAACTCGATGTTGGCCTGCAGATCGATGTCGACACCGTCGAGGGTCACCGACTTCGCCGTCTTGAGCCGTCTTAGCTTGATCCGTTCAAGCTCGATCTGGCTCTTTCTGAGCCGGTACTCTTCGAGAATGCGCGGATCGGGATTGACGATCAGGACGCCACGCGTGCCATCGACAATCAGCACTTCGTTATCGTGAATCAGTTGCCGGGCGTTGTGCAGGCCAAGCACCGCCGGAATGCGCAGGCTGCGCGCGAGAATGGCAGTATGCGAAGTCGAACCACCGACATCGGTGACAAAGGCAGCGAAATGATGTTCCTTGTAGGCAATCACGTCGGCCGGCGAAAGATCATGCGCGACCACGATCAGATTCTCTTCCCTGATGCCCTTGCCGGTTCTCAAGGACACCCGGCCCGGCTGGCCGACCAGCTCCTTGATCACCCGCTCGACGACCTGGCGCACGTCATAGCTGCGCTCGCGCAGGTACGGATCGTCAAAACTCTCGAACTGGGCGACCAGGATCTCCATCTGCTGCACCAGCGCCCATTCGGCATTGCAGCGGCGCTCGCGAATCAACTGCTTGGGAACTTCCGCCAGCTCGGGATCGGAAAGGATCATCGAATGCAGGTCGATGAAAGCGCCGAACTCGGCCGAAGTATGCTGCAAACGCCCCTTCAGGGTCGCAAACTCCTCGCGCACGCGCAACAGCGCAGCCTCGAAGCGGGCCACCTCCTTGTCCACCAGGCGCGGCGAGATGAACAGATGCGAGACCTCGAGTGTCGCGTGCGACATCAGATGTGCCTGCCCGATCGCGATGCCTCCGGAAACCGCCAGACCATGCAGGGTAAAACTCATGATGCGCTCACTCCACCTCGCCAAACCTTCCCGCGATCAATCCGAGGATCGCCTCGTTTGCCGCTTCTTCGTCCACGCCATTGGTCTCGACGACCACCGTTGAACCCATGCCGGCGGCCAGCATCATCACGCCCATGATGCTCTTGGCGTTGATCCGACGCGCCCCTTTCTCCATCCAGACGTCGCTGTCGAAGCGGCTGGCAAGTTGCGTCAGCTTGGCCGAAGCACGGGCATGCAGGCCCAGCTTGTTGATGATTGCAGTTTCAGCACGTACCATCGAAAACTCCTGTGATTCTAGGCAGGCGGCGGCAGCTTCAGTACGCCATCATGAGCGCCGCTGATCGCCTTCTGCAACATGGTTTCCATCCCCTTCTCGCGATAAGTCAGGGCGCGCAGCAGCATCGGCAGACTGAGACCGGCAACACCCTCGACATGACCCGGCTCAAGCAGCTTGAGCGCCAGGTTGCCGGGTGTCGCACCGAAAACATCGGTCATCACCAGAACGCCTTCGCCACGATCGACTTCCTTCAGCAACAGCCGCGCCAGCGGCAGGATGTCGAGCGGATCGTCCTGGGCTGCCACGCCAAGCTGTGCGATCAGTGGCGGACGTTTGTTGAGCACGTGGCAAATGTTCTGGATCAGGCTTTCACCAAACGAGCCATGCGTTATCAGGAGAATTCCGATCATCGCGCCCACCCCTTACGACAATTCGTCATTTTAAGCGATTCCGCGCTGCTCGGCAGCATTGACGAACACCTCGCTGCAGCTCCTGCTGCTCCCATGGCCGCCCTGAGCATGCGATAGAATAGGCGCGTGAACAACGACAAACGCAATGTCTATCTGGTTGGCCTGATGGGGGCCGGAAAAACGACCATCGGCAAGGCTCTGGCCAGGCGCCTGGCTTATCATTTTGTGGATACAGACCACGAGGTCGAAGCACGCACCGGCGTCGGTCTGCCGACGATCTTCGAGATTGAAGGCGAGGACGGCTTTCGCAAACGCGAGGCACAGGTCATCGCCGAACTGGCTGACCTGGATGCGCAGGTTGTGGCGACCGGGGGCGGTGCCGTGTTGCGGCCCGAGAACCGGCAGAACCTGCGAGCGAGTGGTCTGGTGATCTATCTCGATGTGCCGCTGCCAACGCTCCACGAACGGACGCGACATGACAAGAAGCGACCGCTGTTACAGGTGAGTGACCCACGCCAGAAACTCCGGGAACTGCATACACAGCGCGACCCGCTGTACCGCGAAGTCGCTGATCTGGTCGTCAGTGGCAGCCGAATCACGGTCCAGTCCGTTCTGAATTTGCTGATCAAGAAAGTGGGAGAGACATGAAAACGCTGACGGTCGCACTCGGGGAGCGTTCCTACCCGATTCATGTGGGGCGAGGTCTGATCGAACACGCCGAGTTGCTGGTACTGAGGCAGCCGAAAGTGGCGATCGTCAGTAACGTGACCGTCGCACCGCTGTACCTGCAACGCCTGGCAGCCCCTTTGCGCCGGGCAGGCGTTGAAGTCGTCAAGATGGTGCTGCCCGATGGCGAACGGTTCAAGGACTGGCCAACCCTCAACTCGATTTTTGACGGATTGCTGGAGCGACGCTGCGAACGGTCAACGACCCTGATCGCTCTTGGTGGGGGAGTTGTGGGTGACATCACGGGATTCGCGGCGGCCTGTTTTCAGCGTGGCATGCCTTTCATCCAGGTACCGACGACCCTGCTGGCCCAGGTCGATTCGTCGGTGGGTGGGAAGACCGCAATCAATCACCCTCTCGGCAAGAACATGATCGGGGCTTTCCATCAGCCGCAGCTCGTGCTGACCGATACCGATACCCTGAATACGCTGCCGGACAGAGAACTCCGGGCTGGCCTGGCAGAAGTGATCAAGTACGGATTGATCAGGGATTTGCCCTTTCTTGAGTGGCTTGAAGTTAACCTGGAGTCCCTGCTGTCTCGTGAACCGGCTGCCCTGGCCGAGGCGATTTGCCGTTCGTGCCGGAACAAGGCCGAGGTGGTGGTCGCTGACGAACGTGAGGCGGGCGAGCGGGCTCTGCTTAACCTCGGCCATACCTTTGGGCATGCGATTGAAACCGGTGTCGGCTATGGCGAATGGCTGCACGGTGAGGCCATTGCGGTGGGCTCGATGATGGCGGCCGAACTGTCGTTGCTGCTCGGCTGGATCGACCGGCATGACCTTCTGCGTGTCGAGCGGCTTTTTCAGCGCGCGGGCTTGCCCGTGTCCGGGCCAGCCTTGAATGTCGAACGCTATCTGGAACTGATGCAGCACGACAAGAAGGTCCAGGATGGCAAGCTCCGTCTGGTTCTTCTGCAGAAGCTCGGGCAAGCGGTGCTCAGCGACGCAGCACCGCTTGCCGAAATCCGCAGAGCCATTGGCGCGCGCTCCGTGCATGCCTGAGCTTGCTCCGTACGCAGTCACCGCGCTCAACTCACGCGGTCGCCGTTATGCCGACAGCGAACCCGCCCATCGCAGCGAGTTCCAGCGCGACCGTGACCGGATCATCCATTCCACGGCCTTTCGACGCCTCGAATACAAGACACAGGTATTCGTCAATCACGAAGGCGACCTCTTTCGTACCCGCCTGACACACAGCCTTGAAGTCGCCCAGATCGCGCGTGGCATCGCGCGTTCGCTACAGCTCAACGAGGATCTGGCCGAAGCCATTTCACTCGCTCACGATCTCGGTCATACGCCTTTTGGCCATGCCGGGCAGGATGCGCTCAACGATTGCATGCGTGCGCATGGAGGCTTTGAACACAATCTGCAGAGTCTGCGAACGGTTGACCTGCTGGAGGAGCGCTACGCCGCTTTTGATGGCCTCAACCTCTGTTTCGAGACCCGCGAAGGCATCGTCAAACATTGTTCCCTGGACAACGCTCGCCAGCTTGGCAAACTTGGCGAGCGGTTCCTCAGACATACACAACCGTCGCTCGAAGCACAGATCTGCAACCTGGCGGATGAAATCGCTTATAACAATCATGATGTGGACGACGGATTGCGCGCCGGGCTGATCACGCTCGAACAACTTCAGGAAGTCAGCCTGTTTTCCCGGCACATTGCCGATGTCCGGAAAATTCATCCCGAACTGGGCAGGCGCCGGCTGATCCACGAAACCATCCGGCGCATGATCAATACCCTGGTTTGCGACCTGATCGAAACCACCGAAAACCACATTGCGCGGCAAAGGCCGCGGGATCTGTCCGAGGTGCACCTGGCGCCGCCACTGGTGGCGTTCTCCGACGATTTATACGCGGCGCAGCGCCAACTGAAGCGCTTCCTGCATGTCCACCTCTATCAGCACTATCAGGTTCTGCGGATGGCCAGCAGGGCGAAACGTATCGTCAGCGATCTATTTTCCGCCTTTGTCAGCAATCCACGCTTGCTGCCCCCGCAATATCAGGTGCTTGCCGATGGCGATCAAGTCCGCAGGGTGGCCGACTATGTCGCCGGGATGACCGATCGCTATGCCGTCAAGGAACATTGCCGCTTGTTTGCAGTGGGTGTGGAGGGCTGAGAACCCAACCCCTGTGGGGTTTGCGGGTCGGCGAGCAGCGCACTAAGGCGATGGCCAATCCTTGATGTACGCCTTGAGCAGCTTGTTTTCCAGGTTGCGCTCTTCGAGCACGGCCTTGGCGACGTCGTGAAAGGAGACGATCCCGACAATGGTATCTTCTTCCATAACCGGCACATAGCGAGTATGTGTGTCCACCATGATTCGACGCAATTCGTCGACGTCCATGTCCGGATCAGCCGTTGGGGGGTTGCGGTCCATCGCCTCGATGACCAGAATTTCGGCAATCGGCGGCGTTGGCCCGACCCGGCGCTCGGTCTGGCGTTTGGCGAGGATTGCCATGACTTCACGAAAAGTCAGCATTCCTGCCAGCTTGCCTCCCTCCATGACGATCACCGAGCCGATGTCATTCTCGGCCATCATGATGACCGCTTCCGAAAGAGGCGAGTCGGGATGTACGGCAAACAGCGCTGAATCTTTGACCTGCAGAACTTCTTTGACCTCCATGTCACCCCCTAGAGATAGGATAGCTGGCGGATGCGCCTGCACTCATCGACGTGATTTTACCAGATGTCGATCCACATCCGAAAAATTCACCCTTCGAAAAGCGCAACGCCCGCGCATGCGGGCGTTGCCGGGCGAACGAGAAAGGACTCCGATCAGATCTTCAGGGCAACCAGCACCTCATCGAGCATCTTCTTGGCATCGCCAAAGAGCATGCGGTTGTTTTCCTTGTAGAAGAGTGGGTTGTCCACGCCGGCATAGCCGGAAGCCATGCTGCGTTTCATCACGATCGAGGTTTTTGCCTTCCAGACTTCCAGGACGGGCATGCCGGCGATCGGGCTGTTTGGATCATCCTGTGCCGCCGGATTGACGATGTCGTTAGCGCCAATGATCATCGCGACATCGGTCTTTGGAAAATCGTCATTGAGTTCATCCATTTCCTGCACGATATCGTAAGGGACCTTGGCTTCGGCCAGAAGAACGTTCATGTGGCCGGGCATGCGACCCGCCACTGGGTGAATGCCGAAGCGAACGTTCACCCCCTTCTCGCGGAGCAACTTGGTGATCTCGTAGACCGTGTGCTGTGCCTGCGCCACCGCCATGCCATAGCCGGGAACGATGATCACGTTCTTGGCTTCGCGCAGCATTTCGGCGGTTTCGGGAGCGACGATCGGGACCACTTCGCCGGCTGGTTGGACGCCGCCAGCGGCCGCTGCAGGCGTTCCTCCGGTCGTCCCGAAGCCGCCGGCGATGACGCTGATGAAGTGGCGATTCATCGCCGCACACATGATGTACGACAGGATCGCACCGCTCGATCCGACCAGCGCGCCGGTGACGATCAACAGGTCGTTCGAGAGCATGAAACCGGTCGCCGCCGCAGCCCAGCCAGAGTAGCTGTTGAGCATCGAGACCACCACCGGCATGTCGGCTCCTCCGATCGCCATCACCATGTGGATGCCGAAGAGCAGCGCGATGACCGTCATCACGATCAGCGGCGTCATGCCTTCACTGACCGAATGAGCATGCAGGAATTCGCGTCCGAAGTAGATGACGACCAGCAGTCCGGCGAGATTGATCCAGTGGCGAGCCGGCAGCAGCAGCGGATTGCCCGAAATCTTGCCGGAAAGTTTGCCGAAGGCGATGACCGACCCCGAGAAGGTCACTGCACCAATCAGAATGCCAAGGTAGATTTCAACCTCGTGAATCGATTTCTCCGCGCCGCTCATATGCGCCGACGCGCCAGGATCGATGTAGTTCGCAAAACCGACCAGCATCGCCGCAAGGCCGACCATGCTGTGCATCAGCGCGACCAGTTCAGGCATCTGGGTCATCTGCACGGTACGGGCCGCATAGATGCCGATGCTCGCACCGACCACCATCGCGGCGATGATCCACGCGTACCCGCTTCCCCCGACGTGCGGGCCGAAGACCGTCGCCAGAACGGCGATGGACATGCCGATGATTCCGTACAGGTTGCCGCGTCGCGAGGTCTCCGGATTGCTGAGCCCACCGAGGCAGAGGATGAAGAGGATGGTTGCTCCGAGGTAGGAGACAGTTGCCAGGCTTTCAGACATGTTCATCAACTCCTATTTGCGGAACATCGCCAGCATGCGCTGGGTTACGGCGAAGCCGCCGAACATGTTGATCGTCGCCAGGACGATGGCACCGACGGCCAGCCAGCGGATCCAGTCGGCCGGGCGGTCGATCCCACCCGCCAGCGGAGGTGCAATCTGCACCAGTGCGCCGATAGCAATGATGCTGCTGATGGCATTGGTGACACTCATCAGCGGCGTGTGCAAGGCGGGTGTGACGTTCCAGACCACCATATAGCCGACGAAACAGGCCAGCACGAAAACCGTGAAGTGACCGAGGAAAGCCGCAGGCGCTCCCGCGCCGATGAACCAGAAGATCACTGCGGCGGCGGCAAAGAGCATGGCCACGGCGGTGCCGGAAGTCGGGGCGCTACCCTTGCCATGACCATGCGATTTTTTCGCGGCCACCACCGGCTGGGCCACCGCCGGTGGCGCAACTGGCGCTGCTGCCGACGGCTTGGGTGCCGGAGGCGGCCAAGTGATGTTGCCTTCCTTGATGACAGTCAGGCCGCGGATGGCTTCGTCCTCCATATTGACGTCGATGATGCCGTCCTTGGTCTTGCACAGTTCCTCGGCGAGGCGGAACAGATTGGTGCTGTACAGCGTCGACGACTGCCGCGCCAAGCGGCTGACCAGATCGGTGTAGCCGATGATGGTGACGTCGTGCTTCACGACTGCCTGGCCAGGCTCGGTCAGTTCGCAGTTGCCGCCCTGTTCGGCGGCCATGTCGACGATTACGCTGCCCGCTTTCATTGAGCGCACCATCTCGGCGGTGATCAGCCTGGGCGCCGGTTTGCCAGGAATCAGCGCGGTGGTGATAATGATGTCCACCTCACGGGCTTGCCTGGCGTACATGTCGCGCTGGGCTTTCTGGAAGCCCTCGCTCATCACCTTCGCGTAACCGCCGCCACCGGAACCTTCTTCCTCGTAATCAACCTTGACGAATTCACCGCCCAGCGACGCGACCTGATCGGCCACTTCGGCACGCGTGTCGTTGGCGCGAACGATGGCGCCGAGGTTCGCGGCAGTGCCAATCGCCGCCAGGCCAGCGACGCCCGCACCGGCAACGAAGACCTTGGCCGGCGGAACCTTGCCAGCGGCCGTGATCTGGCCGTTGAAAAAGCGACCGAAGGCGTTGGCGGCCTCGATGACAGCGCGGTAGCCCGCGACGCCCGCCTGAGAGGTCAACGCATCCATCTTCTGGGCGCGCGAGAGCGTGCGCGGCAACGAATCGATGGCCAGCACGGTCGCGTTGCGCGCGGCAAGTTGCTGCAGAAGCTCAGGGTTCTGGGCCGGCCAGATGAAGCTGACCAGCGTGCTCCCCTCGCGCATCAGGCCGACTTCTGCTGCTGACGGCCCACGTACCTTGAAGATGATGTCCGACGACGACCAGAGGTTGACCGCCCCTTCAGCGATCGCAGCGCCGGCAGCCTTGTACGCATCGTCCGAGATGTTCGCGGCGTCGCCGGCGCCGGATTCGACCAGCACGGCGAAACCCAGCTTGATCAGTTTTTCAACGACTTCGGGTACGGTCGCAACCCGTTTTTCTCCTGCAGCAGTCTCTCTGGGAACTCCGATTGTTAGCGGCATTCATTCCTCCATCACGTGTAGTACCAGTATTCAAAATAACCGGTTCGCAGGGCGCGAAACCAGCCTCCCCCAAAACCTCCAGTCACAGTCTTCAAATTGCTCGGAAAAGTCCCTGCCGGCAATCGCTGCCGGGTGATCTTCCCCTGCTTGTGGTGCCGCTGGCCAAAAAAACGGCCAGTCTGAGCTTAGCACAAGTCCGGATCGGACTTTAGCATGACCCAAAAGAAGCGCGAAGCGCTTGCCTTTTGCGGGAAGGTCATGCCTTGCATTAGAATGCCGGTTTTTGCGTTTTTCAACTGGATTGGGGATGGCACTGATCGTTCAGAAGTTTGGTGGCACGTCGGTTGCATCGACGGATCGCATCAAGAATGTCGCCAAGCGAGTTGCTCGCTGGCGAGCGCAAGGACACGACATTATCCTGGTTCCTTCGGCCATGGCCGGAGAGACCAACCGGCTGATCGGCCTGGCCAGGGAGATCTCGCCTACACCGGACCCGCGCGAACTCGACGTGATCGCCTCGACTGGCGAACAGGTGACCATCGGCTTGCTGGCCATGGCCATGCACGCCGAGGGGCTCAAGGCAAAGAGCTTTACCGGTTTCCAGGTCGGGGTGCTAACCGATAGCACCTTTACCAAGGCGCGGATTCTGAAAATCGACCAGCACCGGATTCGCAAGGCGCTGGCTGATGGACACGTCGTCGTCGTGGCAGGCTTTCAGGGTGCCGATGAATTTGGCAACATCACCACCCTGGGTCGGGGAGGATCGGACACTTCTGCCGTGGCGTTGGCAGCAGCGATGAAGGCCGACGAATGCCAAATCTACACTGACGTTGACGGCGTCTACACGACTGACCCGCGCGTCGTTCCGGAAGCACGCAAACTCGACAGCATCACTTTTGAAGAGATGCTGGAGATGGCCAGTCTCGGGTCCAAGGTGCTCCAGATCCGCTCGGTCGAGTTTGCCGGCAAGTACAAAGTCAAACTCCGTGTGCTTTCCAGCTTCGAGGAGGAAGGT
>WBZL01002742.1_pt1 | contig 16794 bp, 10 predicted proteins | sample 5204291 | NCBI WGS metagenome assembly WBZL01 (sample SAMN12344345, study PRJNA552823) | activated sludge metagenome | biome: Activated sludge suspended growth; feature: Nitrification reactor; material: Wastewater; isolation source: activated sludge from nitrification reactor of wastewater...
ACAAGCTCTTTTTGATCGAACGGTCCGGTAAACTGGGGCTCGGGACAGCCTATATAGAAGGCTTCCGCTGGGGCCTTGAGCGATCCTACGATTATTTCTTCGAAATGGATGCCGACTTTTCCCATAACCCCAGGGACCTGGTCCGCCTGCTGGAAGCCTGCGAGAACGGCGCCGACGTCGCCATAGGTTCCAGATACGTCCGCGGCGGCAAAATGGAAAACTGGCCCTTTGACCGCAAATTCCTCTCGCTGGGCGCTTCCATTTACGTCCGCTGCGTGACCTGGATGCCGGTCGCCGACCCAACTGCCGGTTTCATTTGTTATAATCGAAAAACGCTTTCCACCATCGACCTGGACAAGATCCAGTTCGTCGGTTATGCGTTCCAGATCGAAATGAAATTCGCGGCCTTTTCTTTAGGTTTCAAAATAAGAGAAATTCCTATTACCTTTACAGACAGGGTCGAAGGGATCTCCAAAATGTCCAAAGGAATCGTCAAAGAGGCCATTCTGGGCGTTCTGGCCATGCGGTGGCGAAGCTTTTTTTACAGCTATGCCCTGCAACCGGGAACTTTTGAATAACATTACCTGTATTTGATTATGAGCAGGCAGCAACTTTTTCAGCCGTAATATCGTATTATTAATTAGGGTTTTGTAAATATCCCAAACCATGCGTCAACTTAAGATTACCAATAAGATCACCACCCGGGAAAGCCTGGCGCTGGATAAATATCTCAGCGACATCGGCAAGATCGGCATGCTTTCGGCAGATGAAGAAGCCGAAATGGCACGCCGCATCAAACAGGGCGATGAGGAAGCATTGGAACGGTTGACCAAATCTAACCTCCGTTTTGTCGTATCAGTAGCCAAACAATACCAAAACCAGGGCCTTTCCCTCAGCGACCTGATCAACGAAGGAAATGTCGGCCTCATCAAGGCCGCCCGCAGGTTCGACGAGACCAAAGGTTTCAAATTCATCTCCTACGCCGTATGGTGGATCCGCCAGTCCATCCTGCAAGCCATCGTAGAACATTCCCGGATCGTTCGCCTCCCGCTCAACAAGGTTGGTTCCTACAATAAGGTCAATGAAGCCTTTACCCACTTCTACCAGGAGTTCGAACGCGATCCGACCGACGAAGAACTGGCCGACCTGCTGGAAATGACGCCCAAAGAAGTCCAGAACATGCTCAAAGGCACCACCCGGCATGTTTCTGTCGACGCACCGCTCAGCGGCGAAGAAGGCGACTCCACCATGCTCGACCTCATCACCGGCGACAACGATATGAGCCCCGATTCCCACCTGATGGAACAATCCCTCCGGGAAGAGGTGCAACAAGGCCTGTCCATCCTCTCCCCACGGGAAATGGAAGTCCTTTCCGCCTACTACGGGCTCAACGGTCAGAAAGCGCTCACCCTCGAAGAGATCGGCGAGCTGTTCGACCTGACCCGCGAAAGGGTCCGCCAGATCAAGGAGCGCGCCATCCGCAGACTCCGCAAATCGTATAATCGCAATACGCTGAAATCATACCTCGGCTGAAACATGCTGTTCCGGCCCGCAAAATTCCTCTTTCCGCCCATGGGAAGGGGATTTTTGTTTTTTACCTTTACAGCTCAAAATTTCTCCCCGGACATCCGGAACCAAAGAAAGCCGTAGCCATGATCATTCGTCGCAATGCCATTTTGTTGCTGCTCCTCCCCTTCCTGGTTGCAGCCTGCGGAAAAAAAGCGGGCCAGGAAGAACATTTTGACCTGACCACCGTCCGGAACGGAGTCCTGCTCCGGGACGCCCCTACCCTGGATGGGAAAAGCCTGCTGGAATTGAAGGAAAATACCCCCTTGCGGGATCTCGGTCAGGTGAGCGACAACCTCACCCACCTCGAATACCAGGGTGCGGCGTTCGACGAACCCTGGATCAGGGTCGGCGGCCCCGACAGCCTGGAGGCCTGGGTGTATGGCGCTGATGTGATGCCGATCGGCGCTGACAGTTCCGCCGTCAGGCGTTTCCGGCAGGATAAATCGCTGCAGGCCCTGCTGGGCGCCGGTTTGCTGGACAGCCTGCAGCAATTCAACCGGACCTATGAACAAATCCCCGATGCCGCAGGCCTTGCTGCCGCTTACCGCGAAGGGGACAGCCTCCGGTTGGCCATTTCCAATGCATTGGGCGCCAAACTGGTGACCTTTCCCGTCCCGGACATTACCTTCATGCGCGAACGCATCCGCGGATACCAACCCTTGTTGGTCGCCGAAGGGACGGCCTGGTACCTGTTCAATGACTATACCCAATGGCTGACCGCAGCCCGAAAGACCCCGGAGCCGGAAGACGACGCCTTCATCAAGGTCATGATCGCCTGCTTTCCGGAAGACAGCATCGAATATTTTTATCCCGTTTGGTTCCTGCAAACCTGGGATTACGGCGGCAAAAGCCTGCTGGGTCAGGGACACCATTTTGAGATCCTGGAAAAAGCGGATGCCCTCTTCGCCAAAAACAACTTGTTCCATCCCGAACTCAACGACCTGAAAAAAAGGATACTCGACGATATCACCGACGTCAATGTCAGCTATTGGGAAGATGCCCCGACGATCCGGCAGGAGTTGGACAAAATCCTGACCCGGAAATGGGCAATCCTGTCCGAAGCCGATCTGGGGGTGATCCGGATCCGGCGGGCGCAATTCGACGACCCGGAAAAGAACGGCATCCAATACAACGCCCGCTCAGGTGAGGAGTAACGCTTGTGAAAGACGAATATAAAACATTGAAGGAACCTTGCCTGGGAGAATTCCGCGACCGCGGCAGCAAGTTCCTGGCCTACGGGTTCCCCATCTGGTCGGAAGAGGAATTCCAGGAGCAATTGGCGGAGGTGAAAAAAGAACACGTCAAAGCGCGCCATCACTGCTACGCCTGGCGCCTCGGCCTCGACGGCAACGCCTTCCGCGCCAACGACGACGGCGAACCCAGCGGAACGGCCGGCCGGCCCATTCTCGGGCAGATCGACAGCTTTGAGCTGACCTATGTCGGCATCGTGGTCGTTCGGTATTTCGGCGGCACGCTGCTCGGCACCTCCGGCCTGATCAACGCCTACCGCCAAAGCGCAGCCGACGCCCTTTCGCAAGCAGCGGTCATCACAAGGATCGTTGAAAATACCTACCGCATCAATTTTGATTACGCCCTGATGAGCCGGGTGATGAACGGCCTGTCCCAACTTGGGATCAACATCGTCGCACAGGATTTTTCCGAATCGGCCGGCCTGGAGATCGCCATCCGGCAAACGGAATCCGAAGCCAAATTGCGCCAGTTAAAGGCCGTCGTCGCCGATGTTTACCTGGAAGAAGTGGACGGACTGGAGGCGATTCCCGGATTTGAAATTCTGCACATCGAAACGCGATGAGGCGTCCTTCGCAGTTTTTTTATTTAAACCACAAAGTCACAAAAGTCCACAATAGCCATGGATTTGCCATGGCAAATCTTTGGCTTAAAACTTTTGTTCTCTTTTGTTTCTTTTGCGGTTAAATAAAAAATCACCCGGGAATACGCCTGTTTTTCCAAAGCTTAGCGCTTCAACACGGGCTTGCCGAATAAATACCCGTTCCACTCAAACGCCAGCCAATACAGCCCGGCAGGAAGGTCCTCCCGGATCAGTTCCAGCGTATTTTCTCCGGGAAAGACCCGATAAACATCCCGAACTACCTGTCGCCCGTCGGCTGCCGTGAGTCGCAGCTGCATTTCTCCGGCGGTTTCGGCATCAAACCGGAGCCGGAGCCGGTCAGAAAACGGATTCGGGCTGACGGACAACCCGGAAATACCCGGCGGCAGATCCCGCACAGGCGTCATGCAATTGGGGAAATTCGGGTTGTAGGTGATCGCCCGGGAATAGCTGCCCTGGCATCCTGTCGCCAGATCGGTGATGACGACCGCATATACGCCGGTCTGGGCGATGCAATACTCGGGATCGTTGGCGTCGGCAATTTCCACGCCATCCAGTTGCCATTGGATGCCGGCCTGTTCCGGCAGGATTGAAAGGTCGAAGATCGAAAGCAGGTTGTCCTGGTTGACAAAAACGACATTTTCGATGGCAGCGCCGAATTGGATTTCCGTTTCGGCTGAGGTGCTGATGCACCCGTCCGGTGAGGTGTACGTAAGCCAGTAGCGGCCGTTTTCCGATACCGGGAGCAGGGAGTCGGTGGCCTCAAAAATGGCGCTGCTGTCGCGGTACCACTGGATATGGTCCGAAATATCGGCAACGAGGGTCAGCAGGTCCCCTTTGCACAGCGGCCCTTCCGATTCGTAGGCAACCAGCGGCGGATCGGGCTGGGCAAATACCCGGACGGTATCCGCCGAACGGATCGTGTCCACCTGGTGGAAAATATTCAGGGTGACCTTGAGCTCGTCATTGGTCAGCTGACCGGTGGTCGTCTTCGTAAAATTGACGATCCCGCAATTGTCGTCCGCGCCGTCGATGCCGTTGTCGTCATCCACGACCTGGAGGGAATAATTGCCGTCTTCCAGTTCCAGGGTAAAGGTATAAAACAGCGGTACCTCCGCGTTGTCCACGATGGCGGACAGGTAGATCTCGTCCCCTGCCTGGTTGAATATCCGGACTTTCAGATCGGGCTTGCCGCCCAGGAAATCGTTGCAGCCGACTTCATCAACGGATACGCCGAAGAGGAAATACCCGGCCGTGTCCACAATAGCCCGGTAATTGACCGGATACGCGCCCGGTTGGCTGTAAACCTGAGGATCCGGATTTTCGTCAAGGGAGGTTGTGCCGTCGCCGAAATCCCAGTGGTAGGCAAACCCGCCGGATCCGCCGGAAGGGACCTGGTTGAGGAACGACACTTCCACCTCGCCGCAACCAGAGGCATTGACCATGCTGAATCCTTCGGTAACCGTTTCAGCCGGTTCGATCACCATGGTCAGTCCGAAGGAAGTGGTCTGGGAAATAAACAAGACCTGTGCGGTAATGAATACCTGGACCTCAAATACCCCCGGTTGAAGGGGCGTCCCGCAAACCTTGACGCAGCCGTCGGTCTGTTCGGCAGGGTCAAATTCGGTCTGGCTCGCCTCCCACCCCAGGCCGGGCGGCAGGTTGACCACGGAAGAGATCGTCAGGTGGGAAATGGTCAATCCCGCCGGCACGCTGGGGTCGACGGCATGGACCGGATCGGTCGTTTTCGGCAACCGGAAGCTCAGGTCGCTATCGTAAAAAACCCCGGCTTGTCCCGTATCGGCGGCGGACAGAAAGACCGTATCGGCAGCCAGCCCGTCGGGAAGCCCTATCTGGCAACCCGGGCATCCGGATTGGGCAGTAAGCGTTCCTGCGCCCAGAACGATTGCGGCAAAGAAAAGGATTTGAAATTTTCTCATAGAAATGACGGCCTTCATGGTGAGTAGGCTGTTAGGAGTCAGATAACGGGCAATTGGCAGTCTTGCAGTGCGGCTTTATTATAATGGCCGGGCTACTGCAGGACTGCCAACTGAGCACTGAAGACTGAAATTATCTTCTGCTCACCAGCATTTTTCCGCTGGTGTAGGCCTTACCATTGTCCAACGCGTAGAGGTAGAAGCCTGCGGGCAGGTTGCCGGCATCAAAGCTGATGATGTTTTCACCTGAATTGATGTAAACGGGCTTCTGGTAGACCGGTTTGCCGAGCAGATCCGTTACGGTAAAGCGGAACTGGCCGCTGGTGCGCGCATCCACCACGATCTCCGTGTAGTCGTTCAGCGGATTGGGGCGGTTGTAGGCAGTCAGGCTGCCGGCGTATGGTTCTTCAACGCCTACAACGGTACAATTGGCCGATCCTTCCGGTTTGACAAACAGGTAATAGTGACCGGTTACGAGGGTCCCGTCAGGCAGGGTGAAAGGCAAATCAAGCGTCGACCGGATCGTAACATTTACTTTCAGGTCGTATGTTCCCTCTTCCCCGGCCTGGGCCGTACCGTACAATGCGATGCAACCGGTCGTATTTTTCAGGAATTTACAATTGGGCGGGTTGCAGACATAACTCATGGAAGCGGGCTTATTCAAAACGCCTCCGGTGGTCGGCACTTCAACCGAGTTGATCGGGAAGGTACCGAACTGGGTGACCACTTGTTCCGGAATTTTAAACTGGATGACCGTTTGAAACGCCGCGTTCACGCAGGAAGTGTCCAAAATACCGGACCCCGCAAGTGTATCCAGATACGGTAAAGGGTACACAATGGCGGAATCGGAGAGGTTCGGATCCGGCATGCAGTTTTGGGCAGCCAGTTGTCCAAAGAAAGAGGTCAGAACAGCAAAGCAGAGTAAAAATTTCTTCATATTAAAGGCGATTTGGTAAAATACGATCTTGGAATGGCCCGAAAGTTAGGCTATTTTGGCTATTAATAGATGATCGAAAGCGTTAAAATTAACGCCAAAAGACTTCCGAAGTACAATCCGGAGCCTGGTCCGATCCAATAATCATCTGATTATCAGCAAGCAAGATTGAAACGTTAAAAAATACCCGTCCCGTTTTCACATTCCGAAAGATTAAATACACTAATTTTACAGCGGCAAGCACCCTTTTCACATCGCGACTTGGATCAACCGGAAGCACCGGTCGTTTGTACCGCGCGTTTCCTCACTGCCTGATCCCATAAACAGCTACATTTTCTCCGGCCCTGTATTTAATTGACCAAATATTCAAATTGCAGGTATGAACCGACTAAAGACCTATCTCAAGCTTTGCGCTATTCAAAGCCTATTCGCTGTTTCCCTTTTTTCACAGAATGCAACCGTTTACGGCGTGGTGACCGACCAGGGCACCGGCCTGCCGCTGCTGTTTGCCAATGTTCAATGCGGGCCGAAAGGCGCTGTAGCCGATCTGGACGGCACCTACAAAATCGAAATCGATCCCGGTACTTTCCAGGTGGTTTTCTCCTATGTGGGTTATGCGCCCCATACCGAGTCCGTCTCGCTTGCCGCCGGCGAATCCCTCGAATTGAATATTGCACTCTCTGAGGAAGTCAATGTACTGCAGACGGCTACGGTCACCAGCGGCAAATTTGAGAAACCGCTTGGGGAGGTCACCGTCAGCCTGGAAGTGCTCAAACCGGGCCTGATCGAAAATACGAGCAAGCCGACCCTGGACGAAGCCCTTCAAAAGATACCGGGGGTCACCGTCATCGACGGGCAGGCCAATATCCGGGGCGGTTCCGGCTTTTCCCAGGGCGCCGGCAGCCGCGTATTGCTGCTGGTCGACGATGTGCCCATCCTGCAGGCCGACGCCGGGTACCCCAACTGGGATGACGTCCCCATCGAGAACATCGAACAGGTGGAGGTGGTGAAAGGCGCCGCTTCGGCACTGTACGGATCTTCGGCCCTCAACGGGATCATCAACGTCCGTACGGCTTATGCCAAATCCAAGCCGGTGACCAAATTCTCGGCCTTCCATACCACCTATTTCAGCCCCGAAGACGAGCGGCTGAAATGGTGGGATAAAGCGCCCTACGCCACCGCCGTCAGCGGCAGCAACCGGGTTAAATTGGGCAAGCTCGACCTGGTGACCGGGCTTTTCCTGTACGATCAGCAAAGCTTCAGAAAAGACACCTACAAGAAATTCGGCCGGTTCAACTTCAACACGCGTTACCGGTTCAACGACCGGGCCAGCGCAGGCCTGGCTGCCAATTTCAACCTCGGCAAATCCGGCAGCTACTTTTACTGGCTGACCGATACCATGGGTTACGTCGGCGCGCCCAGCACGATCACCTCCCGCGAGCGGTTCCGCTTCAATGTCGACCCTTTCGCCACCTTTTTCGACAAATCGGGCAACCGCCACCGCGTCAACGGCCGGTTCTACTACGTTGACAACAACAACGACAACATGCAGTCCAACATGTCGTTCATGTACTACGGCGAATACCAGTTCCAGAAGCGGTTTAAGGGCTCTGATTTTGTCATATCGGCGGGCCTGGTCACGCAAGGCACCCGCGTGGAAGCCGAATTGTACGGCGATACCGTCTTCACCTCCCGGAATTTTGCCGGATATGTCCAGTTGGAAAACAAGCTGTTCGACCGGCTGAACCTTTCCGCGGGCTTCCGGTTCGAGCATAACCTGCTGTCCAATCCCGGGTTCACCTACTCATTCGGCGATGTCCCTCCGTCAGAGGAAAAGGAATCCAGGCCCGTTTTCCGGATCGGCGCCAACTATCAGGTGAGCGACTATACTTACCTGCGCGCCTCCTGGGGCCAGGGGTACCGTTTCCCGACCGTAGCGGAGAAGTTCATCTTTACCGATGCCGGCGGTTTTTACATTACCCCCAACCCTACCCTGACCTCCGAAACGGGCTGGTCCGGCGAATTCGGTCTGAAACAGGGTTTCCGGTTGCTGAACATGCAGGGCTTCTTCGATGTAGCCGCGTTTTACATGCATTACCAGGATATGATGGAATTCAATATCGGCAAGATCTTCAACCAGTTCCAGTCCCAGAACATCGGCGGAACGATCATAAAAGGCATTGAGTTCACCATCGTGGGCCAGGGCAAGATCGGCAATGTGGAGACCAGCATCCTCGCCGGATACACCTATATCGATCCGCAGTTCCAGGAATTCGACACCTCTTCAATCCCCGCAGGCGAAACCGGTACCTTGGGGCAACGAAATGCCAATAACTCTTCCTCCGAGCTCAATTTTTTGAAATACCGGTCAAAACATACCGGCAAACTCGACATTCAGGCCACGTACAAGCGCCTGACCCTCGGCCTTGAAACCCAATACGCCAGCCGGATTGAGGCCATCGACGCCATTTTCGAATTCATCGTAAACGGCCTGGCGCGCTACCGGATGACCGAAACCGGCTATGCCGTTCACAGCCTCCGCGGCGCCTACCAGATCACCGATGGATTGAAGTTTTCGCTGATCCTGGGCAATGTGACCAATGAGCTGTACGCTGTACGCCCAGCCCTGCTGGATGCCCCGCGCAACCTGACGGCGCGGCTGGATTACAAGTTTTGATTATAACTCCGGAAGAAAGGGAATATCCATTACCTCAACAGGGTAATATTCCCTTTCTTCCGGAAAGTCTCCCCGTTCCAGCAGGTCAGTTCCAGATAAAAACCGTACACGTCCGGCGGGAGTTTTTCACCTTTGAAGGTACCGTCCCAGGTATCGTCCTGCGACCGGGTTTCGAATACGCGTTCGCCCCACCGGTCGAAAATGGTCAGGTACAGATCCTGGATGCCTAAACCCCTCACAGCCAGCACGTCGTTCGATCCGTCGCCGTTCGGGGTAAAAGCGTTGGGGATGAAGATATAGGGTTCCTCGCATTCCGGCAGCAATACCACGATCAGGATGGCGGCCTGGTTCGAACAGCCGTCCTTGTTGCGGATGGTCAGGCTGAATTCCCGGGTCGCCGCCAGGTAAGCCTCCGGATCGGAAATATCCAGTGCGCTTAAAGCCGGATCGGGCGTCCAGGCATAGGTGTATTCCGGGTCTTCCGTTGCATTCAGCTGCACCTCTCCCGGTCCGACCAGCGTGTCCCGGTCCGCAGTGACAGCGAGGGGCGGCCTGAAATTGAATACATTCACCTCGACCAGCGTATCCAGCACGCATCCGAATTCGTTGGAAACGTGCAGGGAAATATCCGAGGTTGCAGGCGGACTGACCAGCACCGAAGCGCTCCCCTGCCCTTCCAGGATCGCCTCCGCAGGCCCCCATTGGTACATCGGTACAAAGTTCGACAAATTCACCGCCGTCAACCGGGCCGTATCGCCGACACAGATGGTTACGCCGTCCACTTCCAGTTTGATCCCCCGGTTGAGGATCACCAGGCTGTCTTCCACCGAACATCCGAAGGGATCGGTCAGCCGGACAAAATACGGATTCAATTCTTTTACGGCTTGTACCGGCAGTGAATCTCCGGTACCCAACACCGACTGGAACTCCGGATCGGTTGCCCATGTTACCGCCAGATCCTGATTGTTCAGGGCAAACAACAGGAAATCCTCTTCACAGATCACGCCGTCCTGCGCCAGCTCATAACTGATCGAAGGCGGAATATTTACATAGGTCGACCGCATGATGGAACAAAGGCCCGCAGAATCCGAAACCATCACCTCGTATCCGGTCGGCACATCGGGGGTTGCAACCGGATTGGGGGATGAAGGGTCGTCGAGGCCCGCTGCAGGACTCCACACGTAAACGAGATCCGGATCTCCCCCCGGATTCAGGGCCACACCGTTCCCGTTGCAATTGGCCAGGGTATCCGCCAGGGTGAGCTGGATCAGGTTTACGGGTATGACCTGCCGGGCGGTATCCCGGCAACCATCCGCGTTTTCCAGGGCAAGCGACACCTCAAGGTTCTGACCGGCAGTCAACACGATCGAGGTGTCAGGCGACTGGGCTTGTACGCCGTTGTCCAGGTCCCAGTTCCAGCCGGCAATCCCGCCCGGACCGCTTTGCGAAGCGTCGTGAAAAGCAATCTGAACGGAATCCGAACAATGGGTGATCTCCCAGGTGAAATCCGCCATGAAAGCGGGTTCGCCGAGATTGACCGTCCGGAAGATGGTGTCCCGGCAAGGGGCTTCTTCGGATAGGTAGATCATGACCTGGTAGGTTCCGGGGCCCGGATAGGTATGGCTGGCGTCCGCCCCTTCTGCCTGGGCATCCGGGTCTTCAGGGTCGCCGAATGCCCAGATATAAAACGGACCGTTTACGCTTGTGGTGTTGAACATTACCTCGTACCCCGCGCACTGCACCTCGGTGAAGGTGGCCTCCTGGGGCCCGGTATCAATGACGGCCAACAGGATCGAATCGGTCACGGAGCAGCCGAATTGGTTGGTGGCCGTCACGGTGAACAACTGCTCGCCGGGCGTCTGGGGCTTCACCACTACGGCATAGCCCAATGAGGATAAGATAGGGCCGGACGGCGACCACTGGTACGTCAATGTATCCTGGGGGTCCTGGTTGGCAACGCTCAGGACGGCGTTTGCGCCCAGGCAGATGATGTCCGGTTCGTTGGCCTTCAGGTTGACCCCGTTACCGGTGATGCCGATGCTGTCGATGACCGGGCACCGGAATTCGTCGAAACCGCGGACGTAATATTGCTGGTATCCCAGCGGGCTGACGAGAATATCCGGTCCTGTGCCGAGCAGCGGATTAAACCCGGGGTTGGTTGCCCAGCTGACCTGCTGAAAGCCGGGCAAATGAAGGCCCAAAGAAACCTCCGGGCTGCAGGTCACGGAATCTTCCGGCAACAGGTCGGGGTACGGCGGCACAATGACCGCCACCTGGGTTTCCAGCACGCATTCCGACCCCGGGTCTGTAACCGTTACCTGGTATACGGTACTTTCATCCGGACTGGCCAGCGGATTGGGACTGCCAGGGTCATCCAGGCCGGCAGCAGGCGACCAGTTGTAGGTATAATCCGGGTTGAAAACCGGATTCAGGTTGGCTTCATCGCCGGGGCAGATGATAACCGGCTCGGCCGGAAACAGGTCGTCGATGAGGTTGACCGGTATATTCACCGATTTGTAGACCTGGCAACCGTTGGCGGCCGTGACCAGCAATCCGACGCTGGCTGTTCCTTTTTTGGTCAACGGGATCAGCGGATGTTGTTCATGGAACACAAACCCGCCGGGATTGACCGTCCAGGTCCATTCAACCGGCGTGGAAACGGCATCGGTACTCAGGTCGGTGAACTGCACCCATAAGGTATCGCTGCATCCGGTTGCTTCATACGAAAAATCGGCGACCAGGGAGGCCGGCAGCAGGTGGATGGTCCGCTCAAACGTATCGCGGCAATTGCCCGCAGGGTCGGCGATCAGGGTGACGGTATACAAACCGGTATCGGCGTAGGTGTAGGCCGGATTTTCTTCCGTGGAAGTGGCGCCAGGGTTGGCCGGATCGTTGAAATACCAAATGTAATCCTGCCCGCCCTGGCTTTCGTTCAGAAACTGGACGGTCAAGGACGTACACTGGATCTCAGGTGCAAAAAAGGCAGCGGTTGCCTCGCCGCATACGCCCACATTGTATTGAAAATCCCGGCGGGTCGTGGAGATCAGCTCTCCATCCCGGTATTCCTCCACGCAAATGCCGACGACAAACTGCCCTACGGTGTTCGGCAACCCGGTCAGCAATCCGGTGTGCAGGTCGATCTGCAGTGGCTCGCCGCCGGGCGATCCGTTCAGCATATTGGATACCCCGTAGGGCGGGTCGATCCAGGTAACCGGGGCGTACGGCGGGTTGTTGGGCGGCTGCGGTTGAGGGTTCACCTGATCGGCTCCGGTCAGCGGGGTGCACAACCGGTACACGATGCTGTCGCCGTCGGCATCGATGGCCGATTGGTCGAAACTGATGGGCTCATTGGCGCAGATGTAGATCGGCGGCCATTGCTGGAATTTGGGGTTGCTATTGCATTCCAGCAGGGCTTTTTCCGAAATTTCAACCATATAGGTTGCACCGGTTGCCAGCGGATCTATGATATTGGCGAGGGTCTGGTTGCGGCAACACCGTTGGTAGGCGATCTGGTAGCCACCGATGATGGGCGGCAGGTTGACCACGGTGCGATAGGTCGTGGTGTGTACGCAGACATTGGGCGGGACCACCAGGCACGGATTGCTCAATACCGGGCTCAGGGTATCGTCGCCCATCAGCGGGATCCTGATTTCCTGGAGGAGTTTATTGGTCCGGTCGAAGATCCCGATGGATGCCGGGTCGTCGAAATAGGCGTTGGGGCTGCCGTTGTAACAATCCCGGAATACGACCAGGGTGATTTCGTACTGGTTATTCCCCAGGCAGGTGTAGTTCAGTTCACCGCCCACGATATGGGTGGCAAAGGCCGAACCGGCCAGGGCACAGAGCAAAGCGATCAGATAGAGTTTCCGCATATTGTTGGCTTTATCCGCATTGTCGTTCAGCATTCCAGGTTAAAGACGGCCGTCCTGACCCGTTTGGTCGGGGTTCCATCGGGAAGATCTTCTTCCAGCACGAGCCGTTTGGCTTCCTCCAGGGCAAAAACCTCCGCCATATTCCGGATGCGCCCCGCCGGTACGCCGTTGCCGTCAAGCCTGGCCATCATTTCCTTTCTGGTAAAAGATTTGAAAACAGGGGACAGGATTTCCTGCAATTGCCTCCTGTTCCTGACCCGTGCAGCATTATGTGCAAATTCCGGTTGTTGCGGCAGGTCGGGCAGGTTCACACACCGGCAGAGGGCTTCAAAATGCCGGTCGGTACCCACCGCCAGGACCAGGGCCTTGCCGTCGGCGCAATAAAACACTTCTCCGTATGGTGCAATATTGGGATGGAGGCTGCCCATGGGTTGCGGGATATGCCCGGCCATCAGCCAGTTGGAAGCCTGGTTGGCCAGGGAGGCTATAGCCGCATCCCAAAGCGATACCCGCACAAGGGCGCCGCGACCGGTTCTCGTGCGGTTGAGCAAAGCCACCAGCACCCCTTCTTTCAATTGGTGAGCCGCCAGGATATCGATCAGGGCCACCGGCAATTTCGCGGGCAGGCCACCCGGGTCTCCGGTCATGGACATAAATCCCGTTTCTGCCTGCAGGACGACATCAAAGGCGGGGCGCTCATCCTCCCCTCCGAAGCCTTCAACCTGCGCGTAGATCAACCCTGGGTTATCCGCCGCCAGGGAGGCGTAGTCCATACCCAGCCGTTTGGCAGAGCTGTGTTTGAAATTGGCGACCACGATATCGGCCTGCCGGATCAGGGCCGATACGGCTTCCCGGTCCGCGGCAGACTCCAGGTTGGCGTTGATCGTCCTTTTACCCCAATTCACGCCGGCATAATAGGCTGAGACGGGCGATGCCGGGTCTTCAGACGGCAATTTCCATTTTCTGGTGATATCGCCGCCCTGATCTCCGTTTTCCACTTTTATGACCTCAGCCCCCAATTCAGCGAAGAACATCCCGACTGCCGGTCCGGCCAGCACGCCGGCAAGTTCCACTATTTTCATCCCATGAAACAAGGCGATCTCGTTTTTCATTTATAATATTGCCGGAACATTTCCGTTTTGTGATCCAATACGCAAGGTATGAAACTATTCAATGCCGCACAAATCCGCCAATGGGACGCCTATACCATCCAACACGAGCCCATCGATTCCATTGATCTGATGGAACGGGCTTCCCGGGTTTTTGCCGCCTGGATCGAAAAACAGGCGCCCGACCGAAAGCAGGTAGCGGCCTTTTGCGGTCCGGGCAATAACGGCGGAGACGGACTTGCCGCATCGAGAATGCTGGCCGAACGGGGGTATCAGGTGAGGGTGTATTGCTGCCAGGAAAACCAGGATCGTTCGGAGGACAACCAGATCAACCTGGACCGGTTGCGTTTGATACCGGGAGCAGGCGTTCATTTCATCTATCCGGGTGATCCTTTACCGGAAATACATCCTGATTGGCTTGTACTGGACGGCCTGTTCGGGTCGGGCCTCAACCGGCCTTTGAAAGGATTCTGGGCCGGTGTGATCGAACACCTCAACCGGGCCGGAGCAACCATCGCGGCGATCGACATCCCTTCCGGGCTTTTCGCCGACCAGCCTTCCGAAGGTCCGCATATTCAGGCTGAGTGGACGCTCAGTTTTGAAATCCCGAAAACGGCGTTTCTGATGGCGGAAAACCAGGATGCGGTGGGCTTATGGTCGTTCAGGTCTATCGGATTGGCGGCCGGCTTTGCAGTGGAAACGCCGTCGAACAATTATTTCAACCTGCACCGGGAAATAGCGGCACTCCGGAAAAAACGCCGCAAACACGACCACAAAGGGACTTTCGGGCATGCCCTGATCATTGCCGGCAGTTACGGCAAGATGGGCGCCGCCGTACTCTCGGCCAAAGGGGCGTTGAAAGCCGGCGCGGGATTGGTGACCGCCCGGATCCCGGAATGCGGATATGCCGCCATGCAGACGGCCCTGCCGGAAGTCATGGCGGACGCGGAGCGAAGCGCCGATATACTGAAAGGTCCTTTTCCGGATGCCGGTTACCAAGCGGCGGCCATCGGCCCGGGACTGGGGACAGCGGAAGAAACCGGCAATGCGGTCCGAAGGCTTATCCAGGAGGCTGAATTCCCCATGGTGCTGGACGCTGACGCCTTGAATCTCCTGGCCAGAAACCCCGGCTGGATGGAGGAGCTGCCGGCAAATACGATCCTCACACCGCACCCCAAGGAATTCGAACGCTTATTCGGGCCGACACCAAATAGTTTCGAACGGCTGGATCTGCTGCGCAACAAGGCCCGCCACCTGGGTATTTATATTGTATTAAAGGGAGCGTTCACCTGCATTGCCACGCCGGAGGGGAATTGTTATTTCAATTCGACCGGCAACCCCGGTATGGGTACCGGCGGCAGCGGCGATGTACTGACAGGCATCCTGGCGGGCTTGCTGGCGCAAGGGTACACTGCTAGAGAAGCCTGCCTGTTGGGCGTTTACCTCCATGGCCTGGCCGGCGACCTGGCAGCCGCCGAATTGAGCCAGGAGGCGCTCACGGCCGGGGATATTTGCAATTATCTGGGCAAAGCCTATCAGTTATTGGACCAATGATGAAGAAAATCGCAGTGTTGTCCGGCGCGGGCGTCAGCGCCGAAAGCGGAATTAAGACCTTCCGGGATGCCGGCGGGCTATGGGAAGGCCACGATGTGATGGAAGTAGCCTCTCCGGACGGATGGCGCCGCAATCCGGCCCTTGTGCTGGATTTCTACAACCAAAGGCGGCGTCAACTGCTTACGGTTGAGCCCAACGCCGCCCACCTGGCCATTGCGCAACTTGAACAATACTTCGATGTTACGGTCATCACCCAAAATGTGGATGACCTCCATGAAAGGGCGGGCAGTACCCATATCATCCACCTCCACGGCGAGTTGCGCAAATCGCGCAGCACCCGTTACCCCCAAATGATCTATGATTGCGACGGCGATATCCTCCTGGGTGACCTGTGCGAAAAGGGCGCCCAGCTACGGCCGCATATTGTCTGGTTCGGTGAGATGGTGCCGATGCTTGAGCCTGCCGCCGAAGCGGTTGAACTGGCCGAGACGGTCATTATAGTGGGCACTTCCATGCAGGTCTATCCCGCGGCAGGCCTGGTCGGGTTCGCGCCGCCTTTCGCCAGGATCTATTACGTGGATCCCAATCCTTCCATCAATTACGAATTGTCCCTGATGGGCAACCTCAGGGTAATCGCCGAGCCCGCTACCACCGGCATCCCGAAAGTGGTCGGAGAGTTGATGGCCCGGCAGTAGGAACAGGCCGGATTAAATTCAGCCTTGGGCCGACAAAACCGGACCTTAAAAACCTGCCAAAACATCCATTGTAGTTAACTTTGTCCACATTTTCAACAAAACCGACAACAGCCGATGATTCGAGTGATCCAAACCTTATTGCTTCTGGCATGCACCATAAGCGTCTTCTCACAGTCAACCGAAATTACCCCATGGGCCTCTTCCCAGGAACCGGCACAACAAAAAAGACGGGTGATTGTGCCCAATATTTACCGAACTGTAAAACTTGACGAATCAGATCTGCGGTCCTTTCTGGCCAATGTCCCGCAGGAATTTTCCGGAACAGCCCAACCGGAATGGCCCGTCCTCGGCCTTCCCAAACCCGACGGCAGCATCGGCAGATTCCGCGTATGCGAATCCCCGATCATGCAGCCCGGTCTGGCCCAACGCTTTCCGGAGATCAAAACCTACCTGGGGAAGGGCATCGACGACCCGACCGCCTACATTCGTTTCGACCTGACGCCCAAGGGATTTCACGCCATGGTGCTTACAACGGAAGGCTCCTGGTTCATCGATCCTTATTACTTCGAACACAGCGATTACTATATCTCCTACTTCA
>WBZL01002743.1_pt1 | contig 16782 bp, 18 predicted proteins | sample 5204291 | NCBI WGS metagenome assembly WBZL01 (sample SAMN12344345, study PRJNA552823) | activated sludge metagenome | biome: Activated sludge suspended growth; feature: Nitrification reactor; material: Wastewater; isolation source: activated sludge from nitrification reactor of wastewater...
CGTCGCGGTCCATCGGCAAGCCGGCGTTGACCCTCGGCTGGAGCACCGCGTGCCCGGACACCACCCGGCCGCTCGCAGCGTCGACCCGTGGACGGTTGAGGGGGTGCGCGAGCTTGCCGACCAGGCCTTGCGCGACCAGGCTTCGGGGCTCTACACACGCGGGCATTTCGAAGACCAGTTGCGCCGCGAGGTGGACCTGTCCCATCGCGAGCATCGCGAGTTCGCATTGGTGCTGCTGGCCATCGATCCGCCTGCCGAGAAGGTGCGGGCAATGGGGCCGCAGGCGCAGGACAGCGTGCTCGAGGCGCTGGGCCGGCTCATCCGAGGGGGCACCCGCGCGATGGACGCCTCGTGCCGCTACGACGAGAACAGCTTCGCAGTGCTGCTGTCGGGCGTCGGCCTGGCCACGGCGCACTCGCGCATGGAGGGCCTGCGTCGGCAATGTGCCACGCAGATCGTCGTGTACGAGGCCCGGGAGATCAACTTCTCGGTGTCGGTGGGCGTGGCCAGCTTTCCGCACACGGCGCACACACTGGAGGACTTGCGGGCCTCCTGCGCGCTGGCCCTGGCCGAGGCCCAGCGGCGGGGTGGCAACCACGTCGCGCTGGCCAGCATCCGCCTCGACCGCAGCGCCTGATCACGACTTCAATGCCTGCACGAACATGTAGCCGGCCAGCCCGAAGAGCAGGGCGGCGAAGATGCGCTTGAGTCGGGTGGTGTCCAGGCGGTGCGCGGCTCGCGCGCCCAACGGCGCCATCAGCACGCTGGACGACGAGATGATCACCAGCGCCGGCAGGTACAGGTAGCCGAAGGCGCCCGGCAGGGTGGGGCCCAGGGACCAGCCGCTTACGACGTAGCCGGTGGTGTTGGCCAGGGCGATCGGGAAGCCCAGCGCGGCGCTGGTGCCGACCGCGTGCCGCATCGGCACGCCGCACCAGATCATGAAGGGCACCGACAGGAACGCGCCACCGGCACCCAGCAGCCCCGACACGAAGCCGATGCCGGCCCCCGCCGCGGCCAGGCCAAGCGGTCCCGGCAGTTCGCGGCCGGCCTGCGGCCCGGCCTGGCGCAGCATCTGCACGGCCGAGTAGCCGATGAACAAGGCGAAGAACAGCGCCAGGCGCTGTCCCTTGAGCACGTTGAAGGCGCCGGCGCCGGCGAACAGCCCGCCGGCCAGGATGCCGGGCACGAAGGCGCGCAGCAGCCGCCATTGCACCGCGCCGCGGGCGTGGTGCGCGCGCACGCTGGACAGGGACGTGAACAGGATCGTCGCCATCGACGTGGCGATGGCCATCTTCACGGCCAGGCTGGCGTCGGCACCGCGCTGCGACAGCAGGAAGGTCATGAACGGAACCATCAGCATGCCGCCGCCGATGCCCAGCAGCCCCGCCAGGAAGCCGGTGAATGCACCGAGCGCCAGCAGTTCGGCGATCAGCCACCCGCCGAGGTCGGCAGCCGTCAACTCAGCGGTCCAGACGCTTCAGCACGGCCCGCCATTCGGCATCGGTGACCGGAGTGATCGAGAGCCGGTTGCCTCGCTGCAGCACGCGCATCGACGCCAGCTCGGGCGCCGCGCGCATCTCGGCCAGGCCGAGCAGCCGCGTCTTGCGCACCAACTGCACCGGGATCTGAAGCCAGCGCGGGTCGTCGGGTGAGGACTTGGGGTCGTGGTAGGGGCTCGACGGATCGAACTGCGTGACGTCGGGCTCGACTGGCCCGGCAATGCGGGCGAGCCCTGCCACGCCGGGCTGAGGGCACGAGGAGTGATAGAACAGCACGCCATCGCCGCCGCGCATCTCGTCACGCATGAAGTTGCGTGCCTGGTAGTTGCGAACGCCGGTCCAGGGCAGGGTCTGCGCCGCCGCCGCGGCCAGGTCGTCGATCGAGCACTCGTCGGGCTCGCTCTTCATCAGCCAGTGGCGCGGCATCGAGGGTGCTGTGGCTGCAGGACAAGGGTCCGCCGCGAACCGTGAGCCGCATTCCTGAACCCTCAGCGGAAGTTCAGGTGGGCGAGGTCAGCAAGGCTTCGGGTTCATCTGACGCGAGACGCTCACACCAGCCAAGCGATGTTCCAAGCCCTTGCTCAATGAGCATCGGTTCAAGGAAATATAAGACTCACGCGAACGCGGCGGACGAAACCATTCTAGGGGCAGTCGCGCCGCCGTGGGCAACGAATGTCACAGCAACTGGCCGTCGTCGCCCAGAACCTGGTCGACGCGGCGGATCAGCGCTGCGAGGTCGACGTTGTCGTCGTGCGCCGCCGAGGCGCTAGGGGCTTCGGGCGATGGCGCGCGGCCGGCCTGCTCGGCCAGCTGGTAGGCCACGTTCAGCGCAGCCAGCACCGCGATGCGTTCGCGCGCCTTGACCTTGCCGCTGTCGCGGATGTTGCTCATCTCGCGATCGACACTGGCCACGGCCTGGGCGAGCAGCGCTTCGCCGCCATTGGGGCAGGTGAGGATGTAGCCGTGCCCCATGATCGTGACCTCCACCTGCTTCACGGGCGGCCTCCGGCCGACGCGCTGCCCTCGGCCGGCAGGCGCGCCAGCAGGGCGTCGATGCGCGCCCGCGCGGCGGCCAGGCGGGACTTCAGGCTGTCACGCTCGGCGGTCACCGAGGCGAGCTGCTGTTCGACGAGCTGGCTCGTGCGCTTGAGCTCCTCGTGGCGCAGCACGAGGCGGTCGACGCGTTCGGCAAGGTCGTGCAGCTTGGTCATGGCCGGCATCACTCCTGGCCACGATTGTAGGTGCCGGGTTCACCCGGGCGACGCGCCCGCGGGGCCTGCCGGCGAGCTGCCGGCGGCTGTATCGCACCAGGTGCGCACCGCACACCGGTCACAGCGGGGCGCTCGCGCGATGCAGACATAGCGCCCGTGCAGGATGAGCCAGTGGTGCGCGTCGACGCGGTAGCGCTGCGGCGTCCGGCGCAGCAGGCCCTGCTCGACCTCCAGCGGTGTTCGGCCTGGCGCCAGCCCGGTCCGGTTGGCGACGCGGAAGACATGCGTGTCGACGGCCATCGTCGGCTCGCCGAATGCCACGTTGAGCACCACGTTGGCCGTCTTGCGGCCGACGCCCGGCAGCGCCTCGAGGGCGGCGCGGTCGCGCGGGACCTCGCCGCCGTGACGCTCGACGAGGAGGTGGCAGGTTTGCAGCAGGTGCCGGGCCTTGCTGCGGTACAGGCCGATCGTGCGGATGCTGTCGGTCAGCCGCTCGAGACCGAGCTCGATCATCGCCTGCGGCGTCGGCGCCACGGCGAACAGCGTCCGCGTGGCTTTGTTGACGCCGGCGTCGGTGGCCTGCGCCGACAGCAGCACCGCCGCCAGCAACTCGAACACACTGGTGAACGTGAGCTCGCTGCGGGGCTGCGGGTTGGCCGCCGCCAGGGTCGCGTAGAAGGCTTCGACCGCGGTGTCGTTCATGATCCCTCACCGGCCCGGCCACCGCGGTGGCGCGCACGCTGCAGCGCCGCCTCGACGATGGCGCGCTTGCGCTCCAGGGCCTGCGGATCGTCGAGCCGGCTGTGCCGCGGCAGGTCGGCCAGCTTCTCGGCGGCGCGCTCGGCCAGGCGCTCGTCGTTCTCGCGCGCCTCGCGTTCGACACGCAGGCGATGGAAGGCATAGCGCTCGCGGGCCTCGTCGGCCTGGGCCGCCGACCAGGCCTGCCAGCCGGTGCGCGGCGCGGTCACCGGCTGCATCGCGATGCAGTCGACGGGGCACACCGGCACGCACAGTTCGCAGCCCGTGCACAGCGGATCGATGACCGTGTGCATCAGCTTGGACGCACCGACGATGCAGTCGACCGGGCAGGCCTTGATGCACAGCGTGCAGCCGATGCACCAGGCTTCGTCGATGACGGCCAGCAACCGCGGCCCTTCGTGTCCGCGCGTGGGGTCGAGGGGCAGCACCGCCTGGCCGGTGACCGCCGCGAGCCGGACGATGCCCTCGGCGCCACCCGGCGGGCAGCGGTTGATCGCCGCCTCGCCGTGGGCGATGGCCTCGGCATAGGACCGACAGTCGGGATAGCCGCAGCGGGTGCACTGGGTTTGCGGCAGCACGGCGTCGATGGCGCCGGGCCGGTCAGCCCGATCCGGGTGTCCCGGTCGGGCTGATCCAGCCGGGTCGCGGTCGGCGGTGTCGGTCACCGCCGGATTATCACTTCGCGCGTCGGCTCGACTTGCGGGCGGCGACCGGGGCGTGGTTGTGCGCGGCGATGAACGAGCGCACCTCCGGATAGACCATCTCGCGCCAGCGCCGGCCGGAGAAGATGCCGTAGTGGCCGGCGCCCATCGCGTCGTAGTGGAACTGCCGGCTCTTCGGGATGCCGCTGCACAGGTCGTGCGCCGCGCGGGTCTGGCCGGCGCCCGAGATGTCGTCCAGTTCGCCTTCGATGGTGAGCAGCGCGGTCTCGGTGATGTCCTGCGGCCGCACCGGCTGCCCGTCGACGACCCAGGTGCCGTTGACGAGGGCGAAGTCCTGGAAGACGGTCTTGATGGTGTCCAGGTAGTACTCGGCCGGCATGTCGAGCACGGCGTTGTACTCGTCGTAGAACTGGCGGTGCGCCTCGGCGCTGTCGTCGTCGCCGCGGATCAGGTCGCGGAAGTAGTCGTAGTGCGAGGACAGGTGGCGGTCCGGGTTCATCGCCACGAAGCCGGTGTGCTGCAGGAAGCCCGGGTACACCCGGCGACCGGCGCCGGGGTAGTTGGGGGGCACGCGATAGATCACGTTGTTCTCGAACCACGAGTGGCTCTTGTTCATGGCCAGGTTGTTCACCGCGGTCGGGCTGCGCCGGGCGTCGATGGGGCCGCCCATCATCGTCATCGTGCGCGGCGCGATGTCGCCGGCCGACGCCAGCAGCGACACCGCCGCCAGCACCGGCACCGTCGGCTGGCACACCGAGATCACGTGCACCTCGGGCCCGACGTGGCGGATGAACTCCTGCACGTAGGCCACGTAGTCGTCCAGATGGAACGGACCCTCGTCGGTGGGCACCATGCGCGCATCGGTCCAGTCGGTGATGAAGACCTTGTGGTCGTGCAGCAGGCTCTTGACGGTATCGCGCAGCAGCGTGCTGTGGTGACCGGACAGGGGTGCGACGACCAGCACGGTGGGCTGGCCCTTCATCACCTCCAGCGCGCGCGGGTTGTCGGTGAAGCGCTTGAAGCGCAGCAGCCGGCAGAAGGGCCTGCGCACCGGCACCTGCTCCTGCACCGCGACCTCGATGCCGTCGACGGTGGCCGAGGTGATGCCGAAGCCCGGCTTCTCGTACTCCTTGGCGAGCCGGTGCATCAGGTCGAAGCTCGCCGACACGCGTTGGGCCAGCGGTCCGTGGGCGAAGGGCGAGAGCGGATGGTCGTAGAGCTTGGCCGTGGCGCTGGCGAACTCGGCGAAGGGCGCCATCAGCGCGCGTTGCGTCTCGTAGATCTGGTACAGCATGGATCGTCTCCGTCTCGGGCCTCGGTGCCGGCTCGAATGATGCGCGTCAAGTCCTTGGGTTAGGCTGACACACGCAGGCGCATTTTGTGCACTGCAGCAAATATACGCCCGATCACCCGATGGTGCACGGTGTGGCGCGCCAGGAAAACCGAAAAAGCGCGCAGCCGCCCAGCCCAATTGGGCCTGCTTGTCACCTGCGCGACAGGTCGCCCAGTCAAGTCAGGGGCGGCGGGGCAGGCCGGCCGCACCGGGTTGCGCCACCAGCCCCGAGATCCATCAAGGGGCGGCCCCGCGGCCCCGGGGGAGTCCGCGAGTCGCCGGGTCAGCGTGGCATCACCTGGGCCAGGGCGGCCACCACCGCATCGATGTTGCGGCTGTTGACCGCAGCCACGCAGATGCGGCCCGAGTCCAGGCCGTAGACGCCGAATTCGGAGCGCAGGCGCTGCATCTGCTCCTTCGACAGTCCGGAGTAGCTGAACATGCCCTTCTGGCGCACGATGTAGTCGAGATCACCCTGCACGCCGGCGGCGCGCAGCTTGTCGACCAGCGCCACGCGCGTGGCGCGGATCCGCTCGCGCATGCCGGCGAGTTCGGCCTCCCATTGGCTGCGCAGCGCCGGGGTGGTGAGCACCGTGGCCACCACCTGCGCGCCGAAGGTCGGCGGGTTGGAGTAGTTGGTCCGGATGACGATCTTCAGCTGCGACAGCACGCGCTGACACTCCTCCGGACTGGCGCAGACGATGCTCAGGGCGCCGACGCGCTCACCGTACAGCGAGAAGCTCTTGGAGAACGAGGTCGCGACGAAGAAGCGCACGCCGGCGTCGACGAACTGGCCGATCACCGCGCCGTCCTCGGCGATGCCGTCGCCGAAGCCCTGGTAGGCCATGTCGAGGAAGGCGACGAGGTCGCGCGATCGGACCACCTGCACCACCTGCGACCACTGCGAGGGCGTCAGGTCGCAACCGGTGGGGTTGTGGCAGCAGGCGTGCAGCACCACGATCGTGCCGGCCTCGGCGCGTTGCAGCGCCGCCAGCATCTCGTCGAAGCGCACGCCGCGGGTGGCTGCGTCGTAGTACGGGTAGGTGGCGACCTCGAAGCCGGCGTTGGTGAACAGCGCGCGGTGGTTCTCCCAGCTGGGATCGCTGATCAGCACGCGGGCATGGGGCTCGATGCGGTGCAGGAAGTCGGCTCCGACCTTGAGCCCGCCGGTGCCGCCGAGCGCCTGCACGGTGGCCACCCGGCCCTCGCGCAGCACCGGGCTGTCGCCGCCGAAGACCAGTCCTTGCACGGCCTTGTCGTAGGCCGCGATGCCGTCGATGGGCAGGTAGCCCTTGGCCTTGGGCGCCTCGAGCAGCTGCTTCTCCGCGGCCGCCACGCAGGCCAGGACCGGCAACTTGCCATGGTCGTCGAAGTACACGCCGACCCCGAGGTTGACCTTGGCCGGGTTGGGGTCGGCGACGAACTGTTCGGTCAGGCCGAGGATGGGATCGCGCGGCGCCATCTCGACGGTGGCAAACAGCTGGGCAGTGGCGGACATGGGAACTTCCTGAAGGCGATGTGTCAGCAGCGATCGGCCGGTGGCGGGCGAGTCGCGCCCGACTGCGCTACGCTCGTCGATCGCCCGCCGGCCGGATGCCGGACGGACCGTTGATTGTAGATTTGCAGGCTCAGGGATTCCCCGCATGACCGACGTGAGCGCGTTGCGCGCCGAGACCGCCGCACCGGACGAAGCCGGCAAGGGCGAGTGGGTGAGCTTTCCGGATTCGCCGTTCCAGCTGCTGCAGCCGTTCGCGCCGGCGGGCGACCAGCCGACGGCCATCGCCGAACTCGTCGAAGGCGTGCGCGACGGGCTGGCCTACCAGACGCTGCTGGGTGTCACGGGCTCGGGCAAGACCTTCACGATGGCCGGCGTGATCGCACGGCTGGGCAGGCCGGCGATCGTGTTCGCGCCCAACAAGACGCTGGCGGCGCAGCTGTACAGCGAGTTCCGCGAGTTCTTTCCCAAGAACGCCGTCGAGTACTTCGTCAGCTACTACGACTACTACCAGCCCGAGGCCTACGTGCCGCAGCGCGACCTGTTCATCGAGAAGGACAGCGCGATCAACGAGCACATCGAACAGATGCGCCTGTCGGCCACCAAGAGCCTGCTCGAGCGGCGCGACGTGGTCATCGTCGCCAGCGTCAGCGCGATCTACGGCATCGGCAATCCGGCCGACTACCTCCAAATGGTGATGACGCTGCGCGTCGGCGACCGGATGGGCCAGCGCGACGTCATCGCGCAGCTCATCCGCATGCAGTACCGGCGCAACGAGACGGAGTTCGGCCGCGGGTCCTTCCGCGTGCGCGGCGACACCATCGACGTCTTCCCGGCCGAGCATTCCGAACTGGCCTTGCGCATCGAGCTGTTCGACGACGAGGTCGAGACCCTGCAACTGCTCGACCCGCTGACCGGGCGGGTGAGGCAGAAGATCCCGCGCTTCACGGTCTACCCGTCGAGCCACTACGTGACGCCGCGCGAGCGGGTCCTGTCGGCCGTCGACAGCATCAAGCAGGAGCTGCGCGAACGGCTCGACGAGCTGGTCAAGGCCGGCAAGCTGGTCGAGGCCCAGCGTCTCGAGCAGCGCACGCGCTTCGACCTCGAGATGCTGCAGGAGGTGGGCCACTGCAAGGGTATCGAGAACTACACGCGCCACCTGTCGGGCGCGGCACCGGGCGAGCCGCCGCCCACACTGGTGGACTACCTGCCGCCGGACGCACTGATGTTCCTGGACGAGAGCCACGTGCTGATCGGGCAGTTCGGCGGCATGTACAACGGCGACCGGGCGCGCAAGACGACGCTCGTCGAGTACGGATTCCGCCTGCCCAGTGCGCTGGACAACCGGCCCCTCAAGTTCGAGGAGTTCGAGGCCAAGATGCGCCAGGCCATCTTCGTCTCGGCGACGCCGGGCGACTACGAGAAGCAGCACGCCGGCCAGGTGGTCGAGCAGGTGGTGCGGCCGACCGGCCTGATCGACCCCGAGGTCGAAGTGCGGCCGGCCTCGACCCAGGTCGACGACGTGCTGCAGGAGATCCGCGACTGCGTCCAGCGCAACGAGCGCGTGCTCATCACGACGCTGACCAAGCGCATGGCCGAGCAGCTGACCGAGTACCTCGGCGACAACGGCGTCAAGGTGCGCTACTTGCACAGCGACGTCGACACCGTCGAGCGCGTCGAGATCCTGCGTGACCTGCGCCTGGGCACCTTCGACGTGCTGGTCGGCATCAACCTGCTGCGCGAGGGCCTGGACCTGCCGGAGGTCTCGCTGGTCGCCATCCTCGACGCCGACAAGGAGGGCTTCCTGCGCGCCGAGCGCAGCCTGATCCAGACCATCGGCCGGGCCGCGCGCCATCTCCATGGCCGCGCCCTGATGTACGCCGACAGGATCACCGACTCGATGCAGCGCGCCCTCGACGAGACCGAACGCCGTCGCGCCAAGCAGATGGCCTTCAACCAGGACCACGGCATCACCCCGCGCAGCGTCAGCAAGCGCATCCGCGACCTGATCGACGGCGTGGTGTCGGACAAGACGGCGCGCGAGGAAGCGCGGCTGGTCAAGGCCGCCGCCGAGATCGAGGCCATGTCCGAGAAGGACCTCGGCAAGCGCATCAAGGCGCTGGAAAGGCAGATGCTCGAGCATGCCCGCAACCTCGAGTTCGAGCAGGCCGCGCGCGTGCGGGATCAGCTCGCCGCGCTGCGCGAGCAGGCCTTCGGGGCCGGCGGGCACGACGAGAACGTCGTGCCACTGAAGCTGCGACAGGAGCGCCCGTGAGCCTGCTGCCGAGGTGGTGGTCGCGCGAGCCGAAGCCGGATTCGGATGCGGTGCGCATCCTGATGGTCTGCACCGGCAACATCTGTCGCTCGCCCACGGCCGAGGGCGTGCTGCGCGGCATGGCGCGTGTGCAGCGCCTGGAGCGACGGGTGTGGGTCGACTCGGCCGGCACCCACGGCTTTCATGTCGCCGAGGCGCCCGATCGCCGAGCCCAGGCGCGCGCGCAGGAACGCGGCTACGACCTGTCGGCGCTGCGCGCGCGCAGCGTGGTGCCCGAGGACTTTCATCGCTTCCATCTGTTGCTGGCGATGGACGACGACAACCTGGATTGGCTCCAGCGGCACGCACCGGCCGCGGCGCCCGCCCGCGTCGGGCTGTTGATGGCGCATGCGCGGCGCCACGCCGCGCACCGCGAGGTTCCCGATCCCTACTACGGCCCGCCGGAGGGCTTCGACCGCGTGCTCGACCTGGTCGAGGACGCCTGCGAGGGCCTGCTGGAAGACCTGGTCGACGGCCGCCTGGACCTGCCCGACCTGGATACCCCTACGGGCACCGCGCAAGCTTGATCAAATCGCTCGGCTTCGGCTATACTTGAGCGAAACAGTCGGACTCGTTCCGCGGCCTTGCCGCGGTGCCGGCTGGACCCTGTTCGCTGCACCCAGCCGCGCCCGACCGGTGCGTCCGGGGCCGGACCTGGGCCTTCGTCACTACCCCGACAGGAGAATCCGATGCGCCTGACCACCAAGGGCCGTTTTGCGGTGACAGCGATGATCGATCTGGCCCTGCGCGCCGGATCGGGCCCGGTGGCCCTGGCCGCCATCAGCCAGCGGCAGCAGATCTCGCTGTCTTACCTCGAGCAGCTGTTCGGCAAGCTGCGGCGCCACGAACTCGTCGAGAGCACGCGCGGGCCCGGCGGCGGCTACTCGCTGGGCCGCGGCGCGGGCGAGATCACCGTGGCCGACATCATCGTCGCGGTCGACGAGCCGATCGACGCCACGGGTTGCGGCGGCAAGGAAAGCTGCATGGGCGAGGACGCCGGCAAGTGCATGACGCACGACCTGTGGGCCAGCCTGAACACCAAGATGATCGAGTACCTCGACTCGATCTCGCTGAAGAAGCTGGTCGACGAGCAGCTGGCCAAGGGCGTGTCGATCGACGAGGCCCCGGTCAAGCGGGCGATCTCGTCGCAGCCGGTGGTCAAGCCGATCAAGGTGACCGCGCCGAACTCGGTCTTCGCGCTCGGGAACACGTTTGCCAAGTAGGCCTGCACGGGCCCCTTCACCATGACTCCGCACTTTCCCATCTACATGGACTACGGCGCCACGACGCCGGTCGACCCGCGCGTGGTGGACGCGATGATCCCCTGGCTGCGCGAGCACTTCGGCAACCCGGCCTCGCGCAGCCACGCCTGGGGCTGGGAGGCCGAAGAGGCCGTCGAGAAGGCACGCGCCCAGGTGGCCGCGCTGATCCACGCCGACTCGCGCGAGATCGTCTGGACCTCCGGTGCCACCGAGAGCAACAACCTGGCCATCAAGGGGGCGGCGCACTTCTACAGCTCGCGCGGCAAGCACATCGTCACCGTCAAGACCGAGCACAAGGCGGTGCTGGACACCACGCGCGAACTCGAGCGCCAGGGCTTCGAGGTGACCTACCTCGACGTGCAGGAGGATGGCCTGCTCGACCTGGACCGGCTGCGTGACGCGCTGCGTCCCGACACGTCCCTGATATCCGTGATGCTCGTCAACAACGAGATCGGGGTGATCCAGGACATTCCCGCGATCGGCGCGATGTGCCGCGAGCGCGGCATAGTGTTCCACGTCGACGCCGCGCAGGCCACGGGCAAGGTGGCCATCGACCTGCAGACCCTGCCCGTCGACCTGATGAGCCTGGCCTCCCACAAGACCTACGGACCCAAGGGCATCGGCGCGCTGTACGTGCGCCGCAAGCCGCGTGTGCGCCTGGAGGCGCAGATGCACGGGGGCGGTCACGAGCGCGGCATGCGCTCGGGCACGCTGCCGACGCACCAGTGCGTCGGCATGGGCGAGGCCTTCCGCATCGCGGCCGACGAGATGGGCACCGAGAGCGAGCGCGTGCGCATGTTGCAGCAGCGCCTGCTGGCCGGCCTGTCGTCGATCGAGCAGGTGTTCTTCAACGGTCACCTCGAGCGCCGCGTGCCGCACAACCTCAACGTGTCGTTCAACTTTGTCGAGGGCGAGTCGCTGATCATGGGGGTCAAGGGCCTGGCGGTGTCCTCGGGCTCGGCCTGCACCTCGGCCAGCCTGGAGCCGAGCTACGTGCTGCGCGCGCTCGGCCGCAGCGACGAACTGGCGCACTCCAGCCTGCGCATCACGATCGGTCGCTTCACGACCCAGGCCGACATCGACTACGCCGTCGCGACGCTGCAGGAGCAGGTCGCACGGCTGCGCGAGCTGTCGCCGTTGTGGGAGATGTACAAGGACGGCGTCGACCTCTCGACGATCCAGTGGACGGCCCATTGACGACGGCGCCGCATCGCACGCGAGACCGCACAACTTTCAGGACGAACAGCCATGGCATACAGCGACAAGGTGGTGGACCACTACGAGCATCCGCGCAACGTGGGCAGCTTCGACAAGGGTGACGACTCAGTGGGCACCGGCATGGTCGGCGCTCCCGCCTGCGGCGACGTGATGAAGCTGCAGATCAAGGTCGACCCGGCCACCGGGCTGATCGAGGATGCGCGCTTCAAGACCTACGGCTGCGGATCGGCGATCGCCTCGTCGTCGCTGGTCACCGAGTGGGTCAAGGGCAAGACGCTCGACCAGGCGGTGTCGATCAAGAACACCCAGATCGCCGAGGAACTGGCCTTGCCGCCGGTGAAGATCCATTGCTCGATCCTCGCCGAGGACGCCATCAAGGCGGCGGTGGAGGACTACAAGGCCAAGCACGGCCAGGCCGCCGAGGCCAGCGCCGCCGGCGAGCCGGCCACGACCCGCTGAGCGAGCGACGATGGCCGTCACGTTGACCGAAGCCGCGGCACGCCACGTGTCGCGCTACCTGACGCGGCGCGGCAAGGGTGCCGGCGTGCGCCTGGGCGTCAAGACCACCGGCTGCTCCGGCCTGGCCTACAAGCTGGAGTACGCCGACGAGGTGGCTCCCGAGGACGTGATCTTCGAGGGCCATGGCGTGAAGGTGCTGGTCGATCCGAAGAGCCTGCCGTACATCGACGGCACCGAGCTCGACTTCGTGCGCGAGGGGCTCAACGAAGGCTTCAAGTTCCACAATCCCCGCGAGAAGGACCGCTGCGGCTGCGGCGAGTCCTTCCGCGTCTGAAGCGTCTGCGCCGCGCGGCCCCGGCCGCGCGGCGCCACGACGGCGGCTCATGAAACTCGACGACGACGACTTCACCCTGTTCGGGTTGGCGGCGCGCTTTGCGCTCGACAGACCCGACCTCGATGCGCGCTGGCGAGCGCTGCAGGCCGAGGTCCACCCCGATCGCTTCACGTCGCAGGGCGCGGCCGCCTCGCGGGTGGCGATGCAGTGGGCCGTGCGCGTCAACGAGGCGCATGGCCGCCTGAAGGATCCGCTGCGGCGTGCGGCCTACCTGTGCGAGCTGCGCGGCGTGCCGATCGGTGCCGAGGTCAACACCGCGATGCCGCGCGAGTTCCTGATGCAGCAGATGGCCTGGCGCGAGACGCTCGAGGAGGCTGGCAGCCTGGCCGAGGTCGAAGCGCTGGACCGGCAGGTGGCGGATGCCGAGGCGGTGCTGCTGACCGAGCTGGCGGCCGACCTGGACGAGCGCCAGGACAACACCGCGGCGGCGGGGCGGGTGCGCGCGCTGATGTTCGTGCAGCGCTTCCGGCAGGACATCGAGCGCCGACTCGACGGCGCATCGGAACCCGTGCGGGCTCGGCCCGAACCCCACGGGCCGCAAGGTGGGCCGGCCAATCTCCCGGCACGCGACCGGCACGGGGCCTGATCCGATGGCCCTGCTGCAGATCTCCGAGCCCGGGCAGTCGCCCGATCCGCACCAGCGACGCATCGCCGTCGGCATCGACCTGGGCACGACGCACTCCCTGGTGGCTGCGATGCGGCACGGCGTGGCCGAGTGCCTGCCCGATCGTGAGGGGCGCTTGCTGCTGCCCTCGGTGGTGCGCTACGGTCCCGGTGGCTCGCTTCAGATCGGCGAGGCCGCGCGGGCGTACCAGGCCGAGGACCCCGAGAACACCGTCGTCTCGGTCAAGCGCTTCATGGGCCGCAAGCGGGCCGACATCGCCGATGCCGGCCGGCTGCCCTACGACTTCGCCGACCAGCCGGGCATGGTGGCGCTGCGCACGCGCGAAGGCCTGAAGTCCCCGGTGGAGGTGTCGGCCGAAATCTTGGCGGCACTGCGCCAGCGCGCCGAGGACAGTTTCGACGACGAGGTCTACGGCGCGGTCATCACGGTGCCGGCGTACTTCGATGATGCCCAGCGCCAGGCCACCAAGGACGCGGCGCAGTTGGCCGGCCTGAACGTGCTGCGCCTGATCAGCGAGCCGACCGCCGCGGCGGTCGCCTATGGGCTGGACAACGGCAGCGAAGGCCTGTACGCGGTGTACGACCTGGGCGGCGGCACCTTCGACATCTCGCTGCTGCGCCTGCAGCGGGGCGTCTTCGAGGTCGTGGCCACCAGCGGCGATGCGGCGCTCGGTGGCGACGACATCGACCAGGCCCTGGCCGAATGGGCGCTGCAGGCCTGTGGCCGCGTCGCCGAATCGCCGCAGGACAAGCGCGCGGCCCTCGTGGCCTCACGCGACGCCAAGGAGGCGCTGAGCCGCGATGCGTCGGCAACCTGGCGCGCCGAGATCGGCGGCGCGCCGGTCGAGGTGCTCGTTTCCCGCGAGCAGCTCGAGACCCTGGCGCGCCCGTGGATCGACCGGACCCTGGCGGTGGTGCGCCGCGTGCTGCGCGACGCCAAGCTGCGCCGCGAGGACGTGCAGGGCGTCGTGATGGTCGGCGGATCGACGCGCATGCCGCTGGTGCGCACGGCGGTCAGCGAGCTCTTCGGCCGCGAGGTGCTCACCAACGTCAATCCCGACGAGGTGGTCGCGCTCGGTGCGGCGATCCAGGCCAATGCGCTGGCCGGCAACTCGCGCGACGGCGAGCTGCTGCTGCTCGACGTCATCGCGCTGTCGCTGGGGCTGGAGACCATGGGTGGCCTGGTCGAACGCATCATCGAGCGCAACACGACCATCCCGGTGGCCAAGGCGCAGGACTTCACGACCTTCAAGGACGGCCAGACCGCGATGGCGATCCACGTCGTCCAGGGCGAGCGCGACCTGGTTGCCGACTGCCGATCGCTGGCGCGCTTCGAGCTGCGCGGCATTCCGCCGATGGCCGCCGGGGCGGCGCGCATCCGGGTGACCTTCCAGGTCGACGCCGACGGCCTGCTGAGTGTCAGCGCACGCGAGCAGGGGACCGGGGTCGAGGCCTCGGTGGTGGTCAAGCCGAGCTACGGCCTGGCCGACGACCAGATCGCCAGCATGCTGCAGGACGGCTTCTCGCACGCCGAGTCCGACATGGCCGCCCGTGCGCTGCGCGAGGCGCGCGTCGAGGCCGAGCGCATGGTGCTGGCCACGCGTTCGGCCCTGCAGGCCGACGGCCATCTGCTGTCGACCGACGAACGGGCGGCGATCGACGCGCTGATCGACCAGGCCGAGGACGTCGCCCGTGGCGACGACGCGGCGAGGATCGATGCCGCCGTCAAGTCGCTCGCCGAAGGCACCGAGGCATTCGCCGCGGCGCGCATGAACGAAGGCATCCGCCAGGCCCTGGCGGGTCGGCGCGTCGAGGACGTCTGAACCCCACCATGCCGCAGATCCACATCCTGCCCCACGCCGAGTACTGCCCCCAGGGCGACACCATCGAGGCCCCGCGCGGCACCTCCATCTGCGAGGCCCTGCTGGACAATGGCATCGGCATCGAGCACGCCTGCGAGATGAGCTGCGCGTGCACGACCTGCCACGTCGTCGTCAAGCAGGGCTTCGACTCGCTCGGCGAGATGGACGAGGTCGAGGAAGACCTGCTCGACCGCGCCTGGGGCCTCACGCCGACGTCGCGTCTGTCGTGCCAAGCGATCCTGTCCGACCAGGACGTGACCATCGAGATCCCCAAGTACACGATCAATCAGGCCCGCGAACGGGGCTGAGCGTGGACGCGCGGGCCCGGAAGGGCACGCGCGCCTCGCGAAGGCCCGAGCCCGATTTCACGGGCGAGGGCTGAGCAACCGTGTTCGTCGTCAAGCCCCGGCGGCCGCGGCGGGTTGCCGCCAAGGCGTGCCGGTCTTGACGATGGTGTTCATGATGGTCAGCAGCTTGCGCATGCAGGCGGCGATGACGACTTTGGGCAGCTTGCCGCGGGCCTTGAGCTGAAGGGCGAAGTCACGCAGCGCGGGGTTGTGACGCATGGCGGCTTGCGTGGCCATGTACAGGACCCGTCGCACGTCGGCGCGACCGCCCCAGATGCGCCGACGCCCACGGTGCTTGCCGCTGTCGTTGGCCAGAGGCGCCACGCCGATCAGCTTGGCGATCTCACGCCGGTTGAGCTCGCCCAGTTCCGGGCACAGCCCGAGCATCGTGCGGCTCATGACCGGGCCCACGCCTGGGATGCTCTGCAGCAGGTCGTCGCGGGTGCGCCAGACGTCGGAGTTCATCAGGCGCTGGCCCATGTCCTCGTCCAGCCGCTCGATGCGCTTGTCCAGCCAGGCGATGTGCTCAGCCAGGCTCTTGCGCAGCGCGCGCGACTTGGCCGTGTGCTGGCGCTGCAACTCCTGCACCCGCATGTCCACCAGCTGGCGCCGGCGTGCCAGGATGTCGGCCAGGTCCTGCGTGTCGGCGTCCTTCGGCGGCCTGGCCTGCGGCCTGATGGCTCGCGCGAAGGCGCACAGCACCTGCGCGTCGATCACGTCGGTCTTGGCCAACTCGCCGCTGGCGCGGGCGAAGTTGCGCACTTGGCGCGGATTGACCACCGCCAGCGGCACGGCGCGCGCGGCCAGCTCGCTGGCCAGCCGCTGCTCCAGTCCGCCGGAGGCCTCCACCACGACCAGAGTGGGGGCCAATGCTGCCAGTGCATCGCACAGTGCGTTCAAGACACCGTCGTCATACGCCGCGCGCCGCGGCAGCCTGGCAGCCGGAGGGTCGGCAAAGAGGTCCAGCGTGTCCTTGGACACGTCGATGCCGACGAAGCGCTCGATCCGTGTTTCACTCATAAGCCCATCCTTGTCGAACATGCGAGCTGCAAACGGCCGAAGCCGCCAGCGCCCAAGCAACCGTTCGGGCTACGCATGAGAGATTGGCGCCGCGCTCTGTGCTCAGCCACGGGGTCGAGCCAGAACCCACCCCCAGCCCGGATCGAGCTGCGGCGCCAAACCGGCAGCCAGGCTGTGGATTTGTGGACGATGCGCCTGCGGCGCACCGGCGGGCTTGCCGTGGACAACGCTGCGCGTTGCCCACCGCGCCCGCCTTCGACCACAAGCTCCACAGCCTTCGGCCATGATCGATAGACAGATACCGAAGTCAAGATACAAGC
>WBZL01000062.1_pt1 | contig 16776 bp, 15 predicted proteins | sample 5204291 | NCBI WGS metagenome assembly WBZL01 (sample SAMN12344345, study PRJNA552823) | activated sludge metagenome | biome: Activated sludge suspended growth; feature: Nitrification reactor; material: Wastewater; isolation source: activated sludge from nitrification reactor of wastewater...
GAGAAGCAACAGGAAATTGCCGCTTGACACCACACAAACAACCAAACGCAACGCCTTACGGACGCCCCTTTTACATTTCGCATTTTTTCTTTTGCATTTTGCATTCCATTACTGGCTGATACCCACACAACCAAAACACCACCCCTCCCTTCCTAACCCCTCCCAAAAAATTCTTTTCAAAAAAAGTTGTTCAAAAATTTGACAATTAAACTTTTTGTTTTATTTTTGTGATGCGATCAAACAATTTTGTTTGAATTTGATCTTTACCTTTTAAAATCACCATTAAACTGTAGTATCATGGGGCCCGATGTATCCAAAAATGCTTACGAATGGGAACTCGGCGGCGGAAAGAAAGTCGCCCGGGACGCCCAACGAACCATCAGCCAGGGCAACAGCCTGGGGCAGGCGCCGGAAATCAACTTCGGCATCATCCTCCGGTACCTGCTGCTCGGCCTATACCGCGTATTGATCGCGCTGAAATTCCACTTTTTGCGGTTTGCCGGCGTCGGAAAGGGCAAAAAAAGCCTGCCCTGGATCAAGATCGGCCTGGCTTTGCTGGCCGTCTATATCCTCGCCAAAAAGGAAGTCCAGTTCTCTGTCAATATGCGGGCGCCGCTGGCAGGTGTATTTGGTGAACGATCCGCCGGGCCAGACAATGCCGGCGTATCTGACCAGCTCGGCGTCGTGCAGGGCGTCCAGTACCGCGAGCCGGCCGCCAGAACCCGGTCCGTCGCCGACCTCGACGAAACTGACGTAAAAACCTATATCGAACGCTTCGATGAGGTTGCCGAAGCTGAAATGATCAAATTCGGGATACCAGCCAGCATCAACCTGGCCCTCGGCATCATCGAAAGCCAGGCCGGCAGGTCCGAACCCGCCGTTGCCCGAAATAACCATTTCAGCCTCAGATTGCCCGACCGCCCGTACGAGAGCGCCTGGGAAAACTGGCGCGACCACAGCATCATGCTCAAAAACCGCTTCCCGGACCTCTTCGAGGTCGGCGCCAATTACAAAAAATGGGCCGCAGGACTGGCCAGGTCCGGCTATGCCAAAGAACGCAACCTCGATAGAAAACTAACCGATATCATTGAAAAATATCAGCTATACCTGCTGGACGATCAAAGCTGGTGACCTGAACAGGCGCTCCCATAAAGATCTTGCCTTTACTTAGTGGTTTTCTCATGTTTGGCGGCCGCCTTGATCTTCAGGGCGGTCTTTTTTTCTTTTCGGCCAACTGGCTTTGTTGCCCGTTTTCAAACATTTTCAGTTATCTTGCTTCCGCTTCTCCAGGAAAAGCCAAACCAACGCCGCAACAAAACGTTCTCAAAAGATAACCGGGCTAAAATTGGACGATATGCAAATAACGCCTTCCAGTGAAATCGCTTTCTCACCGGGCATCCAGTGCCTTATCCCCCTGTTTTATGCCGCATGGGCCGACCGTGTCCTCACCCCTACCGAAGTCAGTACCCTCCGCGCCAAAGCAGATGACCTGTTTTTCCTGACCGACGACGACAAACAGCTGGCACTGGAATGGTCAAGCCCCTCCCGCCCACCGGACGCTTTCCTGTTCAGGCATTGGGAACAAACCCTCCGCAAAGGAATGGACGCCTGGAACGGCAGCCGCCGGCCGACCCTGACCGACCTCGGCCTCCTCATGGCCGAACAAGCCGCCGACCAATGGGATGGCGACTACCCCGTCGACAACTGGCAGGACCCCAAGATCGTACAAAAACTACAGGGCCTGGAAATCCAGCTCAAAAGCCTGAACCTGGATACTTACCGAAGCCTGTTTGACGCCCCTTCCACCGAAATAACCGGCATAGCCCCGGAATCAAAAGTTTTGCAGAAATTCCTGGACGGGCCATACGGCGGTATCCGGCAAACGGTACAAACCCTCCTTTCCGACCCTGTATTCCATCGGCGCCATTACGACACCAAAGAAGCCTATCGCGGACAGGTGCTCGATTGGATAAAAGCCCTGGCCCGGCAAAAAATGGGCGCACTGGCCTACCCGCACGAATGCGGCGGGAAAAATGATATGGGACAATACGCCGCCGTTTTTGAAACGCTCGGCTACTTTGACCTCAGCCTGGCCGTGAAATTCGGGGTGCAGTTCGGCCTGTTCGGCGGCGCCATCCATGCCCTCGGCACCGAACGCCACCACAAAGCCTTCCTCGGAAAAGCCGGCAGCCTTGAACTGCCCGGGTGTTTTGCCATGACGGAAACAGACCACGGCTCGAACGTGCGCGGACTGGAAACTACCGCATCATATGACGCCGAAGCCGGTGAATTTATCATTCATACCCCGACTGAAGAAGCCGGAAAAGAATACATCGGCAACGCCTTGCACGGCCGGATGGCGGTCGTTTTTGCTCAGCTGACCGCCGCCGGGACCAACCACGGTGTCCACGCATTCCTCGTGCCCATGCGGGACGAAAACCACGATCTGCTGCCGGGCGTGCGGGTGGAGGATTGCGGTTATAAACTGGGACTCAATGGGGTAGACAACGGCCGGATCTGGTTCGACCATGTCCGTGTTCCCCGATTCAATCTGCTGAACCGGTTCGGAGATGTCGGCGAATCGGGCGACTATTCCAGCCCGATCCAACACCCGGACAAGCGCTTTTTCACCATGCTGGGCACATTGGTCGGCGGCAGGGTTTGTGTACCGAGGGCCGGCCTGAGCGCGGCCAAGACAGCCGTCACCATCGCAGTAAGATACGGATTGCGGCGGCGCCAATTCAGCCCGGGGCCGACCACTCCCGAAACCCTGTTGCTGGATTATCCCAGCCACCAGCGCCGGTTGATGCCGCTGCTGGCCAAAGCATTCGCGCTGGATATTGGGCTTAAAAAACTGACTGATCGCTATCTACACCGCAGCGAAGCCGATATGCGGGAGATCGAAACCCTGGCCGCCGGACTGAAATCCTGCGCCACCTGGTTTGCCACCCGCGCCATCCAGGAGTGCCGGGAGGCCTGCGGGGGTAAAGGATACTTGTGGGAAAACCGCTTTGCCGACCTCAAAGCGGATACCGAGATATTCACCACCTTCGAGGGCGACAATACCGTCCTGATGCAACTGGTGGCCAAAGGCGTGCTTTCCGCATTCCAGAAGGAATTCATGGAAGAAGGGGCAAGGGCCATTCTCCGGTACGTCGGTCAGCGGATCAATACCTCCTTTACCGAACAGAACCCGTTTGTGACGCGGCAGACGGATAAGGAACACCTGCTCAGCAGCGAGTTCCAGCTCAATGCCTTCCGGTTCCGGGAACGGAGATTGCTCTATTCCCTGAGCCAGCGCCTGCGCAACCTGGTGAAATCCGGATTCAGCGCCTACGCGGCCGGCCTCGAATGCCAGAACCATATGCTGGCCTTGGCGGAGGCCTTCGTGGAAAGATGGGTGCTGGAAGCGCTGGATGAAAAGATCAGTTCAGCACAGGACGCCGCCCTTACCGACCTGTTGGACCCTGTCCGCTCGCTGTACGCTCTCCAAACCATCGAAGGGCACAAAGGCTGGTATCTCGAACAGGAGTACATCCAACCGGTAAAATCAAAAGCCATAAGAAAAACCGTGGATGAATTGTGCCTGGAATTGCGGCAAAAAGCCGTCGTCCTGACGGATGCGTTCGGCATTCCGGATCATTTAATAGCCGCGCCGATTGCCGTCTGACAAAAAAATGCAACCCTGCGGGATAAAATGTTTCTTTAACTTGAACGTTCGGAATTAAAACCTGTCCAAAATGAAATCTGTTCTGAGTCACACTTTCGCGGCTTTGCTGGCAGCCCTGTTGACCTTTGCATGCTTTAAAAAACAGGTTGCGGAAATGGTCCGCAACGCCCAACAACCCGCCTATGAGGCTGCCGCCATGAAAGTCAGCCAGCCCATTCCGGCAGAAGAGCCCGCGATCGAGGTGGAGGCGCCGGAACCAAAAACAGCCAGACGGACAGCGGAACTGCCCGTGGACTTCCGGACGGTTGCCCGCAAAGCGACGCCGGCGGTTGTCAGCGTACTGGCTTATGGCAGTTCCGGTTACCGTTCTTCAGCGGGTTCAGGCGTGATCATTTCCGCCGACGGGTACATCATCACCAACAAACACGTCATCGAGGACGGGTCGCGGTACGAGGTTGCCCTGGTCGACCGCCGGAAGCTGAGGGCCGCCCTGATCGGAACCGACGACCAGACCGACCTGGCGCTCCTTAAAGTGGAGGAGACCGGCCTGCCCGTTCTGGAATACGGCAATTCCGATCGCCTGGAGATCGGCGAATGGGTCATGGCCATCGGGAGCCCGTTCGAGCTGTCTTCTACCGTAACCGCCGGGATCGTGAGCGCCAAAGGACGCAGCATCAACATCCTGGACGGCGCCTATTCCGTGGAGGCTTTCATCCAGACCGACGCCGCCATCAACCCCGGCAACAGCGGCGGGGCATTGGTCAACCTCGAAGGAAATCTGGTCGGGATCAATACGGCCATCATTACCGATTCCGGCTATTCCGAAGGGTATTCTTTCGCCATTCCGGCTAACCTGGCCCGCAAAGTGATCGCCGACCTGCGCGAATTCGGAGAAGTGCGCCGGGGCGTACTGGGCGTCAACATCATTGAAATTACAGACGAAGCGGCGCGCGACCTGCAACTGCCCTCCGTAGAAGGGGTACTGATCAAGGATGTCACCCGCGGCGGCAGCGCCGAAGGATCGGGGTTGAAAGCAGGGGATGTCATCGTCAGCGTCAACAGCGTCCCGACGCGTTCCGTGCCCGAACTGCAGGAGCTGATCGCAAGGTTCCGCCCCGGCGATCAGGTGAACCTGGAGTATTATCGCAACGGCCGGCGGTTCCGCAAGAGCGGCGTCCCGCTGAAAAGTCTGAACTAAACTCAATGTGACAAAAACGGCATATTTTCTTTGGTTTTTTCCATAAAAAACTAATTTTGCACCCTCGATTTCAAACTGCCGAAAGAAAATTCGAAAATTTTTTTTCCAACTATGTGACCTTGCCCCTGCATGCTCGTCGAAAGGTGGAACACAAAACAAACATGGAACGCTAAGCCCTGATACTTAACCCAAACTTTTAAATGCAGGAAAAGCCTTTCTCTTGGCTTCCGTTCTATTTTCAACCTGCACATTTTCATACCGTGGTTGCATTGAAGTAAAAGCAATATGCTTTGCCTGGGCATCGTATTGTCCGCATTGAGCAAGGCGAAACACTATGAAGATTAAGTAAGGGGGAACGGTTGTCAGGAGCCGTCTTCGGGCGGCCCTGGCAGCTTTACTTGTCTGCTGAAGAACAAAAAAATTAAGTAAGTAAGGGGGATGGTTGTCTGGTCTTAGGGCCAGGCAGCTTTTTTTTTGCCCCGAACCCGTCAGCCCGCCCCGCAATGAAAATCCTGCGGTAATTTTTACGTTGATTCGTAATCTTCTATCTTTGCGCCATGCCGCGAATACTGGCCATTGATTATGGAACCAAACGCACGGGGTTAGCCGTTACGGATCCCCTGCAGATCATCGCAAGTGGCCTTGAAACGGTTGCTACTGCTGAGTTGATCCCATATCTGGAAAATTACCTGAACACGGAGGAAGTTGAAACAATTGTGATCGGCGAACCGTTTTATCCGGATGGCAATCCCGCACAGCTGGCCGGAACGATCCGCGAGCTCGCCGGGAAATTGCAAAAGCGGTTCCCCAATGTACGGGTAGCCCTGCAGGATGAACGGTTCACCTCAGAAGATGCGAAGGCCATCATCCTTCAAAGCGGTATAAAAAAGAAAAAACGGCGCGAAAAAGCGCTGGTGGATAAGATCAGCGCAGTGCTCATCCTCCAGGATTTCCTGGGACACCGCTGAGCAGGCCGATATTTTTGAAATTATTCATTTAATACCTATTTATTATATGCTGCTCCCGATTTACGGCTATGGTCACCCGGTACTGAAAAAGGTTGCCGAAGATATTGATGCCGGCTACCCCGAACTGGAAAAACTGATGGCCGACATGTGGGAAACAATGTACCAGGCTGATGGCGTAGGCCTCGCCGCCCCCCAGATCGGCCGGTCGATCCGCCTGTTTGTCATCGATACCATCCAGGTGATGGAAGAAGACAAAAAGGACGACGGCATCAAACAAGTTTTCATCAACGCCCGGAAACTGTCCGAGGAAGGCCCGGTTTGGAATTATGAGGAAGGCTGCCTGAGCATCCCCGACGTTCGGGGCGACGTGGAACGCCCGCCGGTCCTCCGGCTCCAATATCAGGATGAAAATTTTGAAACCCACGAAAAGACCTTCTCCGGCGTGAATGCCCGCGTCATCCAACATGAATACGACCATATCGAAGGCGTCCTGTTTGTAGAAAAGCTCAAACCGATCAAGAAAAGGCTCGTCCAGCGCAAACTGGAAAACATCAAGAAAGGCAAAGTCAGCGTGGATTATAAGATGAAGTTTGCCGGGAGGTAAGGTGTTTCATTGCTTCCCGGTTGGGCGTGCGTCGCAAATTCTAAACATCGCCTTACCCCGACTGGCAACTGTACCGATTGATGATTGCCGCCTTCGCTAAAGGCTACGGCCGCCAGGGATGATTAAATGATTGTTAATTGTTGATGGAAGCGCCCTGTACCAATTGATGATTGATGATTAAATGATTGTTAATTGTTGATGGAAGCGTCCGTTATAAAGTCGAAATATCGCCTTTATCCCGACTGACAACTGACAACTGACAACTGACAACTGACAACTGACAACTAAATTTCTACTTCCGCCCGAAATCCGCAGGGATCTCCCCCCAGCTCTCCGTTTCCCATTTGAGGATCGGATTTTTATAGGAATTTTCCTTCAACCATTTCTCGGCGCGGTCCACCAATTCAAAAAGGTAGGCGGTGCGGGCGTTGCGCTCCAGATTGGTCTTCACTTTCTTGTTGCGGACCCAGGCGATCGCCGTTTTGGAATCGGTATAGATCGGCGTGGTTTTTCCCTGTTGCTTCAACAGGGCCAGGCCGTGAACGATGCCTAAAAACTCTCCTATATTATTTGTACCCAGATCGAATTTCTGGTGAAAGATCTGCTTGCCGGTCTTTGTGATCACGCCCTGGTATTCCATCACCCCGGGATTGCCGCTGCAGGCCGCATCCACGGCGATGCTGTCCCAATTGATGGCTGCCTTGCCGGATTTTACGGCTGCAGACGCCGGTTTGCCGCTCCCCGGACCGCTTTTAAAGGCGCGCTCCGCCTCCGCCTTGGTGGGATAGGATTTATACCTGGCATCCGGATAGGCCTTGATCTGCAACTGGCATTCCGCCCAGGAGTCGTAAATGCCGGGGACATGTCCTTTCCAGACCACATAATATTTCTGCTGCTTGCTCAACGATCGTCAGTTTTGGGCAAAATTGATAAAATTTACCAGTTTTCCCGCCAAATTAGGCCCGATATACGCCAAAACCATTCGAAAATTAATCTATACCTTTGCGGAAACCTTCGGTTGAATGGAACTGGTAGACACGCATACCCATTTATACACCCGGCAACTGGCCCCGGATATCGAACAGGTTGTACAGCGGGCAAAAGATGCCGGGGTGCAAAAGTTCTACCTGCCGAATATCGACAGCAGTTCCATCGAAGCGATGCTTTCCCTTGAAAACACCTGGCCGGAATCCTGCTTCCCGATGATGGGGATACACCCCTGTTCCGTAAATGCAGATTTTGAGCAGGAGCTGGCCGTCGTCAAGGAATGGATCGGCAAACGCCCATTCGCGGCCATCGGTGAAATCGGCATCGACCTGTATTGGGATAAAACCTTTATAGAGGAGCAGAAAACGGCCTTCCTGCAACAAATCCGATGGGCCAAAGACCTGGGTTTGCCCGTCGTCATCCATTGCCGGGAATCCATGGACCTGGTCATCGACCTGGTAGCCCGGGAAGCGGACGATCGCCTGTGGGGCGTTTTCCACTGCTTCACCGGGGATGCCAAACAGGCGGGAAAGATCCGCGAAATGGGCTTTTTCCTGGGTATCGGCGGCGTACTGACCTATAAAAACAGCGGACTTGCCGAAACTTTACATCAGATCGGCCTGGAAAAAGTAGTATTGGAAACGGATTCGCCCTATCTTGCGCCCGTTCCCTACCGCGGAAAGCGCAACGAAAGCGCCTATGTCCGCGTAGTAGCCGAAAAAGCAGCGGAGGTATTGGATATTCCGCTGGAGCAAATCGCTGAAATTACAACAGACAACGCGAAAGCCCTCTTCAGCACCCGAGAATAATGGGCAAGCGTAAAAAAATTTTGTTTATTGTGTAGTTTTTACAATTTTTGCGGGTGCCCCTATTGGTAAAAGCAGTGGAATGGTTATTTTTGCCCCATATCTGCGAACTCCGGCAGCAACGGCGCCGGAATAATAAAATAATCGTTGTCAAACGGAGAGATGGCCGAGTGGTCGAAGGCGCACGCCTGGAAAGTGTGTATACTCCAAAAGGGTATCGAGGGTTCGAATCCCTCTCTCTCCGCTAACTTTAAACAAGCTGGATGATTCTTTCACAAAACAATCGTAAAACCTTGTTGACTATGCGAAAATTATTGGCATTGCTACTCATTTTGGGCTTTGTAGCCTTCAATAGCGCAGTCGTTTCTGCACAGGATGCACAGCAAACGGAACAAACATCTTCTGCTTCTGACGAAGGTCAGTCAGGTTACCAAATGCTCAAAAAGCAGTTCATCGATGGTGACTGGCGTTTTATGAGCTTTGTATTGGTGACCATGATTCTCGGCTTGGCATTCTGCATTGAGCGGATCATTACCCTCAACATTGCTACCACCAACACGGACAAACTCCTTTCCCGCATCGATGATCGCCTGAAGGAGAAAGACCTGGATGGTGCAATGGAAGTATGTAAAGCAACCCCTGGCCCCACAGCCAGCGTGCTCTATGAAGGCCTCAAGAACGCCGACGGCGGCCCCGAAGCCGTTGAGAAAGCGATCGTAGCCTACGGCAGCGTACAGATGGGCCTGCTCGAAAAAGGCCTCGTTTGGATCTCGCTGTTCATCGCCCTCGCCCCGATGTTGGGATTCATGGGTACGGTTATCGGTATGATCCAGGCCTTCCAACGCATCGAAGATGTAGGCGACCTTTCTCCTGCAGTCGTTGCCGGTGGTATTAAAGTGGCCCTTTTGACAACGGTATTCGGTCTTATCGTTGCCATTATCCTGCAGATCTTCTACAACTACATCGTCAGCAAGATCGACAGCATTACCAACCGCATGGAAGACGCTTCCATCGCTTTGGTTGACATCATGGAAGAGAACAACGCATTCAAAAAGTAATCCGAAACCACTAGCCTTATGTATCCATTTTTGACAAAATATGGGCAGACATTGGCTTTTGGCCTTGGTGTCCTTGTAACTATAATTTTCCTCCTGATTGCCTTTCCCAACGCATCAGAGGTGGTGGATCCTGCGAACCCTAACAAGTTCAATTACAGCACCTCCATCTTCGACTTCGGGATCAAAGGCGCTATCGCCCTTACCGTTCTGGCTGTCGCCGCAATGGTAGTCTTCGGCGTAATGCAGATCCTGTCCAATCCAAAAGACTCCAAAAGAGGCCTCATCGGATTGGTCGTTCTGATAGCCGTTGCCGTGATTGCTTATTACACGGCTGATATTTCTCAGTCGGCAGGCGTTCAGACCGCTATCGCCAAGTTTGAAGAAGCGAACAAAACTACCTTCTCTGAAGGCAACCACCGGATCGTAGGCGGCGGTATCGTCATCTCCGGCATTCTGCTGGTCCTCGCTTTCCTCGGCTTGTTCGGATCGGAAGTCAGGAACTTCTTTAAATAATCTGATTATGGGAAAAAGCAAAAACCGCGGGTCCAATGAAATCAATGCCAGCTCTATGGCTGACATTGCCTTCTTGCTCCTCATCTTCTTCCTGGTCACAACAACCATCGTCGAAGATAAAGGGATCACCGTCAGGCTTCCACCATGGTCGGAAGAAGAACCGGATATTCAGAAATTGAAGACCCGGAACGTATACTCGGTATTGGTCAACGCACAAAACCAGTTGCTGGTCAGAAACGAGCCCATGCGGATTGAAGATCTTCGCGAACACGCCAAGGAATTCATCTCCAACCCGATGAAAAGGGAAGACCTCGCCGAAGACCCGACAATGGCCATCATCTCGCTGAAAAACGACAGGGGTACCAACTACGATACCTACCTGCGGGTTTACAACGAGCTGAAAGGCGCCTATAACGAACTTTGGGATGAGCTCAGCCAACGCAGGTATGGCATTCCTTTCAGCGAAGAAATGCCCGCCGCTTACAAAAAGGCCATCCGGGCAGAAATTCCGTTCGTTATTTCAGAAGCCGAACCGACAAACTTCGGCGAAGAATAAACATCCCGGGAACGCGTCGTCGAAAAGCTATCCGGTGCTGAAAAGCAGGTTTATTCTTTCACTGCGGCTCCTTCGGCCGCTAAAAATGACCGACCATGTCTAAATTCGCTAAAAAACGGGGCAAAGCAACCCCCGCTATTTCTACGGCCTCACTGCCGGATATCATCTTCATGCTCCTCTTCTTCTTTATGGTCGTTACCGTATTGAGAGACGCCGAGCTGAAAGTATCCGTGGTCACGCCTTTCGCTACCGAATTGTCCAAACTGGAGGAGAAATCCCTCGTCAATTACATCTATATCGGGAAACCGACCGAACGCTATCGCGAGATCTACGGCACCAAGCCCCGCATCCAGCTGGGCGACAAATTCGCCGACGTCCACGATATTCCCTTGTTCCTCGAACTGCACAAACAGAAAGTTCCCGAATCCCGCCACGGTTTGATCACCTCTTCCCTCCGGGTCGACGGCCTTACCACGATGGGTATCGTTCAGGATGTAAAGACCCAGCTCCGGAAATCCGGTCAGCTCCGCGTAAACTACTCGGCCAAGAAAAGGCCTGACAGTAAGAAATAATCCTCCCCATGCGGAGGAAGATGCCAAGGGCCGACGGATGTTGCTTCCGTCGGCCCTTGTTGCTTTAAATGCCCGAGGCTATCGCAGCCGGTCCATCGAACGGACCAGCTTTTCATCCTTGCCGATATACCGCCTGGCAACCAGGGCCAGTATAATACCCAGAACCGGCATAGCCGCTCCGATCGCCGGTTTAACCGCTCCGTGCCCCGCATCCTGCAGATAGAAATAGGCCCCCAATCCGCCCCCGACGGCCAAAACCAACGCTACTATAGCCGCCACCCGCATCTGCAAAGGCCGGTTTTTGTAAAACAATACGGCAACCACCGCCGCCAACCCCGCTGCAAGGAACAGGATCATCAATACCGCGTTATCCTGAATGGTATAACGGCTGTCGGCAAACAAGCCCGATGCCGCCGCCGCATCCGTACTTGCAAAAGGAAGGCCCAGCAACCCAAACGAGGCGCCGCCGGCCAGGATCAAAAATATGCTCTGTATCCGCTGAATCATAATGGCTTCTTTTTTGCCCAAAAATAAGGATAATACCCTCCATTCTCAAACCTTTCCGCAGCCTTCCATTGTTTTATCTCCAAAAGCCGAAGCAGCGTATCCGGGAAACTTGCCCGAAGAGATCCCTTCGGGGAAAAATCCAATCAATCTAAAAATCGAAGAATCCAATCAATTCAATGAACCGTCTCCAAAAAGAATCCAGCCCATACCTCCTTCAGCACGCCAACAACCCGGTCGACTGGTACGCCTGGAAACCCGAAGCCTTCGAACGCGCCCAACGGGAAGACAAACCCATCCTGGTCAGCATCGGCTATTCCACCTGCCATTGGTGCCACGTCATGGAACGCGAATCCTTTGAACGTGAAGAGGTCGCCGCATTCATGAACGAATACTTCATCAATATCAAGGTCGACCGCGAAGAACGGCCCGATGTCGATCAGATCTATATGGATGCCTGCCAGATCATTTCCGGACAAGGCGGCTGGCCGCTCAATTGCTTCCTGCTGCCCGACGGACGTCCGTTCTTTGCCGGCACCTACTATCCGCCTCAACCCGCCAACGGCCGCCCATCCTGGATGCAATTGCTCCAAAACCTGGCCTACAATTTCCTCGAACGCCGCCCGACCGTCGAGGCGCAGGCCAAACAACTGACCGAGATGATCCGCAACGGCGACCGGGTGCTCATCAAGAATGAACTCGAACTGCCCGAAAATGAAGCTGAGTTCCCGGATGCGGCAGTGGAGAATATATACCGAAAACTCGCCGCCGGATTCGACATGAAGGAAGGCGGCTTCGGCGGAGCGCCCAAATTCCCGGGTACCATGAGCCTGGAATTCCTGCTCGCCTATCATTACCACTTCAAGGATCAGGATGCCCTCAACCACGTCCGCCTTTCCCTCGACAAAATGATCATGGGCGGCATCTACGATCAACTCGGCGGCGGGTTTGCGCGATACGCTACCGACCGGGCCTGGCTGGTGCCGCACTTTGAGAAGATGTTGTACGACAACGCCTTGCTGGTCAGCCTGATGGCGCAAGCCTACGCCTTTACGGGATCATCGCTTTACAAGGATGCCGTTGAAGAAACCCTGGCCTATATAAAAAGAGAAATGACCGCCCCGGAAGGCGGCTTTTACAGCGCATTGGATGCAGATTCGGAAGGCGTTGAAGGCAAATTCTACGTTTGGTCCTATGAGGAAGTGAAGGCCTTGCTCGGCAGCGACGCCGACCTGTTTTGCGCATTTTACGATATCACGCCGGAGGGCAACTGGGAACAGGTCAACATTCTCCGCCGGAAAAAAAGCCTCAATGAGTTCGCTGCCGAAAAAGGACTGAATGCCGGAATATTGCAGTCGGCACTGGCAAAAGGCAGGCAAAAACTGTTCGAATACCGCTCAAAAAGGATTCGCCCGCACCTCGACGACAAGCAGATCCTCGGGTGGAATGCCCTCCAGGTTACGGCCTATGCCCGGGCAGCCCGGGCCCTCGGCAGCAAAACATACCGGCAGGAAGCCGCCGGTCAGCTGGATTTTATCCTGAGCGCCTTTTGCCAGCCCGGTTCCGAAGCGTTTTTTCACACCTATAAAAACGGCAGGGCCCAATACGAAGCATTCCTGGATGATTACGCCTACCTGATCGAAGCGCTGATCTCGGTCTACGAACTGGACTTCGACACCGGCCGTCTTGAGCAAGCCACCCGACTATCTTCTTTTGTTTTGGACCAATTTCTTGACAACGAAAGCAATTTATTGTATTTTACGTCTGCAAAACAGGGTGATATCATCCTGCGCAAACGCGAAATATACGATTCAGCCACCCCGTCCGGCAATGCCGTGATGGCCGTTCAACTGGATAAACTGGGCATCCTGACCGGTAACGACCGGTTTCGTTCCCAGGCCCGCACGATGATGCGCACGCTTAAGGAGTCGACGGAAAAATATCCCTCATCCTTTTCGCGTTGGGCATTAGGGATATTGGGCTTGAACAAACCGGCTTTTGAAATTGCTGTGATCGGACCGGAAGCGCAAGCCCTGGCCGAAGAATTGAGCAGGGCTTACCGCCCCTCCAACCTGATCATGGCCGCCGGTTCGGCCGACGACCGCTACCCGCTGCTGGAAGGACGGACCCTCCCCACGGGCGAAACGCGGATCTTCGTATGCCGGAATTACACCTGCAACCTCCCGGTAAAATCAGCCAGTGAAGCCCTTGACCTGATCGAACGCAACCTATGATTCTTTGACACATGGGTATGCGTTGTTGCAAATGCGCCGGAAAAATTTCCGTCCCAACTTACAACTTACAGACTTACAACTTACGACTTACGACTTACAACTTACGACTTACAACTTACGACTAACAAACCTATGCAAAAACCATACGCCCTCCTGTTTTTCCTGATGCTGGCAGCAGCCGCCGGTTTTGCCCAGCAACCGGGTCAGTATTCCCTGTACATGCTCAACCCACACGCCTGGAATCCGGCCTATGCGGGCCTGGATCACTCCCTGAGTTTTACCGGCGTTTACCGTCAGCAATGGGCGGGGCTGCCCGGCAATCCGGTGACCCAGAACGTCAACGCTCATCTTCCGGTGTATTTTCTCAGCGGCGGCTTCGGCCTCAACCTGGAAAACGAGTCATTGGGCGCACAAAGGATCACCACCTCTTCAGCATCATTCAACTACCAGCGCGACCTGGGCAAAGGCATCCTGTCGCTGGGCCTGTCCGCAGGCCTGGCGCAACGCAGCATCGACGGCTCAAAATTGCGCACGCCGGACGGGCTGTATACCGAACCGGGCGTCATTGACCATGGCGAGGGAAACCTCCCTGTGGGCACGGAATCAGCGATAACGCCTACTTTCCACGCCGGGGTTTATTACCAGAGCCAACGACTGGAAGCCGGGTTCGCCGTCCAAAATTTAACATCTCCGGAAGCAGAATTAGGCGACCTTAGGATAACCATGATTCGCAATTATTTTTTTACCTTTGCCATGCACTTGGAAGCAGGGCGGAATTGGTCCGTGCATCCATCCGTGTTGGCAAGGGCCGACGCGGCGCAATTGCAGCTAGATTTTTCCGGTATCGTAAGGTACAATGACAATATATTCGCCGGTGCATCGTTAAGAGGATATAACTCCAATTCCCTGGATGCCATCAGTATACTGGCGGGGTTCAAACTGAGTGAGAAAATAACCTTGGCTTACGCGTACGATGTTACCCTTTCAGCCTTAAATTCGGTAAGCAACGGTTCTCACGAAATCATGCTCAACTACAATCTCCAACAGCCCATCGGCAAAGGGCGGCCGCCCAGGATTATCTATAATCCGCGCTCGCTTTAAGCTGAACCGGGACTTGGAACCCTGGCAGAAGCGCGAAAATTCTGGTTTGTTTCCGCCTCTTCCGCAAAATTTGCCCTTGCGTGTTAAATTTTATACTAATTTCGCGGCCGTTCGCGTTCATTCGTAACCGTTGCATAAACTTTTGCCTTGCCGGTTACAAATAGGACAGTCGGCTTTTGGTGAAATTTTTCAAACCATCTATATTTACGACCGCTTTTTAGCGGTTACCTTAATCTGAAGGAAAACTTGGGTGTAAACATGAGAAATTTACTCAAAATTACACTGGCGCTGCTGGTGTTTGTTATGGCGGCTTGCGGCCGTAAAGAAAATGGTCAACTGACAGGTGTGCTCGACAGGCCGGCCTGGAAGGGGATCAATCCCTATGGAATGGTTTATGTTCCTTCCGGTACATTAACGATCGGTCCGAGCGACCAGGACATTAGCAACACCTTCGTTCAACGACAGAAGCAGATCTCTATCCAGGGCTTCTACATGGACGATACCGAGATTACGAACAACGAATACCGCCAGTTCGTCAACTGGGTGCGCGACTCGCTCGCTCACGCCTACCTCGATCACTACATCGAGGATGAACGCACCGGCGAACAAAAGATCGACTGGGAATACGACATCGACTGGTCGGACGAAACCCTGGAAGACCTCTACTACCAGGGCGATGACCGCTTCGCCGGCAAACGCGAACTCGACGTCAGCAAATTCGTCTTCGAATACGAATGGTACGACTGGCAGGCCGCAGCGCACGACCAGGGCCGCTCTCCCCGGAATTCCTTCATCAAACGCAAAAAAGTCAACATCTACCCCGATACGCTGGTATGGGTACGCGACTTTTCCTACTCCTACAACGAACCCTACACCCGGAACTACTTCTGGCACCCGGCGTTCGACGATTACCCCGTCGTAGGTATCGACTGGCATATGGCCAACGCTTTCTGCTACTGGCGGACCAAGCTCTGGAACACCTACCAGCAAACCCGCGGTGACGGAATCAACTCCGAAGACTTCCGCCTCCCGACCGAACACGAATGGGAATACGCAGCCCGCGGCGGTCACGACCTAGCGCCGTTCCCATGGGGCGGTTACTATATCCGAAACGCAAAAGGGTGCTTGCTGGCCAACTTCAAACCCGGCCGGGGCAACTACCCCGAAGACGGCGGTCAATACACCGTTCGAGCCGATGCCTACTGGCCCAATGACTACGGCCTCTACAACATGTCGGGCAACGTTTCGGAATGGACCAGCTCCGCCTTCTACGAAAATGCTTACACCTTTATGCACGACCTCAACCCGGATATCCGCTACGATGCCAAAGACGATGACCCCGAAGCCTACAAGCGCAAGGTCATCCGCGGCGGATCCTGGAAAGATATCATGTTCTTCCTTGAAACCGGCACCCGCCACTGGGAATACCAGGATACGACCAAGAGCTACATCGGCTTCCGCTGCGTGCTCACCTTCCTGGGCCGGTCAATCAACGATTTCTAATCCTTTTGACGGATCTACAATAAACCGGACGTGCCATGCTGATCAAGCGTGGCACTTCTGGTTTTAAGCTTTGCCCCAACACACTGAATTTCTCCTTGCGCTTACTGCCACACGCACACTCCTGACCAATAAATACCATCAGACACATTTTTGTCTTTAACCCAGCTGGTACCCGGCGTTTAATCGCCCGAAAGCTGACCGTACCGATAGCGCCTGCTGACGTTATCCGACAGAAGGTTTTCAGTTGTTGTTGCATTACTACCCGTTACCGAACTGACACCCGACGTCTTATGACTGATCGAACGCAGAATGATGCGCCACAACTAATGACTTACGACTTACAACTTACGACTTACAACTTACGACTTACAACTTACGACTTACAACTTACGACTTACAACTTACAACTTACAACTTACGACTTACAACTAACCCCCGATAACTTTTTTCAACCCCATGTGTAACTTTTACCGTAACCCGCATTATGAGTGCAGGTTTAATC
>WBZL01002745.1_pt1 | contig 16772 bp, 12 predicted proteins | sample 5204291 | NCBI WGS metagenome assembly WBZL01 (sample SAMN12344345, study PRJNA552823) | activated sludge metagenome | biome: Activated sludge suspended growth; feature: Nitrification reactor; material: Wastewater; isolation source: activated sludge from nitrification reactor of wastewater...
TAAAATGTAAGAACCAATAATTTTACCCACTTGATTTAATTCATATTCGAATACGAGCTGCTGTAATTTTTGATTTGCGAAGCAACTAATATTTGAAGCATTGATTAAAAATTCAACTGGATAATTCGAGGTGTTGGAAATCTGAAGTACGTATTCTCTTGATGGCAAGGACAATGCCGTTTCACTATTCTTTTTAATACTTAATTCTAATGGAAAGTCTAAATTGCTCAACTGTTTTTGCGAACCAGATTGTGCATTTGATACTGAAACAATACATAAAAACAGCAAGGTCAGTATTGAATTGGCTATTACAAAATTCTTCATATTGTATGGTTTTGATGCAGTTTATACGCTGCAATTATTAATCAAAAAAATGAGGGAATTTGTAACTAAACGATAAAGTCAAAAATCTATTAGTATTGGTAAACCAATGACATCTATATTTGCTATTCAGCAAAATTTGTAAAAGTTGGGAGACAAGATGGTAGAATGAATAACAATAAGTACTTACAATAAATACCCATTATTATTTATCAAATTCAATCATACCAAATTCGGATAGTCGATAACGTAACATTTTTCATAGTTTGTTTTTTTATGGTTATGTATGTAATGTATGGTGCATTACATCTTTTTAATAATATACAATTTGTAGGGCTAATTTCCTCTAGATAAAGAGTCGAAAAAAAATTGATTTACATCAATTACAGCACAATTTTAAATATAAAAAATGAAATGCGCAATAGCTGAACGAAAAAAAAATAAAAAAATTAATATATTACTTTTTTTTTGCGATGTATAAATTTGCCTAATAAAGAAACGATTAGAATATTGAACTAATAAATTAGTATAAGGAAATTATAAAAAGCTGAAGAATGGAATTATTTTTGTATAAACATACTCAAACAACAAGATGAAAGAAGATGATTTATAAAAATTCAATTCTAACATTAATTAGCTTACTGTGTTTTCTCTCTTTGAAAGCAAAAGAAAAGGAGATAAAATTTCCGGTAATTCAATTATTAAAAATAGACAGCAGTAGCATATTGACAAACGATGAAATAGAGGATAATAAAAAAACGGTATTTATCAATTTTAGTCCGACATGCGATCATTGTCAGCGCACCATAAAAAGCATACTCGACAATATTTTTAAATTTACGAATACTCAATTTATATTAAGTTCTTTCGAGAGTTTGAAATCCATTCGACAATTTTATTTTGATTATGGTTTGTCTTCTTACACAACTGTATTTATTGGCCAAGAGATTGATTACACATTAACCAAACAAATACAATATTCGAGTTTTCCCTGTTTAATTTTATTCGACGAAAAAAAGCAATACATCAAAAAGATAGATGAAGAAAGTGATGCCAAAAAATTATTGAAAGCCTTGCATATAAAAACAAAATAGATACTATTTTGGAAGTGCGTTGTTTAATTTCTGCAATGCAATTTCAGCAATTTTTGCATTATATCGAGCCAAAACCACATTATATAAAGCATCTTCATAACTACTTTGTGCTTGTTTAATTTCTAAAGATGTCGATTGGCTTAAACGAAATCTTTCTAATGTGACTTGCACATTTTCAGCAGCAGTTTTCACATTGTCCTCGTTTAAATCTAACACTTTAGTAGCGTAATCAAAATCATTATATGCTGATTGCAATTGAGCATCTAAACTATTTTTTATTTGGTCAACTTGAATTTGCTTCATTGCGATATTTACAGCAGAAACTTGTAATTCTTTTTTCACCATACCACCATTAAAAATAGGAATACTTGCTTGCACACCAAGCTGTGGTCCATAGCTACGATTGAATAATTGTAAACCAGCTTTACTATTATTTTGCATAAAGTTATAGCTTGTATTAAAGTTAATTTGAGGCATTCGTTTTGCTTTTATTTCTTTGTGTTGCAACTTCGCAATTTCAATATTTTTATTTGCACCTTTAATTAATAAATTATTTTGGTGAATCGCATCTAATGTTGGTAAGGCATTCAAAGCCGATTTAATTTCAATTGTATCTATCACATCAAATAAATCATTAGCAGTTCGTCCTAAGAGCTGATTTAATTGAACTTTTGATTGTTGCAATTGTGTTTCTTGTTTCAAGATATTTATTTTCTGAGAAGATAAATCAACTTTTGCTTGTAACAATGGTGTTTTATCTGCATAGCCAACTTCTAATTTTTTATTGGAAAGAAAAACGCGCTCTTCCGTTATTTTCAAAGATTCATTCAGCGCTTTTATCAATTGTTTTTGTCTTACAATTTCATAGTAAACAGATAAAACTTGTGCAATTGTATTTTGAATCTGGTCATTCAATTGCATTTCGCTTAATGATTGCAGTGCTGCTAGTCTATCTTTTGTAGCAAACATACGCATGCCATCAAAAATTGTCCAATTCATATTTAATCCTGTAGTGAAAGAATTGACAGGCACCCAATTCTTTTTCACTTCTTGACCTGTTGTAAATTTCTGATTGATATTGTTCAAATTAAACACATTTCCTGCTGTTACATTTATGATTGGCAACATTCCAGCAGTGGCTTTATTGTTATTAATTTTTGCAATATCAGCTTCGCTTTTCGCCAACACAATATCATAATTTTTTTGCAAAGCCGTAGTTACAGCTTGTTCTGGTGTGAGCAATGTTTGTGCTTGTAATGACACATAAGTATGTAAGCAAATGCTCACTAATAATATTCTATATAATTTCATTATTCTACTGTTTTTACTGTTGTTCTAGATAATAAAGAATAGATGGCAGGCACGACGAATAAGGTTAAAATTAAGGAGAACATAATTCCACCAATAATAACAATACCTAAAGAAACTCTACTTGTTGAACCTGCGCCAAATGCAATAGCAATAGGCACAGCGCCGAGCGCCATTGCCAAACTTGTCATTAATATTGGGCGCAAGCGCATTACTGCGGCATAAGCAACAGCCTCTGATTTTCCCATTCCTTTTGCTCTGCTCTGATTAGCAAATTCTACAATCAAAATGCCATTTTTTGTAACTAAACCAATCAACATAATCATACCAATCTGGCTGAAAATATTGAGTGTTTGACCAAATATCCAAAGTGATAATAATGCGCCAGCTAATGCCAATGGCACTGTCATCATGATAATAAATGGATCGATAAAGCTTTCAAACTGTGCTGCTAATACTAAATAAATCAACACTAATGCAAGTATTAATGCAAACATGGTATTCGATGAACTTTCGGCAAAGTCGCGAGATGTTCCAGACAAGGAAGTCGTAAATGATTCGTCTAATACTTGTTTTGCTATTCGTTCCATTTCTGCTATTCCATCACCTACTGTTTTTCCTGGTACTAAGCCCGACGAAACTGTTGCTGATTTGTATCTATCATAATGATATAATTGCGGTGGCTTCGCCAATTCTTCAATTCTAATAAGATTATCTAAAGAAATTAAAGCACCTGTATTATTTCGCACATAAATATTTTTTAAATCTTCTGGTTTGTTTCTTTCTTCATATTGTGCTTGTCCAATAATTTGATATTGTTTTCCATCTTTTAAGAAATAACCAAATCGTCGGCCACTCATAGAAAACTGTAAAGTTTGTGCGATGTCTTGTACAGAAACGCCTAAAGCCGTTGCTTTATCTTTATCAATAATTACATTTACTTCTGGTTTGTTAAATTTCAAATTCACGTCAGCACCAATAAACACAGGACTTTTAGATACTTCTTCCATAAACTTAGGAATTGTATTTTGTAATTTTTCAAAATCAAAATTCTGAATCACAAATTGAACAGGCTGACCAAAACGTGCGGAGCCTACAGAAATTGTTTGATCTTGAATTACGAATGCTTTTCCTAAATTAAACTTAGAAAAATTGCGTTGTAAATATTGTGCTATATCATCTTGTGAGCGTGTGCGTTCACTTTTATCTTTTAAACCTATACGCATAAAAGCTGAATTGGCTGCACCTGAACCTGTAAAACCTGGTGATGTCACACTCAACATTAATCTTTGTTCTGGTACTGAATCGATAACAAACTCAGAAACTTTGTCCACATAATCTTGCATAGCAGTATAAGAAGTTCCTTCCGGAGCCGACATCATTGTACGGAATGCGCCTCTATCTTCCATTGGCGCTAATTCTGATTGCAAATTTTTGCCAATAAAATATATCAATGCTAAACACAGCACAACAATTGGAATTGCTATCAATCGTTTTTTCATAAACGAATTCAGCATATCTCTATAGCCATCTTCCATGCCTTTAAAGAAAGGTTCTGTCTTGTCATAAAACCAAGAATTTTTATGCACTTTTTTTCCTAAAATAACATTGAGTACAGGCGTCAGCGTGAGCGACACAAAGGCGGAAATGAGTACAGCTCCTGCTACTACAATACCAAATTCTTTAAATAAACTACCAACAAAACCTTGCATAAAAACAATCGGCAAAAACACAATGGCCAATGTGATAGAAGTAGAAATAACGGCAAAAAATATCTCTTCAGAGCCTTCCCGTGCCGCTTGCATTTTAGGCATTCCTGCCTCTAGCTTTTTGAATATATTTTCAGTGACAACAATTCCATCATCAACGACCAAGCCAGTTGCTAAGACGATAGCCAACAAGGTCAACACATTTATGGTAAATCCGAAAATATACATAATGAAAAATGCACCAATCAATGATACAGGAATATCTATTAATGGACGAATGGCAATTACCCAATCGCGAAAAAATAAATAGATAATAATTACCACTAAAACAATAGCAATGAAAAGCGTTTCTTTTACTTCTAGAATAGAATTTTTTACGAATACAGTATTATCTAAAGCAATATCTAATTTTATATCACTCGGAATTTCTTTTTTTATTTTTTCTAATCGTTTATAAAATTCATCAGAAATTTCAACATAGTTTGCACCAGGCTGAGGCACTAAGGCGAGCGCCACCATGCCGACAGCATTGTTCTTCAAAGAAGTTTCAAAATTTTCGGTGCCTAAGGTTGCATAGCCAATATCTTTTAGTCTTACAGTTTTACCATTTACATCTTTAATAATCATGTTATTAAATTCATCAGGTGTATTTATTCGTCCAAGCGTATTTACGGTAAGTTCTGTATTTTGTCCAGCAATTTTACCTGATGGCAGCTCCACATTGGTTTTGTTCAATGCATTTTGTACATCAATCGCAGTAAGTTGATAGGCTGCTAATTTTTGTGGGTCAAACCATAAACGCATTGCATATTTTTTTTGACCCCAAATTTGAATTGAGCTCACACCAGGAATAGTTTGCACTCTTTCTTGCAATACATTTACGGCATAATCTGTTAACTCTAATACATTCTTCGAATCGCTTTGGATAGTCATGGAAATGATAGCATCTGAATTGGCATCTGCTTTAGAAACCACTGGAGATGCATCAATATCTTGCGGTAATAAACGAATAGCTTGCGACACTTTATCGCGCACGTCATTTGCTGCAGTTTCGAGGTCGGCACCTAAGTCGAATTCCACTGTGATATTTGAAGAGCCTTGATTGCTTGCTGAAGAAATAGTGCGTATTCCTTGCACACCATTAATCGCATTTTCTAGCGGCTCAGTAATTTGTGATTCGATGATATCGGCATTTGCGCCTGTGTAGCTCGTGCGTACATTAATAACAGGTGGATCCAAAGATGGATATTCGCGCACACCTAAAAATGTATAACCAATAACACCGAAAAGAATAATGATAATATTGATAACTATTGCGAAAACAGGACGTCGTAAACTTAATGAAGGTAAACCCATGATGTTGAATTAATAATTTAAAAATGAATGCTGCATATACTTTCTTATTTGATAGTAGAACGTGTTGTAGCTTTTGTAATCTGTACGGACATGCCTGGTTTTACTTGCAACAAGCCAGATGTCAAGACCGTATCGCCAATATTAATTCCGCTAATAATTTGAACTTCACTCTCTGTGCGCACACCAATTTCTACATTTACAAATTTTGCTTTACTGCTGTCTGTCACTACTACTTTGGTAAATCTATCATCTGGAATAATGGCACTACTTGGAATCATAATAGAGTTGGGTGATTCTTTTAGTTTTAATTCTACTTTTGCATACGCACCTGGAATTAATTTTGCATTGTGTTGTTGTATAATTGCGCGTATCGTAAGGTTTCGAGTAATATCATCTATGAATGGTTCTACTGCAATTACTTTTGCTGTAAATGGTTCGTCGATACCAGCTACTTTACACTGCATATTATCGCCGACATGTATAATGCCTGCATATTTTTCAGGAACAGAAACATCTATTTTAAGTTGACTTACATTTTGTAATGATGCAATTATAGTATTTGGTGAAACATATGCGCCCAAACTTATTTTGCGCAAGCCTAATTTACCAGAAAATGGTGCACGCAATTCTGTTTTATCTATTTGCACTTGTAGTAATTGAATATCTGCTTTGATGTTGTTCAATGTGTTTTCTGCTGCATCGTATTCTGCTTGAGAAATACCTTTAATTGCAAGTAGTGCAGCTACTCTATCAAAATTTGTTTGTGCAATTTTTTGTTGTGTATTCAACTTAGCCACTTGTGCTTTTAAATCTGCATCATTAATTTTCATCAACAAAGTTCCTTTAGCTACAACACTACCTTCGTTAATATTAAGATAGGTAACACGACCAGATACTTCTGGCTGTAATTGTATTTCGTCTTGTGCTAAAATGTTTCCGTTTGCACTTAGCATGTTTGACAATTTAGTATATTCAGCAACATAGCCTGTCGCTCTTAAAGTTGAAGGGCCAAACTTGCCGAATGGCGTTGCTTTTGCTGCTGCTTTTTTATTGTTAGTATGTTTTATGTAAGCTAATCCTGCTATGAGTAAAACAATCGATGTCCAGAAGATGATTTTTCCTATTTTCATTGTATAAATATTATTCTTTTAGTGAGTGTATAAATCTGATCATGCTATTTTTAAATACTTGAGTTGCCTTATTATTTCCAGATTTGATTTTGTTTGCCATATTCATCGAAATAAAGCCATGTATAATTGCAATAAAGCTATCTGTCAATTCAAGGCTATATATTTCAGAGCGTTTTGCCTTTTGATTAATTTGTTTAAAAGCAGGATGATAATAATCCATTACCGTATTGTGTACTTTTATATTGCTATCATTGTGAACACAAACGGCGCCATGCAGATTAAACATGACTTGATAAATTTCAGGATGCTGAATGGCAAAATTCCACCAGGTAATCGCATATTCCAATAACCTTTTATCTGCAGTTTGATGTTTGGCATTTACTTTCTCAAATAGATTAAAAACCTGAATAAAACCGTCTGTACGTAAGGATTGTAAAATAGCCTCTTTATTCTCAAAGTATTGATAAATTACAGGTGCAGTATAATGTATTTTATCACAAATTTTGCGAATAGTAACATTCTGCCAACCATCAGATGCAGCAATATCTTTTGCAACAGCTAATATTTTCTGTTGTAATTCTTCTTTTTCTTTACGTCTGCGTTCTTTATTAGGCATACTTTTGTTAACAAAGTTAGATTAGTTAACAAAGTTAGGAATAAATTGTTTTAGGAATATTGACCTAGATTAATAAAACAGAACTTAACAATATATTGACTTCTATATTATGCTTTAGCAATCCAGCAAATTGAACAAATAATAAAATTCGATTAAGGCAAATAAAACAAGCTATTTAGGATATTGATGTTTCCAAGCATAGACTAGCAAAAGCATTTTGTCATAGTTTTTAACGCCGTCAGGAATGCCTAATATTTTGAGGTATAAATTATTGACTAAGTCGCCAAAGAAAGCTGTTTTAAAAGTATGTTCAGCAATATGTTGTTTTATTTCTGCCAAATCCTTTGCGATATTTTGTGGTAAAGAAAGCATGAGCGAATCAAAGGCAACACTATCTCTATATTTTAATTCGCTTAATAAATACAATAAGTAATTTAGTTCACCGCTATATTCAAGAGCCACATTTCCAGATTGTTTACAGCTCACATAAGCAAGAAAATTGCAAGTAGCTTCTTCGGTAAAACCATTACCATGTGCTAATTCATGAATGAGGTAGAATGGTTTTTTGGAAAAAAAGACAGCATCATCAACATTGGCCTCTCCAACATAAGGTAAGTATTGTCCGCCGATGCTAAACACTAGGAACATATCTTCTACTACAAACCGTCCTCTAATTTTACTGCTATAAGGATAGGAAAAATTTTGTAATGTTTTATTCAATGCATCTCTGCTTATGGTTTCGATATTATTTATAAAAATTATTTGAGGCAGAGAGCCAGTATCGCGTTTCAGAGTTTTTCTTAAGTTTTCGAGTTGCTTTATTGTGAATTTAGTTTCTTCCAAAAGTTGAATATTGCTAATAGTAACTGGATTGATGTTTAATTTTTCTTCTATCGGAATTCTGCCATAATTAAAACCCCAAAGGACAAAGAAGAAGACGATGAATGCTGCAATGCTTGAAGTGAGACTAAAAATACGTTGAAAGAATGGCTGTGGTTTTTCTTTAAAAAAATGAAGAAACCATTTCAATAGTAGTAGAAAAACGATTACTATAAAAATATAAATAGCAGGAAATGGAATTTTAGCGATGCTACTATCCAACAAATTTCTAACAAAAAGAAAGAAAGCATTGGAATAATATTTTTCAACAAATGAAGCTGGCAATACCATAAGTAATAGATAGCAAATAAATGCTAAGAGTATCCATTTCCATTTCAGTAGTTTTTGAAACATTTGTGCAATATAATAAAAAGTATGTGATGCTCGAAATACTGAATTTATTATTCGAAACGTATGGCTTTTATCGGCGAAATTTTATTTATTAATTGTGTAGGCAATAGCAAGACCAAAGTGCATATTACTAAAGTGCCTGCATTGATAAGTAGAATTGCTATGATATTAAAATCAACAGGTGCAACACTTAGATAATAATTTTCTTCGTTGAGTTTAATAAAACCAGTAAATCGCTGTAATAAACACAAGCCTATTCCAAATAAATTTCCCCAAAAAAGACCATTTAAGATAATATAAGAAGCGTTGTATAAAAAAATATTGGTGATGCTTTTGCTGTTGGCACCTAATGCTTTTAAAATGCCAATCATATTGGTTCTGTCAAGAATTAGAATAATTAGCGCTGTAATCATATTAAGCATGGCAACAATAACCATAAACCCAACTATTAAATATTCATTCACTTTTTGCAAATCGAGCCATTCAAAAATATTGCGATTAATGTCTTTCATTGTTTGTGCATTTACACTTTGATCGACATATTTATAATACACAGAATCTTTGAATGCGTCCATTTTATTCATATCATGTAGCCTAATTTCATAACCTGCCACTTCATTGGCTTGCCATTGATTGAGTGTTCGAAGTAATTCCATATCTACCAATGCATATTGCTTATCATATTCTTCGAGGCCAGTATGAAAAATGCCACAAACCTGAAGTTTCCTGCCGATAGGCGCCGCTAATTCTTTGCGAATAAAATAGGCAATTACCTTATCACCTACTTGTAAATGCAAGCGTTTTGCAGTTGACTGAGAAATGAGAATATCTTTACTTGCGCTGCTGTCATTATAAGCTATAATGTTTCCTTGTTTTATATAGGACTGAATTGTTTTCCAATCGTATTCTTTATTAATGCCTTTAAGTGCAATACCTTCGATGTCTGTTTTTGTTTTTAATATTCCAGCTTTGGTGATAAAAGGTGCAATATTTTTGACATCTTTAGCATTTCTAATTTTATCTACTAAAACTTGCTCTTTTTTTATTGGCATCGTTTCTAGCGATTCGTTATTGGCGAAATTTGTGATGTGCACTTGTCCCCAAAAGCCAAAAATTCGTTCTTTAATTTCTTTAGAAAAACCAGAAACCATACATGTCGAAACAATCATTACGGTTACGCTCAATGCGATAGCTACGACTGCAATTCTTATAATAAATCTCGAGAAAGAATTTTTATCACCTAATGCTAATCGTTTTGCTATGAAGAGTTCTGTATTAATCATCCGTTTGTCAAAAGTATTTCAATCTTTTTGAATTACAAAAAATGATGCAAGTATTATAGAAATGTTTATTCTTTTTTAGTAAACTCAACAAAGATATCCCAAAGTATCTCATAAGGCATAATTTCCCATTCGGCTACGATATTAGCATTTTGTTTTCTAATATCTGTAATTTCTTTCCAATCAGCATTCACTAAAACTTTATGGCTAAAGCCTGATTTTTCTGCTTTTAGCAATAGGTTCAATAAAATGTGATTGCGTTTATAGGTGTTATCGTTTAAATATCTTGATTTATAGATACGCAAAGCGTCCATTTTTAAAAAAATAAGTTCAAAATCATTGCGCGCAGCATTGAATAATATTTCTATAATACGAATGGCGAAATTAAATCCTGATTTATCTCTTGAATTGACTGGAACCGTATTTATAAATTTAGCCAAACTAAATTTATAATCGCCATGGTGAATATAATTATCCATAAACACCAAATACGCATGATAGATAATCCATTTTTCCTGCACTTTTTCGTTCTGGCGTTTAAATGATTTTCCGTTGACTACAGTTTCATAAATTTTTGTTGCATTCTCAATATCATTACATTGTAAGTAGGTTTTGAAATGAATATCTTGTAATAAATACCAATTATAATTTCCTTCTGGTACATTAAGTTGTTCAATATTATTGAAGATATTTTTGACTTCATCATATTGTTTATTTGATAACAATGCAGCTAATTTATAAATGTAAATAATCGTTTTTCGAGTATAGGTAAATGCCGAAGGTTTTAGAGTCATTATATCTTCTGCACTATTACTTACTTCAATTAATTTATTAATTTGATTGCTTCTCTGATAAAAGTCGAGTGCCAAAAAAAAATAATAAAAATCTATTTCTATGTTCTGAAGTTCTAATCTTAACTTATTTAATGCTTCAACATCTACTCTTACTTCTTCAATCAAAGCATCCGTAATTGGTGCTTGATTTTCAAATTTTATCGATGCTTTAAAGTATAAAAACTTTGCATATTGTTCTTTTTGAGAAAGATCTAAATATTTTAAATAGAGTTGCTCTTCTTTTGAAAAAGATTTTTGATCACCTATTATTGCATAATAGCTTAATAAATAATAAGAATAATTTTTAAGGATTTCATTAAAATTATATTGTTCTGCCTTGCTATAATTTTCTTTGGCTAATTCATACACTAATTTTGTGGTACCAGTAATTTTGATGATGATTTCAATTATTTGACTATTTAAAAGACATTCATAATAAGCTCTACTCTGATTATTAATAAATACTTCCTCTGTATCTAATAATAAAAGTGTTTTTTGAAGTTTGTTTTTAAATCTAGATTTTAGCTTGCGATATTTTGCGTCTTTATCATCAGAACCATATATATAACTTGCCGCACTTGCGTCATCTGTGATTTTACCAGATTCTAAACCTTCATAAAGCTTATAATATAAATTGGAAGCACTTTGGCTAAGCAATGCCTTATCAAAAACATCTATTTTAGACAAACGTTTTCTATTAACAATCGTTACTAATTCCTTTAAGGTGTCCATAATGTCACAATAGGCATAAAAAAAATAGACAAAATACTTAAAAACAAGCGAGTTGCAATAAGTTTTGTAAATTATACTAAAAAAAACAAAGTCACAAATATATTTATCAAGAGATTGACAAATGCTTTATTATAAGCAAACTTTGCGCTGTAGTAGTGATTTATTTTAATATAAATAGACTAAATGCCTAACATTTTAGCTATTTATTTAGTCCCTGATAGAGCAAAACAACCCGGATTATTTAAAATACGACTACTAGAAAACATTATTTACAAAACCCAACATTTAAACCTTTGTCACAAAAAATGAAGTAAAAACCCAAAGAAATTACATATAACTGTATGATAATCAATGTGTTTTGTATCATAAATTCATAATATACCAATTATTGAACAGTCACATTATTGTTAAAAACGAAATAAACACATAAGAAATAGTTGCCATATTTGTATTACAAAACAAACAATTATGGGAATTATAGTAACAATCATCTTAGCGCTTTTAAAAATTGTAGATCCAACTGGTGGCAATATCGTTGACCCTACTGGTGGTAATTTAACAGTTAACCAAAGAATCGTTGACCCTACTGGTGGCAACATCGTTGACCCAACCGGTGGTAATTTCACTGTAAGCTCCACAGCAAGTGCACGTATCGTTGACCCTACTGGTGGCAACATCGTTGACCCTACTGGTGGCAATTAATTAGATTTAGTTTCTCCCCCACATATTAAATTAAATAGTTAGTAGTTTAGTTCTTACACGGAGTGGTTTCGCCACTCCGTATTTTTTTTATATTTGTTTTGCTAAAATTATATCACATCTATTACTTTCGTCTTGTCTTTTATCAAGAAATAAGATGATTTCTCACTTGTAAGAAAAATACCGAGAAAGGTGTAGGAAGTGCTAAAAGTTGTAGCCTAAATAGGCAATTGCACAGCAGTGACAATCATATTGGAAGTAGCTTTCGCTAGTAATTTATCATTTGCATTTACAATACTTGCTTCTATATGCAATATTGTTTTACCTGCTCGCACAATTTTGCCAATTGCAAAAATGGTTTCTCCTAATTTTGCTGGATTTAGATAGTCCACATTCATATTTACAGTGGCAAATCCATTTGGTCGGCCCAATGTGAAACTAGCAGCACCCATCACTTCATCTAAGACAGTCGCCATGATGCCTCCATGCATAATGCCAATTGGATTAAGCATATATTTTTCGACAGTAAACTGCATTTTTACATAACCTTCATCGACTGCAACAACACGTGCTCTGAGCCAATCCATCAAAGGATAATCGTATTGCCACTGTTCTTTGTCAATTTGTGAACGTAAAAAATCAATGCGCTTGTTCATGTTAGTAATATTTTTTTTGCTTCAATAATACAAATAATGCAATTTATTGGATTTCAATATTGCATCTAAACAACTACTTCATCCTTATTAAATTCTGAAGTCAAGTGAAAATGAATTTCAGGATAATCTTGTTGTGTTAATCTTAAAATCCATTCAGAACTTGCCAAAAAAACTGGCTGTTTCTCTTTATCAAACGCTATATAGTTGGATTTTGTTCTGATAAACTCATTTAATTTTGTTTGATTTTCAGCCGTTAACCAACAAGCTTTATAATACTGTAAAGGTTTAAACTGGCAAGATGCACCATACTCGTTCAATAATCTGTATTGAATGACTTCAAACTGTAATTCGCCTACTGTACCAATAATTTTTGCTTGTGTCGTATGCACAGTAAATAATTGTGCCACGCCCTCTTCTGTTAGTTGTTGAATACCTTTTTCGAGTTGTTTAGTTTTCATTGGATCTGTATTCACCAACTCTTTAAAAATTTCTGGTGAAAAGCTTGGAATACCTTTAAACATCATGTTTTCGCCCTCTGTCAAGGTGTCTCCTATCTTGAAATTTCCAGTATCATTCATACCAATTACATCACCAGGATATGCATCTTCGACAATATTTTTATCAGATGCCATAAAGGTTACTGGATTACTAAAACGTAATTCCTTTTTTAGTCGAGTGTGATAGAAATATTTATTTCGCTCAAACTTACCAGAGCATACGCGCAAAAATGCGATTCTGCTTCTATGATTTGGGTCGATGTTTGCATGGATTTTAAAAACAAAACCTGTCATTTTTTCTTCTGTTGGCATCACTACTCTTGTGTCGGTGTTTCTGCCACGTGGCGAAGGTGCAATTCTGATAAAGGTTTCCAAGAGCTCTCGAACACCGAAATTATTGACTCCTGAGCCAAAAAACACAGGTGCTATTTCACCAGTTTTGTATTTTTCTTCATTAAATGTTTCATAAACACCGTCAATTAATTCAACATCTTCTCGCAATTTTGCTGCATCACGTTCGCCAATTTGTTTATCTAGTTCTGCATCTTGAATATTATCAATAGACACAAATTCCTCTTCTACTTTTGTCGATGAAGCTCTGAACAAATTCAAGCGTTTATCAAATAAATTATATACACCTTTAAATAATTTTCCGCCGCCTATCGGCCATGATAATGGACGTACTTTAATAAATAATTTTTGTTCCAGCTCATCAAGCAAATCAAATGGATCTTTTCCATCGCGGTCGAGTTTATTAATAAACACGATGACTGGTGTGTTTCGCATTCGACAAACTTCCATTAATTTCTCTGTCTGCATTTCCACACCTTTTACGCAATCAACCACTAAAATAACGCTATCAACTGCTGTAAGCGTTCGGTAAGTATCCTCAGCAAAATCTTTGTGACCAGGTGTGTCTAATAAATTGATTAATGTATTTTGATATTCGAATGTCATTACGGAAGTTGCAACAGAAATACCTCTTTGCTTTTCTATTTCCATAAAATCGGAAGTTGCCGATTTTTTTATTTTATTAGACTTAACGGCTCCTGCTGTTTGAATAGCTCCACCGTACAATAGAAATTTTTCTGTAAGTGTAGTTTTACCAGCATCTGGATGTGATATAATAGCAAATGTTTTTCTGCGCTTTATTTCGTCTGCAATTGTTGACATGGCACAAAAATACGACCTTAATATTGTATGTAATAAGCCGCTGTAAGATTTAATTACTAATTAATGGAGAATTACTTACTGATAAATGTATTTATACTACAATTGTAGAAGATGAATCTATTTTTTGCTTTAATTCAATGTATTATGTAATTTCATTAACGATTACAGAACCATGTCTTTAAAAAACGTATCTACACTTTATTTTGTTATTAGTTTATTTTGCTATGCAATTAATGCAAATGCCACACATATTGTTGGTGGTGTAATGAATTATCAATACCTAGGAAATGACCGCTACGAAATATCTTTATATGTGTATCGCGATTGCATAAATGGTGTACCGCCATTAGATGACCCAGCTATCATCCGAATTTGGGACGGCGTCGCGGAGTCATATAGTTTTCGGAATATACCGTTTGACAGCATTTTAGATCCTGGTGTTCCTGATGCTTGTGCACAAATTGAGACGCCTGTTTGTGTGAACTGGACTAGGTATCGAGACACGCTTATATTACCGCCAAACGACTTTGGTTATACCATTTACTACCAAAGATGTTGCAGAAATAATACGATTCAAAATTTGACATACAATTCGAGAGGCAATGCAGCGATGGATTGGGGCGCCACTTATACTATTAATATTCCGACTTCTGACAATAACGGACAAAATATCAACAACACAAGTCCCTATTTTCTTAATTATCCGCCTGTATATATCTGTGTAAACAAGCCAATTACCTACAACAATAGCGCTATCGATAGTGATGGTGATTCTTTGGTGTATAGCTTGTGTACGCCATATTCAGGCGCATTTCCTGACGATCCATTGAATTATTACATCGAAGAAGTGCCGCCATTTGAACACGTCGTTTGGGATTCTTCATATAGTGTTAATGATATGTTAGGCGGTGTGCCTTTATCAATCAATTCGTCAACAGGCATCCTTACTGGGACGCCAAATACTATTGGGCAATTTGTCGTTGGTGTATGTGTAGATGAATATAGAAATGGTCAGTGGTTGACGCAAACATCACGAGATTTCCAGTTTAATATTATTGATTGTAACTTACAAGTGGTCAGTAGCTTTTTTGCACCTACCATTCAGTGTAATGATTTTACAGTTAATTTTCAAAATCAAAGTAGTGGCGCCACAGATTATATTTGGTATTTTGGAGATGGCGATTCTTCAACAGCAATTAATCCATCACATACATACAGCGATACAGGAAAATATATCGTTACACTTATTAGCAAAAACAATATCACCAATACTTGCACGGCAACTTACACGCAAGAAATTTCTGTACAATACAAAAAAATAGATGCTGATTTTATTGTAACTATGAATAGTTGTTTAGGCATTAATGATCCCATTCAATTCATTGACAAAAGTACTGACACATTACATGTTGTTGCATGGAAATGGCATTTTTCAAATGGCGATTCTTCCAATAGTCAACATCCAATTTTATTATATAATGGAATCGACACTTCGCTTACAATAACGCTTACTGCTACATCAGTAAATGGCTGTAGTTCTACGATTACAAAAAGTATTTCACTTTTTCCAAAGCCAGCATATAACTTAAATCGGATACTCACAAAATGTACGAATACAGGCGATGCGCAAATTTCATTAATCGCGCCAAATAATTCCATTATTTCATGGTCTCCAACTATTGGTTTGAATAATCCTTTTATTGCAAATCCAACGACAAATATCAATACGAATATTACTTATTATGTAAGCATAAAAACGCCATTAGAAAATGGAGACACTTGTATGCAATACGATAGCATTCAAGTTAAAACTATTAATTCTGTTCAAATAAACACAAGGGATACCCTACGTGTTTGTAAAGACTCTGTAAGGCTTCAGGTTCCTATTTCAGATGGCCAATCTGTGATTTGGTCAACAAATGCAAACTTTCAGCCTATTATTGGCACTACGGCAAGTATAAGTGTTGTACAAACAAATTTATCGCAGCAGTATTTTGTGAAAATAATAGCGCAAGAATGTGAAGCAATTGACAGCATTCTTGTATTTTTTAGCGATACGATACCTATAATTTCTTTAGCTGATAAATTATTACAATGTAGCAATAACGTTCATTTAAATGCAGCCGTTGACAATAGCC
>WBZL01002746.1_pt1 | contig 16768 bp, 19 predicted proteins | sample 5204291 | NCBI WGS metagenome assembly WBZL01 (sample SAMN12344345, study PRJNA552823) | activated sludge metagenome | biome: Activated sludge suspended growth; feature: Nitrification reactor; material: Wastewater; isolation source: activated sludge from nitrification reactor of wastewater...
GTATCCGCTGAACTGGCACTCGTCGACCGCCAGCGCCTTGACGTCGCTGGTCAGTTGCGAGTGCAGGAAGCCTGCGGCATCGCTGCCGTACACAAGGATTTCAGCAAATCGTGGCGTCTCCATGATCGACATTGCAGTAGTCTTCGCCGGGAGCCATGGAGCATACGGATGAGCGCGTCGACCGATCCAACGCCGGATGCCGGCGCTACTGCTGCAACGCCCCGGATCCCCGCACAAGCGCCGCAGGCTGAGCGTGAAATCGGTGGCCGTGCAGGCCCCGATCCCACGCGCTACGGCGACTGGGAGAAGAACGGTCGCTGCATCGACTTTTGACGCCTCGGCGTCGTAACGCTATACCGCGTCTGGGCCGGCAAGCTGTCGGCAACGCTGGTCCGGCGCCTGCCGGGCCAAAGCCTCGGGGATACAAGGATGGCCACTCGCTCGCGTCCGCTTTCACCGCATCTGCAAGTTTACCGACCGCAGCTGACTTCGGTGCTTTCCATCACCCACCGCGCTACCGGCGTGGCGCTCGCTGTGGTCTCGCTCGCACTCATCTGGGGATTGGTGGCGCTGGCCACCGGACGCGAGGTTTTCGAGCACTTCATGGCCTGTGTCGATGGCACGCTGGGGCGGGTGCTAACCGGCGCCTTCGTTTTCTGCCTGATCTACCACCTGCTCAATGGCATCCGTCACCTGGCTTGGGACACCGGCTGGGGGCTCGACCTCAAGCGCGCTTATGCCACGGGCTGGTCGCTGGTCGTCCTGGCGCCGCTGCTGACGGCAGTCGCGTTGTGGTGCCTTTGGACCTGAGGAGCGCGTCCATGACTGATTTCCGCACACAGCTCAAAATCGTCCGTGGTCACGGGTCGGCTCGCGAGGGCGCCGCGCACTGGTGGATGCAGCGAGTCTCCGCAGTGGCGTTGGTTCCCCTGTCGATCTGGTTCCTGACCTTTGCCGCCAGCGTCCACGGCGCTGACTACCTGGCCATCCGCTATGCGATCGGGCAGCCGCTGACGGCGGCGCTGATGCTGGCCTTCATCTGGGCAATGTTCTACCACGCCTATCTCGGCCTGCAGGTGGTGATCGAGGACTACATCCACCAGCGCGTGCTTGAGGTCGGGCTGCTGGTGGTCATCCGTCTCACATTTGCACTGGCAGTGATGGCTGGAACGGTTGCCGTCATGCGTCTGGTCTTCCTTGCGGCTGAGCCACTATGAGCGAGTCCTACAAGATTCAGCACCACCAGTACGACGTAGTCGTCGTCGGTGCCGGCGGCGCCGGCCTGCGCGCGACCATGGGCATGGCCGCCAAGGGCCTCGCCACCGCCTGCCTGACCAAGGTGTTCCCGACGCGCAGCCACACGGTGGCGGCGCAGGGCGGCATCAGTGCGGCGCTCGGCAACATGGGCGAGGACGACTGGCGCTTCCATTTCTACGACACCATCAAGGGTTCCGACTGGCTCGGGGACCAGGACGCCATCGAGTACATGTGCAAGGAAGCGATTCCGGCCATCATCGAACTCGAGCATTACGGTGTGCCGTTCTCGCGCACCGAGGACGGGCGGATCTACCAGCGTCCTTTCGGCGGCATGACCACGCATTACGGCAAGGGCACCGCACAGCGCACCTGCGCCGCGGCCGACCGCACCGGGCACGCGATGCTGCACACGCTGTACCAGCAGTCGCTGAAGTTCGATGCGCGCTTCTACATCGAGTACTTCGCGCTCGACCTGATCATGGACGAGGATGGCGCCTGTCGCGGCGTGCTCGCCTGGGACCTGGCCGAAGGCACGCTGCACATGTTTCACGCGCACCAGGTGGTGCTCGCCACGGGTGGCTACGGGCGCTCGTATTTCTCATGCACCTCGGCACATACCTGCACCGGGGACGGCAACGGCATGGTGCTGCGCGCGGGCCTGCCGCTGCAGGACATGGAGTTCACCCAGTTCCATCCGACCGGCATCTACGGAGCCGGCTGCCTGATCACCGAAGGCGTGCGCGGCGAGGGTGGTTACCTGACCAACTCGAAGGGCGAGCGCTTCATGGAGCGGTACGCGCCCAACGCCAAGGACCTCGCTTCGCGTGATGTGGTCAGCCGCGCGATGACGATGGAGATTCGCGATGGCCGCGGCGTCGGCAGCGAAGCGGACCACATCCACCTGCACCTGGAGCACCTCGGCCCCGAGGTGATCCACGAACGCCTGCCGGGTATCGCCGAGACCGCGCGGATTTTCGCCAACGTGGACGTCACGCGTGAGCCGATCCCGGTGCTTCCCACCGTGCACTACAACATGGGCGGCATCCAGACCAATGTGCACGGTGAGGTCGTCACCATCCGCAATGGCAATCCGGATGCGGTGGTCCCGGGCTTGATGGCGATCGGCGAGGCCGCCTGCGTCTCGGTGCATGGCGCCAACCGCCTGGGCTCCAATTCACTGCTGGACCTGGTGGTTTTCGGCCGCGCCGCGGCCAACCGCGCCGGCGAGGTGGTCAGGGCGTCGGCGCCGCACAAGAAGCTGCCGAATTCCGCCTACGACAAGGCGCTCGGCAACTTCGACCGCCTGCGCCACGCCAAGGGCAGCACGCCGACCGCCGACATCCGCCTGGCCATGCAGAAGGCGATGCAGAACCACGCCGCGGTGTTCCGCACTGGCGAGTCGCTGCAGGAGGGTTGCCGCAAGGTCAGCGAGATCAACCGCAGCTTCAGCGATGTGCGGGTCTCGGACCGCTCGCTGGTGTGGAATTCGGACCTGGTGGAGACGCTGGAGTTGCAGAACCTGCTGGGCTGCGCACTGGTGTCGATCCACTCTGCGGAGAACCGCAAGGAAAGCCGCGGCGCCCACGCGCGCGAGGACTACAAGGACCGCAACGACGAGGAATGGCTGAAGCACACCCTGGCCTACGTCGACGAGGCCGGCAAGGTGAACTTCGACTACCGGCCGGTGCACCTGTACACGCTGACTGACGAAGTGGATCCGGTGCCGCCAAAGGCGCGGACGTATTGATGTAGCGGTCAAAAGTGAAGAGTGAAAAGTGAAAGGACGCGTGCCGGTGCTGGATGGCACCGGCCGATCCGGGCGCAGACTGCAAGGGGCACGATCCAATGGCCGAATTCACGCTACCGAAGAACTCGAAGGTCCAGCAGGGCAAGCTCCACGCGGCCAAAGCCGCCGGCGGCAAGCTGCGACGCTTCAAGATCTATCGCTTCGATCCGGACAGCGGCGCCAATCCGCGCACCGATACCTATGAGGTGGACCTGGCGTCGTGCGGGCCAATGGTTCTCGACGCGCTGATCAAGATCAAGAACGAGATCGACCCGACGCTGACCTTCCGCCGCTCGTGCCGCGAAGGCATCTGCGGCTCGTGCGCGATGAATATCGACGGCACCAACACGCTCGCGTGCACCAAGGCCATCGACGAGGTCAAGGGCGAGGTCAAGATCTACCCGCTGCCACACATGCCGGTGGTCAAGGACCTGGTTCCGGACCTGTCCACCTTCTACGCGCAGTACGCTTCGATCCGCCCGTGGATCCGCACCCAGTCCTCGCCGCCGCCGGACCGCGAGCGCCTGCAGTCCCCGTCAGACCGCAAACTGCTCGACGGTCTGTACGAGTGCATCCTGTGCGCCTGCTGCAGCACGTCTTGCCCGAGCTACTGGTGGAATGGCGACCGTTACCTCGGCCCGGCGATCCTGCTGCAGGCCTATCGCTGGATCATCGACAGCCGCGATGAGGACACCGGTGCGCGCCTGGACGATCTGGAAGATCCGTTCCGGCTGTATCGCTGTCACACCATCATGAACTGCACCAAGACCTGCCCGAAAGGGCTGAATCCGGCCAAGGCCATCGCCGAGATCAAGAAGGCAATGATCGCGCGGCGGTCGCTGTAACGCGCGGATGTTCGCCAAGGGAATCGTGGTGTTCGTGGTCCTGGTTCTCAACGTCCTGACGTTGTGGCTGCTGTGGGCCTTGTTCACCGGGCGCATTTCCGCCTGGTTCCGCCGGAACTTCCGGCGGCCACAGTGAGCACGCAAGCGCCGGACGACGACGAGGCCAGCCTGCGCCGTCTGCGCTGGCAGTGCCGGCGGGGCATGAAGGAACTGGATTTCCTGCTGCTGCGCTGGCTGGATGCACACTTCATCGGGGCGTCAGCCTCGGACCGGCATAACTTCGAGCGTTTGCTGAAGGTCGAAGACGACCAGCTCTGGGCCTGGTTCGTCGGGCGCAGCCATTCTCAGGATCCGGAACTCGATGCCCTCGTCCAGCGCATACGCGGCCCCGCTTGACCTCGACCTGCGTCCCGGACGCATGGAAAACGCTGCGCGCTGGCTGATCCTGGCGCTGGCGCTGCTCGGGCTCGCGCAGGCAGATCTGCCGCTGGAACTGCGGCTTCCGGCGGGTGTGCTCGCGATAGCCCTTGCCCTGCGCGACGCCCGCCGCGCAGCGCGCCGCCCCGCGAATCTGCGCTTGCACGCGGACGGCAGCGTCGAATGCGCCAGCGGCGCAGGATGGCTTCCAGCCACGCTGCAGCAGTCGATCCAGTTCGCCGGTTGGCTGCAACTGCAGTGGGATTGCGCAGGCACGGCGCACGCAGCCGTGCTGTTCCCGGACCGTATCGACGGCGCGACGCGCCAGCGCCTGCGCGTCTGGCTGGCGACCCACCGGCCGCTGCCGGCTGGCGTGGGTGTTGCCGCATGAGGCTGTTCCATCCACTGTCGCTGGCGATCGGCCTGCGCTACACCGGCGCCAAACGGCGCAATCACTTCATCTCGTTCATCTCGCTGGTGTCGATGCTCGGTATTGCGCTCGGTGTCACCGCCCTGATCGTGGTGATTTCGGTGATGAACGGCTTCGAGCAGGAACTGCGCGCGCGCATCCTCGGCATGGTTTCGCACGCCACGATCACGGCCTATGGCGAGAACGTGCGCGACTGGCCGAAACTGATCGATGAGGCGAAGAAGGATCCGCATGTGATCGGCGCGGCGCCCTACATCGAGCGCGAGGGCATGCTCCAGGCGCGGCGCATCAGCGGCGCGATGATCCGCGGCGTGGTGCCAGAGCTGGAGGCGAGCGTTTCCGAAGTCGGCAAGAGCACCAAGGAAGGCAAGTTCGAGTTGCTCACGCCGGGCAGCTATCACATGGTGCTCGGCAGCGAACTGGCGCACACCCTGGGTGTATCGCTGGGCGACTCGGTGACCCTGATGGCGCCGCAGATGCGCGCCACACCGGTCGGCGTGATCCCGCAGATGCGCCGCTTCAAGGTGGTCGGCTTGTTCGAGGTCGGAATGTACGAATACGACCGCGGGTATGCCTTCGTCCACGTCGAGGACGCCGCGAAACTGTTCCGCGAAGGCGATGGCGTCACCGGCGTGCGCCTGAAGCTGGACGATCTGTTCAAGGCCTGGCGCGTGGCCCAGGACCTCACCACGCGCCTCGATGGGATCTACAGCGTGCGCGACTGGACGCAACAGCACAGCAACTTCTTCCGCGCGGTGCAGACCGAGAAGCTGGTGATGTTCATCATCCTCTCGCTGATCGTGGCGGTGGCCGCGTTCAACCTGGTGTCGACCCTGGTCATGGTGGTGACGGACAAGCAGGCCGATATCGCCATCCTGAGGACGCTCGGCGCCAGCCCGCAGCTGGTAATGACGGTGTTCATGGTCCAGGGCCTCGCGGTCGGCCTGATCGGCACCCTGCTGGGCCTGGCCGGCGGCGTGTCCATTGCCATGAACATCGACGTGATCGTGCCCTTCCTTGAGCGCACGCTCGGATTCGAGGCAATGCCGGGCGACATCTACTACATCAGCAGCGTGCCTTCGCAACTGCGCTGGCCGGACGTGGGCCGCATCGGCGTGCTCTCGGTGGTGTTCTCGGTGGTTGCGACGCTGTACCCGGCATGGCGCGCCGCGCGCACCCAACCTGCCCAGGCGCTCCGCTATGAGTGAACCCGTGATCGCCGCCCGCGGCATCGCCAAGATCTACGCCGAGGGCGATCTGCGCGTCGAAGTCCTCGCCGAGGCGAGCCTCAGCGTCGCGCGCGGGGAGAGCATCGCGATCATCGGCGCCTCCGGTGCCGGAAAAAGCACCCTGCTGCACATCCTGGGCGGCCTGGACCTGCCGTCCAGTGGCGAGGTCGAGGTGCTCGGCAAGACCATGTCGAAGCTCTCCGACCGCGAGCGCGGGCGGCTGCGCAACCAGGCGCTCGGCTTCGTCTACCAGTTCCACCACCTGCTGCCCGAGTTCAGCGCGCTGGAGAATGTGGCGATGCCGCTGATGATCGGCGGGGTCAGCGCCACCGACGCCAGCGAGCGCGCTTCGGCGCTGCTCAAGCGGGTGGGCCTCGGCGAGCGCCTGCGGCACAAGCCGGGCGAACTGTCCGGCGGCGAGCGCCAGCGCGCCGCGGTGGCACGCGCGCTGGTCACGCGGCCGGCCTGCGTGCTCGGCGACGAACCCACCGGTAACCTTGACGAACGCACCGCCGGTTCGGTGTGGGAACTGATGCTCGAGCTGAATGCGGAGATCGGCACCAGCCTGGTGATCGTCACCCACGACCGACGCCTCGCCGCGCGCATGGATCGCGTGCTGGAACTGCGCGGCGGCCGGCTGGCTGCGGCCGAATTGTAGGCGCGGGGCTGGGCAGTCGGTGCGCGCATTCCGACTGCATCCGGCGCATGGATTCGCGTTCGCGCTGGGCTGCTGCTGCGTGCTGCCGCTCGCGGCATTGCCGGGCCGGGCGTCGATTCTGACGCTTGCGGTGCTCGCGCTGGTGCTGGTGCTTTGGACCCTGCTCGGGAGCCGCGCGCGCACGGCATTGGTGCTCGGCGCCAGCGCGTTCGCCCTGGCCGGCTTCGCCTTCGCTGCCTGGACCGGTCAGGTGCGCATCGCCGAGCGCCTGCATCCGGAGCTGGAAGGCGAGGAGATCCAGTTCAGCGGCCATGTCGACGGCTTGCCGATCCGCGAATCCCGTTCGGTGCGATTCGATTTCCTGCCGCTCGTTGGCGAGCAGTCGCTGCCCCGGCGGGTCCGCCTGTCCTGGTATGAGCGGGACATCCTGCCTGCGCCCGGCGACTGCCTGACCGTGGTTGCGCGCCTCAAGCGGCCGCGGGGCGTGGTCAATCCGGCAGGCTTCGATTTCGAGCGGCATGCGCTCGCGCAGGGCATCGGCGCGACCGGATACATCGTGCGCGCGCTGCCATCGACGGGATGTTCCGCGCGCTTCGATATCGATAGCACGCGGGTCACCATTGCTTCGCAGATCGATGCTGCTTTGGAACCCGGACGGGTGCGCGCGACGCTGAAGGGTCTGGCCATTGGCGACACGCGCGAGATCGAGGACAGCGACTGGGATCTGTTCCGCGCGACCGGCACCACGCATTTGATCGCGATCAGCGGCCTGCACGTGGGACTGGCGGCGGCACTCGGCGCGGGGCTGGTCTGGCTGGTCTACTGGCTGCTGCCGGGCCTGGGCCTGCGCTGGCCGCGACCGCAGGCGATGGCGCTCGGTGCGCTGCTGACCGCCGGGTTGTATGCGCTGATCGCCGGGTTCTCGCTGCCCACGCAACGCACCTGGCTGACCATTGCGGCGATGCTGGCCGGCGTGCTTAGCCGCCGCGAACTCGGTTGGTGGACGCGCTATGCGCTGGCGCTGGTGGCGGTGCTGCTGTTCGACCCGCTGGCCCCGCTCGGCGCCGGATTCTGGCTGTCCTTCGGTGCGGTGGCCTGGCTGATCCTCGCCTTTGGCCTGTCCTGGCGCCCACAGGCCAGATGGCGCCTGTGGTTGCTGCCGCAACTCGGGCTGACCGTGGCACTGCTGCCGCTCGGGCTCGCCTTCTTCCAGCAGGCCAGCCTCGCCGCGCCATTGGTCAACCTGCTTGCCGTGCCCTGGGTCACTTTCGTCGTGGTGCCCTTGCTGCTGCTGGCACTGCTGCTGTCGCCGCTGGCTACGCTGGCGGCGCCGGTGTGGCAGCTCGCGGCCTGGCTGCTCGGCGCTTTCGACTGGCTGGTGCTGGCGACCGCGGACTGGCCGCTGACGCGCTGGACCCTGCCGCCGCCATCGCTGCTGGCCTGGGTGCTCGCGCTCGTCGGGACCCTGTGGCTGCTGGCGCCGCGTGGCTGGCCCGGCCGGGCCCTGGGTGCCTTCGGCCTGCTGCCGCTGCTGTGGCCGCGGACGGAACCGTTGCCGGCCGGCGCCTATGAGCTGACCCTGCTGGATGTGGGCCAGGGACAGGCGGCGCTGGTGCAGACACGACAGCACACGCTGCTGGTCGATACCGGTCCCGGATTCCCGGATGGCGGTGACCTTGGCGACCGCGTCCTTGCGCCAGCGCTGGCACAGCTGGGTGTGCGCCGCCTCGACCGCCTGATCGTCAGCCACGACGACCTTGACCATGCCGGCGGTACCGCGAGCTTGCGGCGACGGATTCCGGTCGGACGCATCGACGCTTCGGCGCCGGAGGCGATTCCCGGTGCGCGCGCGTGCCTCGCGGGCGAGCGCTGGCACTGGGACGGGATCGATTTCTCGATCCTGCATCCGCCGCCGACGCTGCCCTATCTTGGCAACGAAAGCTCCTGCGTGGTGCGGATTGCCGGGCCCGGGGGAAGCGTCCTGATTCCCGGCGACATCGGCGACGTCATCGAAGGCCGCCTGATCCGGGAGCGCGCCCACGAACTTGACGTCGACATTCTGATCGCCGGGCACCACGGCAGTGCGGGATCCACCAGCGCTGGATTCCTGACTGCCACATCACCCGGCGAGGTCTGGTACTCGGCCGGCTATCGCAACCGCTTCGATTTCCCGCGGGATGAGGTGCGCCGACGCGTGGCGGCCGTCCCTGCTCGAGAGTGGAACACGGCCGATTCCGGTGCCCTGTCACGGCGGCTCGAGGCCAGCCACGTACGGGGTACGGTTTCACAGCGTACGCTCGCACCCAGGTGGTGGCGCGAGTAGCTGCACGTTTCATGGCCAGGCCTTGATGTGAAAATCCTCGGACGGGCAGGGGTCATTGTCATGACACACTCGGTGTTGAGCTGGATTTCCCCTGACTTCCGCGTCACGACCAATTTCCCGACCAGCCCCAGGTACACACATGCCCAGATTCCCGCGCTTGGCCGCATTGATTGCGGCAGCCATTGTCGGCCAGGCTGCAGCGGCTCAATCCCCGTTCCTGGCGAACGCCTTTGCGGTGGACCGCGCCGGTTCTACTCTGCTCGACATTGCTGGCGCCCGGCTGGTGGACGCGCGTGGAAACGTCCGGTTATGCGGCCAGGCGATGGTCATGCAGGCCCATCCGCGCCTGGACGCCAGTGGGTTTCTTGTGCGCCTGTCCGAAGGGCCGCTGCCTCCGACCGTTCGCGTCGAGCAATGGAGCGGCAGCGGCGTTCCCCAATGGCAGGTCGAAAGCACCTTTTTCAGTGGCATTGCCGCCGTGCCTACCGGTGGTGCACTGATATCCCGGCAGCAGGTTGGCGATGACCTGATCGAGTTCCAGCGTCTGGACGCGCGCGGCAACGAACTGTGGCGGAGCCGCGCGGTGCGCGGGGAGCAGCCGCCGTCGTTCTACGAATTCATGGTCGACAAGCACGGTCGCGCCCTGTTCACACTGCCGCGACCGGTATCCGAGCGCCAATGGCAGGTTGAAGTGGGCATGCTCGATGCCGACGGCAGACTTGCCTGGGTGCACCGGCAATCGCGCGGTGGATTTTCGATTCCAACGCTGGCAGACGATGGACAGGGCAATTTCTGGTGGCACCTCGGCGCTCTGCTGACGACGGAGGGAGGTCAGCCTTCAGCGCTCGTGCGGATGAGTGCGTGGGGAACGCCACTGTCGCAACGGCTCGAACTGGTCGGCGGACGGGAGATCGAGCGTCCCGTGGCGGGCGCAGAGGACGATCTCTGGTTTCTCGCCGGCAAGCCTGATGTCGATGTGGAGCTGGTTCGCCTGACAGAGGGCGGCGGGCTGGCGCGCTTTCCGACCGGCCGCAGGGTCGCCACCCAACTGATCGCCGACGGCGACGGGGCCTGGCTCATCGCCAACACTGGCGTGCACGAATTCACAATCGATCACTACACGGCTGCTGGCCGACAATGGTCGCGCGTATTGCGCGGACTGCGCGATGCCCGGCTGGACATTCAGCCGGGCGGCGACCTGCGCCTGCTCGCGCTCGAGAATTCCGGGATCTCGCTGCGGCGCATATCGGCGGCGACCGGGCAACTGCTATGGCGCAAGAGCCGGGCGCAGATCGATCGTGAGTGCACCGCGCTGAATGGCGGGCAGGACTGACCCCGGCCGGCGCCCGCCGCAACTTGGGGCAATTGATCGGGGCGGCAGCATGCTTCGGCTGTCACCGCGCGGGAATGCGCTCGAAGTCGCCGATTCGGGAGGGCACGCGAACCCCTCGCGCGCACATGCCCTGTATGATCGCGCGCCTTGGAAGATTGCTGCGTCGAGGTCTGCGTGTTCGAAATCCTGAAGTCCGGCGGCCTGGTGATGATCCCGCTGGTGCTGGCGTCCATCGTCATGCTGGGCATCATCCTGGAGCGCTTCTGGACCCTGCGCCGCAGCGCCGTGATTCCGCCCAAGCTGGGCGCCGAGGTGCGCGCCTGGGCGCGCTCGGCGAAGATCGAGCGCGATCACCTGGAGAAGCTGCGCAGCAACTCGCCGCTGGGCGCGATCCTGGCCGCGGTGGTGGCGCATCGCCAGCGCTCCCGCGAGGTGATTCGCCAGGCGGCCGAGGACACCGGGCGTCAGGTGGTGCATCGGCTCGGCAAATACCTGAACGCGCTCGGCACCATTGCAACCATTTCGCCGCTGCTCGGCCTGCTCGGCACCGTGTCCGGCCTGATCCGCATGTTCCTGGTGATCACCAAGGCCGGCATCGGCGACGCCAACGCGCTGGCCGGCGGCATCGGTGAGGCGCTGGTTGCCACCGCCGCGGGTCTGGTCGTGGCGATCTTCGCCTACCTGTTTCATCGCTATCTGCGCTCGCGGGTGCAGGACCTGGCGGTGGAATTGGAGCGCGAGGCAGCGGCACTGATCGACAGCCTCGAGCACGCGCCAGAGGCGGTTCCCGGCCAGCCGGTGAGGGCCGTGCGGTGAAGTTCAGCACCCCCGAGGGCGACGAGCCCGAGATCACCGTGATCCCGCTGATCGACGTGATCCTGGTGCTGCTGATCTTCTTCATGGCCACCGCGACTTTCGACCAGAACTCGCGGATCAAGGTCCAGCTGCCGGAAGCGTCGACCGAGGCGAAGGAAGACAGTGCAACACCGTTGATCATCCAGATCGATGCCGAAGGCCGTTACTTCGTGAACAACAGCGAAGTGGTCAACTCGCGGATCGAAACCCTCAAGGCTGCGCTGGAGCAACTGGGTGGCGAGCCGGCCGACCAGCCGGTGGTGCTGCGCGCCGATGCGCGCGCGCAACACCAGGCCGTGGTCACGGCGATGGACGCACTGGCGCAAACCGGCTACCGCAACCTTTCGATTGCGACGGTGCGCGGCAGCGAACCGTGAGCGCGGAGCAGGGCACGTCGCAGCTGTACCGGCGGCTGCTGCCCCATGCGCGGCCGCACTGGCCGGTGGCGCTCGCTGCGCTCTGCGGCATGCTGCTGGAGGCGAGCGTCGCTGCTGGCTTCACCGCCCTGATGCAACCCTTGCTGGACGACGCCCTTGGCGCGCGCGACAGCAGCGTGATCCGCTGGCTGCCGCTGGCCATCATCGGCCTGTTCGTCGCGCGGGGCCTGGGCGTCTACATCGGCGATTACGGCATGGCCTGGATCAGCCGGCGGGTGATTGCCGACCTGCGCGCGCAAGTGTTCGGACGTTACCTCGTGCTGCCGTCGCGCTTCTTCGCCGAACGCGCCAGCGGCGATGTCCTCGCGCGCCTGAGCTTCCAGGTCGAGCAGATCGGGCAGGCCTGTACCGAGGGCCTCAAGATTCTGGTGCTCGACAGCCTGATCATCGCCGGCCTGCTCGGCGTGATGACCTTCTACAGTCCGCAACTGACGCTCTCGGTGCTGTTGGCCGGGCCACTGATCGCGGTGGTCGTGCGGCTGGTGTCCAAGCGCTACCGCGCGATCAGCCGGCGCATCCAGACCTCGGTGGCGGACGTCACCCAGATCGGCCAGGACGTGATCCTGGGCGAGCGCGAGATCAAGATCTACGGTGGTCAGCGCGACGAGGCGGAGCGCTTCAGCCGGGTCAACGAGCACAACCGGCGCCAGCACCTGAAGGTCTCGGCGACCAACGCGATGAGCTCGGCGCTGGTGCAGATCCTCGCCGCGAGCAGCCTGGCGCTGGTGGTCTACGTGGCCACGCGCCCCGGCGAACTGGAGCGCCTGACGCCCGGCGCGTTCACCGCTTTCATGACTGCGATGCTGGCGATCCTGCCGTCGCTGAAGCGCCTGACCAGCGCGCAGGCGCTGATCCAGCGCGGGCTGGCGGCGGCCGAGTCGGTATTCGAGATCCTCGACCAGCCCGGCGAAGCAGACGAAGGCACGCTGGCGCCGGAGCGTGTACGTGGCGAGATCAGCCTGCGCAAGGTGAGCGTGCGCTACCCGGGGCGCGAGGACTACGCCCTGCGAGAGGTCTCGCTGGACATCCCGGCAGGCCAGACCGTGGCACTGGTCGGCCGCTCTGGCAGCGGCAAGAGCACCCTGGTGGCCCTGCTGGCGCGCTTCATCGCGGCCGAGTCGGGCGAAGTGTGCATCGATGGCGTGCCCATCGAGCAGTACCGGCTGAGGTCATTGCGTGAGCAACTGGCGCTGGTCAGCCAGCAGATCGTGCTGTTCAACGACAGCATCGGTCGCAACATCGCATACGGCGACCTGCGCCGCTGCGAGCCAGCGGCGGTGGCGGCGGCCGCGCGCGCCGCGCATGCCTGGGAATTCATCGAGGCGCTGCCGGATGGCATCGACACCACCATCGGCGAGCGCGGGGCGAGCCTGTCCGGCGGGCAGCGCCAGCGGCTGGCGATCGCCCGCGCGTTGCTCAAGAACGCACCGATCCTGATCCTGGACGAGGCCACCTCGGCGCTCGACAACGATTCCGAACGCCTGGTGCAGCAGGCGCTGCGCACCGCGATGGCCGGGCGCACCACGATCGTCGTGGCCCATCGCTTGAGCACCATCGAGCACGCGGACCGAATCGTGGTCATGGACCAGGGGCGCATCGTCGAGCAGGGCGCACACGTTCAGTTGCTGGCGCGCGGCGGTCTGTACGCGGCGCTCTACCGTGCGCATGGCAGCGAAGCCGATGCCGATTTCCCCTGAACGCCTGCAGGCGATCTGGTACGGCGGCACGCCCGCGCCGGGGTGGTTGCGCGCGCTGACGCCGGTGTACGCGACGCTGCGCGGGCTGGCCCAGTTGCCCTATCGCCTGCGCCTCAAACGTCCGGCCAGCCTGGATGTGCCGGTGGTGGTGGTCGGCAACCTCACGGTCGGCGGCACCGGCAAGACGCCGCTGGTGATCGCGCTGGTCGAAGCCCTGCGCGCACGCGGCTGGATCGTCGGCGTGGTCAGCCGTGGATATGGGCGCAAGACCCGCGGTGTCCGGCTGGTCGACCACACCAGCACGGCCGCCGAAGTGGGTGACGAGCCCTTGCTGATCGCCCTGCGCACCAAGGCCCCGGTGGCGGTCGGCGAGGACCGCGTGGAGGCTGCGCGACGGCTGCAGGGTGTGGTGCCGCTGGATGTGCTGATCGCCGATGACGGCCTGGAGCACCTGTCGCTGCCGCGCTGCTGCGAGATCGTGGTGATCGACGGCCAGCGCGGCTTCGGCAATGGCAGGCTGCTGCCGGCCGGACCGCTGCGTGCGCCGCTGTCGCGACTGGACCGGGTCGATCTCAGGGTGCGCAACGGCGGTGAGCCGCACGCCGGCGAACTGGCGATGCGGCTGCGCATCACGGGCCTGCGGCCGATGGCGGCGGGGCCGGTGGAGCCGGTCAGCCGCTGGGCCGGCCGGCGTGCGCACGTGGTGGCCGGCACGGGGAACCCGGAGCGGGTGTTCGCCAGCGCGCGCGAGATCGGGATCGATGTGATTCCGCACCCGTTGCCGGACCATGTCGACTACGCAGCCAGCGGCGTGCCGGCCTTCGACGACGAACTGCCCTGTCTGACCACCGCCAAGGACGCCGTGAAGCTGCCGCGGCGCCCGGGCTGGTACGTGATGGAGCTGGGATGCGAGATCGACCCGGCCATCGTCGGCCGGGTCGTCGAATGCGTGGAGCGCTCGTCCGGCTGAAGCTTCAGCCTTTGCGCGCCGCCAGCATGTGGAAACCAAGCATGCCCAGGCCCGCGGCAGCAATCACGATGCCGAAGGTGGCCGGATCGTCCTGGCGCAGGTTGAGCAGATCGATCAGGCCGAAGGCGATACCGACCAGAACCAGCACCAGGCCCCATTTCAGCGAGGACACCGCGCGGTTGCGCTCGTCGGCGGCCAGCATCGTGCGCACCAGGTCCTCGGATGCGCCGGATTCGGCAATGCGACGGCGCACTCGGCCATCCATGATGATGTGGATCGCCACCACGATGCAGACAAACAACACGATTGGAATCAGCCACTCCATGGAAATCTCCTCAAGTCGGCCAGGGCGGAACTGCCCGGTTGCGGAGATGGAGACGCTGCCGACGCAGGCGGTTGCATTGCCGGCGAAAATACTTGCGTGCAGGAAATCGCGGCGTACCCTGCAACCGATCGCGCGAGCGATGTATCCATCCCCGCATGCACGATGACCGATCATTGGTGGAAGCAGCGCTTGCACGCCGTCCTGGCGCTTTCGAGCGTCTGGTGCGCGCGCATGAGAAGCTGGTCTGGCACCTGGTTGGCCGCATGGTGCAGCATCCGGAAGACACCCGCGAACTGAGCCAGGAAGTGTTCCTGCGGGTGTACCAGAAGCTGGACCAGTACCGCTACGAGAGTTCGCTGGCGACCTGGATCGGGCGCATCGCCTTCTCTATCGCCAGCCGCCACCTGGAACGCAAGCGACTGCCGCTGGACCGGGGTCTGCGCCGGGATGACGAGGATGCTGAGGACGCGTTCGCACAAATCAGCGACGATTTCGACCTGGCCCAAGCCTGTGCTGACGCCGACCTGATGCGCTGTGTGGCGGCCGAAATGGATGCCTTGCCGCCGCTGCAGCGCACCTTGGTCAGTCTCTATCATCTGGAGGAACTCGGCATCGCCGAGATCAGTGCCATCACCGGGCAACCGGAAGGCACCGTGAAGAACTACCTGTTCCGCGCCCGCAAGCGCCTGCGCGAGCGGCTGGAGCAGGCCATGGGAGTAGCCGCATGAGCAAGCACGAATTCGACGACCGCGAATGGCAGGCCCAGGAGCGCGCACTTGCCGAGGAAAAGGATCGCGCGGTGCCCGGCAGCGATGCTCGGGTGAACCGCTATCGCGCCGCATTCCAAGCCGTGCAGCAGGCTGCGCGCGTGCCGCCGCCGCTGGATTTCGTCGCCGGCGTGCTGCGGCGGGCAGCGCAGTTCGACCGCGAGGATGCCATCGAGCGCTGGGTGCTGCGGGTAGTCGGAGCGCTGGTCGGTATTGGCCTGGCGCTGTACGTTGGCCCGATGGCGCTCGATGCACTTGCGGCTGGCTTGCGTCCGGTGGCTCCGGGCCTTGCATCCGGTGTGCTCAGCAGTCCGTTGCTGTGGTCCGCATTGCTGGCCTTGGGCGTCGCGACTTTTGTGGATCAGGGGTGGAGCCGGCGCTGAGCGACTGCGCGCTCGTTCAATCGCGATCGCTGCCGGGGTCGAAGGGTCGCGGCGCGAATCCAAGCACTGCGCGGGCGGGCGCGATGTCGAACACCTGATCCTGGGCCATGCGGGCGAGTGACGCGGGTGACAGTGCAGCGGCGGCGGGCACACGACCGCTGAGCGCGGCGATCCTCAGCAGTGCGGAAAACGGCACCGGTACGGGGAAGGAAGGGTTGCCGCGAGCGCGCGCAGAGCGGGCCAGCAGCTGCGCCAGCGGGAGAGCTTCGGCGCCGGCCAACTCGAAGTTGAGCCCTCGGGCGGCGGGGTTGTCGACTGCTGCAAATGCCGCGGATGCAAGGTCGGCGACATGCACTGGCTGGCGCAACGCGCGCCCGATCGCACCCACGGGATGCGGATGCACATGCCAGCGCCGCGAGAACTGGCCGATGCGCGCCACCAGATCGTCACTGCCCCCGTAGATCAGCGTCGGTCGCAGCAGGGTCCGGGCCACACCGAGACGGGCGCACTCACGATCCAGGGCCGCCTCAGCGGCGAGCAAGCGCTGCGCCAGCGCCCGCTCATCGGCTGCACTCGACGCGATCTTGGTGGTGGCGCTGGTGGAACCGAAGGCGATGACCTGGCGCAGGCCGGACTCTGGCGCCTGCCGGGTGAGCCACTCGATGAACAGGTCGAGTGGCCCGAGACTGATGACATGGGTGGTGCCGGCCGCCAGCGCAGCGGCCTGCGGAAGCGCGTCCATCCGCCAATGCAGCTTCCCGGCGGGTGCCCTGGCCGTGCGCGAGCTGGCACTGACGCTGGCCCCGGCGGCCGCCAGCCGCGGCAGCAACCGCATGCCGACCGCCGAGGTGGCGCCAAACAGCCGGATCGACAGCGGCAGGACCGCCACGCTGACGGGTGCCTGCTCGGCAAAGTCAGCCGTGTTGCTCAAGGAAGCGGTCAGCGTCCAACGCCGCCATGCAGCCGGCGCCCGCCGAAGTGATCGCCTGGCGGTAGATCGGATCGGCTACATCGCCCGCCGCAAACACACCCGGGATACTGGTCTGGGTCGCGAAA
>WBZL01002747.1_pt1 | contig 16765 bp, 14 predicted proteins | sample 5204291 | NCBI WGS metagenome assembly WBZL01 (sample SAMN12344345, study PRJNA552823) | activated sludge metagenome | biome: Activated sludge suspended growth; feature: Nitrification reactor; material: Wastewater; isolation source: activated sludge from nitrification reactor of wastewater...
TCCGCTCATCGACTGCAACGGCCGCTGCGGCAACGCAGCCGAGCAAGCTCGGCTCTACAAAAGCCATAGAATCCCAGCCGAGCAAGCTCGGCTCTACAAGAACTCGACAGATTCCACGTCTTGGGTAGAGCGGAGCTTGCTCCGCTCATCGACTGCAACGGCCGCTGCGGCAACGCAGCCGAGCAAGCTCGGCTCTACAAGAACTCGACAGATTCCACGTCTTCGGTAGAGCGGAGCTTGCTCCGCTCATCGCATTGCCGGCCTCTTAGCCGACCATGGCGTTTTGATTCGCCTTGCTGAACGTGCTTGTGTGGGTCGGGTTTCAACCCGCCGCTCCGGCGTGATGTCAAAGGCGTGTCGGGCTGAAGCCCGACCTGCACCCGCTCGAACCACGCATTTACGAGTAGGCGTGCGTGCGTCGTTTCGGCTTTGGCGATGGTCGGATTTCAACCCGACGCTCCTGCATTCCACCACCGCTCACCGACTCACTCGCGCCGCGGTGGCGCACGCAGTACGGTAAGACCAATCAGGCGCGAAACCACCAGCGCGATGTACATGACCCCGGCGAACTGTTCGAGCATGACCAATGCGCGCGCCTGCGGCCGGATCGGGATGATGTCGCTCAGGCCCACGCCGGACAGCGTACTGAAGCTCAGAAACAGCAATTCCATCCAGGTCCGCGGCGCGTCGGGTTCTACGGCTGCGATGAAACTGCCCGGAAACCATTGCTGGCATACCGAATACGAATAGGCGAAGGCCCAGGCCAGCAGGGTGAAGGTGGCACCGGCGGCAAACAGCTCATCGAGGCTGACCCGGTGATCGCGCAGCATGTAGGCAATCAGGCCGAAGGCCGCATACAGGTAAAGCATGCCTTCCAGCAAATGGATGACGGCGACCAGATCGGCACGTCCGCTGAGGGCTGCGAAGATCGACAAGGTCACTGATGGCAGGGCCAACACCCACGCCACCCAATTGACCAGCGGACTGCGGTTGACCACCCAGAGCGCCAGCGACAGCACCAGGATGCCAAATGCGCCGAACATTGCGCGACCTGCCTGGGTGTCTTCCATGGCCGGATACAGCAACACGCCCAACAACTGCACGGCCAGCAGCAAGGCCGATGGATGCTGTCGGGCAAGACGAATCCAGTTGCGTGCGGCTGTGGCGGTCATGCTCAGGATTCCGGATGGTTCCGGCCAAAGCATAGCGCGCCCACCTGCTGGCCATGCGCATCCATGCGTGCCCAGGCGCGCCCCGCAAGGCCCAGCCAGTTCCCTTGATCGAGCCAGGACCAATCCCCCGCAGGAAATTCGATGGGGAGAAAAAAAGGAAGTGGAAAGGAACCGGCGAGAAGGACTCCACCGGCTGCTACCCGCACGCTGCGGCTCCCCCAACCCAGGAGACCACAGCATGTCATTCAAGATGTTCATCGCCCTGCTGCTTTGCGCGGCAGGATCCACTGCCTTGGCCCAGCCATGCAGCCATCAGCTCTTGGTGAGCGGATACTTCTCCGACAACGTCGCCATCTATGACGCCTGCAATGGCGCCTATGTACGCCAGCTGGAGAGCGCCGGGCGCATTCGGGGCGCACAGGCTGTTCGCTACAACCCGGCCGATGACATGATTTACGTGGTCAGCGAGGGCAACGACCAGATCCAGCGCTATCGCCATTCGACCAATTTCGAGTTTGTCGATGTGTTTTCCCAGTTGGCCGGCAACGTTGATCCGACCGGTATCGCCTTCGGTCCACAGAACCAGGTCTACGTTGCCGGCTACCAGTCCAACACTGTTGTTGAACTGGATCCGGCCAGTGGCCAACAGGTGCGCGTGGTACTCGCCTCGAACAGCGGATTGCGTGGTGCCGACAACGGCATGATGGTGAGCGCCTCCGGCAATCTCTTCGTGCCGGGATACGGTTCAAACAGTGTCGCCCGGGTCAACCTGGTCACCGGACAAGCTGAAGGCCAATTCATCGCAGCCGGCAGCGGCGGCCTGCGCCGCACGCGCGGAATCGTCGACGAGGGTGCCACCATCCTGGTGGGTGGCGAAGGCAGCGGGGCGATTTATCGGTTCAATGCCAACAATGGAACGCTGGTCGGCACCCTGGTCAGCGGTTTGAACCAGCCCACCGGCATGGCATTGGATCGGGATGGCAGTTTGCTCGTGCTGTCCGGCAACAAGGTACGTCGCTACGACCGAAACTCCGGCGCCCTGCTTGCCACGGTCGCCGAGGGCGCGGCGGGTGGAATCGTGGGTGGCACGTTTGTCGCGCTCATTCCCAATCCCGCCCTCGACGAAACACCCACCGTGCAACTGGGCGGCCACACCAGCGGCAACTGGTACAACCCCGATACCAGTGGCATCGGCTTCCAGATCGAGGCGACCACGGCCATTGATGCGGCATCCGGCCTGCCGGTCATGTTGGTCTACTGGTTTGCCTATGCGCCGGATGGCAACACGCAGAGCTGGATCTATGGCCAGGGCACCTACAACCCCACATCCAACACGGTCACCTTGCCGGCGGCGATCACCAGCGGCGCGCGCTTTCCGCCAAACTTCAACCACGATGACATCAATGCGGTTGCGTGGGGAACGTTGACTTTCACCTTCAGCGACTGCAACAACGGGACGGCAAGCTGGAACTCGACGGTTCCGGGCTATGGCAGCGGGTCGATGGCAATTACCCGCCTGACCCAGATTGCCGGGACCACCTGTCCCGGCGCCGCGCCCTGAACTGGCCAAACCCGACGTTGCGGGCATCGCCTGCTTGCGATGCCCGCAGCGGCGAGCCAAGTCGATGCGGGGGATATCCGCATACGTCACGGTTCTGAAAATCGCGTGCGTAGTGCGTCGGCGGGCGGCCCGGCAATCATGAGGTCAATGCTCAAGTCCGTCAGCCGGACCACGGCCAGATCACCGGCCGCGGACGCGGCAAGTCCGGGACTGCTGCCTCCAGGAACAGACCTGACCGCCACCTCGACCGCTTGGCCATCAGGCAACTCCTTCTTCCACAGCGCACCCTTGTCAACAAAATAAAGTGAGTCCCCGGCCAAGGCGAACGCTTCGACTGCGCCTTCGTCGACGCGCGCAACCTCGAGCATCGGGCTCAGGGAGGGCAAAGGTGCGAAATGCAATGCCCGCGATCCTTCCCTGCGCCAAGCCAGCCAGAGGATGGAGGCGCGATAGGCCTGTACGATGCCAAACGGCAATTGCTCGGCTTGCGCGTTGCCTGGGCGCAATTGCATCAATGCACTCTGCCGGGTGCGGTGTCCGCTCAGGAAGAATAGCCGATCCGCGAGTTCCACTCCATGAAATGCTCCCGGTTCGACATTCGGCACTGTTTCCAGCACGCCACGGTCGAGCCGATAACGATAAAGCCGTGTTTCCACGTCTTCATACGCGGTGAGGATCAGGGATTGGTCTCGTGCCGACCAGGTTGGCCGCACCCATCGAAACCTCGGCTCCAAGGCCAACGGAAGCACGGTCCCATTATCCATGTTGTAGACAACAATGGATTCGCTGCCATCCCTGTTGCTGACCAGCGCAATGTGCTTCCCATCCGAGGAGAACTCGGGTTGCGACTCGTAGCGATTGGTGCGGGCGATCGCTTCCCAATCGTCCCGGCCTGACCGCCGAAGCTCGATGTCGCCGTCGTGGCGAGCGTCCGACCAGACTGCGCTGCCGTCCTGGGCCAGGTCAATGGAAAGCGCACCTCGTCCTCCAATCAGCACCGGCGCGCTGCCCGGAACGAGGCGATGCAAGGCACGATATCGGGTCAGGTCACCGGCCACCCACAGGGCTTTGCCATCGGGTTCGAAGGCGTGTCCGTAAATCGGCTCCGCGCGCTTCAAAAGGGAGTGCCGACCTTGCATGTCTGGCCAATCGCTCAACCAGAGCTGGCCCTCTCCACCAAACTTGCTGGCATACGCCAATCGCCTGGCATCGGCCGAGAGCCGCGGATCGACATGCGCACCTTCGCTCAGCTCGGGAGTGGTGAGTGCACGCGATTGGCCGCTCTTCAGATCCAGCCTCACCAGACCGGGGGCGTGTGTCGCATCGATGGCTGCCCCGGTGAAAATGATGCCGGAGTCGCCATCCACCCATTCGACGCCCTCCGCTTCATTGGCGCATGCGGCCAATTGGCGGCGGCGAGCATCCACCAACACGACACTCCAGAGCTCGCATCCTGATTTGCTTCGGCGAATCACGGCGACCTCACGCCCGTCCAGGGAAGCAGCCGGATTGCGCAAAGGAAGCGGGTCTTGCCACAGGATGCGTTCGGCGCGGCTTTTCGGATCCACGATAACCAGTTCGCTGGCCCCGGATTCACGCTCCGAGCGGACGTAGATGACCTGACCCGCGGGAGTGAATCGGGCATCCAGATCGAGTTCAGCATTCGCCGCCAATGGCCGTGCATCCAGCAAGCCAAGGACATGGGCTTCGTTCGAGCGTTGCACGTCGCCACTTCGCTGGCCATGGAGCCAGAGGCCGAGTGGAACCAGGGTCAGGAACAACAGCGCAAATGCGACTCGTCGCCGATGCGATGAGAAAGAGCCGCGAGCCGGAGATTCTGATTCACCCACCGCTTGTGGCTGTTGCGATGCGGCATCCCGCGATACGGGAGCTATCCAGCGATAACCGCCTTTCGAGAGGGTTTCAATGAAGCGGGGATCACGCGCATCATCACCCAGCAGCGCGCGCAATTCGGCAATCGCCCGCGAAAGCACTTCGTCGTTGACTTGACTGCGCGTCCACACCTGTTCGATGAGGTAGTCCCGCCCCAGCACCTTGCCCGGTTCGTCGAGAAAATGTCTCAGCAAGCGGTCGAGGAGCGGTTTCAGGCGTATCTCGCATTCCGCTGACTGCAGCAGCCGGCGCTCGGGCTCGTAGCTCCATTGCAGGAACCGGTAATGCACGCTCGGGGGTTGCATGTTCATTCGCTGATGCTACCAAGCCCAGCCTGTATTCCGACGCAGCATCTGAGCAAGTGGCGATCCTGCATGATTCATTCCGATGCGATCGTGCAAGCGTCAAGGGTTCAGCCGCATTCATTGAAGCCAACCGGGTCATGGCAATGCTAGGCTGCATCCATCCGAAACCGGCCTTGCACGCATGGACCTGATCCTGGTCTGCCACGGCGCCACCGATTCCGCTCCCGGGGTTTGCATCGGGCAGGCGGATCTTGCCTTGTCCAGCGATGGATTCACCGGCGTGCAGCGACTTGCGGCGGGCTGGAGCGCGGCGGCACCGCGCTTCCTGTTTTCCAGCGATTTGCGCTGCGCCCAGCAGACGGCGCAGGTATTCGCCGCGCGCTTTGCCATTGAACCACTCGCCGATGCACGCTTGCGGGAGATGGACTTTGGCCGCTGGGAAGGCCGCAGCTGGATCGACATCAGCGCCAGCGATGCCGACCTGCACCGGCATTGGCGCGACAACTGGGTGATCCAGCAGGCGCCAGAGGGGGAAAGTTTTGCCGACGTGATCCGGCGCACCGGCGCCTGGCTTGCCGCGCTGCTGAGTTCCACGGCACAGGATGATTGCGTTCTGGCCGTCGCCCATGCCGGATCCATTCGCGCCTTGCTGTGCCACGCGCTGGGCCTGTCTCCGGGTCGCGCCCAGAGCATCGGCATCGAACCGGCGCGCGTCTCGCGCCTGCGCCATGCGCGCGGACAGTTCGAGGTGCGCCACATGAACACCACGCGTTTCGAACCGGAGTGAACGGTGCATGCGGGCGCGGTCGAGCCCCGGACTTCGGCATCGGCTAAGATACGGCTTGCAGCTCTCCCCGGAATCCAGACCATGACGCTTTCTGCCACGCAACGCGCTTTCATTTTCCTCATCCTTGCCCTGGTCATGGCCGGCACCCGCATCAACCACTTTGCGGCGATTCCGGATGCGAGCTGGGCCGTGTTCTTCGTTGCCGGTTTCTACCTTCGTGGTTCCTGGCGCTGGGCGTTTGCCCTGCTCATTGCCATCGCCGTGCTGGTCGATCTGTTGGTCATCACCGGCCAAGGCCTGAATTTCTGGCAGCACTACTGCGTTTCGCCGGCGTACTGGTTCCTTTTGGCCGCCTACGGTGCCATGTGGGCGGGCGGTGCATTCCTGCGCAAGTTCCACACCGGCAGTGCAGCCCAGGGCCTTGGCCTTCTTGCAGCGTGCCTGCTGGTTTCCGCGAGCGTGTGTTTCGTGATTTCCAATGGCAGCTTCTACTGGCTCAGCAGCCAGGTGGCGACGCGCAGCTTCGCCGGCTGGGTCGAGAACATGGGCCACTGGTATTTCGGATACCTGCGCACCAGCGTGATGTACGTGCTGCTGGCGACCGGCCTGCACCTTGTCGTGTCACAGTTTCTGCGCACCCGCAGTGGCGCGGCACAGATTTCCGGACGTGGGTAACCGACTTTCGAAGATCTACACACGCACCGGCGACGACGGCAGCACCGGGCTCGGTGACGGCACGCGGGTCGGCAAGGATTCCGCGCGCGTCGATGCCTACGGCACAGTGGATGAACTCAACAGCGCGCTCGGCGTGGTGCTGGCCTGCGAGATTCCAGACGCGGTGCGCGCCAGCCTGACCCGGGTTCAGCACGAGCTGTTCAACCTCGGTGGCGAGTTGTGCATTCCCGGCATGGCAATGGTGCACGACGCCGACATTGAACGCCTCGAACAGGAACTGGATGCCTTCAATGCCGACCTGCCGGTACTCAAGGAGTTCATCCTGCCCGGCGGTGGCATGGCCGCTGCGCACAGCCACCTCGCGCGCACCATCGCACGCCGTGCCGAACGCTCGGTCATCCACCTTTCGCGCACGGAAAGCGTGCGTGGCGAAGCGGTGCGTTATCTGAATCGCCTGTCCGATCTGCTGTTCGTCATCTCGCGCGTCCTGGCGCGGGCTTCTGAGCACGGTGAAGTGCTGTGGCAGCACGAACGCATCAAACGCTGAGCACGATGCCGTGACCGTTGCCGTGTTCACGCATCCGGCCTGCCTGTTGCACGAGCCGGGCCCGGCGCATCCGGAATCCCCTTCGAGGCTGCGCGCCGTGCTGGATGCGCTGGATGACGGGCAATGCGCCGCCACCCGGCGATTTGAGGCTCCGCTTGCCGCAGACGCTATGCTGGCCCGCGTCCACCAGGCAGACATGATCGCCAGGGTGCGTGGCGCCTCTCCCAAAGAAGGCACCGCGTATCTGGACCCCGACACCGCGATGTCGGTGGGTTCGCTGGAAGCCGCCTTGCGCGCCGCGGGTGCGGCCTGCGCTGCGGTGGACATGGTCATGCAGGGCGAGTTTCACCGCGCCTTCTGCGCAGTGCGTCCGCCCGGTCACCATGCAACGCCCGATCAGGCCATGGGCTTTTGCCTGTTCAACAACGTCGCCGTCGCCGCCGCCCATGCGCTGTCCGTGCATGGACTCGAACGCGTGGCCATCGTCGATTTCGACGTGCATCACGGCAACGGCACCGCCGACATCTTCGCGGCCGATGCCCGTGTGCTCTACGCCTCCAGCCACCAGATGCCACTGTATCCGGGCAGCGGCGCTGCCGCCGAGCGCGGCGTGGGCAACCTGGTGCATGCGCCCTTGCCTGCGGGTGCCGGTTCCGTACCGTTTCGGGCCGCCTTCAACGAACACATCCTGCCCGCGCTGGAACGGTTTGCGCCACAACTGATGATCATCTCCGCAGGGTTCGACGCACACCGGCTGGACCCGCTGGCCAACCTCAACCTGGAAGCCGACGATTTTGCCTGGGTCACCCGGCAGTTGGTCGCCGTGGCCAACCGCCATGCAGACGGGCGCGTGGTTTCCAGCCTGGAAGGCGGTTACAGCCTGAACGCATTGCGCGAGGCCACCATTGCCCATGTCAATGCCCTGGCAGGTGCCTGAGCGGCATTGCCGGCGGCCGAAGCGCGCCTGTGAAGCATTACACTAGCCCGACAACCGCCCTGGCCATTCTCCGAACCGTGCATTCCAACCTATTGCATCGCCTGCCCCGCTGCGCCATTGCCCTCGCCATCCTGTCTTGCCTTGCCGGCCCCGCGCTGGGCGCGGACGATGCACCCGCCTGTCCGGTGGGGAGTCTGGTTTGCGAAAAACCCGTCATCGACTGGTCCTTGTGCAAGCCCGGCGACCTGTTCGAGTTCCATGTGGATGGATTGCCCACCGAAGGTGATCGCAGCGCGGCGGACACCGAGGTCAAGGCGCGCCAGTCGACATCCGCCGACGGCGAGAATTTCGTGCTGGAAGGCGATGCCAGCATCCAGCAGCTCGACCAGTTGATCCGTGCAGACCGCTTCACCTATGCACGCTCATCGAATGATTGGAGCGCAAACGGCAATGTCCGCTACCAGGATCGCGACCTGCTGCTCGGCGCCAGCGATGCGCGCGGCAATACCGCCAGCGGTGCCGCTTCGCTCAACCAGGTGCGCTACCAGTTGCTGTCCTCGCGCGGCAACGGGCGGGCGGCAACCGTTGAATTGACCGACAGCGAACACGCCAAACTCGGCGCCACCACCTTCTCCACCTGTCCGCTGGATTCCCCGGGTTGGCAATTCCGTGCCGACTCCATCGAGCTGGATCAAGCCAACGGCGTGGGCGTCGCCCGCGATGTCAGTTTCCGAGTCGGCAATGTGCCGATCCTGTGGTTGCCGTATGCCAGCTTTCCGCTGGATGACCGGCGCAAGTCGGGATTCCTCTATCCCACGCTTGGCTACAGTGATGAGCGTGGAGTCGACATCGCGCAGCCTTACTACTTCAATCTTGCGCCCAACTACGACGCCACGCTCACGCCACGCCTGATGACCCAGCGCGGATTGATGCTTGGCGGCCAATTCCGCTACCTGACCGATTCCAGCAGCGGCAGCATCGATGCCGAGTGGCTGGCACATGATCGCGAAGCTGATGATCGACGCAGCCTGGTGAGTTGGAACCATGCCAGTCGCTTCGGCCAGCACTGGCGCGCCGATGTCGACATCAACCACGTTTCCGATGATCGCTACTTCGAGGATTTTGGCCGCAGCCTCGACATCGCCTCCACCAGCCTGTTGCCATCGAGCGCCTACCTTCGCGGTCAAGGCAATGGCTGGAACGCCAGCATCGGAGGCGACGAATTCCAAGTGACCGATCCCACCCTGCCGGGTGCCGCCGAACCCTACCGCCGCTTGCCACGCGCCACCTTCGAAATTGATCGCGCCCTGGTCGGCAACCTGCAGGCTGGCATCGAATCCGAGTTCGTCGCCTTCAGCAAGGACGATGCGCTCGATGGGCAGCGCCTCGATGCGTTCCCCTATCTGGCCTATCCCGTGGAAGGCGCGGCCTGGTTCTTGCGGCCCAAACTGGGCTATCGCTACACCGGTTACCAGCTTGATCGCGATGACGACGATGCGCCCGATCGCGGCATGCCCATCGCAAGCGTCGATGCCGGATTGCGCTTCGAGCGCCCGCTCGAATTCGGCGACCTCGGCTATACGCAGACGCTTGAACCGCGCCTCTACTATTTGCGCGTGCCGTATCGCAACCAGGATGACCTGCCGCTGTTCGATACCCAGGAAGTGCCCTTCAGCTTCGGCCAGCTGTTTCGCAGCAACCGCTTCATCGGCGCCGACCGCCAAATGAACGCCAACAACCTGACGCTGGCCCTGACCTCACGCCTGATCGAGGATTCCAGCGGGCAGGAGCGCGTCTCCGCCAGCATCGGCCAGATCCGCTATTTCGATGACCAGCGCGTGCAATTGCCAGGCGCCTCCGCGACGGATTTCTCCGGCTCCAGCTACGTCGGAGAACTGGACCTGCGCATCAACGACCGCTGGCGGGCGACATTTTCCAACCTGTGGAACCCGAATACCGACCAGACCGACCTTTCGGCAGTCGGACTGCAGAACCGCTTCGGCAAGCAAGGCGTGTTCAACGTGTCCTACCGCTTCCGCCGCAACCTGCTTGAGCAAGCGGACCTCTCCGTGCTGGTTCCGCTGAACCCGAGTTGGAGGCTGATCGGACGCTGGAACTACTCGCTGTACGACGAAAAAACCCTGGAAGCCTTTGCCGGCATCGAGCACGACAGCTGCTGCATCGCTTGGCGCGTGCTGGCACGCCACTATGTGCACAATGTCGAACGCGAATCGACCAATGCCCTCTACTTCGAACTGGAGTTCAAGGGCGTCGGATCGATTGGCCAGCGGACGGGGGATTTCCTGCGTCGATCGGTGTTCGGGTATCAGTGATCTGATTGATTTTTGCCTCTGTCTACCATTGTCAGAACAGGGCTTTCACGCGGATTCGGTTGCCTGAAGAGCAGAGCTTTCACGCGCCTCCGGAGTATCCAGGAGAAAGGCTTTCACACGCCTTCGGCGGTCTCGGGAGCAGTGCTTTCACGCGCTTGCTTTGTTATCAAAGACAGAGCTTTCACGCGCCCTCGGCGCGCGAGTTACTTTCTCTTGAGTGGCCAAGAGAAATGTAACCAAAGAGAAGGCCACCCCGGCCAGACGCTCTGCGGGCTTCCTGCCCTGCGAGTTCGCACTCGACCCTCGGGGCCGATCGACGGCACATCCCTGTGCCGGCGTTCGGCACGCGCGCATCGTGCGCGCGTCCCTGCGGGCTATTCCTCAGGTCGATTGCCGCCTGGCAGGGGCCCCAGTTGGTGGCCATCCTGGCCACGGCCTCGGACCATACGCTTTCATCATGCGCTGCCGCGGAACGAGACATTTGTTGAACAGAGTTCTTTCAGCACGCAAAACCCCGTGGTTCGTGCCGAGCAACGCAGTCGGACACGGGAGCAAGGCGCCCTTGTTCGAGGCCACGGATGGCCGAGTTGGCGCCGGCCCGTGGACGGTAAGGCGCGAAGGGCACATCGCTCGCTGTGCGAGCGATGCACGAAACCCGGGTGGACTTCTCTTTGCCTACTTTCTCTTGTCCACTCAAGAGAAAGTAACTCGCACGCCGAAGGCGTGTGAAAGCTCTGTTCTGAAAATGTCCGACGCCGTGAGAAAGCTCTGCTTTTGAGGGCGCCACAGGTGCGAGAAAGCCGCCCCGCCGGGCGATCCGAAGAACCCCGGCAAACCCCCATCTCAAGCAGGCTCGAACCATCCAGGACCAACCAGCCCAACCACCTGCCCGCACCCGCGGACCAAATCTTAACCCTGCCCTGGCTGCTTCGGATTACAATCCCGGTCTTTGGTTTTCCGGCTTGCGCGAATCTCCATGCCCATGAACAAACTGCTTGCCTCCTTCCTCGTCCTCGCCGCTGTCCTGAGCCCCATGGCCCATGCCCAGCTGATGAACAGCCAGCCCATCGATGGCATTGTCGCCGTGGTCGACGAGGACATCATCCTGCGCAGCGAACTCGATCGTCAGGTGCAGGCCATTGCTCGGCAGTACGCCAGCAATCCCGAGCGCTTGCCACCACAGGCGGAACTCGAACGCCAGGTGCTGGAACGCATGATCATGACCAAGCTGCAGGTCGCCCGCGCTGACGGCAGTGGCGTCAAGGTGTCCGATGCGGAACTTGACCAGACCCTGCAGCAGATTGCCCAACAGAACCGCATGCAGGTTCCGCAGTTGCGCCAGGCCATCGAGGCACAAGGCTCATCCTGGCAGCAGTTCCGCGACAACGTGCACGAAGAAGCGGTGGTTCGTGCGCTGCGCCAACGCGTGGTGCAGAGCCAGGTGTCCGTGAGTGATGCGGAGGTCGATTCACTGATCAAGAACGGTGGCGGCAACCGCGATCAACTGCATCTTGGCCATATCCAGATCACGCTGCCGGAAGGGGCCAGTGCCGAGCAGATTGCAAGCGCGGAGGCCAAGGCCAATGAGGTCAGCCAACAGTTGGCTTCGGGCATGGATTTCGCCGCGGCGGCCATTCGCTATTCGGATGCGCAGAATGCGCTGGACGGAGGCGACCTCGGCTGGCGCGGTACCGACGAACTGCCAACCGCCTTCGCGAAGATCGCCGAAAACCTGCAAGCGGGCCAGGCCTCGCCACCCGTGCGCGGTCCGAACGGTTTCCACATCATCAAGTTGATTGAAAAGCGCAGTGGCCAATCGGAAATCATCACCGAGTACCACGTGCGCCACATCCTGATTCGCGAGAATGAAGTGATTTCCTCGGCCCAGGCCGAGCAGCAGGTCCGTGCGCTGCGCCAGCGCATCGCGGCCGGTGAGGACTTCGCCAAATTGGCGAAGGAATATTCAAAGGATGCCAATACCGCCAACATCGGTGGCGACATGGGCTGGTTCACCAAGGGTGGCTACGGAGCCCAGGTCGCAAAGGCACTGGACGAGACACCGGTCGGCCAGATCAGCGAACCTTTCCACAGTGATGTCGGCTGGCACATCCTCGAACCGCTCGCCACGCGCGTCGAGGACAAGACGGCCGAAGCCGAGCGCAACAAGGCACGCCAGACCATTGGCACGCGCAAGGCTGAAGAGGAATACACCAGTTTCCTGCGCCAGCTGCGTGCCGAGGCTTATATCGAGATCCGCCTGCCCGGATCGGACCGTGCCGGCGCTTCCGGCTGAGCCTCGCCGCCCACGAATCGCCCTGACCGCCGGCGAACCCGCTGGCGTCGGGCCCGAGCTGGTGGCACAGGTCCTCGCCGAGGATTTCCGTGCCGATCTGGTGGTGATCGCCAGTCGCCAGCTTTTGATCGAACGTGCTCTCGCCGCCGGCACCCTTCCTGGCAGTGACGGCAATGCCGCCTGCGGATTCGAGTGCGTGGACATCGAGCTGTCGGCTCCTTCGCTGGCCGGAAAACTTGATGCACGCAACGCGCGTTATGTGCTTGCCTGCCTGGATCGCGCTGCCGAAGGTGCGCACTCCGGAGAGTTCGATGCCATTGTCACGGCGCCCGTGCACAAGGGCATCATCAACGATGCCGGCATTCCGTTCTCGGGACACACCGAATGGCTGGCCGAGCGCGCCGGCTGCGATGTCGTCATGCTGTTGACCTCCGACAATTTGCGGGTGGCGCTGGCCACCACCCACCTCGCCTTGTCTGCGGTGCCATCGGCCATCACCCGCGCGCGCCTGGCCACCACCATGCGCATCCTCGATCACGACCTGCGCATGCGCTTTGGCCTGGACGAACCCCGCATCGCCGTGCTTGGCCTCAATCCCCATGCCGGTGAAGGCGGATACCTGGGTCGCGAGGAGATCGAGACGATCATTCCGGCCCTTGAGCAGCTGCGTGGCGAAGGTTTGCATCTGATCGGCCCGCTGCCCGCAGATACCGCGTTCGTGCCACGGCAGCTTGAGACATTCGATGCCGTTCTGGCGATGTACCACGACCAGGGCCTGCCCGTACTCAAGCATGCGGGCTTTGGCCATGCCGTCAACGTGACCTTGGGGCTACCCTATGTGCGCACGTCGGTCGACCACGGAACCGCGCTCGATATTGCCGGCCGTGGCATCGCGGATGCCGGCAGCCTGCGCTCGGCCATCCGGTTGGCCGTGCAACTCGCGCGACGCCGCAACGCCTGAAGCAAGGCGCCGGAATCAGGCCTGAGCCTTGCGCCATGGCCGGATTTCCAAAACCAGAGCCACTGCCAACAACACCAGCGCAAAACCGATGGCGCCGAACGCGGTCAGGTGCTCGTCGAGGAACAATGCACCCCAGAGTTGGGCAAACAGCGGCACCAGGAAGGTGTTGGTCACCGCCTTTTCGCTGCCCACATCGCTGAGCAGGCGAAAGTAGAGAAGATAGGCAACACCCGTGCAGACGATGCCCAGCACGAGCAGGCAAGCCAGCACCTGCAGTGAAGGCAATTCGGTTGGCAGGGAATGGATGCCCAGCGGAAGAATGACGAATGCGGCACCAAGTTGGCTTGCGGCGGCCATTACCAGCGGATCGACGCCCAATGGATACTGGCGAACGTACAGCGCGATGTAGGCATACATCGCAGCGGCCGCGAACAGCAGGCCGATGCCAAGCAGGACGGGCGCCGTCATGGCGATGCTGCCGTAGCGGGCGAGTACCGCGACTCCAAGCAGTCCGACAACCACGCCGGCGCGTTTCGACGCGGACGGGCGGATGCGGAACATGGCCCATGCGAGGATCACCGTCAGCAGCGGCACGGTGGCATTGATCACCGCCATGTATCCGGCTGGCAGGCTGCGCGCAGCCGCGGCAAAACACAGGAACGGAATGGCCGTGTTGACCGTTCCAAGGAACAGCCACACCCGCCAGTGCGTTCGCCATTGCAGGGACAGCCCCAGCACGCGCGCGATCAGTACCAGCATCAGTGCCGACAACACGATGCGAATGGACGCCGTGAATGCGACTCCGACCGCCGGCACGGTGATGCGTTGGAACAGGAACGACGCGCCCCAGATCATGCCGAGCAGGACCAGGCGAATCAGCGATGCAAGCGGCATGGAGTGATACCCAGGGGTGAAGTGCAATGCGCGTGACATCGATGCAATGCAGCCGGCGCATTCTACGCGGCAACCCGGCGTGTCCACATCGGTCGCCGGGCCTCGGACCCGGGGTCATTGTCGACTGGCGTACACTGCGCCTTCGATGATTTCCCTGCCCCGCAAAGCATCCCGTGAATTCCCGCGCATCGAATCCCCTTGAGTCCGCCCACGTCACGCGCAAGCGCTTTGGCCAGCATTTCCTGCGCGATGAAGGCATCATCCAGCGCATCGTCGATGCCATTGCACCAGCGCCGGGCCAGCGCCTGGTCGAGATCGGCCCCGGCGAAGGTGCGATCACCTTGCCGCTGCTGCGCAGGGCCGGCCAGATTGCGGTGATCGAGCTGGATCGCGACCTGCTTCCGCGCATCGCGGCCACCTGCAAGGATGTCGGCGCGGTGGAGATCATCCACGCAGACGTGCTCGAGGTGGATCTCGGCGCACTGGCGACAAATGCCCGGTTGCGTCTGGTCGGAAACCTGCCCTACAACATTTCCTCGCCCATCCTGTTCCACTGCATGCAGCATCTGGATTCAATCCAGGACATGCACTTCATGCTCCAGCGCGAAGTAGTCGATCGCATGGCTGCCGCTCCCGGCAGCAAGATCTACGGGCGCCTGAGCGTGATGCTGCAGCTGGCCTGTCGCATCGAACCCTTGCTCGGCGTGCCACCTGAAGCCTTTCGCCCACCACCCAAGGTCGATTCGGCCGTCGTGCGCCTGACGCCAATGCCCATGGAAGCGCGTCCCCTGCGCCACGCACGACTCATCGAGCAGCTGGTGCGTGCCGCCTTCGGCCAGCGTCGCAAGACCCTTTCCAATGCCCTGCGCGACTTCGCCAGCGCAACCCAAATGCGTGCCGTCGATATTGATCCGGGCGACCGCGCCGAACAGCTCGCACCGGCCGCCTTCGTGCGCCTGGCCGGGCATCTGGCGCAAGCGCAGGACAAGCCCGAATCCCGCAATTGAATGCATCCGCGCTTGCCGGGCGTGCCGCACTCGCTGACAATCCGTCCATGAGCGCGAAAAAGACCCACGACATCAGCGTTTCGGTCATGACCCAGTTCATCGACGAGCAATCGATGCCACAGGACGGCCGCTACGTCTTCAGCTACACGGTGACCATCCACAACCGCGGCAGCATCGGCGCGCGCCTGTTGAGCCGCCACTGGGTCATCACCGATGCAAACGGCTTGATCCGCGAGGTGCGCGGCGATGGCGTGGTTGGCGAGCAACCGCACATGCGACCGGGTGAAGGCTACGAATACACCTCGGGGGCCGTGCTGGAAACCGCGGTCGGCACGATGCACGGCAGTTACCAGATGGTGGCCGAGGACGGCACCCGCTTCGATGCCGAGATCCCGGAGTTCGTGCTTTCCATACCGCGGACCTTGCACTAGTGGCCGCGCGCGTGGCGTCGGATTGCGTGCCGGTGCACTGACATGGCGGTCTGGGCCATCGGCGACATCCAGGGCTGCTACGACGAACTGGCGATGCTGATCGAGCGGCTTGGATTTGATCCGGCCCGCGACACCCTCTGGTTCTGCGGCGACCTGGTCAACCGCGGCGGTCAATCCCTCGAAGTATTGCGCCTGGTCAAGTCGCTCAACGAACGCACCGTGGTCACCCTCGGCAACCACGACCTTTCCCTGCTCGCGGTGAGCGTGCGCAGCGAACAGGACCAGGCCAAGATCAACCCGGAATTGCGTGCCATCCTGTTTGCGCCGGATCGCGACGAACTGCTTGGATGGCTGCGCCAGCGCCCCTTGTTGCACGTGGACCGCAGCCTCGACTGCATGCTCGTGCATGCCGGACTGGCGCCGAGCTGGGACATCGCGCGCGCCGAATCGGTGGCTCGCGAAATCGAGACCCGGCTGCGCGGCGATGACCACAAACGCCTGCTGCGCCAGATGTTCGGCAACAAGCCCGACACCTGGGCGCCGCGCCTGCGCGGAATCGAGCGCCTGCGTGCCGGCATCAACGTACTCACCCGCATGCGCTACTGCGATGTGCGCGGACGCATCGCGTTCGCCGAGAAAGGCATGCCGGGAACGCAGCGCCCGGGGCTGTATCCCTGGTTCGAGGTTCCGGGCCAGAAGCGCCGCGAACTGCGCATCGTCTGCGGACACTGGTCGACCCTGGGCCGCTTCGCCGGCCTCGGTGTTTACGCCATCGACACCGGCTGCGTATGGGGCGGCGCCTTGACCGCCATGCGCATCGACGTGCCGGAACCGGAGTTCGTGGTGTTGAAATCCGAACGTCCGACGCCAAGCGGAAAGTTCATCGAATAGGCTCCCCGGCGCCACCGGCTCGATCAGGTTTGCAGGAACCCGTTTTACGGGCGAACCGTGGCTTGCTTGTGCGAACGA
>WBZL01002749.1_pt1 | contig 16760 bp, 23 predicted proteins | sample 5204291 | NCBI WGS metagenome assembly WBZL01 (sample SAMN12344345, study PRJNA552823) | activated sludge metagenome | biome: Activated sludge suspended growth; feature: Nitrification reactor; material: Wastewater; isolation source: activated sludge from nitrification reactor of wastewater...
ACGTGGCCATCAACATGGTGATCTCGCTCACGGTGGCGCTGCCTGCGGCCTATGCCTTCAGCCGCTACCAGTTTCTGGGCGACAAGCATGTGTTCTTCTGGCTGCTGACCAACCGCATGACGCCGCCGGCCGTTTTCCTGCTGCCGTTCTTCCAGCTTTACACCACGGTGGGGCTGATGGACACGCACATCGCCGTGGCGTTGGCGCACTTGCTGTTCAACGTGCCGCTGGCGGTGTGGATTCTGGAAGGTTTCATGAGCGGCATCCCGCGCGAGATCGACGAGACAGCTTACATCGATGGATACAGCTTCCCGCGCTTTTTCCTCACCATCTTCCTGCCGCTCATCAAGGCGGGTGTGGGTGTGGCGGCGTTCTTTTGCTTCATGTTCAGCTGGGTGGAACTGCTGTTGGCGCGCACGCTCACCAGCGTGAACGCCAAGCCCATCGTGGCGACGATGACGCGCACGGTGAGCGCCAGCGGCATGGATTGGGCCACGCTGGCCGCAGCCGGGGTGCTGACCATCGTGCCGGGGGCCATCGTCATCTGGTTTGTGCGCCACTACATCGCAAAAGGTTTTGCGATGGGCCGGGTTTGATCAAGGAGTCGCCATGTTCGAGTGGATGGCCTGGACCACGCCGGTGGCCGTTTTCTTCACCTGCATCGTGCTCATGCTCATCGGCATGACGGTGTGGGAAATCAAGTGTCCTACGACCGAGCGCAAGGGTTTTCTGCCCATTGCCACGACGCGTGGTGACCGGCTTTTCATTGGTCTTTTGACCGCCGCCTACATCAACCTGGTCTGGGTGGGGTTGGGCGAAAAGATGGTGCAGTGGTTCTCGCTGGAGGCGGAGCCCACCGTGTGGATCAGCTTTGTGCTGTCCATGCTGGTGCTGGGGTTCATTCTGCGCAAAGGCTGAGTCCGTTTTTCGTGGAATGCCGGCCCGAACCTCCCCCGTGGCCGGGGTTCATGGTTGTCAACGGGGAGTCCCATTCAGGAGACAAGTAATGAAAGTTCAATTGAAGGCCGTGGCTTTTGCCGCAACGGCGCTGGTCCTGGGCCAGGCGGCCTGGGCGGGGGAGGCCGAGGCGAAGAAGTGGATTGACAGCGAGTTCCAGCCCTCGACGCTGAGCAAGGATCAGCAGATGGCGGAAATGAAGTGGTTCATCGATGCTGCCAAGAAACTGCAGGCCAAGGGCGTGAAGGAAATCTCGGTGGTGTCCGAAACCATCACCACCCATGAATATGAGTCCAAGACGCTGGCCAAGGCCTTCGAGGAAATCACGGGCATCAAGGTCAAGCACGACCTGATCCAGGAAGGTGACGTGGTTGAGAAACTGCAGACGTCCATGCAATCGGGCAAATCCATCTACGACGGCTGGATTTCGGATTCGGACCTGATCGGCACGCATTACCGCTACGGCAAGATCATGAACCTGACCGACTACATGTCTGGCGCAGGCAAGGAGTTCACCAACCCCGGTATCGACATCAAAGACTACATCGGCACCAAGTTCACCACCGGGCCCGATGGCAAGCTTTATCAACTGCCCGATCAGCAGTTCGCCAACCTGTACTGGTTCCGCGCCGACCTGTTCGAGCGCAAAGACATCAAGGACAAGTTCAAGGCCAAGTACGGCTACGACCTGGGCGTACCGTTGAACTGGTCCGCCTACGAGGACATCGCCGAGTTCTTCACCAACGACGTGAAGCAGATCGACGGCAAGCCCATCTACGGCCACATGGACTACGGCAAGAAGGACCCGTCCCTGGGCTGGCGTTTCACCGATGCCTGGCTGTCGATGGCGGGTACGGCCGACATCGGCGCACCCAACGGCCTGCCGATCGATGAATGGGGTATCCGCGTGGCCGACGACAAGTGCACCCCCGTGGGTGCTTCGGTGGCCCGCGGCGGCGCGACCAATTCCCCTGCAGCCGTCTATGCACTGACCAAGTATGTGGACTGGATGAAAAAGTACGCGCCCAAGGAAGCCACGGGCATGACCTTTGGCGAAGCCGGGCCCGTGCCTGCGCAGGGCCAGATTGCGCAGCAGATTTTCTGGTACACCGCTTTCACGGCCGACATGACCAAGCCCGGTTTGCCGGTGGTAAATGCCGATGGCACACCCAAGTGGCGCATGGCCCCTGGCCCCAATGGCCCCTATTGGAAGCAAGGTATGCAGAACGGCTATCAGGACGTGGGTAGCTGGACCTTCTTCAAGGACCATGATGCCAACCGCACTGCGGCTGCCTGGCTGTACGCCCAGTTCGTGACTGCGAAAACGACCTCTCTGAAGAAGACGGTCGTTGGTCTGACTCCGATCCGCGAATCGGACATCCAGAGCAAGGCCATGACCGACATGGCGCCCAAGCTGGGCGGCCTGGTCGAGTTCTACCGCAGCCCTGCGCGTGTGGCCTGGTCGCCTACCGGTACCAATGTGCCCGACTATCCCAAGCTGGCCCAGTTGTGGTGGAAGAACGTCGCGCAGGCGGTCACAGGCGAAAAGACCCCGCAAGGCGCCATGGACACGCTGGCCGACGAAATGGATCAGGTGATGGCACGCCTGGAGCGTGCGGGCATGGAGCGCTGCGCGCCCAAGCTCAACAAGAAGGAAGACCCCAAGAAGTGGCTGAGCGACAAGCAAGCGCCGTGGGCCAAGCTGGCCAACGAAAAGCCCAAGGGTGAAACCATCAACTACAACACCTTGCTCCAGGCCTGGAAGGACGGCAAGGTGCGCTGATACCAGCACGGCGGCAGGGGTGGCTTCGGCCAGACCTCTGCCGCCTGCGGGTTGATGTGCACAGTCCCACAACGGTATCCAGGCGCAGTACGGTTTTTTTCCATGACGCAAGACAACACCCCCCTGAACACTTCGCGTGCCGATCTCTTGGCGCGGCTGGAGGAGGAGCGCACCTACGATCTGGCAGTCATTGGTGGCGGCGCCACGGGTTTGGGCGTGGCGCTGGATGCCGCGGTGCGTGGGTTCAGTGTGGTGCTGGTGGAGTCGCATGACTTTGCCAAGGGCACTTCTTCCCGCGCCACCAAGCTGGTGCATGGTGGGGTGCGCTATCTTGCGCAGGGGAACATTGCGCTGGTGCGCGAAGCCTTGCACGAGCGCACCACCTTGTTGCGCAATGCCCCCCACCTGGCGCAGCCTTTGGCGTTTGTGATGCCCTCGTACCGGTGTTGGGAGTCCCCGTTTTACGGGGTGGGACTGAAGATGTACGACGCCCTGGCCGGCAGTGCCGGGCTGGGCGCAACCGAATTTCTTGGGGTGCAGCGCACCCTGCAATGTCTGCCCACGGCGCGGCCTGATGGGCTCAAAGGCGGTGTCAAGTACTGGGACGGTCAGTTCGATGACGCCCGTTTGGCCTTGGCGTTGGCGCGCACGGCCGCTCGCCATGGGGCGTTGTTGGTCAACTATTGCGCCGCGCGTTCGCTGGTCCACGATGCGGGCAAGGTCAGCGGTGTGCTGTGTGAAGACACTGAAACCGGGAAGGCGTACAAGATCCGTGCCCGCTGTGTGGTCAACGCTACCGGTGTGTGGGTCGATGCCCTGCGCCAGCAAGACAGCGAGGCCACGCATCGCCCAGTCCGTCCCATCGTGGCGCCCAGCCAGGGGGTGCATGTGGTGGTGGATCGGGAATTTCTGCCCAGCGATCATGCGCTGATGGTTCCAAAGACTGCCGACGGACGGGTGCTGTTTGCCGTTCCTTGGTTGGGCAAGGTCATCCTCGGAACTACCGACAGTCCGCGCAATGACCTTGACCGTGAGCCTGAGCCTTTTGCGCAAGAGCTGCAGTTCATATTGGGTGAGTCGGCGCGCTACCTGCGGAGGGCTCCAAGGCCATCCGACATCCGCAGCATCTGGGTGGGCCTGCGTCCCTTGGTGAAACCTGAAGACGATGATGGCAACAACACCAAGAGCCTGAGCCGCGAGCACACCGTGCTGGTCAGCCGCAGTGGCTTGGTCACGGTCACTGGAGGCAAGTGGACAACCTACCGGGCCATGGCCGAGGATGTGCTGGACAAGTGCTTCGAAAAGGGCCTGTTGCCTGGGCGTCCTGCCGGCGGCACCGTGCGCTTGCCTTTGGTGGGTACTCCGAGCGGCCCCGTGCAGCACCGCATGTGTGACGCGCAAGGGTGGCATTCCTACGGCAGCGAAGAAGCGTTTGTCCGGGATTTGCCCGGTGCAGCGGCGTCGCTCGGTGGGGAGGTCACCGAGGCCATGGTGCGTTTTGCCGCACGGTTTGAATACGCTCGGACGGTGGAGGACGTGCTTGCGCGCCGCAGGCGGGTTTTGTTTCTGGATGCGCGGCAGGCCGCCGCAGCCGCCCCAGACGTGGCACGCATTCTTCAGGAGGAGACGGGCGTGGATCCTGGCCTGGAGGCCTTCCTTCGGTTGACGGAGCGCTATGTCACCCTTCCTGGCACATAAAGGTGTTGACACCCCTGGCGGACTCTGCCACAATGCCAGGCTTCGCTGAGAAAAAGGCGAAATTTCTGCCCATGAAAAGCCCTGCAAATGGTTTGCAGGGTGGACGACGGGCCCAAGACTGACTGGTGGGTGGGTGTCGCAAAGCGGCGCTTGGCCTCACCGGTGCAAGTTGGGAATATTGAAATGATCCAGACAGAAACTCGGTTAGACGTTGCCGACAATACCGGCGCGAAGTCCGTCCTGTGCATCAAGGTGCTGGGTGGTTCCAAGCGTCGCTATGCCAGCGTGGGCGACATCATCAAGGTCAGCATCAAAGAGGCTGCTCCTCGTGGTCGCGTCAAAAAAGGCGAAATTTACAGTGCCGTGGTGGTTCGTACCGCCAAGGGCATTCGCCGTGGCGACGGTTCGCTCGTCAAGTTCGACGGCAATGCGGCAGTGCTGCTCAACAACAAGCTGGAGCCCATTGGCACCCGCATCTTCGGCCCCGTGACGCGTGAATTGCGTAGCGAGCGCTTCATGAAGATCGTGTCCCTGGCTCCTGAAGTTCTCTAAAGGACGCGCCATGAACAAGATTCGCAAGGGCGATGAAGTGATCGTGCTGACTGGGCGCGACAAAGGCAAGCGTGGCACCGTCACGCTGCGCAAGGATGACTCCCATCTGGTGGTGGAGGGTATCAACCTGGTCAAGAAGCACGTCAAGCCCAACCCCATGAAGGGTTCGACCGGCGGCATCGTGGAAAAGGCCATGCCGATTCACCAGTCGAACGTGGCGATCTACAACGCCGCAACGGGCAAGGCAGACCGCGTGGGTATCAAGCTGCAGGCTGACGGTTCGCGCGTGCGCGTGTTCAAGTCCAGCGGTGCTGAAATCAAGACGGCCTAAGGGGTAAGAAATGGCACGACTCCAACAACATTACCGCGAAAAAGTCGCACCCGAGCTGATGAAGCAGTTCGGCTACACCTCGCCCATGCAGGTGCCCCGTCTGACCAAGATCACGCTCAACATGGGTGTGAGCGAGGCCGTCGCTGACAAGAAGGTCATGGACAATGCAGTGGCGGACCTGACCAAGATCGCCGGTCAAAAGCCTGTGGTGACCAAGGCCAAGAAGGCTATCGCTGGTTTCAAGATCCGCGAAGGCCAGGCCATCGGTTGCATGGTGACCCTGCGCGGTGTGCGCATGTATGAATTCCTGGATCGTTTCGTCACCGTGGCTCTGCCCCGTGTGCGTGACTTCCGTGGTGTGTCTGGTCGCGCATTCGACGGCCGTGGCAACTACAACATCGGTGTCAAGGAACAGATCATTTTCCCTGAGATCGAGTACGACAAGGTTGATGCACTGCGTGGTCTCAACATCAGCATCACCACGACGGCCAAGACCGACGACGAGTGCAAGGCACTGCTCGCCGGCTTCCGTTTCCCGTTCAAGAACTGAGGCGGCGTATGGCAAAAGCAGCTCTGATCCAGCGCGAACTCAAGCGCGCAAAACTGGCGGCAAAGTATGCAGCGAAATACGCTGAACTCAAGGCCGCAGCATCCGATGCAAAGCGCACCGATGAGGAGCGTGAGGCGGCCCGTCTGGGTCTGCAAAAACTCCCGCGCAACTCCAATCCCACGCGCCAACGCAACCGTTGCGAGATCACCGGTCGTCCGCGCGGCACGTTCCGCCAGTTCGGCCTGGGTCGCGCCAAGATCCGTGAACTGGCGTTTGCCGGTGACATCCCCGGTGTCACCAAGGCCAGCTGGTAAGCAGTCAGGAGAGATTGAACATGAGCATGAGTGATCCCATCGCTGACCTGCTGACCCGCATCCGCAACGCGCAGATGGTGTCCAAGGCCACAGTGTCGGTGCCCTCTTCCAAAGTGAAGGTGGCCATCGCCCAAGTGTTGAAGGACGAGGGTTACATTGACGGCTTCCAAGTGAAGACCGAAGGTGGCAAGTCTGAAATTGAAATTGCCCTGAAGTATTACGCTGGCCGTCCGGTCATTGAGCGTATTGAGCGCGTGAGCCGTCCTGGCCTGCGTGTGTACAAGGGCCATGACTCGATTCCGCAAGTCATGAACGGTCTGGGTGTGGCCATTGTGACCACCCCGAAGGGCGTGATGACTGATCGTAAGGCGCGCGCAACCGGTGTTGGTGGCGAAGTGCTTTGCTACGTGGCCTAACACGAGGCATGGAGGAAAACTGAAATGTCCCGAGTAGGTAAGCAACCAGTGGCCATCCCCGCAGGTGTGGATGTGTCCATCAAAGAAGACCAGATCTCTGTGAAGGGTTCTGGCGGCACCTTGTCGCTGGCGCAGAACGTGCTGGTCAAGGTGTCCAACAGTGAAGGCAAGCTGACTTTCGCGCCGATCAATGAATCGCGCGAAGCCGATGCCATGAGTGGCACGTTCCGCCAGTTGGTGAACAACATGGTGGTGGGTGTGAGCAAGGGTTTCGAAAAGAAGCTCAGCCTGGTGGGTGTGGGTTACAAGGCCTCCGCTGCAGGTAACAAGCTCAATTTGGCAGTGGGTTTTTCCCATCCCGTCAACATTGAAATGCCCGCCGGCATCACCGTTGCCACTCCGACGCCAACAGAAATCCTGATCAAGGGTGCCGATCGCCAGCGCGTGGGCCAAGTGGCCGCCGAGATTCGCGCGATCCGTCCTCCCGAGCCTTACAAGGGCAAGGGCATTCGCTATGCGGATGAAAAGATCACGATCAAAGAGACCAAGAAGAAGTAAGGAGCTGCAACATGCTGAACAAAAAAGAGCAGCGTCTCCGCCGTGCACGCCAGACACGCATCCGCATTGCGCAGCAGGGCGTGGCGCGTCTGACGGTCAATCGCACGAATCTTCATATCTACGCTGCAGTCATCTCTGGCGACGGCAGCAAGGTGCTGGCCAGTGCTTCTACCGCCGAAGCCGAAATCCGCTCCTCCTTGGGTGGTTCGGGCAAGGGTGGCAACACGGCTGCAGCCCAGGTCATTGGCAAGCGTATTGCCGAGAAGGCCAAGGCAGCAGGCGTCGAGAAGGTGGCATTTGACCGTGCGGGCTTCGCCTACCACGGCCGCGTCAAGGCTTTGGCCGACGCTGCCCGCGAAGCAGGCCTGCAGTTCTAAGCGGATCGGAATACAAAATGGCTAAATTTCAACCCCGAGTGCAAGACGAAGGTCGCGATGACGGCTTGCGCGAAAAGATGATTGCGGTCAACCGCGTCACCAAAGTCGTCAAGGGCGGTCGCATTCTTGGTTTCGCTGCACTGACGGTTGTTGGTGATGGCGATGGTCGCGTGGGCATGGGCAAGGGCAAATCCAAGGAGGTGCCTGCAGCCGTGCAGAAGGCGATGGAAGAAGCGCGTCGCAACATGGTCAAGGTGTCGCTGAAGAACGGCACGATCCACCACCAAGTGACTGGAAGCCACGGTGCAGCCTCGGTGATGATGGCGCCTGCCCCCAAGGGTACCGGCATCATCGCTGGTGGCCCCATGCGCGCCGTGTTCGAAGTGATGGGTATGACCGACATCGTGGCAAAGAGCCATGGCTCGTCGAATCCCTACAACATGGTTCGCGCCACTTTTGACGCATTGACCAAGTCCACCACGGCAGCAGAAGTGGCAGCCAAGCGCGGCAAGTCGGTCGAAGACCTTTTTGCCTGACAGGAGAACCTAGATGTCTACACAACAAACCATCAAGGTCCAACTGGTTCGCAGCCCCATCGGTACCAAAGAGTCCCACCGTGCCACTGTGCGTGGTCTGGGTCTGCGCAAGCTCAACAGTACCAGCGAACTGCAGGATACCCCTGCGGTGCGCGGCATGATCAACAAGATCAGCTACCTGGTCAAGATCCTCTGAAAGGTTCATGATGGAACTCAATAGCATCAAGCCTGCAGAAGGTGCCAAGCACGCGAAGCGTCGCGTCGGTCGCGGTATCGGCTCGGGTCTGGGCAAGACCGCAGGTCGCGGTCACAAGGGCCAGAAATCCCGCGCTGGCGGTTATCACAAGGTGGGTTTCGAAGGCGGTCAAATGCCTTTGCAGCGCCGTCTGCCCAAGCGCGGCTTCAAGTCGCAGTCTCTGCGTTACAACGCAGAAGTGACGCTGGCAGACTTGTCCAAGCTGGGTCTGCCGGAAGTGGATCTGCTGGCTCTCAAGCAAGCCGGTCTGGTTGGCCAACTCGCGAAGACCGTGAAAGTCATCAAGACGGGCACGATCTCGACACCGGTCAAGCTCAGTGGCATCGGTGCCACTGCGGGAGCCAAGGCAGCCATTGAGGCAGCCGGCGGTTCTCTGGCCTGATTTGGGGTAGCAATCCGTGGCAACGAGCGCAGCCTCCATTGCAAAAACGGGCAAGTACGGCGACCTGCGTCGCCGACTGGTCTTTTTGCTGCTGGCACTGGTCGTCTATCGCATCGGGGCGCATATCCCTGTGCCGGGCATCGATCCTGAACAGCTGAAACAGCTGTTCAGTGGCCAGCAGGGCATTTTGAACCTGTTCAACATGTTCTCTGGTGGTGCGCTTTCGCGGTTTACCGTGTTTGCGCTGGGGATCATGCCGTACATCTCGGCATCGATCATCATTCAATTGATGACCTATGCTGTTCCCACCTTCGAGCAATTGAAGAAAGAGGGTGAGGCAGGACGTCGCAAGATCACCCAGTACACCCGTTACGGCACCCTGGGCTTGGCCATCTTCCAGTCGCTGGGAATTGCAGTGGCGCTGGAAAGCACGGCTGGTTTGGTGTTGTCGCCTGGTTTTGGTTTCCGTCTGACGACCGTGGTAAGTCTGACGGCGGGCACCATGTTCCTGATGTGGCTTGGCGAGCAGATCACTGAGCGCGGTTTGGGTAACGGTATCTCTATCCTGATTTTTGCAGGTATTGCTGCCGGACTTCCCAGTGCCATCGGTGGTTTGCTGGAGTTGGTGCGCACGGGTGCCATGAGCATCGTTGCATCCATCTTCATCGTGCTCCTGGTGGGTTTGGTGACCTACTTCGTGGTGTTCGTGGAGCGTGGTCAGCGCAAGATTCTGGTGAATTACGCCAGACGCCAGGTAGGCAACAAGGTGTATGGTGGGCAGTCGTCTCACCTGCCCCTGAAGTTGAACATGGCTGGTGTGATTCCTCCGATCTTTGCCTCGTCCATCATTCTGTTGCCCGCCACGGTGGTGAACTGGTTCAGTTCCGGTGACTCGATGCGCTGGCTCAAGGATATTTCCGGGGCACTGACGCCAGGACAGCCGGTGTATGTGATGTTCTATGCGGCTGCCATCATCTTCTTCTGCTTTTTCTATACGGCGCTGGTTTTCAACAGCCGGGAGACTGCAGACAACCTGAAGAAGAGCGGTGCATTCATCCCAGGCATTCGGCCAGGCGATCAGACGGCCAAGTACATTGATAAAATCCTGCTCCGGCTGACCCTGATTGGTGCGATCTATATCACCCTGGTCTGTCTTCTGCCCGAGTTTTTGATCATCAAGTACAACGTGCCGTTCTATTTCGGTGGTACGTCGCTGCTGATCTTGGTGGTGGTGACCATGGATTTCATGGCGCAGGTACAGAACTACATGATGTCCCAGCAGTATGAGTCCTTGCTGAAGAAGGCAAACTTCAAGCCTGGTGGCTTGTGAGTGGTCCACTCAGCAATGACGGAGTGGTTTGGAGCACTTGGCAATCACCAGTGCAAGTTGGTTTAGGCCCAGTAATCAATGGGTCAAAGTGTTTCAGGCAGAGCTTGCCCGAGCGCTAGATCTGGTTTTAGGAGAATGAAATGAGAGTTTCGGCTTCGGTCAAAAAAATCTGCCGCAACTGCAAGATCATCCGCCGCAAGGGTGTGGTGCGCGTGATCTGCACGGACCTGCGTCACAAGCAGCGTCAAGGTTGATCAGGAAAGTATTAGAGGACGCAAATGGCACGTATCGCTGGTATCAATATTCCGCCGCATCAGCACGCTGAGATCGGTCTGACCGCTATCTATGGCATCGGTCGCACCCGCGCACGCAAGATCTGCGAAGCTTGCGACATCGCATATTCGAAAAAGGTCAAGGATCTGACGGACGGCGATCTCGAAAAAATCCGCGACCAGATCGCTCAGTTCACCATTGAAGGTGACCTGCGCCGCGAAACCACCATGAACATCAAGCGACTGATGGACATCGGTTGCTACCGTGGTTTCCGTCATCGTCGCGGTCTGCCGGTGCGCGGACAGCGCACGCGCACCAACGCCCGCACCCGCAAGGGCCCGCGCAAGGGTGCTGCTGCTCTGAAGAAATAAAGACTGAAAGAACGCTATGGCTAAGTCTCCTGCCAATAACGCCGCACAGCGCGTGCGCAAGAAGGTTCGCAAGAACGTTTCGGACGGCATCGCCCACGTGCATGCATCGTTCAACAACACCATCATCACCATCACGGATCGCCAGGGCAATGCATTGTCTTGGGCTTCTTCCGGTGGTCAGGGCTTCAAGGGTTCGCGCAAGTCGACGCCTTTTGCTGCCCAGGTGGCCTCTGAAATGGCTGGCCGTGCCGCCATGGAGCAGGGCATCAAGAACCTGGATGTCGAAATCAAGGGTCCCGGTCCCGGCCGTGAATCCTCGGTGCGCGCTCTGGGCGCGCTGGGTATCCGCATCACCTCGATCTCCGATGTGACGCCGGTTCCCCACAATGGCTGCCGCCCCCAAAAGCGTCGCCGTATCTGATTTTTTCGAAGCCCACCGCCGCCTGCGAACGCTCACGCGACCCAGGCGGCTCCCGCAATGGTTTGCGGTAGTTGATATCAAAGGACACTCAAGTGGCACGTTACCTCGGCCCCAAGGCCAAACTCTCCCGCCGTGAAGGCACCGACCTGTTCCTCAAGAGCGCACGCCGCTCCATTGCAGACAAGTGCAAGTTCGACTCCAAGCCCGGTCAACATGGTCGCACTTCGGGTGCGCGCACTTCCGACTACGGTCTGCAACTGCGTGAAAAGCAGAAGGTCAAGCGCATGTACGGCATCATGGAAAAGCAGTTCCGCCGTTACTTCGAAGAAGCTGACCGCCGTAAGGGCAATACCGGTGCCAACCTGCTTTCCCTGCTGGAGTGCCGCTTGGACAACGTCGTGTATCGCATGGGCTTCGGTTCTACCCGCGCCGAGGCGCGCCAGCTCGTGTCCCACAAGGCCATCACAGTCAATGGCGTGGCTGTCAACATTCCTTCCTACCTCGTGAAGGTGGGCGATGTGGTTGCCGTGCGCGAAAAGTCCAAGAAGCAGGCTCGCATCGTCGAAGCCTTGCAGCTGGCACAGCAAGTGGGCATGCCTGCTTGGGTGGATGTCAATGCCGACAAGGCCGAGGGTGTGTTCAAGAAGGTACCGGATCGTGATGAATTCGGTTCCGACATCAACGAATCGCTGATCGTCGAACTGTACTCTCGCTAATTGGCGGGCAGTCACAGCACGTAAATCGTTCCTGTACCGCGAAGCATCGCGGTACAGGCGCTTCACCAGCCTTACCGGTGTAACGAGCTGGGGGTATTGAGAGGAAGTCTGAATGCAAACAAATCTGCTGAAACCCAAGACGATCAATGTCGAGCAGCTCGGCCCCAACAAGGCCAAAGTGGAACTCGAGCCCTTCGAGCGTGGCTATGGCCATACGCTGGGCAACGCCATTCGCCGCGTGCTGCTCTCGTCCATGGTGGGTTATGCAGCGACGGAAGTCACGATTGCAGGTGTGCTGCATGAGTACTCGTCGATTGATGGGGTGCAGGAGGATGTGGTCAACATTCTGCTGAACCTCAAGGGTGTGGTCTTCAAGCTGCACAACCGCGATGAAGTCACCCTGAGCCTTCGCAAGGATGGCGAGGGCGTCGTCACCGCACGCGACATCCAGACTCCGCACGATGTGGAAATCATCAACCCGGACCATGTGATTGCCCACCTCTCCCAAGGCGGCAAGCTGGACATGCAGATCAAGGTGGAGAAGGGCCGCGGTTACATCCCCGGCAATCAGCGCCGCTACGCCGACGAGGCGACCAAGACCATTGGCCGCATTGTGCTGGATGCCTCTTTCTCGCCTGTGCGTCGCGTGAGCTACACCGTCGAAAGCGCCCGTGTGGAGCAACGCACCGATCTGGACAAGCTGGTGCTGGAGATCGAGACCAACGGTGCCATCGTTGCAGAAGAAGCCGTCCGTGCGTCGGCCAAGATCCTGGTCGAGCAACTCGCCGTGTTTGCGCAGCTGGACGGCGGCGACATCTTCGAAGCACCTGCTTCCGGTACCCGTACCTCTGGCGCAAGTTTCGATCCGATCCTGCTGCGCCCTGTGGATGAGCTCGAACTCACCGTTCGCTCGGCCAACTGCCTCAAGGCTGAGAACATTTACTACATCGGTGACCTCATTCAGCGCACCGAGAACGAGTTGCTCAAGACCCCCAACCTGGGTCGCAAGTCGCTCAACGAGATCAAGGAAGTCCTGGCTTCGCGCGGTCTCACGCTGGGTATGAAGCTTGAGAACTGGCCTCCCGCCGGGCTCGACAAGCGTTGAAGTTATAATCTTAGGTTCCCTCGCGGGACAGTGCCTTGGGCAGTACCTGATACGGCTGCCCAATTGAACAACATACAAGGAAAGCACCATGCGCCACGGAAACGGCCTTCGCAAACTCAACCGTACCAGCGCGCATCGCCAAGCGATGCTGCGCAACATGATGAATTCGCTCATCGAGCACGAAGCCATCAAGACCACGCTGCCCAAATCCAAGGAACTGCGCCGCGTGATCGAGCCCATGATCACCCTGGCCAAGGTGGACTCCGTGGCCAATCGCCGCCTCGCGTTCAACCGCCTGCGTGACCGCGACAGCGTCACCAAGCTGTTCAACGACCTCGGCCCCCGCTTCAAGACCCGTCCTGGCGGTTACACCCGCATCCTGAAGATGGGCTTCCGCGTGGGTGACAACGCTCCCATGGCGCTGGTGGAACTGGTCGAGCGCGCAGAAGTTGCTGCTCCCGCCGCAGATTCTGCAACGGCAGCCTAAAAGTACGCTATAATTCATGTCTTGCCGCGCGATGGAGCAGTCTGGTAGCTCGTTGGGCTCATAACCCAAAGGTCGGAGGTTCAAATCCTTCTCGCGCAACCAATAAAATAGCGGTACTCGCTAACAGTAAACGCCCACTTCTCAGTGGGCGTTTTTGTTTGTGCCCTAGTTGTGCCCATTCTGTGCCCCTCTTGTGCCCACGCAGATTTGGCCGATCACGATTTTGACCATTGGGTAGATTTGGCTAATTTCACAGCTATGACTGACTCTTCAAGGCTGATTGCTGAAGTTCACCAATGACTCCTTTGCGGCATCTCGGCTCCTTGTTCGATGTGGTCAGTTTCAAGGCCCCCAAGGAAAGCTGAGGCTCGAGCAAGAACCTGCGAAGGGCTGCCAATTCTGGCCCGGAACTTGACTGGCGACATCGTGCGCTTTTGACATCCAGCCAAGCGACTAAGTGTTGAATCACGAGCAAAACTGAGCCACTGAAGGGTCTCCGTCACGTCCAATTTTGAGCCACGTTATCCACCTACCCTGCTGCTTTTTGCAGCAGCGGGGGACAGGAGTGATCAACGTGAGCACATTGAGCAAATTGCGCCGCATGGTCCACCGTGACCACCTGAGCGTGCGCGAAGCCAGCCGAAGGCTCGGCATCTCTCGCAACACGGCCGCCAAGTGGTTGGAGGCCAATGAGATGGTCGAGCCCAGCTACCCCAAGCGGGCGACCGTCCCCAGCGTTCTGGATCCGTACAAGGAACAGCTGGCCAGCTGGCTGAAGGCCGAAAGCCACCGCAACAAGCGCGAGCGCCGTGGCATCAAGGCCATGTTCCGGGCATTGCAGGCCATGGGCTATCCGGGCAGCCGAGGCCCGGTCTATGAGTTCGCCAAGCGCTGGCAGCAGGCGCAGTCCGATGCGCCCACGCGCATGGCCTTCGTGCCCATGAGCTTCGAGATGGGCGAGGCCTTCCAGTTCGACTGGAGCTGCGAGTACCTGTTCGTGGGCGGCATGCGCAAGCGCCTGGAGGCCGCGCACACCAAGCTGGCGGCCAGCCGCGCCTTCATGCTCACCGCCTACTTCAGCCAGGCCCATGAGATGCTGTTTGACGCCCATGCCCGCGCCTTTACTGCCTTTGGCGGCGTGCCACCGCGGGGCATCTACGACAACATGAAGACAGCTGTCGACAAGGTTGGCCAGGGCAAGAGCCGCACGGTCAACGCCCGCTTCGAGGCCATGACGGGCCACTACCTGTTCGAGCCTGAGTTCTGCAACCGCGCCGCTGGCTGGGAGAAGGGCATTGTCGAGAAGAACGTGCAGGATCGCCGTCGTGGCATCTGGCTGGAGGCGGCCGAACGCCGCTGGCCTGACCTGGAGAGCCTCAATGCGTGGCTGCACCAGGCCTGCCTGGACGCCTGGCATGAACTGCCGCACCCCGAGTGGCCCGAGTTGACCATTGCCGACGTCTGGCAGCAAGAGCAGACGCACCTGATGCCCAACCCTGCGCCATTCGATGGCTATGTCGAGCAGGTGGCACGGGTAACGGCCACCTCGCTGATCCACTATCAGCGCAACCGCTACAGCGTGCCTTGCGAGTGGGCGCACGCAACGGTGAGCCTGCGCGCCTATCCTGACCGCTTGGTGGTGGTCGGCCCCAGCACCGATGCGCCCGAGCCGCCAGTGAGCCTGCCACGCAGTTTTGAGCGTGGGCAGACCTTGTACGACTGGCGCCATTACATCAGCCTGCTCGAACGCAAGCCCGGGGCCTTGCGCAACGGCGCCCCCTTCAAGACCATGCCCGAGCCCTTGCAACATCTTCAGGCGCACCTGCTGCGCCACCCTGGCGGCGACCGCGTGATGGCTCAGGTGCTCATGGCGATTACCTTGCACGGGCTTGATGACGTGCTGGTGGCCGTGGAGCTGGCGCTGCAATCCGGGCGGGTGAGCGCTGACCATGTGCTCAACGTGCTGGCCCGGCTCAAGGAGCCCCAAGCCGTGCAAAGCCTGCCAGATGCAACCTTGCCGTCACTGACGTTGATCGAGCCGCCTCAGGCCGACGTGTCGCGCTATGACCGCCTGCGCCGGATCCAGGAGGGTGACCATGTCCAATGACATCGCCGCCGGCCTCAAGGGCTTGAGCCTACACGGCATGGCCAGTGCCTGGCCGGAATTGCTGGGCATCGCCCGGCTGAAGTCGCTCGACCATGAAGCCTTGCTGCATCAGCTCATCAAGGCCGAAGGCGCGCACCGGGAAGTGCGCTCCATGGCCTACCAGATGCGGGCTGCTCGATTCCCCCACCACCGCGACCTGGCAGGCTTTGCATTTGATCAGGCCCAGGTCGACGAGGCACTGGTGCGTCAGTTGCACGAACTCAGGTTCATCGACTCAGCCCACAACGTGGTCTTCGTGGGCGGCCCTGGCACCGGCAAGACACACCTGGCCACCAGCCTCGGCGTTCATGCCATCCGTGTACATGGCAAGCGGGTGCGCTTCTTCTCGACCGTAGAACTGGTCAACATGCTGGAAGCAGAGAAGGCGCAGGGCAAGGCCGGGCAACTGGCGCATCGGCTCATGTACGTCGATCTCGTCATCCTCGACGAGATGGGCTACCTGCCCTTCAGTCAGGCCGGTGGCGCCTTGCTGTTCCACCTGCTGTCCAAGCTCTATGAGCGCACCAGCGTGGTCGTCACCACCAATACGACATCTATCCCAAGGGCCTTCCATCCCCTTACAAGGACAGGCGCCAGGAAATCGGTGAGCTTTTGTACGGTCAATTGAAGATCCCAAGGGAGGACAAGGTGGGTCGCGCGCTGTGGTTCGCCCGAAACTTTGAATTCTTTGGCGCCCCCATTGGCCTCTTTTGCAGTGTGGACCGCCTCATGGGGCCGCCTCAATGGGCCGATCTGGGCATGATCCTTCAGAACGTGATGCTGCTATTGCGAGCTGAAGGTTTGGATAGCTGCCCTCAAGAGTGTTGGGCGATCTATCCCAAAACTATGGGGACCTTCTTATGCCTGCCACCCGAGAGAATGCTATTTGCTGGAATGGCGATTGGGTATGCCAACGCCGACAATCCGGTCAATCAATTAAGAACACCCCGCGCTACGTTTGATGAAATCGCGTCGACGATGATCTAAAAAGAGAATGAGCTCGATGCCCAACTTGTCGGATGATCAATGATCCATCAAGTTGTTCATAGCGTTTGGCGACATTGAGCAAGGCAATTGCCTTGCGCAAGACTGCGGCTTTGGAGGGCTCTATGCCGTTTTGTGTGGAACTTGACAACCTCAAAGACACCGATGCACCCATCCATCAGCCTGCGGCAATGTTGGTTGCAGCGGATTGAGTGGC
>WBZL01002751.1_pt1 | contig 16756 bp, 32 predicted proteins | sample 5204291 | NCBI WGS metagenome assembly WBZL01 (sample SAMN12344345, study PRJNA552823) | activated sludge metagenome | biome: Activated sludge suspended growth; feature: Nitrification reactor; material: Wastewater; isolation source: activated sludge from nitrification reactor of wastewater...
ATGCCGGGCGATAACACGGCGGTGTCGGTGGAGATGATCGCTCCGATCGCGATGGAGAAGGGTGTTCGCTTCGCCATCCGCGAGGGCGGCCGTACCGTCGGCGCCGGCACCGTGACCGAGATCGTCGAGTAGCTCTCGAGAGAGCGGGCATCGCAAAAGGTAGAGGTCAATATGCTGAACGAAAAGATCCGGATTCGTCTCAAAGCGTTCGACTATCGGGTTCTCGACACCTCGACGCACGAGATTCTCGATACGGCGCGCCGAACCGGTGCCCGCGTGGTGGGGCCGATCCCTCTGCCGACGCAGATCTCGCGCTACACCGTGAACCGTTCGCCTCATGTTGACAAGAAGTCGCGCGAGCAGTTCGAGATTCGCACGCACAAGCGGCTCCTCGACATCTTCGAGCCCACCAGCCAGACGGTGGACGCCTTGATGAAGCTCGAGCTGCCCGCTGGCGTCGACGTGGAGATCAAGGCTTTCGGGAAGTAGCGTCGCGACGGCTGGGGAGCCCCGACGCGGGGCGGCTCGGCGGCGAGCTCGAGAGAGGTGCTGAAGATGGAAGGCATGCTAGGAAAAAAACTGGGGATGACCCAGATCTTCGAGGCGGACGGGCGGATCGTGCCGGTGACGATCGTGCAGGCCGGACCCTGCCTGGTGGTGCAGCGCAAGACCGTCGAGAACGACGGCTACGAAGCGGTGCAGCTCGGGCTGGTGGAGGACCGGGTGCCTCGCCATGTGCCGAAGCCGCTCAAGGGCCACTATGACAAGGCCGGTGTGGCGCCAACCTACCGCCTGCAGGAGTTCGCCCTCGCCGGCAGCGACGAGGTCAAGGCCGGCGACCACGTCAAGGTGGGCATCTTCCAGGTCGACGAGTACGTCGACGTGGTGGGGACCAGCAAGGGCAAGGGCTTTCAGGGCGTCATCAAGCGCCACGGCTTCGGCGGCGGCCGCGCGACCCACGGATCGATGTTCCACCGTGCGCCCGGTTCGATCGGCTCCTCGGCCTTCCCGTCCCGCGTGTTTCCGGGCCTCCGGGCGCCGGGGCACCTGGGCGCGGCGCGCACCACGGCGAAGAACCTCAAGGTGGTGAAGGTGGACGAGGAGAACAACCTCCTCTACCTGCGCGGTGCGGTCCCTGGTGGTAAGAACGCATACGTCGCGATCAAGCGTGCGAAGAGGGGATAGGCGGCGATGAAGATTGCAGTGAAGACCCTTCAGAACGCCGAGGTGGGCGAAGTCGAGCTTCCCGCCTCGATCTTCGAGTATCCCTACAAGGAGCACCTGATCCACTTGGCGGTGCAGTCCTACCTTGCGAGTCGCCGTGCCGGCACCCACAAGACGAAGACCCGCGCCGATGTTTCCGGTGCTGGTCGCAAGCTGTGGAAGCAGAAGGGTACCGGACGGGCTCGCATGGGCAGCCTCCGCTCGCCCCTCTGGCGCAAGGGCGGCACCGTTCATGGCCCGCAGCCGCGCAGCTACGAGAACGATCTGTCGGTGCGCGAGAAGAAGAACGCGCTCAAGTCGGCCCTGTCGCGCAAGGCGGCGGACCAACGCCTGCTGGTGATCGACGAGATGGAGCTTGCCAGCCACAAGACGGCCGAGCTCGCCAAGCTGCTCGCCGGCCTCGGCGTCGGGGAGAAGGCCTTGCTGGTCGACAGCGTGGGCAACGTCAACCTGGCACGGGCGGCGCGCAACAACCCGCGGCTCAAGTCGGTCGACGCCCTGGCCGTCAATGTCTACGACGTCGTCGACCGCTCGTATCTCCTGGTCTCCAAGGGAGCTCTGGGTCGACTCGTGGAGGTGTTGGACCGATGAGGATCCAGGAGATCATCTGCCGGCCGTTGATCACCGAGAAGACGGCGACGCTCAAGGAGACGAACGGAGCGATCGCTTTCGAGGTGGATCCGCGGGCCAACAAGATTGAGATCAAGCGCGCCATCGAGACCCAGTTCAAGGGCGTGAAGGTGGCCGACGTGCGTGTGGCTCGGATGCATGGCAAGACTCGTCGCCTGGGCCGCTTCGTCGGCCAGCGTCCGGATTGGAAGAAGGCCTATGTCAAGCTGACCGCTGACTCGAAGCCGATCGAGTTCTTCGAGGGAGCCTAGGCCAAGCAAGGGAAGGAGCGGTTGAGCTGATGGCAATGAGACAGATAAAGCCGACCAACCCGGCGAGCCGGTTCCAGAGCTACTCGAGCTTCGAGGAGATCACACGCTCGCGTCCGGAGAAGTCGCTGACCGAAGGCAAGTCGTCGTCGGGTGGGCGCAACAACAAGGGCCAGCTCACCAGCTGGTTCCGTGGCGGCGGTCACAAGCGTCGCTACCGCAAGATCGACTTCAAGCGCGACAAGCGTGGCGTCCCGGCGACGGTGGCAGCGATCGAGTACGACCCGAACCGTTCGGCGCGGATCGCGTTGCTGCACTATGCTGACGGCGAGAAGCGCTACATCCTGTGGGCCAACGGCTTGGCGATCGGCGCGCAGGTCGAGGCGGGCGAGGCGGCCGAGGTCAACGTCGGCAACGCCCTGCCGCTGCGGCGGATCCCCCTCGGCACGGTGATCCACAACATCGAGCTGAAGATCGGCAAGGGCGGCCAGCTGGTGCGTGGTGCGGGCGCCGGCGCGCAGCTGATGGCCAAGGAAGGCGACTACGCGCAGGTGAAGCTGCCCTCGGGCGAGGTGCGCCGCATCCACATCGAGTGTTATGCGACGATCGGCCAGGTCGGCAACCTCGAGCACGAGAACGTCTCGTTCGGCAAGGCGGGTCGCCAGCGCTGGCTCGGTCGCAAGCCCCACAACCGTGGCGTGGCGATGAACCCGGTCGACCACCCGATGGGTGGCGGCGAGGGACGCTCGTCCGGCGGCCGCCATCCGTGCTCGCCGTGGGGCTGGCCCACCAAGGGCTACAAGACCCGTAACAACAAGCGGACCGACACCATGATCGTCCGTCGCCGCGAGAAGTAGGCACCAAGGAAGCGAGGAGACGACCGATGGCACGTTCGCTCAAGAAGGGTTACTTCATCGACGAGTCCCTGCTGGCCAAGGTGGAGCAGGGCAACGAGCGTGGGGACCGCCGGGTGATCAAGACCTGGTCGCGGCGGTCGACCGTGACGCCCGAGATGGTCGGCCACACGATCGCGGTGCACAACGGAACCAAGTTCATCCCGGTGTTCGTCAGCGAGAACATGGTGGGGCACAAGCTCGGCGAGTTCGCGATGACCCGCACCTTCCGCGGGCACTCGGGCAAGAAGGCCGAGAAGTCGGCCCGGGCGCGGTAGAGGAGAGACTGGACATGGAATCCCTAGCTCGCCTGCGCTATTTGCGCGGTTCGGCTCAGAAGGTACGCCTGGTGGCGGACCTCATTCGCGGCAAGAACGTGCAGGACGCCGCGAACATCCTGGCGCTTACCAAGAAGGCGGCTTCGCGGCCGCTCGCCAAGCTGCTCAAGTCGGCCGTAGCGAACGCCGAGAGCCGTGAGACCGCGGTGGACGTGGACCGGCTCTACGTCAAGGAAATCTTCGTCGACGGCGGCCCGAGCCAAAAGCGGGTGCGGCCGGCGCCCATGGGACGGGCCTATCGCGTGCTCAAGCGCACCAGCCACGTCACGATCAAGCTCGATACCCGCAAGGGCGAGTAGAGCGTCAGGTTCAACCGGGAGATTCACGGTGGGTCAGAAAACACATCCTTACGGGTTCCGGCTGGTCTACAACAAGACCTGGCACTCGCGCTGGTACGGCGAAGCGAACTACGCGAAGACCCTGCACGAAGACCTCAAGCTGCGCAAGGAGCTGAAGGCGCGCCTTGGCCACGCCGGGGTCTCCGAGATCGACATCGAGCGAGCGGCGGACCGCCTGCGGGTGACCATCTACACCTCGCGGCCCGGCATCATAATCGGCCGCAAGGGTGCCGAGGTGGACAAGCTGCGCGACGATCTGCAGAAGCAGATGGGGCGCGAGGTCCACATCAACATCCAGGAGATCCAGCGCCCCGAGCTCGACGCCCAGCTGGTCGCCGAGTCGATCGCCGGTCAGCTGGAGCGACGCGTCTCCTTCCGCCGGGCGATGAAGAAGTCGATGGAGTCGGCCTTCCGCTTCGGCGCCAAGGGCTTCAAAGTGATGGTCGCTGGCCGCCTCGGTGGGCACGAGATCGCCCGCACCGAGTGGTACCAGGACGGCCGCCTGCCGCTCCATACGCTCAAGGCCGACATCGACTTCGGCCTTGCCGAGGCGCGCACGACCTACGGGGTGATCGGCGTCAAGGTGTGGGTTTACAAGGGTGACCTGCTGAAGGAGAAGAGCCGGCGGGCCAGCGCCTAGGCACGGGAGATTGTCGCCATGTTGATGCCGAAGAAAGTCAAGTTCAGAAAGGCCCACCGCGGCCGCAGGGCAGGCAACGCCAAGGGCGGCGCCTACGTGGCGTTCGGCGATTTCGGCCTGCAGGCGCTCGACCGCGGCTGGGTGACGGCGCGGCAGATCGAGGCCGCCCGAATCGCCATCAGCCGCTCGATCAAGCGCGGCGGCAAGATCTGGATCCGGGTCTTCCCGGACAAACCGATCACCAAGAAGCCGCTCGAGACTCGTATGGGTAAGGGCAAGGGCAACCCGGAGGAGTGGGTTTGCGTGGTGCGCCCCGGGCGCGTGATGTACGAGATCGAAGGCGTGACGCGGGAAGTGGCAGAGGAAGCGATGCGGCTGGCTTCTCACAAGCTTCCGATCAAGACCAGGATTGTCAGCCGTGAGCAGGAGCTGAGGTAGGCCATGAAGGCAGCGGACATGAGGCAGCAGTCGGTCGCGGAGCTGCGCGCGAAGGAGCAGGAGCTGGCAGAGCAGCTCTTCGCCTTGCGGCTCCAGAAGGTCACCGGACAGCTCGAGAACCCTGCCAAGGTGAAAGTCGCACGCCGCGAGTTGGCGCGCGTGTTGACCGTGCTTGGCGAGAAGGCTCGGCAGGCCTGAGGCGGCGGGAGATAACGATGACGGAACAAGAACAGCCGACTCCGGCGCCCGCTGCCGCGAACGCAGCCGACGGACGTGGTCGACGCCAGACGAAGGTCGGCACCGTGGTGAGCAGCAAGATGGACAAGACCGTGGTCGTCGCGGTCGCCAACACGGTGATGCATCCGCTGTATCGGCGCTATGTCAAGCGGACCTCGAAGTTCTATGCCCACGACGAGGAGAACCGTTGTGCGGCGGGCGATCAGGTCGAGATCGTCTCGACTCGCCCCCTCTCCAAGCTCAAGCGCTGGAGAGTGCGGGAAATCCTCCGCCGGGCGGAGTAGGGAGCTAGAGCGCCATGATTCAGATGGGTTCGATCCTCGACGTCGCAGACAACTCGGGGGCCAAGAAGATCGCCTGCATCCACATCCGCGGCGGTTCCTCGGGGCAATACGGTCACCTCGGTGACACGATCACGGCTTCGGTGAAGGAAGCCACGCCGGATGGCACGGTGAAGAAGGGGCAGGTGGTCAAGGCGGTGATCGTCCGCACGGTCCGCGCCGAGCGCCGCAAGGACGGTAGCTACATCCGCTTCGACACCAACTCGGCGGTGATCGTCAACGATAGCGGTGAGCCGGTCGGGACCCGCGTCTTCGGCCCGGTGGCGCGCGAGCTGCGTGAGCGCCGCTTCATGCGCATCATCTCGCTCGCGCCGGAGGTCATCTAGATGAGCCAGGCCCGAATCAAGAAGAACGACCAGGTGCTGGTGCTCGCGGGCAAGAACCGCGGCGCCACCGGCAAGGTGCTGCGGGTGATCAGCGCCGACGACAAGGCGATCGTCGAGCGGGTGAATTTCATCAAACGGCATACCAAGGCCAACCCGCAGCGCCAGATCCAGGGCGGCATCCTCGAGCGCGAGGCGCCGATCCAGCTCTCCAATCTGGCGGTGATCTGCCCCGAGTGCGGCAAGACGTCGCGCATGGGGCGCACGCGGACGGCCGACGGCAAGAGCGCCCGTGTCTGCAAGAAGTGCAACGCGGTGATCAGCTGAGGCGAACGATGGCGAAGAAAGAGCAAGGCAAGGACGCAGCGAAGAAGAAGGGCACGGCGAAGGACGCCGCTGGCGCCAAGGCGGCGGCTCCTGCCGCCAAGGCCGCGCCGAAGGGCGACTACGTGCCGCGCCTAAAGAAGCGCTACCTCGACGAGATCGTCCCCCGCCTCCGCAAGGAGTTCGGGATCGAGAACATCATGGCAGTGCCGCGCCTCGAGAAGATCAGCGTCAACATGGGGCTCGGCGAGGCGACGCAGAACATCAAGATCCTGGACGGCGCCGTCGACGAGCTGGCTTCGCTGGCCGGGCAGCGGCCGACGGTGACCCGCGCCCACAAGTCGATCGCCGCCTTCAAGGTCCGCGAAGGGCAGCCGATCGGTTGCCGGGTGACGCTGCGCGGCGACCGGATGTGGGAGTTCCTCGATCGTCTGGTGTCGGTCGCCCTGCCGCGCGTCCGCGACTTCCGCGGCGTGCCCTCGAAGAGCTTCGACGGTCGCGGCAACTACACCCTGGGCGTCAAGGACCACCTGATCTTCCCTGAGATCGACTACAACAGGGTGGACAAGGCGAAGGGGATGAACATCACGATCGTGACCACGGCGGGCAACGACGAGCGTGCCTATTACCTCCTGCGCGAGCTCGGCCTGCCATTCGCCGGGCGCGGCGGCGAGCGGGCCTAGAGGAGAACGGGATGGCCACCGAAGCGAAGATCGCGCGCGAGAAGTCGAAGCTGAAGTTCAAGGTCCGGTACCGCAATCGTTGCCAGAACTGCGGCCGGCCGCGTGGCTACCTGCGCAAGTTCGCGCTGTGCCGCATCTGCTTTCGCAAACTGGCCCTGCAGGGTTATCTGCCGGGTGTGATCAAGGCGAGCTGGTAGGAGCCGCCGCCGCGTGCGGTGGGCCTCGCCCGCTGCCCGGCCGGCTCTCGAGGAGCAACGAGCATGAGCATGACCGACCCCATCTCGGATCTGCTGACGCGGGTCCGCAACGCCCACCTGGCCAAGCACGATCGTCTCGACGTGCCGTCGTCGAAGGTGAAGGTGGAGATCTGCCGGATCCTCAAAGAGGAGGGTTTCATCCGCAACTTCCGCGTCCTGGAGACCCAGCCCGCGGCGACCTTGCGGATCCTCCTGCGCTATACCCACGAGGGCGAGCCGGCGATCAGCCACGTGGCCAGGATCAGCAAGGCCGGCCGGCGCGTCTACCGTGGCGCCGACGACATCCGGCCCGTGCGCAATGGCCTGGGCCTCGGCATCGTGTCGACCTCGAAGGGCATGTTGACGGATCGTCAGGCCCGCGAGCAGCGCCTCGGCGGCGAGCTGATTTGCGAGCTGTGGTAGCCGAGCGGGACGGTCGGGCGACGAACGGGAAGCGGGAAGAAGAAGAAAGGGCAACGTCATGTCGCGGGTAGGAAGAAAGCCAATCCCGATTCCGAGCGGGACGAAGGTCGAGATCAAGGACGGGCAGTTCAGCGCCGAGGGCCCCAAGGGCAAGGCGACGACTGCGCTGCTGCCGGGTTTCCCGGTCGAGGTCAAGGACGGCGCCATCGAGGTGAGCCGCCCGAGCGACGCCGGCCCGGACCGCGCCAAGCATGGACTGCTGCGGTCGTTGCTCGCCAACGCCGTCGAGGGCGCCAGCAAGGGTTGGGTCAAGCAGCTCGATATCGTGGGCGTCGGCTACAAGGCGGAGCTCAAGGGCGAAGAGATCCAGTTCGCCCTCGGCTACTCGCACCCGATCGTCTTCTCGATCCCCAAGGGCATCAAGGTCGACCTCGACGCCAAGGCCGGTCGGCTCACCATCAGCGGTGCGGACCGTCAGCTCGTCGGCCAGGTGGCGGCGGAGATGCGCAGCCTGCGGAAGCCGGACCCCTACAAGGGCAAGGGCATTCGCTACACGAACGAGGTCCTGCGTCGCAAGGCGGGCAAGGCCGGCGGCCGCTAGCCGCTAGTCGCCAATAGGTGAAGAGATGAGTGAGTCCAACGTTCATAAGAATCGGGTGATGGAGCGCCGCTCGCGGCGCCAGCGCGCCCACCAGCGCCTGCGCCAGCGGGTGCACGGCACCGCTCTGCGGCCGCGCCTCGCCGTTTTCAAGAGCCTCAAGCACCTCTACGCCCAGATCATCGACGACGATCAGGGCCGCACTCTCGCCCAGGCGAGCACCCTGGACCCGGAGGTCCGCGCCAAGCTCTCCGGCGGTGGTGACACCAAGGAAGCCGCGCGTCTGGTTGGCGAGGTGGTGGCGGGCCGGGCCAAGTCCCTCGGTCTCGGCAAGGTCGTGTTCGACCGTGGCGGCTACATCTACCACGGCAAGGTCAAAGAGCTCGCCGAGGGGGCCCGCAAGCAGGGCCTAGACTTCTGAAGGGAGAGCAGGCGTGAGTGCCAAGTTCGAGCGCGACAACCGCGAGTCCGAGTTTCTCGAGCAGGTCGTCCACATCAACCGAGTGACCAAGGTCGTCAAGGGCGGCAAGAACTTCTCGTTCTCGGCCCTGGTGGTGATCGGGGACGGCAATGGCTCCGTGGGCTATGGCTCCGGGAAGGCCAAAGAAGTACCAGTGGCGATCCGTAAGGGGATCGACGCTGCGAAGCGCAAGATGATCCAGGTGCCGATCAAGGGCTCCACGATCCCCCACGAGGCGGTGGGAGAGTTCGGCTCCGGTCGGGTGTTGATCAAGCCCGCTTCGCCCGGTACGGGCGTGATCGCCGGCGGCCCCGTGCGCGCCGTGGTGGAGAGCGCCGGCATCCAGGACATTCTGACCAAGTCGCTGGGCACGACCAACCCGCACAACGTCGTGAAGGCGACCTTCGCCGCGCTGCTCCAGCTGCGCGACGAGGCCACCGCGCGGCGGGCGCGGGGCTTGAGCGAACAGCCCAAGCAGGTCGCGGCGGGCTGAGGCGTAGGCCGAGCCCTTGACGGGAGAGCGAGCGATGGCGAAGAAGGCAAGCTCCGAGAAGAAGACGATCAAGATCCGCCAGGTGCGCAGCACCGCCGGGTGCATCAGCTCGCACCGCGAGGTGCTGCGGACGCTCGGCTTGCGGCGCATCCGGCACACCGTCGAGCGCGCGGACTCGCCCGCCGTTCGTGGTGCGGTCGCCAAGGTCTCCTATCTGGTTGAAATCGTAGAGGACTCGCTATGAAGCTCAGCGATCTGTCCCCGGCAGTGGGGAGCAAGCAGTCGAGAAAGCGCGTCGGACGCGGCCCTGGCTCCGGCCTCGGCAAGACTTCCGGCCGTGGTCATAAGGGGCAGAAGTCGCGCGCCGGGTATCGCCGCCAGGCTGGTTTCGAAGGCGGCCAGATGACGCTCATCCGGCGCATCCCGAAGCGTGGCTTCACCAACATCTTCCGCATCGAGTTCGCGGTGGTGAACCTCTCTCGGCTGGCCAAGCTCGACGAGACGGAGATCACGCCCGAGCTGCTGCTCGAGGTGGGCCTGGTGCGCGCCGGCCTGCCGGTGAAGATCCTCGGCCAGGGCGAGCTCACCAAGGCGATCAAGGTGTCGGCCCACAAGTTCAGCCAGTCGGCCCGCAGCAAGATCGAGGCGGCCGGCGGCAGCTGCGAGGAGTTGGACTCGTGATCGATAGCTTCCGCAACGTCTTCGCCATCCCGGACCTGCGCAAGCGGCTGCTCTTCACGTTTGCCCTGCTGGCGGTGTACCGGCTGGGGTGCCACGTCCCGAACCCCGGGATCGACCCTCAGGCCCTGCTTCAGTTCATGAACCAGGCGGCGGGCAGCGTCCTCGGCTTCGTCAACACCTTCACCGGTGGCGGCCTCAAGCGGGTGGCGATCTTCGGGTTGGGGATCATGCCCTACGTGACCTCCTCGATCATCCTCCAGCTGCTGACAGTGGTCTGGCCGTACCTGGAGAAGCTGTCGAAGGAAGGCGAGATGGGGCGGCGGAAGATCACCCAGTACACCCGCTACGGCACAGTGTTCATCTCGGCCATCCAGTCAGCCGCCTTCGCCTTCTACCTGCAGAGCCAAAAGGCTCCGGGCGGGGCTTCGTTGGTGCCGCACCCGGGCATCGGCTTCGTGCTGATGACGGTGCTCACCCTGACGACCGGCTGTGCCTTCGTGATGTGGCTGGGCGAGCAGATCTCCGAACGCGGTATCGGCAACGGCATCTCGCTGATCATCTTCGCTGGCATCGTCGTCGGGCTCATCCCGGCCGTCGACAACACCATCCGGCAGGTGCTCTCCGGCCAGCTGCATGGCGCCGCCGTGGCGATCCTCGTCGCCTTCATGCTGGTGGTGACGGCCGGGATCGTCTACATGGAACGAGCGCAGAGGCGCATCCCGGTGCAATACGCCAAGCGCGTCGTCGGCCGCCGCATGTACGGCGGGCAGTCGACCTATCTGCCGTTGCGGGTCAACACCGGCGGCGTGATCCCGGTCATCTTCGCCAGCTCGGTGCTGATGCTGCCGGCGACTCTCGCCCAGATGATCAACAACGACTGGGTGCGCGACATCGTCAACTACATTTCCTACGGCAAGCCGCTGCACTACTTGATCTACGTCGTGGGGATCATCTTCTTTTCCTACTTCTACGTCTCGATCATCTTCAACCCGTCGGATCTCGCGGAGAACATGCGGAAGTACGGCGGCTTCATCCCGGGCATCCGGCCCGGCAAGCGGACAGCCGAGCACATCGATCGCATCCTCTCGCGGATCACGCTGGTCGGTGCTCTGTACCTGGCGGCCGTCGCTGTGCTGCCGGACTTCCTGCTCGCCGGTTTCGACGTCGCCTACATCCCGTTCATCGGCGAGGCGATCGATCCCTACATCCCGAGCTGGATCAGCAAGGGCATGGGCATCCAGTTTTACTTCGGCGGTACCTCGCTGCTGATCGTCATCGGCGTGGCGATGGACTTCATCCAGCAGGTGGAGAGCCAGCTGGTGATGCGCAACTACGAGGGCTTCATGAAGCGGGGCCGGGTGAAGGGGCGGCGAGGCTGAGGTGAGCCGGCGCATCGTCCTCCTTGGCCCCCCGGGTTCCGGCAAGGGCACCCAGGCCGTCTTCCTCGCGGAGCGGCTGGGCGTGCCGGCGATCTCGACCGGGGAGATGTTGCGCCAGGCGGTGGACGAAGGAAATGCGCTAGGAAACCGTGTCGCCGGCATCATGGGGCGTGGCGACCTGGTGGACGACGCGACGATGGCCGAGGTGGTGGAGGAGAGGTTGGCGCGGCAGGACGCTCAGGTGGGCTTTCTGCTGGACGGCTACCCCCGCACCACGGTCCAGGCCGAGACGCTGGCGGGGATCGTCGAGCGGGCTGGACGGGGTCTCGACGCCGTGCTGCTGATCGACGTACCACCCCCGGTGCTGATCGCGCGAGCGCTGGGGCGAGGGCGGGCTGATGACACCGAGGAGGTCATCGCCGAGCGCCTGCGGGTCTACGGGAACAAGACCGAGCCCTTGGTGGGTTATTACAAGGCCCTGGGCTTGCTGCGCGAGATCAACGGCGATCAGACCATCGAGGCCGTGACGATGGACCTGGTTCGGGCGCTGGAGCGCTGAGCGCCTGGCTCGCCGCTCGCGGGCAGAGGAAAGGAAGAGAGTTTGGCGAAGGAAGAGGCAATCGAAGTCGAAGCGACCGTGGTGGAGCCGCTGCCGAACGCGATGTTTCGCGTCGAGCTGGAGAACGGACACCAGGTGCTGGCTCACATCTCGGGCAAGATGCGCAAGCACTTCATCCGCATCCTGCCGGGGGACAAGGTCAAGGTCGAGCTGTCGCCCTACGATCTGAGCCGCGGACGCATTGTGTATCGCCTGAAATAGCGGCGAGCGGAACCTGGGAGTGTGGATCATGAAGGTGCGAACCTCAGTCAAGCGGATGTGCTCGAAGTGCAAGGTGGTACGCCGGAAAGGCGTGATCCGAGTCATCTGCGAGAACCCGAAACATAAGCAGCGGCAGGGGTAAGGGGCTATGGCACGTATCGCAGGGGTAGACCTTCCCCAGAACAAACAGGTCTGGATCGGGCTGACTTACATCTACGGGATCGGCCGTTCGCGCTCCGTCAAGATCCTCGAGAAGGCTGCCGTGGATCCGCTGACCAAGGTCCGCGACCTCACCGAGGACGAGGCTCGCCGCCTGCGGGCCGTGATCCAAGAAGAGGGGCGTGTCGAGGGTGATCTGCGCAAGGAGATCAGCCAGAACATCAAGCGGCTGATGGAGATCGGTTGCTACCGGGGCGTGCGGCACCGCCGCGGCCTGCCGGTCCGCGGCCAGCGCACTCACACCAATGCGCGTACCCGCAAGGGACCGCGCCGGGCCTCGATCGCCGGCAAGAAGAAGGCTACGAAGAAGTAGCCCGAGGGAGACGACATGGCGAAAGCAGCAGCCAAGACCAAGAAGGACCGCAAGCCAGGCAAGAAGAAGGAACGCCGGGTCGTACCCCATGGGGTGGTCCACATCAAGGCAACGTTCAACAACACCCAGGTCGCCATTGCCGACCCCGAGGGCAACGTGCTGACCTGGTCGTCGGCCGGTCGCATCGGTTTCAAGGGCTCGCGCAAAGGCACCCCCTTCGCGGCCCAGGTGGCAGCGCAGAGCGCCGGCTCGGCCGCCAAGGACCTCGGCGTGCGGACCGTGGACGTGCTGGTGAAGGGCCCGGGCTCCGGTCGTGAGTCGGCAGTACGGGCATTGCAGTCGGCTGGACTCGAGGTCAAGTCGATCAAGGACGTGACACCGATCCCGCACAACGGCTGCCGGCCGCGCAAGCGTCGCCGGGTGTAAGCGGCGGTCGCGAGATGATCGAGAGCGCATCGGTTTCAAGGGAGCTCAAGGAGAAGAACCGTGGCTAGATACACCGGACCCGTTTGTCGGCTCTGCCGCCGCGAGCGGATGAAGCTCTTCCTCAAGGGAGACCGCTGTTTCAAAGAGAAGTGCGCCATCGAGCGGCGGGGCTACCCGCCCGGCCAGCACGGCAACCGCCGCGGCCGGCGGACGCTGGGATACGGCCTGCAGCTGCGCGAGAAGCAGCGCGTCAAGCGTATCTACGGCCTCCTCGAGCGCCAGTTCCGCAACTACTTTAAGGAGGCGGATCGCAAGAAGGGCATCACTGGCGAGAACCTCCTGAGCTTGCTCGAGTGCCGGCTCGACAACGTCGTCTACAGCCTCGGCTTTGCGTCGTCGCGCGCGCAGGCCCGCCAGCTGGTGCGCCACGGCCATATCCAGGTCGACGGACAGAAGGTCACCGTGCCCAACTTCGCCGTGCGGCCCGAGCAGGTGGTGGCCGTCAAGGAAGGGAGCCGGAAGAACGACTTCATCCGAGCCAGCGTCGACACCGCGCGTGGGCGTGGGGTGCCGGAGTGGCTCGAGCTCGACGCCGAGAACTTCCGTGGCCGAGTGCTGCGGCTGCCGACCCGCGAGGACATCAAGCTGCCCATTCAGGAGCAGCTGATCGTCGAGCTCTACAGTCGGTAATGCCGGGGGCCAGGTGCCCCCCAACAAGGAGTCGAAGCATGCACTGGAAGGGTTTTCAGCGCCCCAAGCGCTTAGAAGTCGATACCACTACGCTGTCGCCGACCTATGGTCGCTTCGTGGCGCAGCCGTTCGAGCGGGGCTTCGCGACGACGATCGGCAACGCGCTGCGACGCTGCCTGCTGTCCTCGATCGAGGGCGCGGCAGTAACGGCGATCTACGTCGAGGGCGTGCTCCACGAGTTCTCGTCGATCTCCGGGGTCAAGGAGGATGTGACGGACATCATCCTCAACCTGCGCAACGTGCCGATCCGCATGCACTCGGACGACTCGAAGATCATCTCGGTCAACGTCCAGGGGCCATGCCTGGTCACCGCCGGGCATCTGGCGGAAGACGGCCAGATCGAGATCGTCGATCCCGACGTGCCGGTCTGCACCCTCAACGAAGAGGCGCGGCTCAAGATGCAGCTCCAGGTCAAGAAGGGCCGGGGCTACGTCGCGGCGGACCGCAATTTCGACGAGGCGATGGGCATCGGCTGGATCCCGGTGGACTCGGCCCATAGCCCCGTGCGGCGGGTCAACTTCCGCGTCGAGGCGGCCCGTCTCGGCCAGACCACCGACTACGAGCGGCTGATCCTCGAGGTGTGGACGAACGGCACGGTGTCGCCGGAAGCCGCCGTCTCGCTGGCCTCGATGCTGCTCAACGAGCACCTGACCCTGTTCATCACCGCCGAGGAGAGCATCCGCGAGGGTGCCGACGACGGTCGCAGCGAGGAGATGGCCTCTCTCGATGCCTTGCTCGCCCGTCGCATCGAAGAGCTCGACCTCTCGGTGCGCTCGGCCAACTGCTTGAAGAACGCCAACATCCACACCTTGCGGGATCTGGTGCGGCGGTCCGAGAAGGACATGCTGGAGACCAAGAACTTCGGCAAGAAGTCGCTCGAGGAGCTGCAGGATCTGCTTGGCCGGCTCGGGCTCCACTTCGGGATGGAAGTGCCGGATCGCCCGGCGGCGGACGCCTAGACGGGTTTGACCTGTTGCTTCGGGAGACAGTGCAATGCGCCACAACATCAGCCGGAGGAAGCTCGGACGGATCACCTCGCACCGTCTGGCCTTGTTCCGCAACCAGCTTTCCTCCCTGGTCGAGCACCAGCGGATCGTGACCACCGTCCCGAAGGCGAAGGAGCTGCGGCCGATCGCCGAGCGGATCATCACCCAGGGCAAGACCGGCACCGTCCACGCGCGTCGGCGCGTGGGCCGCTGGATCCAGAACCGCGACCTGATCAAGAAGCTGTTCAGCGAGATCGCGCCGCGCTTCTCCGATCGCCCGGGTGGCTACCTGCGGATCGTCAAGCTCGGCTCGCGCACGGGCGACGGCGCCGAGATGGCCGTGCTCGAGTTCATCGACTTCGAGCCGGCGCCGAAGGCCGCTCCCGAGAGCAAGGGCAAGAAGGCCGAGAAGAAGGGCGAGGCGAAGAGCGAAGACGCCGAGTAGGGCGCCACTTGGTTGGGCAGTGCGGGGGGCCGGCGGTGACGCCGGCCCTCGTCGTTTCGGGCCGCTGCTGTTGCAGGCCGCTGCCGTACCGGGCGCGGCGGGCGCAGGAGGCTACTTCTTGCGCCGGCGGTCGAAGCTGATCACGGTGCCCGTAGGGGTGCCGCCAGGGGTGTCGCTCGGCGCCAGCGCCGTCTCGTCAGCGGCCGTCGTCGCCGCCTCCGGCTCGCCCTCCGCCACCTCCTCCTCTTGAGCGGGAGGGGTGAAGCGCAGGCCGAAGCCGGCGGACGGATCGCTGAACGACTCGACAGCACCGTAGGGGATGGTGAGGCGGTTCTTGACCCCGGAGAAGCTCAGCGTCACCGAGAAGCCGTCATCGTCCGCTTCGAGGTGCCAGAACTGGTGCTGCAGCACGACGAGCATCCTCTCGGGGTAGAGGTCGCGCAGGAACGGGGGGACCAGGACCTCGGGATGCTGGGTCGAGAACTCGATCAGGTAGTAGTGCTCGCCGTCGAGCCCCCAGGTCGCCGCCTCCTGGAGGGCGGCGCGCACGACGCCCCGCAGGGCCTCGACGACCATCGCCTGATAGTCGTGCCGGTTTGCCGGCGGTTGGCTGACGTCCACGCTGCGATTGTACGGCCGATCGCCGGGTGAGGTTTCTTGGCGACCGACCGCCGGGGATAGGATCGCGCGATGGGTCCCGCCGAGATCAGCCGGAAGCTGGCCGCGCGCGTGGACGGGCTGCGCTTCACGAGCCCCGTGCGCCACGTCTACAACCCGCTCGTCTACGCTCGTGCCAGCCACGAGCTCTACCTGCGTCGCTTCGCGCACGGCACCAAGGAAGCTCTCTTCCTGGGGATGAACCCCGGGCCCTTCGGCATGGCGCAGACCGGGGTCCCCTTCGGCGAGGTCTCCCTGGTGCGTGATTGGCTGGGGATCGAAGCGCCGGTGAGCCGGCCCAGAGGTGCACACCCGAAGCGGCCCGTCGAGGGTTTCGCCTGCACCCGCAGCGAGGTCTCCGGCCGCCGCTTGTGGGGGTGGGCGCGCGAGCGGTTCGGTACGGCCGAGCGCTTCTTCGGCCGCTTCTTCGTCTACAACTACTGCCCACTGCTCTTTCTGCAGGCGAGCGGCGCCAACCTCACGCCGGACAAGCTCGCGGCTGCCGAGCGAGCGCCGCTCGAGGCGTTCTGCGACGAGGCCTTGCGGCAGATCGTCGACTGCCTGGCACCCAGGCTTGTGATCGGCGTCGGCCGCTTCGCCGAAGAGCGGGCCCGCCATGCCTTGGCTGGCCGTGCCGTCGAGATCGGTGGCATCCTCCATCCCAGCCCGGCGAGCCCGGCGGCCAACCGTGGCTGGGCCCAGGCCGCTGAGCGGCAGCTGGCTGCGCTCGGGGTGCGCCTCTGAGCTGGCAGGTGAGCCTGGAGCCGTTGCGGGCCAGCCTGCAGGCTCGGCTACCACCCGGCCTGTCGATCCACGGTCTCTGCGAGGTCCTGGGGGTGTCGGCGGCGCTCGCCCTCTTCGTCGTCGAGGCGCGGCGGCGCCGGCGGCTCGACGACGATCTGGTGCTGGTGCTCCTGGGTGCCCTCATAGGTGGTGGGCTTGCTTCCCGCCTCGCCACCCTGCCGCGCTACCTGGAGCTGGCGGCGGCCCCCAGCTTCATGGGAGCGCTGCTCCATGGGGGCCAGAGCGTGCTGGGCGGCCTCACCGGGGCCTACCTCGGTGCCGTCCTCGCCAAGCGGCTGATCGGCTACCAGGAGGGCACGGGGGACATCTTCGTCCCCGGCGTCGCCCTCGGGATCGCCGTCGGCCGGCTCGGCTGCCTGCTCGAGGAGCCGCCGGGAACGCCCAGCGGCGGCGGTTGGGGCCTGCTCTT
>WBZL01002752.1_pt1 | contig 16755 bp, 14 predicted proteins | sample 5204291 | NCBI WGS metagenome assembly WBZL01 (sample SAMN12344345, study PRJNA552823) | activated sludge metagenome | biome: Activated sludge suspended growth; feature: Nitrification reactor; material: Wastewater; isolation source: activated sludge from nitrification reactor of wastewater...
CGGCCAGGTGACGGGGATCATCTCGGTGGTCGCGTTCAATTTCATCGTGCAGGAACCGAGCGGGATCATCGCATACGCCAGGGACAGGTCTTTCGCCTGGAGGCGGTGGATGTAGCGGAGCATTTCGGTTTCGGCGTGGTAGCTGTTGAACACCGGATGGGTGAGGAATTCGCTCGTGCGGGCAAACGGCGCGGGGTAGTCCACACTGACCGCGTCCGCCAACGTGCCGAGGTCTAATTGCCCCGGTTGGGCACCGAAAATCTCGAACAGGGTGGTCATTTCTTCAATTTCCACCGCTTCGTCGAGGGAAACCCCCACCCGATCAGCATAGTAAGCGAGATTGACCCCGCGGGCGAGCGCGGCGGCGCGAATGTCTTCCACCCGCCCCGGCGCGGACACCGTGATTGTGTCGAAAACTAGCCCTTCATTGACGCCGTACCCTAACTTCCGCAGGCCCTCGCGCAAGATTTCCGCCAGCAGGTGAACGCGTTGGGAGATGCGCCGTAACCCGTGCGGGCCGTGGTACACCGCGTACATCGAGGCCATGATCGCCAGCAAAACCTGCGCGGTGCAGATATTGCTAGTGGCTTTTTCCCGGCGGATGTGTTGTTCGCGGGTTTGCAGGGAGAGACGGTAAGCGGGTTTCCCGGCGGCATCAATGGAAACGCCGACCAACCGCCCGGGCATGACACGTTTGTGCTCGTCCACGACCGCCATGTACGCCGCGTGCGGGCCGCCGAACCCCATCGGGACGCCGAACCGTTGGGTGTTGCCCACGGCCACGTCTGCGCCAAACTCCCACGGGGGGCGGAGCAGGGTGAGCGCGAGTAAATCGGCATCTACGACAGTGAGTGCGCCGTGTTTGTGCGCTTCGGCGAAAAAGTCCGCGTAGGGCAGAACATCGCCATCGGTGGTGGGATAGGCGACTAACACGCCAAACGTGGGGATGCTGAAATCGTAAGTGGTGTGATCCCCGACGATCACTTCCACGCCAATCGGTTCCGCGCGGGTTTGCACGACGGAGATAACGTGGGGGTGGCATTTTTCGGAGACGAAGAAGACGTTGGCGTTGGATTTGCGCGGGCGGGCGCGCAACGCGAGGGCCATGGCTTCCGCGGCGGCGGTGCCCTCATCGAGCATGGACGCGTTCGCAATCGCCATCCCGGTCAGGTCGGTGATCATCGTCTGGAAGTTGATCAACGCTTCGAGCCGGCCCTGGGAAATTTCGGGTTGGTAGGGGGTGTATTGGGTGTACCAACCAGGGTTTTCGAGGATGTTGCGTTGAATAACGGCGGGGGTGACGGTGTCGTAAAAACCTTGCCCTATGAAGGAGCGGAAGACTTTGTTTTGGTTAGCGAGGGCACGCAAGTCGGCAATGGTCTCGACTTCGGTGAGCGGTTCGGGCAGGTTGAGTTCTTTGGCGATGCGGATGACGTTAGGGACGGCGGCATCGGTCAGGGCGTCGAGGGAATCGTAGCCGACGGTTTTGAGCATTTTGGGCAGATCGGTGTCGCGCGGGCCGATGTGCCGGTGAGCGAAGTCGTCCGCGGGGCGAAGGAGTTCGCGGTTGGTGAGCTTGGTCACAGTAGACCTCCTGAAGAAACGTAGAGCGTAGAGCGTAGAACGAAAGGGGCCGTTTTACGTTCTACGCTCTATGTTGATTAGTGTTCGCGCGAGCCGAGATAGGCCTCATAGGCCGCGGCGTCCATGAGTTCATCGAGTTCGGACGGGTTGCTGAGTTCGATCTTGATCATCCAGGCCCCGCCGTAGGGGTCGGAGTTGACGGCCTCGGGGGTGTCGGAGAGGGCGTCGTTGATGGCGGTCACGGTCCCGCTGACGGGCGCGTACACGTCCGAGGCGGCTTTGACGGATTCGACGGCGGCAATGGCGTCGCCTTTGCTGAGGGAATCGCCTTCGCCAACCTGGACTTCGACAAACACGATGTCAGAGAGTTGATCCTGCGCGTAGTCGGTGATGCCGATGGTGCCGACGTTGCCTTCAACGCGAATCCATTCGTCTTTTTGGGTGAAGCGTAAATCGTTAGGGATATTCATGGGGGAGCCTCCGGGAGAAAAGTGTAGGGTAGATAAAGTAAACAAGGTACATAAGGTAGATAAAGTAGATAGGGTAGATAGGATTTACCCTATCTACTTTATTTACCCTATGTACCTTATCCGCCTTTAAAACAAACAGGCGCACGCGTAAACAGATGCGTGCGCCTTCTGTCATAATACCTGAGAGATTCGGATCACTGGGGGAGGGGTTTCAATTTTATGAAACGCCAGCCATTGTCCTTGCCCCGTCGGTGACTGGGGTAGTCCTTTCCAGAGAGGTGCGAGAGACAGGGTCCTTTTACCTGAGAGTTTCGCCTGAGTCTTATAGATTCAGACTTGCCCCTTCGGTGGCCGAAAATTGGGGTGCAATTTTCGGCGCTCTCCCCTGCCTTCGTTAAATTGTAAGGTGCGAGTATTCCTGCGTACCGACCAGATTTTACTACACATTCACCCAATGGGTAACCTCCGCGCGATGTATAAAGTTTCGCTCGTGCTGTGAGCGACAGTTGTAGTGTTTATCAGGCAAGATAAATTGGTAGGTTGTCCAGCCCACCAATCCCCCAAAATCTGGCATCCGCCACGCCGATTCCTTGAGCTTCTTAAACATCCGAAGTCTGCTTTGTGAGGGAAAGAGTAAAATATGAAGAAGTCGTAATTACTCACACTCGAAGCGGTAAAACTCAAAAAGAAGGATGGAAGGGGGGATGTCCATCCCCCCTTCCATCCTTCTTTTTCGAAACTTCCTACTCATGGTGAGTAATTACAAGAAGTCTTTGTTTGATTAAGCTGTAAATATGTTTTCCAAAACGATATTCCAACGTGATCTAAGTCTCCGTCTCCTCTCTTTTTATCTGGTATTTGTGGGAATTTTGGTTATCGCCGCGTTGGCGTTTGAGAATCTGGCCTCTAACCGGTTAGAGGACGATGTCCAGCGGGCCGACCTCGCCCTTGCCCGCGCGGTCGCCCAGGAAACGAATACCTTCATGGACAACGCCCTGGACGCCATCCAAGCCATCTCCGCCTACCCAGCCGTAATGGCGGCGGATATCCCCGCGATGGAGCCGTTGTTCAGCGCCCTTGCCAGTGCCCGCCCGGATGTAAATCTGGTTTACCGCCTGGACGCAGACGGGATCATGCGCTACCACTATCCCGTTGAAGGGGTGGAAAGCACCGTCGGGACAGATTTCTCGTTTCGGGATTATTTTCAAAGTGCATTGACTGCCGAAGGGCCAGTGGTTTCCCTCGGCAGGATTTCCCCCACCACCAACCAACCCGTTGCCACGGCAGTGATGCCTTTGCGGGACGAGCAGGGGCATTTTCTGGGCCTGGTCGGCACGAACATCAAACTCGAATTTCTCAGCATCGCCCTCGCCAACATCACTGCGGAAAGCCAGGCAACCAGCGGGTTCCAGATTTTCATCGTCGATGCGGGCGGACAGGTGATCGCCCACCCCGATCCGAGCTTGCTTCTCGTTGATGCCCAGCAAACCATGCCAGGGATCGCCGCCTCGGTGCTGGCCGGGGAGTCGGGCAACGTCATCCGCGCGGATTTGTCCGGGGAGGAGACGCTCTTCAGTTATGAACCCGTGACCCGCGTGGGATGGGGGGTGATCGTGACCCGGCCTACCGCGACGGCGTTTGCCTCGTCACGGGCGTTTGCGCAGGCAACGGGACTGGCGATTGGCATCTTTTTGCTGGGGGGGGTTGTATTCTGGCTGGTCCTTTCTCGCGATGTCATCCGTCCCCTGGAACGTCTGGCCTCCTACAGCCAATCTTTTGGGCAGGAACAACTGGGGCTGAAATGGCAAAACGAAGTCATCGCCGCGCTCAGTGAACGCTCCGATCAGGTCGGCCACTTGACCCGCAGTCTGACCTGGATGCAACAAGCCATCGAGGCGCGGCTGAACGAACTCTCCACCCTGCTCCAGACCAGCGCGGCGGTTGTGTCTACCCTGGATTCACATATCGTCCTGGAACGCATTCTGGAGCAGGTCGAACACCTGATGGGGATCGAACGGTGTGCCATCCTCGCCCTGGATGAAAAACAGGGCATCTTCCGGGTCCAGGCCAGCCGGGGTCTCTCCCAACGCTATGCCGAACAGGTCAGCATTGACCCATCCGAGCCGCAATCGATCACCCTGCGAGCCATCCACACCGGCCAACCCATCCAGATCAGCGACACCGAAGAGAATCCGGGCTACGCCACCCTTCGCCCCCGCGCCCGCGCCGAAGGCTACCGCTCCCTCCTCGCCGTCCCCCTCAACACCCAACACGCCCCGCCCTCCGCCTTGCTGGTGTACTACCCTCACCCACACGTTTTCACCCATCAAGAAATCAGCCTGTTGAGCAACTTTGCCAACCATGCGGCCATGGCCATCGAAAACGCCACCCTTTTTGCCCGCAGTGATACACAACTTCAGGAACAAACCCGCCGCCTCGAAGCCCTCGTCGAGTCCATGCGCGACGGGCTGATTCTCGAAGACCTCAACGGCAATATCCTGTACGCGAACCGCCGTATCCTTGAACTGACCGGCCTCCGGGCAGAAGAACTCACCCTCCTCAAAGGGACGCAAGCCCTCGACCGCATCCTGACCCAGGCCAAGGACGAAGAAAAAACCCGTCAAGCCGTTGAGACCATGCTCAACACCGGAGGACAAATCCGCCGCGTGGAGATGGTCATCGTCTACTCAGACCGGATGGTGGACATTCGCCTGCAAGCCTTCGATGTGACCGACGCCTCCAACCTGCGAATTGGCCGGGGCATGATTTTACGAGACATCAGCCGGAGCCGCCAACTTGACCGGATGAAGTCCAGCCTGATTTCCACCGTCTCCCACGAACTCCGCACCCCTCTCGCCGCCATAAAAGGCTATGCTTCCACCCTCCTCGCGGACGATGTCGAATGGGATTTGGCCAGCCAGCGGGAATTCCTCGAAATCATCTCTGCCGAAGCCGATAACCTCAACGAACTCGTCAACGACCTGCTCGACATGTCCCGGATTGAGGCCGGAAATCTCTCCGTCTCCCGCGTGGTCTGTGAACTAACCGAACTGGTCTCAATCGCGGCGCAACGTTCCGCCCCCCCACCCGGTGCGCGGTTACTGGTCTCGATCCCGGAGGACCTCCCCGCGCTGTACGTCGACCCCCGCCGGATCACGACCGTGTTGCGTAACCTGATCGAAAACGCCGCCCGGTACACGCCCGAAAACGGTTCCATCCGCCTGACCGCCACGCCCGAAAACGAGGAGTTGTTCATCCGTATTTCTGACGAAGGGCCGGGCATTCCAACCGAACATACGCAACGCATCTTCGAGAGTTTCTACCGCGTGGACACCGGTCTCACCCGCACACCCGGCGCGGGGCTAGGTCTGGCCATCTGCCAGGGCTTTATCCACGCCCACGGAGGCCGCATCTGGCTCGAACCGCGGGAAAAAGGAACCTGTATTGCCTTCTCGTTGCCAATTTCCTTCAGTGAGAGTATTACTCCATCAGAAAATGGTGCACAGATCACCCAGATGGAAACAGAAAAGCTTGAAAAAACTTAGAAAGTCTCCTTCCAAAGTTTTCAATCTGCCAAAGCCCTAAAATCCGCATACAAACCACATGACCCGCCAAACCATTCTTGTCGTTGATGATGAAAAATCCCTGCGTGACTTCGTGCGCCGGAACCTGGACGTGCGCGGGTTCAACGTGCTGACCGCCGCGAACGGGTTGGAAGCCCTTGCCCATTTCACTACCCAGTCCGTTGATCTGGTCATCCTGGATTTGATGATGCCTCACATGGACGGCCTCGAAACCATCCGCCGGGTGCGCAAACAATCGCTCGTCCCGGTCATTGTCCTGTCCGCGATGGGCGAAGAGAGCGACAAGGTTCAGGCGTTGAATCTGGGCGCGGACGATTATCTGACCAAACCGTTTGGCGTCCCGGAGTTGATGGCGCGGGTTCAGGCCGTCCTGCGCCGTTCCAACTGGCAGGAAATCCCCGAACCCGAAGAGACCCGTTTCGTCCGCGGAGAATTTGCCGTTGACGCCGAACAACATACGATCACTTTGCAGGGGAAATCCCTGGAACTGACCCCGACAGAGTTTAACTTACTGGTGTTTTTGCTGGAAAATGCGGGAAAGGTACTCCCGCACAAGACCATCCTGCAACATGTGTGGGGGAGGGAATACGGTCAGGAGGCGGAGTACCTGCGGGTGTATATGGGGAAGTTAAGACAGAAGATTGAGGTCGATCCGGGGAAACCGGAGTTTTTGTTGACGGAGAGAGGGGTGGGATATCGGTTTGAGGTGGGATCGTAATAATTTTTATACAATTTTTATAAACCTCATTAACAATTTATTTAAAATTTACGCTCCTCCTGTAAAGTAAAAGAATAGGCCCTTGTAAAGGCCCCTTACAAAGGCCATTGCCTACTCCATCCTATTCTCTATTTACCCTTTCGGAGGACTACTGTCATGAAACGTATCTTTTCAACACTCTTGCTCGTCATCGTTTCGCTGGTGCTCTCTGCATGCACCCCCGCCCAACCTGCCGCGGATCAAACCGGTGGTGAAGAACAAACCAGTGGAGAGGAAACCACCGGTGAAGAAATGGAAATGAAGGAAGTGACCCTCACCATCGGGTTCACCGCCTCCACATCCGGCAAGTACAACGTCGAATCCACCCGCCAGATCAATGGCCTGAACCTGTGGATGAACCAGGTCAATGATGCGGGCGGCATCCATCTCGAGGATGGCACAGTCGTCAAATTCACCTCAAAATTCTACGATGATGAATCCACCACCGAACGAGTCCAGGAACTCTACACCCGCCTCGCCACCGAAGACAACGCCGACTTCCTGATCAGCCCCTACTCCAGCGGCCTGACCGACGCCTCCGCCGTAATCGCCGAACAATACGGCAAAGTGATGATCACCACCGGCGCGGCCTCGGACAGCACCTATCAAAAAGGGTATACGCTCGTCTACCAGACCTACACCCCCGCCAGCCGCTACCTGACCGGCGCACTTGACCTGCTCGCCGCCACCGATAGCTCCGTCAAGAAAATCGCCATCGTCCACGAGACCGACAAATTCTCTACCGATGTCGCCACCGCCCTCAACGCCTTTGCCGAATCGCTCGGCTACGAAGTCGTCCTGTTCGAAGGCTACGCCAGCGAAACCACCGACTTCGCCCCCTTCATCAACAAAATCCAGGAAGCCGCTCCCGACGCTATCTTCGGTGGTGGGCACTTCCAGGACGGCTCCACCTTCGCCAAACAACTGGCGGAAAAAGAAGTCCCGGTCAAATTCGTCGCCCTGCTCGTTGCCCCGCCGGAACCCACCTTCGCCGAACTGGGTGACGCCGCCCTGGGCATCGTCGGTCCCAGTCAATGGGAACCCCTCGCCAACTTCAATGCGGATGCCGCGGCATCCACCGGAATGTCCTTCTTTGGCCCCTCCAGCAAGGAATTCGCCGATATGTACATGAAAGCCTACAGTGAGGAACCATCCTACCATGCGGCGGGCGGATTTGTTGCAGGACTCCTGCTCCAGAAAGCGATTGAAGATGCCCAGTCGACCGACCCTGCCGTTGTCAAAACCGCGCTCGATGCGATTGATGTCATCACGTTCTTCGGTCACATGAAATTCGACACCAGCGCCGAAAATCACGGTCTGCAAATCGGCCACTCGATGGTCTACATTCAATGGCAGGGAGAAGGAACCGGGGCGGAAGCCCTGGCGAAACAGGTCGTCTGGCCCGCCGAAGGTGCCTCTGCCGAAACACTATTCCCCATCCCCTAACCCTGATCTTCCAAATCCTCAGAGGGGCGCAGAAATCTGCGCCCCTCTCTTTTTGAAATTATGGCTCTACCGGAATTAACGGGATGGGAACCCGAATTTTGAAGGTGTTGGGGGATGTACATCCCCCAACACCTTCAAAATTCGGCATATTTCCCGCTAAAAACGGAAGAGCCGAAATTATTGATGATCCACAAAATTCACGAAGGAACACCAAAATAAGGATTAGTGGTCCTGGTGTCCTTGGTGGATCAAATTCAGGAGAGCAATATGGATATCTTCGCATTCCTCGTAGATGGGCTATTGATAGGGTTCGTCTACGGTATCGCCGCCATGGGGCTGACGCTGATTTGGGGCGTGATGAACGTCATCAACCTGTCACACGGCCCCATCATCGCCCTCGGGATGTTCGGCGTTTACTTCATCTTTTCAGGGCTGGGACTGAACCCATACCTGGCCCTGATCCTGATCTCTGGCGTTGGGCTGTTTTTCGGGATGCTGGTGTACGGGGTCGCCATCTCCCGCGTGATTAACGCCCCGCACCTTTCATCGCTTTTGGCTACATTCGCCGTCAACATGATCATCATCGGTCTGGGAACCGCCGCCTTTAGCACCACGCCTCGGAACGTGGACATCTCCCTCGGTGGAATGACCTTTGGCCCGGTGACGGTGCTGGGAACCCGCGTGGTCGCCGCCGTCCTGGCAATGGTCGTGACCGGGGCGCTGTACCTGTTCCTTTACCGGACCCGGCAGGGTCGCTACATCCGAGCCGTTGCCAACAACCGGGCCGCGGCAGAATTGATGGGCGTCCCGTCCTCCCGCGTGCTGGCACTTAGTTTCGGGATTGGCACCATGCTCGCGGCGTTTTCCGGTGGGCTGATCGCCACGTTTTTCCCGTTCACCATCCTGTCGGGCGGCACGTATGAACTCAAAAGTTTCGTCATCGGCGTGTTGGGCGGGTTGGGGAACCCCATCGGGGCGCTGGCTGGTGGCCTGATCCTCGGGGCGCTGGAAGGGCTGATTCCCTACTTCACCTCGGCGGCCTGGGTTCCGGTGATTGAGTTTGTTCTGTTTGTTGTCATCCTGTTGGTTCGCCCGCAGGGGATTTTTGGAGCGAGAAAATGAAGAACTGGCGCAATCACCTTAACCTTATTGTCACCCTGGGCTTTGTCGCCATTCTGGTCGCCTACCCCATCATTACGGGCAAGGACATTAACCGGGAGACAACCTTCACCATTTTGTTATCCATCTCCCTGGCATCCAGTTTGAACATCCTCCTTGGTTACTCCGGGTATGTCAGTTTTGGGCATGTCGTTTTCTTCGGGCTGGGCGGTTATGTCGGGATGTATTTCCTGTCTGTTCACGGATGGTCGCTGTGGCCTTCGATGCTGATGGGGGGGATCGCATCCGGCATTCTGGCCTTCCTGCTGGGGAAGGCGATTCTCCGGTTGCGGGGGGCATACTTCGCCCTCGCCACGATCGGGATCAACGAAGCGATGAAAGCGTTTATCAACAACTTCGAACCATTCGGAGGCCCGGTCGGGATGTCCCTGAATTTTTCGGTATACCAACCCTACGGCGGCGCGGCGAAAGCGCTCTGGATGACCTTCTACACGCTCTCCGCACTGACTGTGCTGGTCATCATCGTCAGTTACATCGTCCGCACGTCGAAATTTGGGCTGGGTCTGCTGGCTATCCGGGAGGATGAAGACGCCGCGGAAGTGATGGGGGTGGTCGCGCCGAATGCCAAAACCTGGGCGTATGTCCTCTCGGCCATTTTCCCCGGCATTCTCGGCGCGCTATTCTTTTTCAAAAACATCAACATCGAACCCGGCCCGGCCTTTCGCTTGCACGTCTCGATTGAAATGATCGTGATGGTGATGCTTGGCGGGCAGGGAACGGTGTTTGGCCCGTTGTTGGGGGCGGCGGGATACCAGTGGATGCGCGGGTTCCTGCTCACCAGTGATATTTTCAAGGATATCCAGCTTGCGGTGGCGGGTGCGCTGTTGCTCATGATCGTGTTATTCGTCCCGGCAGGGTTGGTTGGTTGGCTGAGGAACCGGTTCCCGGCAACCAGGAGGGTGCTCCAATGATTTTACAAGTACAAAATGTCTCGAAAAACTTTGGTGGTTTACAGGCCCTCAATAAAGTAACCTTTGACCTTCCCGAAGGCCAGATTCTGGGGCTGATCGGCCCGAACGGGGCAGGCAAAACCACGCTGTTCAACGCCATCAACGGAGTCTTCCCCCCGTCGTCAGGCAGTGTCATTTTCCGTGACAAGGACGTGACCGCCGCCAAAACATATGACATGGCCCACATGGGGCTGGCCCGAACGCACCAGATCGTACGCCCACTCAATGAACTGAGTGTGCGTGAAAATGTGATGGTCGGGGCCTGCTTCGGGCGGCACGGGCACGGCCTGGGCGAGGCGAGCAAGATCGCAGGCGAGGTATTGGAGTTTGTCAAACTTGATTCTCGTGTGGATCAAGTGGCGGGCAGTCTCAACGTCGGGCAAAAGAAACGTCTGGAAATGGCACGGGCACTTGCCGCCCAGCCGTATCTCCTGCTCCTGGATGAAGTTCTCGCGGGGTTGAACCCCTCAGAAATCGCCGGGATGGTGGACATTGTCAAACAAATCCGGGCACGCGGGATTACCATCATCATGATCGAGCACGTCATGCACGCGGTGATGAATGTTTCGGACCGGATCATTGTGCTGGATTACGGGCAACTGATCGCCGAAGGCACCCCGGACGAGGTTGCCAACAATCCGAAGGTGATCGAAGCCTATTTAGGCGATCCGAAGTTGGCGCAGAGCCTGATGGTCGACGAGACTATTACGGAGGAAGAATAACCATGGCTATTTTAGAAGTTCGCGAAGTCTCCTCTGGTTATGGAGAAGTACAAATTCTGTGGGGGGCTAGTTTTACGCTGGAGAAGGGCAAGTTGACCACGCTTGTGGGGGCGAACGGGGCGGGGAAAACGACGACGTTGCGCACGGTGATGGGGTTGATCAAACCCTGGCAGGGGTCGGTGTGGTTCAACGGGCAAGATGTCAGCACTTTGTCCGCCCACGAGAAGGCGGAAATGGGGCTGATTCTGGTTCCTGAAGGGCGCCAACTGTTCACCGATATGAGTGTGGAGGAAAACCTGGTGATGGGGGCCTCACCGAAACGTGCCCAGCCGAAATTCGCGCAGAATCTTGAACGGGTCTATGGCTTTTTCCCCCGTTTGAAGGAGCGGCGCGATCAGAAATCTGGCACCCTGTCGGGAGGGGAACAGCAGATGTTGGCGGTGGCACGCGGCATTATGGCTGACCCCGTCGTGCTGATGATTGATGAGTTATCGTTGGGGCTTGCCCCTGTGCTGGTGTTGGACTTGTTCCAGACGCTCAAGCAGTTGAAGGCGGAAGGGATTACGATGCTCCTGGTCGAGCAGAATGTCCAGATGGCATTAGCCGTGAGCGATTACGGGTATGTATATTCGCATGGCAAGGTCGAACTGAATGGCCCCAGCCGCCAGTTGATGAATGACGCGCATGTGCGGGAGGCGTATCTCGGATTGTGACCCCACAAGGTTAGAATCAAGACTACCCAACAAGAAAGAATGAGATTCTGGATAGCTTGTCTAATGGAGAATTGAATCTTTCCTCTTGAGAATTACTACGAGTCTTCAGAGGTGTGTGCCTCAGCAACTTACGGTTTCAAAAATTTTTCAGACATTCACCCAATCCGCGATTAACCAATAGCGGAAATCCTCGCCCTGGTAGGTCTGGATGGCGCCGACGACACCGTAGATCAGCGCGCCAAGCGGGAGAAAACTTAAGACAATGGCAAAGGGAATACAAATGATCCCCACCAGGAGGGCGGAAAGGATGCCTACAATCGCCCACATGACGCCGACCAGGATGCCCGCACCACCCCAGAAAACCAACTGAAAGATGAAGGACTGCATGGCTTGGTAAGCCACAAAGCGGGATCGATCTTTGAAAATGAAGTAGATCACCAAAGGGGTGAAGACCCCAAGAAACCCGGTCACGAGATTCAACAGCACACTGAGGTGCGCCAGCATCGCCCACAAGCGTTCGTCAGCCTGCGACAAGGGTTGGGAGGATTGCGAAGAAGGGGAAGGATATTCACTCATAATTGATCTCCAAATAAAATAAGCCAGACAATTGTCTGGCTTATTTTAACTCATTTAACAACTCGGGAAGGAATTTATGCCCAACCCTGGCTTTTGACAAAATTGGAAATCACGGGGACTTCAACGGTTTTACCCTGATAGGCCTGGTAAGCCCAATAAAGCATCACAAACCACAAAATGCCCAAACACCCTACAGTTACAGAAGTCAAAATTATATAGACAATTCCAAGAACCAGCGCTTGTGCATTATGAGCGCGGATAAAAGGACGATTTTTCTTGTCCTCCATAAGAAAGATAATAACGGGAACCAGGGGTGAAAAAACATACGCCAATGCGGCCCACAATTTATCATCACTGGTAACATCTTGCATGTCAGTCATTTGCAGCCTCCATAGAAAAGGATTAGATTAGTGAATTATTTTCATTCTACATTCAAAATTTGCAGAATGCAATCAACTATATAACCCCAGTTTACGCAAGTTGGTTGCGCGGGTTGCATCAAAAGAAATATCCTTCATCCTGAGATTTGGCGTCTCCCGCTTGACATCCCCCTTCTTTCCTATATAATCCCCGCTATCCCCAGTCTGAAAGACTCTGGGGTTTCCCAAACATCCGTCCAAAAATTGAGTTCCAAATTTACCCTGAATTCTCTCCACCCCTAAAGGTTTACTGAATCTCATGCACCGCGACTACCGAAAATGGCACAGCCCCGCTCTCCACCGAGAGATGGAGTTGTTAATCTTCGGTCATGCCGGGGCGCGGGTGTTGGTGTTCCCCACGTCCAAAGGAAAATTTTACGAGTGGGAAGACCGAAAAATGATGGACGCTTTGCGGGAACCCCTGGAACGGGGGCATGTTCAACTCTACTGTGTGGACAGCGTGGACGCCGAAAGTTGGTACAACTGGGGGGCACATCCTGGTTACCGTGGCTGGCGACAGACCGAGTACGAAAACTATCTCCTTTACGAAGTGCTCCCCTTAAGCTGGCACCTGAATCCCAATCCATTTTTGATCACTACCGGTGCGAGTTTTGGGGCCTACCACGCGGCAGATTTCGCGTTCCGGCACCCGGACCTCGTGGGGCGGGTATTGGGGATGAGTGGATTTTATAACGTCGAAAACTGGACGGGGGGGTACCGTGAGGGGGAGGTGTATCATCACAGCCCTTGCCTGTATTTGAAAAACGAGTGGGACTCCCATCGCATCGAACAGCTCAGAAAAATAGACATCATCCTCACCACTGCCTGGGATGATCCCATCCGTTACAGCACCGACAATCTGTCCCAGGCCCTCTGGGACAAAAATATCTGGCACGCCAAACGCGTCTGGGACGGTTGGTCACATGACTGGCCCTGGTGGCAGAAACAAATCCAACTCTACCTCGGAGGACACGACTAATGCACCGACACTTAGACGGCTGGCATAGCCCCAACCTGAACATGCACATGGACATCGTCACGTATGGACACTACGGTTTCCCCCTGCTCATGTTCCCCACCGCGGCGGCGGATTATCTGGAATACGAACGATTTTTGGTCATCGATGCCATTGCCCCGCACATCGACTCAGGAAAAGTCAAACTGTTTTCGATCAACAGCATCAACAAACAGGGCTGGCTCAACCCCCACGAACACACCAAATATAAAGCCCTCTGGCAGGTCGCCTACAACAAATACATCGCCGAGGAAGTCGTGCCCTACATCTGGAATAACTGCCAGGGACACGTGGGCATCATCACTGCCGGAGCCAGTTTGGGCGCTTTCCACGCGGTCAACCAGCTCTTTCGCCGCCCGGATTTGTTCGACGGGACCATTGCCATGAGTGGCGGATACGACATCCGCAGTTACTATCATGGCGATTATTACGACGAAAATGTCTATTTTAACAACCCCGTCGATTACCTCCCCAACCTGAATGATGAAAACTACCTGCCCATGCTCCGCCAAAAACGGCAGATTTATATCCTGACCGGACAGGGCGCGTATGAAAACCCCGACTCGTCCCGCCGCCTCGCGGGGATTCTCGCCAGCAAAGGTATTCCGTTCCACCTCGATCTCTGGGGGCACGATATGCCGCATGACTGGCCCACCTGGCGCGCAATGATGCGCTATTATCTGGCGGAAAAGTTTTAAGTACATAGGGAAAATAGGGTAAATACAGTAGACAGCGTATATACAGTATTTCCCCTAGCTACCCTGTCTACCTTATTTACCTGTATACCCAAGGAGTTTCCCCATGCTCAAAATCGGTTTGATCGTTGGCCGCGAGTGGTCGTGGCCCCCCGCCTTTATCGAAGAAGTGAACAAACGTGATGCCGGTGTCATCGCCGAATATGTCAAACTCGGCGGCACCCGGATGAATGATCTCAATGAATATGCCGTCATTGTCGATCGCATCTCGCACGAAGTCCCCTACTACCGTTCCTATCTCAAAAATGCGATGATCCAGGGCACCCACGTCGTCAACAACCCGTTCATGTGGACGGCAGACGACAAATTTTTCGGGGCCTCCCTGATCAGCAAACTGGGGTTAGCCAGCCCGAAAACGGTGGTCCTCCCCAACAAAGATTACGTCCCCGGCATCAAACACGACGAAAGTCTGCGTAACCTCGTGTATCCGATGGACTGGACCAGCCATGTCGATTATGTGGGCGGGTTCCCCGTGGTGCTCAAAGATGCCCACGGCGGGGGATGGAAAGAAGTCCACGTCTGCCACACGATGGAAGAACTCTGGTATCACTACAACCAATCGGGCCTGCTGACGATGGTGTTGCAAGAATTTATCAAATGGGATCATTACATTCGGTGCATGTGCCTGGGGCAAGAAGATGTCCTCGTCATGACATACGATCCCAACAACCGAAAATACCATCCGCACGATCTCTCGGACGAACTGTACAAACGCATTTATGACGACTCCGTCACCCTGGTCAAAGCGTTTGGCTACGACATGAACACCGTTGAATGGGCGGTACGCGATGGGGTTCCGTATGCGATCGATTTCATGAACCCCGCGCCGGACATGGATGTGTATTCGCTGGGGTACGAGTTCCATCGTTGGTGCGTCGAACATATGGCGGATATGTGCATCCGTCTGGCGAAAGAACCCCGCTCACAGGTCAAAGAATTGAAATGGGCGGGGATGTTCGGGGCGGCCTAATTCGACTTCACATCATGGCGAGCCGCAACGCGGTTCGCCATGACGCTTTAAAACCGTTAAGGAACCTCCATGTTACGCGAAGCCATTGACTACTACCACTCTCTCCTCACTGACGAAACCGCCGGACAAACTCAGGCGCTGATCAACGAGCAAATGTTCCGGCAAGGGTTGTACTTTGGCACCCGCCCCCTGACGAGCGTCTTGCGCCCGCGTTTTTTCACGCACGAGCAGTATCGCCTCGTGAGCCGGGAAATGCGCCCGATTTTGAGCGCATTTCGCAAAGTACACGAAGCTGCCCTGGCAGATGCCACCTTCCGCTCCCAATTTCACCTCACCGAATGGGAAGAAGAACTGCTTCAGATTGATCCCGGGTTTCGCAACCCCAGTCCCACCGCCCGCATGGACACCTTTTTCCTGCCCGAAACGGGAGAAATGTTCCTGACCGAGTACAACGCCGAAACACCCGCCGCACCCGCCTATAACGACGCTCTTTCGCAAGCTTTTATGGGCCTGCCGCTCATGCACGCCTTCGAGAAAAAGTACGAAGTTCTGCCGCTCCCCGCGCAACACAATATGTTGCATGTAATCCTGGAATCGTATCGGGAATGGGGCGGACAGGGGCGGCCCACCATCGCCATTCTAGACTGGCGCGAAGTCCCCACATACAGCGAATTTGTCCTGTTTCAACGGTATTTTTCTTCGCACGGGTATCATTGCATCATCATCGACCCCCGCCAGGTGGAGTACAAAAACGGCAAACTGTGGACGGATACCGGGGTGCATATTGACTTCATTTATAAGCGCGTCTTGATCAGTGAACTCTACGCACAGGGCGGCATCAACCATCCCGTGATCCGCGCGGTGCGGGATCACGCGGTATGTATGGTCAACCCCTTCCGGTGCAAGATGCTGTACAAAAAAGCCAGCCTCGCCGTCCTGAGTGATGACATGAACGCCCATCTGTTCAACGCCCAAGAACTGAAAACCATTCAGGCGCACATCCCCTGGACGCGTTTGCTGTCCGAGCGGCACACTACTTACGAAGGCGCGGCCATTGACCTGCTCCCATTCCTGCGGGATCACAAAGACCAACTCGTGCTCAAACCCAACGACGATTACGGCGGGCGCGGCATCGTGCTGGGGTGGACCGTTGCCCAGGCCGATTGGGAACACGCCCTCGAAGTGGCCCTCAAAAACCCCAGCATCGTCCAAAAGCGCATCCCCCTCCCCTCCGAACCCTATCCCAGCGTTGTGGATGGCAAACTTGAGATTTATGATCGGCTGTTTGACACCGCCCCCTTCATCTGGCACGGCGATTTCGTTTCGAGTTGCCTCACCCGCCTGTCCACCGACCCCCTCCTCAACGTCACCGCGGGCGGCGGCTCGACCGTGCCCACTTTCATCATCGAAGAGCGCGGTTGATTTTTCATACGACAAAGGGCACGAAGGATCACAAAGGCCTCAATGCCTAACCTTCGTGATCCTTCGTGCCCTTTGTGTTTAATAAGGATTTTCCCATGTCAAAAGAACACCCCGTCATCCTCTTCCTCGCCAGCGATTTCAAGGGCAACGAACTCATTGAAGTCTGCAAAGAACTCGGCTGTTACACCATTCT
>WBZL01002754.1_pt1 | contig 16750 bp, 13 predicted proteins | sample 5204291 | NCBI WGS metagenome assembly WBZL01 (sample SAMN12344345, study PRJNA552823) | activated sludge metagenome | biome: Activated sludge suspended growth; feature: Nitrification reactor; material: Wastewater; isolation source: activated sludge from nitrification reactor of wastewater...
CAAGGAACCGACACTGTGGCGACGGATCGAGCGGCGAATGGCGGCAAACCACGTCAGTACCCTGCAGGATTACCTGCAGGTGGTCGATGACACGCCGGTTGAACTCAACCGGCTATGCAAGGACATCCTGATCTCGGTCACCGCCTTCTTTCGCGACGGCGACGCCTTTGCGCGGCTGGACAAGGTGATTGGCGACATTCTCGCCAACAAGCAACCCGGCGACGATATCCGCGTCTGGACTGCCGGTTGTGCTACCGGCGAGGAGGCGTATTCCCTGGCCATCCTGTTTTCTGAACGTCTCGGAGCTTCCTTCGATCAGTACCGTCTGCAGATCTTCGCCACCGATATCGATCTTGACGCGATGGCGCTGGCACGGCGCGGTGTGTTTGCCGCTTCCAGCCTGGCGCACATGGATCGCAATCGCATCCGCGCCCATTTCACGCCGCACGGTGACCGTTACGAAATCAACAAGAACCTGCGCGACGTGGTCATCTTTGCTCGCCAGGATCTGGTGCAGGATCCGCCGTTTCTCCGCCTCGACCTGATCAGTTGCCGTAATGTGCTGATTTATTTCCAGAGCGAGTTGCAGGCCCGCCTGCTATCGGTGTTTCATTACGCGCTCAATCCGGGCGCCTACCTGTTCCTCGGCAAATCGGAGGGAATCTTCCAGCAGGAGGCGCTGTTCGGCGTGGTCGACAAGGAAGGACGTCTTTACCGCCGGGACGGAGTGGCTGCCCGACTGCCGCTGCTACGCACCGAAATGCCCCTTGCGGCGGCCGGTCTGAACCAGCATCAAAGGCCGGCCAAACCTACCACCCCGCTGGGTTTCGAGAACATCCTGCTGGAAGCGGCCGGACGGCTTTTCATCCCCACCAGCATCCTGATCAACGGCAAGTTCGAAATTCGCCACATTCATGGTGACGCCAGCCGACTGCTCAACGTTTCACCCGGCAAACCAGCTTTTGACCTGATCTCGTTGATCCGTCGGGAGCTGCGCACCGAGGTCCAGGTTCTGATGCGGCAGGCACAGGTCAAACAGACCGTGGCGCACGGACGACCACGGCACATCAAGGCGCTCGACCCGAATCGCGGCGTCCGCCTTTCCGTGCATCCGGTCCTGGCTCCCGGCAATGAAACACTGTTCATGGTCTGTATCGAGTGGATTGCGGCGCCAGCCGGCAAGAGTCCCGCCGAGGACAGCAACAATGTCACCGACAAGGAACTCGAAGACGAACTGGCCGCAACGCGCGAACATCTGCAGACGCTGGTCGAGGAACTCGAGACATCGAACGAGGAAATGCAGGCGCTCAACGAGGAGATCCAGGCCTCGAACGAGGAAATGCAGGCCTCCAACGAGGAACTTGAGGCTTCGAACGAGGAACTGCAATCGACCAACGAAGAGCTGGCAACGGTCAACGAGGAATTGCAGATCAAGACCGCCGAGACGCAGGAACTCAACATCGAACTGGAATGTATCCAGAACAGCGTCGACTACCCCTTGCTGGTCCTCGACCAGAAATCCACCCTGCAGCGCTTCAACAGCGCTGCCGCACGGCTGTTCAGGCTCGGCGCGCCGCAAGTCGGCCGGCATCTGCGCGATCTGGCGCTACCGGACATGCCCGATCTGGTCACCGACAGTCAACAGGTGATCGACACACAAAACGCCCTCGACCGCCAGATCGTCAACGCCAACCGACGCCACTACGCGCTGCACATCGTACCGCTATTGCACGATGCGCAGCGCAGTGCCGGCGTGATCCTGCTGTTCGCCGACAACACGAACCTGTACGAAATCGAGCGTTCGGCGCGCGAAACACAGGTCAGGTTGCTGGCGGTGATGAACAACTCGGTCTCGTTGATGGCGGTCAAGGATGCCACCGGTCGCTACCAGTTTGCCAACCCGAAGTTCGAACAGACTTTTGGCTTCGCCCCCGGGTCGGTCATCGGGAAAACCGATCTGCAGCTCTTTCCCGACGCCGTATCGGAGATCTTCCGCGAGAGCGAACTCACAGCCATACGTCTGCGCAGGGAAATCGAACGTGAAGAAACGCTGCCGCTGGCGGGTGCTGATCACCACTTCCTGGCCGTTCGCTTTCCGCTCTTCGACAACGACGGAGCCATCACCGGCCTCTGTTTCCAGGCCACCGACATCACCGCCCGCAAGCGTGCAGAGGAAAGTTTGCGGCTAGCGGCGATGGTCTTCGATCGTGCTTCCGAAGGCGTCATGGTGACCGATACCGAGCAACGCATCCTGACCGTCAATGACGCTTTCACAACCCTCACCGGGTTCACCCGCCAGGAGGTCGTCGGCAAGAAGCCCAGCCTTCTGCGATCCGAGAAGACGCCACCCGAGCTCTATGTCGACATGTGGGACCGGGTCAATCGCCTGAGCGTCTGGCAGGGCGAAATCTGGAATCGCCGGAAGAACGGCGAGGCTTTCCTGGAATGGTTGTCGATCAATACCGTCAAGGATAAGAACGGCAAGATAGTCAACTACGTCGGCATGTTCAGCGACATTACCAAGGTGCGCGAATCGCAGCAGCGCGTCGAGTATCTGGCAACCCACGATGAACTGACCGGATTGCCCAACCGGGCATTGTTCAATGACCGTCTGCATCTCGCTCTGGCACGGGCCGAGCGATCACGCGAGAGTATCGGCGTGGTGTTCATCGACCTCGACAACTTCAAGATGGTCAATGACACCCTCGGTCATGCCACCGGCGACAAGTTGCTCAAGCAGGCCGCAATGCGTCTGCTCGACTGCGTGCGTGCCGAAGACACGGTGGCACGACTGGGCGGTGACGAGTTCGTGGTCCTGCTTGAAACCGCCGATCGTCACAAGGCAACACTAACCGCCGAGCGTTTGCTGAGCGCTTTGAGTACCAGTTATCAGTTCGACGAGCACGAATGCTTCATTAGTGCTAGCATCGGGCTGAGCATGTTTCCGGAGGATGCCGCCGACGCCAGCGCGTTGATGCGCAATGCCGACTCGGCGATGTATCGCGCCAAGGATCACGGCAAGAATGCTTTTCGCTTCTTCACCGCCGACCTGGCTCACCTGGCGACGCGGCGACTGGCTCTGGAAACGGGTTTGCGGCGTGCGATCGAAAACGGCGATCTGTACATTCACTACCAACCGCAAGTCAACCTCGAAAGCCAACGGGTCATCGGTGCCGAGGCGCTGTTGCGCTGGCAATACAACGGTGAAGTCGTCGACCCGGTCGTGTTCATTCCGGTCGCCGAGCAAAGCAACCTGATCGTAGCGGTCGACGAATGGGTACTTGGAGAGGTTTGTCGCCAGATCGACAAGTGGAACAAGACCGGACTACCGGCAGTACGCATCAGCGTCAATATTTCTGCCCGGCATTTCCGCAAGGAAAGCATGGCGGCCGACCTGATGCAGATCATCAATGCGCATCGCGTCTCCCCACAACAACTATGCATCGAGATCACCGAAGGGGTGCTGATGGACTTCGAGCGTGCTCAGCGCATGCTGGCCGAACTGGTGGCTTTCGGTCTGGTGATCAGCATCGATGACTTTGGTACCGGCTTTTCGTCCTTGTCATACCTCAAGCGTTTCCCGATCCACGAACTCAAGATTGCGCGCAGTTTCGTCGACGGCATATCGAGCAACACCGATGACCGTGCAATTGGTTCGGCGATCATTTCGCTGGCGCGCCACCTCGGAATGAGCGTCGTCGCGGAGGGCGTTGAACTCGCCGATCAGCATGCCGAACTCGACGCTTCCGGCTGCCACAGTGGCCAGGGTTATCTTTATTCCCGCCCGCTGCCGCCGGACGACTTTGCCGAGTGGCTGCGCACGCACAACCTGCCCTGAGTCGATCAGTTCGTGCCGTCACCTGCAACCGACGGACTTTCCTCGACATCTGGATTGTCCTCCTCGATGAGGCGCTGCTCGAGACTTTCGATCAGCCCGCTGGCGGCATCCTCGATCATGTCGAGCACCAGGTCGAAGCCATGCCCAAGACCGTAGTAGGGATCGGGAACTTCATCGTCGTCGAAGTTCTTTGAATAGCTCATCAGCAGTCCCAAACGGTCATGTTTGTCCAGAGGACAGATGCGTTTCAGAACGGCAAGGTTGTTGTGGTCCATCGCGAGAATCAGGTCAAAGTACTCGAGATCCTGCGCCGCCACCCTACGCGCCCGCATGTCGGACAGCTTGTACTGACGAACCGCTGCGGCACGCTGCGTCCGCTGATCCGGTGCCTCACCCGCGTGATAGCCATGCGTCCCTGCCGAATCAACCTCGATCCTGTCTTCGAGGTTCCTCTGACGCAGAAGGTGACGGAAAACGCCCTCGGCCGTCGGCGAGCGGCAAATGTTCCCCATGCAAACGAATAGAACCTTGATCACCGTCCATTTTTCCAGATACGTTTGTCCCTTTGCCTTCGTTCGACTGATCCTGCCCCGACAGCCACAGACCTATCGCGCCAATCACTGCCCCTTGCGTCAAACGACGGCCGCCCGCTACCTGACCACCCATCCGTTGGCAACGGCAAGATGCTGCCGAGGCCTTCATCATCCGTCGAAAAGGCCCCCATTGCAACCTTGCGCGAGCATTTCGGGGAATTATGCACATGCCCTTGCTATGGCTTTTCGGCACTCGTGACCTTCTCGCTGCGGCCAATCAACGAGGTCTGGAGAGCAGCCGGGATCTAGTTTTCCCGCCGGAGACTGGCCGGCTTTCGCTTCTGGCCGCAAGCTTCCCGGGCTTGAGCTTGCGCCGGTTCTGCTCGGGGAGCGGCTTCTCGGCAAAGGGGTTGATCGAGACCTTGAACTGGATCTGCAGCGGCGTTCCCTGCAACTTGAACACCTCCCGAAAGGTATGCTCGAGGTAACGACGATAGGATTCCGGGATCTTGTCGAGCGCATTGCCATGAACCACGATCAGCGGCGGATTCCTGCCACCCTGATGCGCGTAGCGCAGCTTGGGCCGGATCAGGCCACAGCGTGGCGGCGCCTGGCGAGCCACCGCGTCAATCAGCGCACGCGTCAGTTTGGGTGTCGGCAGATCGGCAATGGCTGCCCGGTAAGCGGCATCCACTGAGCGGAAAAGTGCTTCGAGACCCTGCCCCTTGAGTGCCGACACATAATGGAAACGGGCAAAATCGATGAACGACAAGCAGCTTTCGAGGGCGCCCTTGACCTGTTCGCGAACATAGGCATCGAGTCCATCCCATTTGTTCACGGCCACCACCAGCGCGCGCCCGGATTCGCGGATAAAGCCGCCGATGTGCGCATCCTGGTCGGAAATGTCCTGACGTGCGTCGACCACCAGAATCACCACCTGAGCGTTCTCGATCGCCTGTAGCGTCTTGATCACCGAAAACTTCTCGACGGCCTCGAAAACCTTGCCACGACGGCGCAGGCCAGCCGTGTCGATGAGCGTATAGCGGCCGCCGCCGCGCTCGAAATCGACTTCGATGGCATCGCGAGTCGTTCCCGGCTGGTCGAAGGCGATGACCCGTTCTTCGCCGAGCAGCGCGTTAATCATGGTGCTCTTGCCGACATTCGGGCGGCCGACGATGGCGACCTTGATCACTTCGCTGTCAAAGCTGCTTTCCGGCGGTTCCTCATACGGAGCGAGCGCCTCCTCGATCAGTGCCCTGACTCCCTCGCCGTGCGCCGCCGAGATCGCAAATGGTTCGCCGAGGCCGAGTTCGTGGAAATCGGCGACGACCAGTCCGTGGCTCATCCCTTCAGTTTTGTTGACGGCAACCAGCACCGAACGGTTGGACTTACGCAGGCGGTTAGCAATTTCCTTGTCGAGGGCAGTGATGCCGCTGCGGCCATCGACGACAAAAATCACGACGTCGGCCTCAAAGATCGCCTGCTCTGTCTGGCGCGCCATCTGGTACATGATGCCTTCCCTGGCGAGTGGTTCGAAGCCGCCGGTATCGATCACCAGATGGGGTTTGTTGCCGAGTCTTCCGTGGCCATAATGACGGTCGCGTGTCAGACCGGGGAGATCGGCCACCAGTGCGTCGCGGGTCCGGGTCAGGCGATTGAAGAGCGTTGATTTGCCGACATTGGGACGCCCGACAAGAACCACACTCGGCTTCATTGCGTTTCGATCACGAACAGGCGCCCATTGACTGTCTGCGCGACCAGGTGGCTACCCAGTCGTTGCAGGGGCGCTCGCACCGCGCTGCCATCGGTCGTCTGGCGCGCCGCGAACGAGCCATCGTCGCGACTCAGAAAATGGACAACGCCCTTGACATCCGCCACGACGATCAGATTGCGCATTGGCAATGGCGCCGTAAGCTGTCGCAGGAAGAGCTTGTCCTGCTTCCAGAGGCTGGCACCACTGGCCTTGTCGAGCGCATGCACGGCACCCTTGTCGTCAGAAACATAAACGTAGCGGCTGTCGATCGCCACGCCGGCAGTGCTCGATATATCGCGCGACCAGATCAGGTTGCCATTTCCCAGGTCGAAACAGGCCACTCGCCCCTGGAAAGCAACCGCGCAAATCATGCGTCCATCAATCACCGGCACGCTGGTGACATCAGCAACACGGTCGAGTTCAGTGGTGCCTTTGGGCAAGACCACCGTTCCCTCCCACAGCGGTGCGCCGTTTTCTGCGCTCACCGCAATCAGTTTGCCTCCGGGAAAACCGGCAAAGACATACCTGTCGATCAGTACCGGGCCAGCCACCACACGCAACGATAGGGGTGTGCTGGGACGTTGATAGACCCATTTGCGCTTGCCGTCGAGCGGATCGTAGGCAGCCAGGCGATGATCGCCACTGCGCACGATCACCAGACCGGAGCTGACCATCGGCGGCGCAACGACCTCGCTGCTGGCGCGTGCCTTCCACAGCAGGCTGCCGTCCGCCGTGGCAAAAGCAAACAGCTCGCCCTTGGCAGTACCGACCACGACCATCCGCTGATCCGCGCCGACGCCCCCCGAGAGGGTCTTCCCGGCGTTGATTTTCCAGACCTGCTGGCCATCGTCGAGGCGAACGACCGTACCGTCCGAGGCCGCCGCGTAGACTGAGGAACCTACCACAGCTGGAACAAAGGTATGGTCGCCGGCCTTGCCGACATCTGCCGACCACAGCACGCGCACGGCATCCGTTGGCTGAATCGCCTGCAGTTCAGCCATCTTGGGCCCGCTAGATCCAGAAAACGGATTCAGGGCATCCAGCGTCGAACAGCCGACCAGAAGCAACGACAGCCCTGCCGCTGTGCGGAAGGGAAGCCTCATCAGCTTGACTCCCCAAGTGCATCCAGCTTCTGCTGCAGCGATTCACGATAGGCGGCATTGGCCTGCCGATCCTGGAGAGTATTCTTGCCACCCGGGCCGGCCTCATCCAGTTTGGCCAACGCGGTCTGGTAGGCTGTACGCGCCTCGGCGGTCTTGCCCTGAGCGTCGAGGATGTCGCCACGCGTATCCAGGAAACGGACGACAAAGCCGGCACTCGATGGGCCATCGAGTTGCTTGAGCGCCTCATCGTAGGCCTGTTCGTCGAGCAGTACGCTGGCCAGACGCAAACGCGCCAGATCCCGAAGTTCGTTTTTGCCATGTTCGACCACCCAGAGCAACTGCAGCCTGGTGGTTTTCAGATCACCAGCGGCGTAAGTCACCTTGGCGGCGATCAGGGCAGCCAGGGGTGCATACGCCGTTCCCGGATATTTCTCGAGCAGTTCTCCACTCGCCGCCTTGATGCGCTGGGGGTCGTTATCGAGCACGGCTTTCTGCATGACACTGTATACCTGTGAGGCCTGTGCTGCCTGATTGCGCTGATACCAGTTCCAGCCTTGCCAGCCAACAACGCCAATTGAGGCAGCGGTCACGAGGCCGGTCAGCAGCGTCCCGTACTGCTGCCACCACGCCTTCATTTGGGCGATTTGTTCCTGCTCTTCGAGGTCGTAAGTTGCCATGACGAGTCTTCCTAATTCAAAATGGAACCGATGATTGCGTCGGCAAGGTCGTCAACGCGCACCCGCGTCTGTTCGTTCGGCTGCTCGCCAAGCGGGCGCATCGGCTTGAGAGTCACCTCGCCAGCGTTGGCCTCGTCATCGCCGATGATCACGGCAACCGCAGCACCCGATGCGTCGGCTTTCTTCATCTGCGTTTTGAAGCTGCCCCCGCCGCAATGGAAAAGGACATCGAGGCCACGGTCGCGCAGGCCCTCGGCAACGCGCGCAGCGAGACGCGAAGCGGCAAGGCCCTGATGCACCACATAGACGTCGACGGCTGCCGCCCTGGCCTCGCCGCCAGATTCGCGAATCAGCGCCAGCAAACGCTCGACACCCATGGCAAAACCGCAGGCGGGTGCCGGCTTGCCACCCAGTTGCTGTACCAGACCGTCGTAACGACCGCCAGCACAGACGGTTCCTTGCGCACCGAGGCGATCAGTGAGCCACTCGTAAACCGTCAGGTTGTAGTAGTCGAGGCCGCGCACCAAACGCGGATTGATCTGAAACGGCAGACCGGCATCACGCAGTATCTGCTGGACGCCCTCGAAATGTGCCAGCGACTCGTCCCCCAGGTAATCGATCAGTCGTGGTGCACCGACGATGAGGTCGTGCAAGACCGGGTTCTTGCTGTCGAGGATGCGTAGCGGATTGCTGTACAGGCGCCGCCTGCCCTCTTCGTCGAGCGCTTCCTTGTGCTGTTCAAAATAGCGGATCAACTCGGCACGATGGCAAGCACGTTCGGCAGCCTGGCCCAGGGTGTTGATCTGCAGCGTGATCCCTTCGAGACCGAGGTCATCCCAGAGGCGGGCCCCCATCAGGATCTGTTCGGCATCGATGTCCGGTCCGGGAAATCCCAGCGCTTCGACGCCGACCTGATGAAACTGGCGGTAGCGCCCTTTCTGCGGTCGTTCGTGCCGGAACATCTGACCCAGGTAATAAAGTCGTTGTGGCTGTTGCGCGATCAGGTTGTGCTGAATGACGGCACGCACGCAACCTGCGGTCCCTTCAGGACGCAGCGTCAGTGGCTCGCCATTGAGACTATCCACAAAGGAGTACATCTCCTTCTCGACGATGTCGGTCACTTCGCCGATAGCGCGCTTGAAGAGTGGTGTCGGCTCGACGATCGGCAGGCGCAGCGGGCGATAGCCATAACTCTTGAGCCACGAGCGGATGGTTTCCTCGAACTGGTCCCAGAATTCGGCCTCATCCGGCAGGATATCGTTCATCCCGCGTACTGACTGGATCTTCGCGATCATCACGAACCTGCGGACTTTCTCTGATAGCGGCGCGTCACATAAGCGTCGACGATGCGGGTGAATTCCTCGGCGATATGCTCGCCACGCAGCGTGACAGTCTTGACGCCGTCCTCGAACACCGGTGCTGCCGGCACCTCGCCGGTACCAGGCAGGCTGATGCCGATGTTCGCATGCTTGCTCTCACCCGGCCCATTGACCACGCAACCCATGACCGCCAGGGTCATGTTCTCGACACCATCATAGTCGGCCCGCCACTGCGGCATCTGCCGGCGAACATGCGCCTGAATCGACTGTGCGAGTTCCTGAAAGAAGGTACTGGTCGTCCGCCCGCAACCCGGACAGGCGACAACCATCGGTGTGAACGCCCTCAAACCCATAGTCTGCAGCAACTCCTGCGCGACGATCACCTCCTGGGTACGCTGTCCACCGGGTTCAGGAGTCAGTGAGACACGAATGGTGTCGCCGATGCCTTCCTGCAGCAGCACCGCCATCGCTGCCGTCGACGCGACGATGCCTTTGGAGCCCATGCCGGCTTCGGTCAGGCCAAGGTGCAGGGGATAGTCGCAGCGGCGCGACAACTCGCGATAGATGGCGATCAAATCCTGCACGCCGGAAACCTTGCACGAAAGGATGATGCACTCTCCCGGCAGGCCAATGGCTTGGGCGCGAGCAGCGGATTCGAGCGCCGACGCAACCATCGCTTCGCGCATCACTTCAACCGCATCGCGGGGATCGGGGCGAAGCGCATTCTCGTCCATGATGCGCGCCAGCAGATCCTGATCGAGGCTTCCCCAGTTCACCCCGATGCGCACCGGTTTTTCGTACCGACAGGCAATTTCGATCATCTGCGCAAACTGTTCATCGCGCTTGCGGCCGTGCCCAACATTGCCCGGATTGATGCGATATTTGGCCAGCGCCTCGGCGCAAGCGGGATGATCGGCGAGCAAGCGATGACCGTTATAGTGAAAATCGCCGATCAACGGTACGTCGACACCCATGCGATCGAGGTGGGCGCGGATCGCCGCCACAGCTGCCGCCGCTTCGGACGTATTGACGGTGATGCGCACCAGTTCCGACCCGGCGCGCGCCAGTTCGGCACATTGAATCGCTGTCCTGACGACATCGACGGTATCGGTATTGGTCATCGACTGGACGACCACCGGCGACCCGCCACCCACCGTGACCTGGCCAACCCTGACCGGACGCGTAGGCCGACGTACTGCACTGGGCAATCGCTGGCTCACGGTCGGCGCCCTGGACAATACCGGCTCATTCGATCGTCAGGCGGGCAACATCGCCCTTGATGCGCTGTGAAATATCGATCATCCGGCCCTGGTACTCGATCGTCACCTGTGTCGCGTTGCCCACCACCAGAGAGAACGGCGGCTGCCCTGTCACTTCCCGCTGGCCACCGGCCGGGCCCAACTCGGCAAAGACGATCTGGCCATGACCGTCGCGGACCTCGACCCAGGCGGGTTGCGTGAAACGCAGCCGCAAACCACGGCCATTGGTCGTTGTGTCCGAAAGCACCGTCGCATTCGGCGTCGGCACGATCGTCACCGATTCGCCGGTCGCGGCTGGCGGTGGCGCCGCAACCGGTGAAACCACCGGCTGTTGGACAGAGACCGGGTTGCGAGCGAGCAGCGCCGCCAGCTTTTCCTGCCAGAAATCCGCCGGAGCATAGAAATAGGCCAGCACGGCCAGTCCCAACAGCAACAGGCCCGCTAATACGGCAAGATAATCCCGGCGCTGGGGACGCCGGCCGTTGGTGTTCGGCAGGCTGGCAGTGGTTCCCGCTGACACCTCGAGCTGCGCTGTTTGTTGCAGTTGTGCGGCATCCAGCCCGTGCATCAGGGTATCAGCATCCACATTGAGCAGGCGCGCATAGTTACGAACGAAGCCACGAATCATGGTATTACCGGGCAATGATGCCCAATCCTCGGCCTCGATCGCTGCCACCTGCCTGGGACCCAGCTTGAGCGACTGCGCCACCTCGGCCAAGCTCATGTTTCTGGCCTCGCGGGCGGTACGCAATTGTTGGCCGACGCTTCCGCTCACGGGCGCCAGCGTTTCGCCACTCGTCAGCTGCTCGAGGGACGGATCTGCCGCTGGCAGACCGGGCGCAGCCGGAGCTGAAAAACGGGATGATTCACTCATTCTGCACTCATTCGAAGTTGCCCCTCAGCAATTGCTGCGCCTCGGGCGAGAGCGGGAATCTGCGCCGCAACTGGCTGCCGTATTTGGCCTCAGCGACACGCTCACCGAGTCGGCGCTCAATCCGCACGCCCAGCCACAGAGCCTCGGCGCTTGGCTCGGTCCTGCGCAACAGACCCGAGAGCTGCTGCTTGGCCAGCTCCAGATGACCGCGTTCATAATTGATGCTAGCCAGTTGCAGCAGGGCCTGCGGGTTATTCGGCGCGATCAGCAGGCTCTGCTGAACATAATTCTCGGCAGTCACCAGCTCGCCGAGCTTCGCGTAACAGGCGCCCGCGTTCAGATAGGCCTTCTCGGGAGTCTCGTAGAGCGGGTTCTTGATCGCTTGCTGAAAGAACGTGATCGCTTCCTTCTCCCGCCCCACCTGGCAGAGGAACCAGCCATAATTATTGTTGATCTCGGGGTCGTTGGCGTCCAGATTCAAGGCTCGCCGAAAGTCCTGGTCGGCAGCCTGCATCTCACGCACCCGGAAGCCCGCCAGTCCGCGCGTCGCATAGGCCTTGGCGTAGTCGGGGTCGATGTCGATGGCGATGGTCAGCTCTTCAAGAGCCACCGCCAGATTGCCATCCTGGAGATACAGCGAACCCAGTTCGGTATGCAGTTTGGCGCGCGTGCGGGCGTCGCGAGGTTTGGTCGGGGTACGCGAATCGGCCGCCTCATCGACTTCCTTCTGCTTCGTCGTCTGCAGGACGCCTGTCGACGAGCAGGCAGCGACGCACAGACAGGCAAGGAGCGCCCAGCACGCCGTCCTCCTCAAGTGCAGACCTCCTGACGATCGAGGTGGAGAGCAAAGCTTCGCCGACCCGTCCGCTGCGTTCTGTCGAGAACCTGTCCGGCCAGTTGACCACAGGCCGCAGCGATGTCATCGCCACGTGTCTTGCGCGTGGTGGTCACCACTCCGGCGTCGCTCAGCAGCTCGGCAAAACGCCGGATGCGCGTCGCTGGCGAACGCCGATAGGGCGAGCCCGGAAAGGGATTGAAGGGAATCAGGTTGAATTTGCACGGCACGTCGCGCGTCAGGGTCAGCAACTCGCGCGCCTGCGTATCGCTGTCATTGATCCCGTCGAGCATCACATACTCGAAGGTCACGAAGTCACGTGGCGCTTTCTCGAGATAGCGCAGGCAGGCGGCCAGCAACTCACGCAGGGGGTATTTCCGGTTAATCGGCACCAGTTCATCGCGCAAGCGATCATTGGGTGCGTGCAGAGAGACTGCCAGCGCGACCGCGCATTCGTCGCGCAGACGATCCATCGCCGGCACCAGACCCGAGGTGGATACCGTGACCCGGCGGCGCGATAAACCATAGGCATGGTCGTCAAGCATCAGGCGCAGTGCTGTCACCGTATTGTCGAGGTTGGCCAGCGGCTCGCCCATGCCCATCAGTACGACATTGCTGATCACCCGTTCGGATGGCCACTCCTGCTCCTGACCAGCACCCAGCGCACGCCTGACCTGCCATAACTGACCGACGATCTCGGCCACTGTCAGATTGCGGTTGAATCCCTGTTTGCCGGTCGAGCAGAACGAACAATCGAGCGCACAACCGGCCTGTGTTGAAATGCACAGCGTTCCCCGCTCAAGCTCGGGGATGAAGACGGATTCGATGACGTTACCGCCACCGACATCGAACAGGAATTTGCGCGTACCGTCGTCCGAGACCCGATCAGCGATCAGCCCTGGCGGCACGACCACTGCCAGGGTGTTGAGTTTCTCGCGCAGACTCTTGGCAATGTCGGTCATGGCGTCGAAATCACGCTGCCCGAAACGATGCAGCCAGCGCAGCACCTGTCTGGCGCGAAACGGTCTTTCACCGTTATCGGCCAGAAAGGCCGTCAGTCTGGCGGCATCGAGGTCGAGCAGATTGACCGTCATCTGGGTAAATGGCTCCGATCTAGCGGCCGGAATAAACGTTCATCGCCGGGAAGAAGAAGGCGATTTCCACCTTCGCGGTTTCCTCTCCGTCCGAACCATGCACTGCATTGGCGTCGATCGACTCGGCGAAATCAGCGCGGATCGTTCCTGGATCGGCCTTTTTCGGATCGGTTGCGCCCATCAGTTCGCGGTTCTTGGCGATGGCGTTTTCGCCCTCAAGAACCTGAATCATCACCGGGCCGGAAATCATGAAGGAAACCAAATCATTGAAGAAAGGGCGCTCCTTATGAACGGCGTAGAAGGCGCCGGCCTCCTGCGGCGACAACCAGGCCAGTTTGGCAGCAATGACCCGCAGGCCATTCGTCTCAAAACGGGAGTAAATCTTGCCGATCACATTCTTGGCAACGGCGTCGGGTTTGATGATGGAAAGGGTACGTTCGATGGCCATGCGTCATTCTCCAAAGGCGGGTAAATCAACAAAAACAACGGCAAATCATGTTCCTAGACACATAACCTTAAATTATACCAAGAGTCGGACAGGAATGCCGTGCTCTGCGCAAAATCGCAAAATTCGCCAAGAAAGGATGCACAGGAGTTGCGTTGACAGCCTATGCCGGTGCTCCCTGCATAGGCTGTCAACAAGTGCACAGGAGTCTGATCACCGGATTGTGGAACACCGAGAGGTCGGCAGGTTGCGCGTCGTTGATCGCCAGAGAATCGATTTTGATCTTTCTTTCGGCAAGGCACTCCTGACCGGCAATTTTTTGCTACTTTGTCGTGGCTTGGCCCATTCAACTCGACAAAGGAGAGAATCACGATGTTCAAGGGAATCCTGATCACCAAGGAAAACGCCACTTACCAGGCCGAAGTCCGGCAGATCGACGATGCCGTATTGCCGGCAGGCGATGTCACCGTGCGTGTTGAGTGGAGTACGCTCAATTACAAGGATGGTCTGGCCATCACTGGCAAGGCGCCGGTCGTTCGCCGCTTCCCGATGGTGCCGGGAATCGACTTTGCCGGCACGGTTACGACAAGCAGCAACCCGGCCTGGCCGGTGGGCGAACGTGTGCTCCTCAACGGCTGGGGGGTCGGTGAGACGCATTGTGGCGGACTGGCCGAGCTGGCACGCGTCCGGGGCGACTGGCTGGTGGCGCTGCCGGGTAGTTTCACGGCGCGCCAGGCCATGGCCATCGGCACCGCCGGTTACACGGCCATGCTCTGCGTGCTGGCTCTGGAAAAACACGGCATTCGGCCAGAGGACGGCGAAATTCTCGTCACCGGGGCCAACGGCGGCGTCGGTAGCGTGGCCATCGCACTGCTCGCCAAGCTCGGCTACCAGGTGACGGCATCGACTGGCCGAAGCGCCGAAGCCGCACATTTGAAAGGGCTCGGTGCGGCAGCGGTCATCGATCGCCAGGAGCTGGCCACACCGGGCAAACCAATTGGCAAGGAACGCTGGGCTGGCGTCATCGACACGGTCGGCAGCCATACTCTCGCCAATGCCTGTGCGACCACCCGCTATCGTGGCGCAGTGGCCGCCTGTGGCCTGGCCGGCGGGATGGACTTTCCGGCAACGGTGGCGCCTTTCATCCTGCGCGGCGTCACCCTCTACGGCATCGACAGCGTCATGGCGCCGCTGGCGGTACGCAAGGAGGCCTGGGCACGCCTTGGCAAGGATCTCGAAATCGCCCGGCTCGACGCGATCACACGAGAAATCGGTCTCTCTGACGCCATCGCCGTCGCCCGTGAATTGCTCGACGGCAAGGTACGTGGACGGGTTGTCGTCGACGTCAACCGATAAGCTGCATGAACCGGAGACTGAAGGGTCTGGCTCCGTATCGCTCTTCCGGGAATCCCCGAACGTGCCGTCACGTCAGGCGACGCAGATCAGCGCATGCACCCCTGGCGCCTAGCGTGCGGGAACCAACTGCCAGCCTTCGGGACAGTGGCGAACGTTCGGGTAATACTGCCCAACTGATCCGCAGTAGTTCCAGAAAGCACTTGGCGGCTCGACATAGACCGGCTGCGCTGGTGTGACATAGACCGGCTCCGCTGGCGCCACATACGCCGAACGCGGGGCGTAGTAGTTAGAGGCCGCCACCCCGGCGGCGATGCCGGCAATGGCCAGCACGGCGGCCGGTGCAACCCAACCGTATCGACGCGAATGGCCATGATGATCATGCTGTGGCGGCGAATAGTGGCTGCGGTGATCACCGCGATAGCCACCGCGGTAATCGCCCCGATAGCCACCGCGGTAGTCGCCGGGGTCGGCCAAAGCAGGATTTGAACAACCCAGCACGAGGCCGAGTGCGATGCAGAGGGAGGTCGTTGTCGTCTTCATGGAACGAGTAACGCCTGGAAGCGCCAGGCGATGACGATGCCTTGGGACGATTTGTAAAGAATTGTGACAAGAATCGATTCGGAGTAACGGCAGAATGCTTCCAGTGTCTCCCGATATCGTCGTTGCTTCCTCTCCATCTGGCGCAGTTCGGTGCAGCGATCCTTGCTGCCGCAAACGAAATCAGGCCGACTTCTCGTTCTCAAGCGCCTTGGCGGTGATCTCTTCGTACAGACTGGCCATTCTTGCCGCCAGATCCTGATATTCAGGGTGTCGGTCGAGGAAAGGTTTGGCTTCTTCCGAATCGGCAAACACACGCTCCAGAAAGGCGATGTCCATATCATCAAGACGCTCACCCGCGTCCACCTTGGCTTTCAGATCGAGTGCTCTGGGCAAGCGCTCTTTTTCCAGACGCTCCAGCACCACTGTCACCACACCGATGTCATCCTGTTCCTGAGTCATTGCCCGCTCCTTGTTGGTTTGTTTTCACCTCAACTCACCGTGCGACTCGCCGGCGACCTCTCGCGCAGGCACGACGCTGCGACTTATGCAAGGATAATGCCAGTTTCAGTAGGGAAAAGGCAATAGCAACAGGCAACAGCCGCACACAATAGTCATCCGCACTCGACCGGGAGACAGAGAGTCCTGCTTCAGCCACAGCCATTGCTGGCAGGCAGATCACATCCCGTTACACAACAGGGACAGAGGAACTACAGATTACCGGGCCCGCATTCGCTATTCTTCGTTTCGTCACTGTCATGCCTCTCCCCTCCCCCCCCCGCGTGACAGTGATCGTTGTACCCGGCCCGCCCAGCCCTCCCTCTGAGCGGGCCGTTCTCGTTCTGGCAAGCCAAAGCTATAATCACTTCCCGCCAGGCTGCAGGCGGCAATCTGCGCATCTCTTGGAGTGATCGATGAATCAATGGATGAGAATTCTGGCCTGCCTGCTGTCGTGGCTGACGCTGAGCATGCTGCCGCCAACCGTTGAAGCCAGACCATCCGCTTCGATACCCCTGCCGTCCGGCGTCGAAAAGCTGACCACGGTCGAAGGTATCAGCGAATATCGCCTGGTCAATGGCCTGCGCTGCATCCTCTTTCCAGATGCGACCAAACCCACCACCACCGTC
>WBZL01002755.1_pt1 | contig 16750 bp, 9 predicted proteins | sample 5204291 | NCBI WGS metagenome assembly WBZL01 (sample SAMN12344345, study PRJNA552823) | activated sludge metagenome | biome: Activated sludge suspended growth; feature: Nitrification reactor; material: Wastewater; isolation source: activated sludge from nitrification reactor of wastewater treatment...
AGGGCACCGAGCGGATACAGCCATCGGGCTCGATTCATCGGTCGCGACCTCCAGAAGGTTAAGTAAACGGTTCGATCTCACCTGCAACCGTTCAATCCCCTCTTCTCCATTTCATGGGAGAGAGGATGAGAGTGAGGGGGAAGCGAAGGGAGTGAACGGTTACTATCACCCTAAACGCTCGCAATCGGGCTTCGGGGTTAAGCCACCCGCAAAAATCGACTGGATCACCGAAATCATCGAAAAATCCTGTTTCCTCCGCTTGCTCGGTTCATCACATCCCCCGCTAGCGGTTTAAACTCCAGATTTCGCATTACCTGAAAAAATTCGATGGAACACCGCTGATCCAACTTTCTTTTTCGGAAAAGCTCCAAGAAGAAATGCCCGGTTGGAACGCTCGTCGAGAGGCTAAATTTGTCAAAAAATTGTATGTTTCACGGATATCGGTGGTTCGTTTCGTCACCATGGCGGCCAAGTCGGGGTCGCCGGGAGCGCCTTTGATGACATCGCCCACGGTGAACGCCTTGGCCCGCATCGAAGGGCGACATCGACCACCCACCCAGTCAAATCCGGCAGACCAAATCATTTGCCATCCCACATGCGCGAGCGGTTGAATCACGCCTTCGCTGTTCCGGGCGACAAACACCGTCAGCGCTTCGAATGCCTTGGAAGCCCGGTACAAATAGTTTTGTGATTTGGTTTTTTCGTTTGGCATATTGGTCGGTATAATTGCATGAGGATGGTCGTCCATCTCGACGACAATCTTCGCTCCTCCCTTAGCATCCCTGACAAGGTTCGGGGATCTGCCGTTCGTAAAAGGCATGATGTTGTCTTCATCATGATCTATGCCGCTATCGAGACAAAATCGTCCCGCGAACTTTGCCGGCATTGCCGGCGGATCGGCCAAATTGATCGCTATGCTACCCTCGGACGAGCTGGGACCCGCGAATCCCCAAAGGTTCGTGACCTCCCTTGCCAATTGAATAAAGCCAAATCTCCAAGTCAAAATGTTATCTCGTGGACCCAAACTCAAGCTAATTTCCGCCTTGATATTGATGGCGCTGAGTTCTTTTTCTATTTCTTGGGCCGTGGTCCCGCTGTAAGCTTCAGCGATAATCGGTCTCGCATTTTTGGTCAAATGCAAAACCGCTCCTGTGCGATTAGCCGTAATATCGACTCCAGGCACAGCATCTTTGCTGTTGACGGTCATCTTGGCCGAGCTGGGATCGATCACGATTGCCCGACGCAGCGCACCGCTCAAATCCCGCGTGACGGCTGATCGCAACCCGGTACTCAGCGCTTCCTCCGCCAGCCGGTCGGCCTCTTTTTCACAGTCGTCCAACGGATTGCCGACCGGCACAACGTCGGATTGCGCGGATGGAATCACGGCACGCTGTTGGAGAACATGGGCCAGCTCGTGCGCGAGCAGTTGGCGCCCGACTTCGGTCATGGGCGCGTATTGCTCGCCGCCAAAGACGATATCCCGACCCCAGGTAAACGCGCGGGCCTGTAACGCGGCGCATAGATCTGCGGCGGCGGGCCCGGTATGAATCCGCACATTGCCGAAATCAGCGCGGAATTTGCTTTCCATGAAACCGCGAATCGGTGATTCCAAGGGCGCAGCCGGGTGCCGACTCAGCCAATCTTGCAAGAATGCCCGTGATAACAGTTGGTTGGGATAGACCATGACAGAATCCTCAATTCACAGCAGGACCAGTCGATCGAGCTTCGCACACTGGCCAACGCCTGGGTGATGAACAAAACAACCTCATAATGGATCGGCTTTGAGGTTAGTACCTGTCATTGATTCCCGGACACCGATCCCACGGTTCAACGAATTGAAAAATTTGGCCGACCGGGTCCGAACCGCGCAATCTTTAATATCGACCCTCATGGCCGGATTACGGAGTTGATTGGCGCCCATCTACCCATCAAGCGAGCCCGCTAGGTACGTTCCAGATTTAGCGCCAGCAGGCGGCGCAATATCTCGTCATCGCCGAGATCCGCCGGCCAGCCGTAAGCGGCAGCGACAGCGGCGTCCAAGTCGCGATGAACGTTCGCCAGCCAGGCCGGACGCTCGTTGTACAGGTTGGTCAGGGTGCGTTTTTTGAGTAGGGCGGCTGCCTTGTCATCCACTGGCACCAGCCGGTCGGGATAGCCGGGCACCACTTCTGGCTCGTACCGGACCCATTCCGGGGGATTGAGCCAGTTCTCCCGGAGTTCGTTTAAGCGGCGAGCGGCTTGGGCAATGGCTTGCGCCCGTGGATCGGGGGCGTAGTCGGAAGCGGGAATGTTGGGGGTCAAGCCTTCGGGAAAGGGGAAGGTTTCAAAAGTTGTGGTTGGGGTGTAGCGGGGATCGTTGCCGACCCCAAGCCATGTACAAAGTCGCAATGCCCAAAGTTCGTGAAACCGGCTATGCAAGACCCCGAAAGTCGTATCGTCGTCGCGGACGATGGCGTAGACGGAACCAGTTGTTAGCATACGAGCATCTAGCCAAACAAATACGCGATGTTTGGCAACCTCTGGCGTGGCAATAAAGCGGTTAAGTTTAGCAAGGTTATAACGCATTTCTGGACGCGGTTCGCCATACCGCCACCAGTACTTGCGATGCCCTTCGCGACGTACTAACGCACGAGCAGGTTTGACAGATTTTAAAATATGCTCAAATGGTGCCTCGTATAGAGCAGCATCCGCTTCAGATATATCTAACCCAAAATCAATTACCCAACGATCTTCCGGTCGGCGACTCAGATCAATACCGGTTGACCATCGACGCAATACGTTTGAGTTGGGGCAGCCGTTTGGGTTGAGCGGCAACCTCAGCCACGCATACGCTTGTTCAGTTGTGACTTCAAAACTGCCGACGAATTTGCATCCCTGAAAACAAATGTTAGCGTTCTCTGCCAGTTGCCGAGCCTGTGTTAAGTCCATGTCAGTGCTGTCAATTCCACCATCTCCTCGCCCGGTCAGATTGGCGTGTATCTTCACCACCGGCTGACCGTCGAGCATCATCCCGCTAGCTTTTCGACCAAACCCCACCAGCGACACCCGCACCGCCGCACCTTCGTTGATCCAAGGCTCGTCAGACCAAGCCTCAAAGAGGATAGTACTGTTCAGAATACGTTCTAACACCTTGCGGTTCACACCACCTCGAATGCTATTGGTAGCGACCAATCCGGCCCGTTGCGCCTGATCGGCTTCAATCTGGGCGCGGGCTTTCTCAAACCAGTAGCAAACCAAATCGGCCCCACCGGGGACGCGGCCGGCGTAAGTTTGACGCAACGTAGCGACATAATCCTCGCCCAATTCAGCGAGTTGTTTCTTATCGCCCAAAAACGGCGGATTGCCGACGATGAACTCCGCATCCGGCCAGGCGGCTTCGCTGCCATCAGGATTCAATAGCGCGTCGCGGCATTCGACGGTGTCCAGGGGCCGCAAGATCGGTCGGCGGGACACGTCGAACCCGTTGCGGCGCATCCACTGGATTTCCCCGATCCACACTGTCGTTCGGGCCAGTTCGGCGGCAAACAGATTGATCTCGATGCCCTGCACGCACTCCGGCCCCACAGTCGGAAACTGCCGGTCCAGCCCGAGCGCCTCGGCATCCACGTTGACGCGATGCTCGAAATCCTTGAGCGCTTGCAACCCCAGATACAGAAAATTGCCCGACCCGCAGGCCGGATCCAGAATCCGCACTTGGCGCAGTCGTTCCAGAAAACCGTTGTACAGGGTTTGGGCAGCCTTTCGCGCCTTGGTCGCGGCCGGGCTCTTGCTGGTACGAGCCTTGTCGAGTTGCGCGGCGATTGGGGCCCTGACGCCTTCCCACTCCGCCTGCAAGGGCCGGATGATGACCGGCTCCACCAGCAGCATGATCTTGTCACGGTCGGTGTAGTGCGCCCCCAACTGGCTGCGTTTGTCCGGGTCCAGGCCGCGCTCGAACAAGGTGCCGAAGATGGACGGGTCGATCTCGCTCCAATCCAGCCGGGCAGCCTTCAAGATCTCCAGAATGGCGGGACCGTCCAGCGGTAGCGCCTCGTCGCTATCGAACAACCCGCCGTTGAACCACTCGACATCCTCGAAACCGATCCGGCCACCCGACCGCATCCCCCGAAACAAATCCCGCGCCATTTCTTCCGATTCATCGGGGTGAGTGTGCGCGTAGCGTAGCATCCGCGTGAACATCTGGTTGGGCAGCAACCCGACATCTTCCGCGAACATGCAAAACACCAGCCGATTGATGAAATGGGCCACGGCTTGCGCCTCGTGCCCGTTAGCGCGCAGCCGTTGCGCTAGATCGGCGAACCGCTGGGCGGCTTCCTCGGTCAACGACTGGCGGGTTATGCCCGGTTTCAGTTGCTCTGGGTCGGTGAACACCCACTTGAGCATCTGCCGCTTGTTGGCATCGTGCAGGTCATCGAGCGCAATTTGGTAAACCCGCTGCACGGTGTTGGTCCAGTGGGTATAAATCCAGAATTGCTCCAGATCGCACACCACCAGCAATGGCGGGTTTTCCAGGGCCACCGCGTATTGCTGCAACTGCACATAAGCGGCTTTCAGGTCGTGACGCTTGCCCTTGTATTCCCAGCCGAAATAGCCGCGCTTCCACACGTCGGCCCAGCCCCTGCCGCCACTCAACTTAGATGCGCCTCGCTCGAAGCAGTACCACTCGCCGGCAGGATCGGCCTCGGCGGGCGTCGGCTCGTCCAGCAAGCGGCACAGGTCAATAAAGTGCTCTTGCGCCGCTGAACGCTCCTTGAGGTCGGCGGCACGCCATTTTCCGATAAATTCCCTGGGAGTCATCGATTCCAAACCTTTGGGGGCGATGCCGCCGGACACCTTCAAAGCGCCGTCACCTGGACCGCGACGGTCAAGGACGGAGTCTGGTCCTTGGGACCGATGAAACTGCCCGAAACCGGCGGCACCGCTTCCGGATGGCGGGCAACCGCGACCGGAATGTGCCGATTGGCGGTGACCTCACCCGCGGTGGGATCAAAACCTTTCCAGCCCGGACCGGGCAGATACACCTCCGCCCAGGCATGGGTCGACGCGTTGCCAGCCTCGGTCGCCGGAGCGTGCGAGTAGCCGCTGACGAACCGGCTCGCCAACCCGAGATGCCGGCAAACCTCGATAAACAACGTCGCGTAATCGCGGCAAGACCCGCTACCGCTGGCCAGCGTCTGCGCCGGCGGCTGCACGCCGGGTTCCTCGCGAACGACGTACGTGAACTCGCTGGCGATGGTCCGGTTCAGTCGATCCAGCAACACATAGGTCTCCATCGTTTTCTGGATGAAACCCAACCGTCCGAGCCAACTCCGCAACACGCCTTGCTGGTTGGGGTAAACCGGTTGCTGAAAGGGTGCGAGATCGACCCGTTCTTCCGGCTGATATTCGAACGGATAACGGACGGCGTAATCTTCGACGATGAAATCGAGCGGAGCCTCGTCATAGTGCTGGATGATCACCTCACTGCCGACGACCAGTTGCGACGCGGTTTCCAGAAAACTCACCACGGCCACCGAGTTGTCGAAAACGTCCCGATACCACTTAACACCGTAGGTGGGCGAAATTTCGAGCTTCGAGGACTCGATGCGCAGATCGTGCCCTTCGCGCGGTCGGAGCAGCAAGCGATGCGGTTGCAACGTCACTGAACTGGAGAACTGATAGGTGGTCAGATGGCTGATCCGTAAGCGCCGCATGGTCCATACCTCGTCGATTTTGGCCGAATTTCAGCTTAACACCATCTCGAGCGGCACGCATTTCACCGTCTCGCGCGCCCTCCGAGATACTTTTCCACATCGCCGGTCTATAGTTTGATTTTCTCGACCGCCCTCGGCTTGGGCAACCACCGCCGCCGGCGTCCGTCCCGCCCGCGCCTTCCGCAGCGTGGGATTATTACGACCACAAACCACCAACAGGATCACCCATGACCAACGAGAACTACAGCGACCCGGACCCGCAGGAAACCAGGGAATGGCTTGAAGCGCTGGAAGCGGTCCTTGAAGCGGAAGGACTCCAGCGCGTGCATCAGCTGCTCGGTGAACTCCAGGGCAAGGCTCGCGCTGCCGGGGTTCACATGCCCTACAGCGCCAATACTCCCTATCTGAACACCATCCCCGCCGATCGGGAGGAATACACCACCGGCGATCCTGGCATGGAATGGAAGATCCGTTCGCTGATTCGCTGGAACGCGCTGGCAATGGTGGTCAAAGCCAACCGCATCACCTCGGAGCTGGGCGGTCACATCGCCAGTTTCGCCTCCAGCGCCACTCTGTACGATGTTGGCTTCAACCACTTCTGGCACGCCCCTGGCGCCGAGCATGGCGGCGACCTGGTGTTCATCCAGGGCCATTCCGCGCCGGGTATCTACGCGCGCGCTTATCTAGAAGGCCGCTTGAGCGAGGACCAACTGAACAACTTCCGGCAGGAAGTGGACGGTAACGGCCTCTCCTCCTATCCCCATCCTTGGCTGATGCCGGATTTCTGGCAATTCCCCACTGTATCGATGGGCCTTGGTCCGATCCAAGCGATTTATCAAGCCCGCTTCATGAAATACTTGCACAACCGGGGTCTGGCCAATACCGAAGGCCGCAAAGTGTGGTGCTTCTGCGGCGACGGCGAAATGGACGAGCCGGAATCGCTGGGCGCCATCGCGCTGGCCGCCCGCGAAAATCTGGATAATTTGATCTTCGTCATCAACTGCAACCTGCAACGGCTGGACGGGCCGGTACGCGGCAACGGCAAGATTATCCAGGAACTGGAAGGCGATTTTCGCGGCGCCGGTTGGAACGTCATTAAGGTGCTGTGGGGCTCCTATTGGGATCCGCTGCTGGCCGCCGACAAGAGAGGCTTGCTGCTCAAGCTGATGGAAGAATGCGTGGACGGCGAGTACCAGAATTTCAAGGCCAAGGGCGGCGCCTACACCCGCGAGCACTTCTTCGGCAAATACCCAGAACTGAAACAAATGGTCAGCCATCTGTCCGACGAGGATATCTGGCGGCTGAACCGGGGTGGCCACGATCCGCACAAGATTTACGCGGCCTACGCGGCGGCGGTGAAGCATCAAGGTCAGCCGACCGTGATTCTCGCCAAGACCGTCAAGGGCTACGGCATGGGTGTGGCCGGCGAAGGCAAGAACATCACCCACTCGCAAAAGAAAATGGGCGAGCAGGCGCTCAAGGATTTCCGCGACCGCTTCCACATCCCCATTTCCGACGATCAGCTCGAAACCATGCCGTTCTATCGGCCAGCGGACGACAGCCCGGAAATCCAGTACCTGCAACAGCGTCGCGCCGCCTTGGGCGGCTACCTACCACAGCGCCGCCGCAACGCCGAGCCGCTGACCGTGCCGCCGTTAGCGACTTTCGATGCCCTATTGCAGGACACCGGCGACCGCGACATGTCCACCACCATGGCCTTCGTCCGTATCCTCACCCAACTGGCGCGCGACAAAGCCGTCGGCCGCTACGTGGTGCCCATCGTCGCCGACGAAGCGCGCACCTTCGGCATGGAAGGCATGTTCCGGCAGATCGGCATCTATTCACCGCGCGGTCAGTTGTACGAGCCGCAGGACGCCGATCAGTTGATGTTCTACAAGGAGGACAAGAAGGGGCAAATTTTGCAGGAAGGCATCAATGAAGCGGGGGCCATGTCGTCCTGGCTGGCGGCTGGCACCGCCTATGCCAACCACGGCATCAATATGATCCCGTTCTACATTTACTATTCCATGTTCGGCTTCCAGCGCATCGGCGATTTGGCTTGGGCTGCTGGCGACCTGCAAGCACGCGGCTTTCTGATCGGCGGCACCTCCGGCCGTACCACGCTGGCCGGCGAGGGCCTGCAACACCAAGACGGCCACAGCCAGATCTTCGCCCAATTCATCCCCAACTGCGTGTCCTATGATCCAACCTTCTCCTATGAGCTGGCCGTGATCGTGCAGGATGGTCTGCGGCGGATGGTCCAAGAGCAGGAGCACGTTTTCTACTACATCACCACCTTGAACGAGAACTACCGCCATCCTGCCATGCCGGAGGGTGCGCAAGACGGTATCCTCAAGGGCATGTACCTGCTCAAGCAGGGCGAAGGCAAGGGCCACCGGGTGCAATTACTCGGCTGCGGCGCGATTTTGAACGAGGTGATCGCCGCCGCCGACCTACTGCGCGATAACTGGCAGGTCAGCGCCGATATCTGGTCCCTGCCGGGTATCAACCCGCTGGCGAGGGACGGACAAGACACGGAGCGTTGGAATCTGCTGCATCCCGAGCAAACGGCGCGCGTGCCTTACGTTACCGCCTGTCTCGAAGGGCATCCCGGCCCGGTGGTGGCCGCCACGGACTATATGCGGATGTACGCCGAGCAACTGCGACCCTTCATTCCCCGGCGCTATCACGTTTTGGGCACCGATGGTTTTGGCCGCAGCGACACCCGCGCCAAGCTGCGCCAACACTTCGAGGTGGATCGGTACTACGTCGCGGTCGTAGCCCTCAAGCTGTTGGCCGAGGAAGGCACCCTACCCGCTGCCAAGGTGCTAGAAGCCATCAAGAAATATGGCATCGACGCCGACAAACCCAATCCAGTCACCGTTTAAGCCCCGGCCAAGGAGGAATTTCTCGTGAGCATCATCAAAGAAATTCATGTGCCGGATATCGGCGATTTCAAGAACGTAGATGTCATCGAAGTCACGGTCGCAGTGGGCGATATCATCGACGTCGATACGCCACTGATCATGCTGGAAAGCGACAAAGCCACCATGGAAGTGCCCTCGCCGTTGCTCGGCGTGGTCCGGGAAATCAAGGTCAAGGCGGGCGACAAAGTCTCACAGGGTGATTTGATCCTGTACCTGGACATCGCCGAAACCGTATCAGAACCGGAGCGCTCATCCGCTGCCGGCGAAACCGCCGCCAGCAGTACCGGTAAAGCGCGCGAGGTGCGGGTACCCGATATCGGTGACTTCAAGAACGTGCCGATCATCGAAGTCCTGGTCGCACCGGGCGACCACGTCGAGATCGACACCTCGCTGATCGTACTGGAGAGCGACAAGGCCAGCATGGAAGTGCCCTCGCCTTTCGCCGGCACGATCCAGAGCATCGAAGTCAAGGTGGGCGATCCGGTTTCGCAGGGTGACTTGATTCTAGTCCTGCGCGAGAGCGGGGCCGACGCCGTCGCCAAGCCGCAACTGCCCGACACGCTCAGCGTCGTCACCCTGGCGCCGCGCACGCCCAAACCGGTGGACGCCCCGCCGCCACCGCCGGTGAAATCCATGCCGGTGGAAACCGCTGCCCCCAGCTTCGCCAAGGTCCACGCCAGCCCCTCGGTGCGGCGCTTCGCCCGCGAGCTGGGCGTCGATCTCACCCGGCTGGCCAAGGGCTCCGGTCCCAAAGGCCGTATCCTCAAGGAAGATGTGCAGGGTTTCGTCAAACAGGTCATGTCCGGCGCACTCGCTCCGACCGCTCCAGCAGCCGGCGGTGTCGCCGGCGGTGGCGTGTTGAATCTGCTGCCCTGGCCCGAGGTCGATTTCGCCAAGTTCGGTCCAGTGGAGGCTAAGCCGCTATCGCGGATCAAGAAGCTCTCGGGCGCTAACCTCGCCCGCAACTGGGTGATGATCCCGGCGGTGACCTATCACGAGGACGCCGATATCACCGATCTGGAAGCCTTCCGGCTGCAAATCAACAAGGAGGGTGAGAAGAGCGGCGGGGTCAAGCTGACCATGCTGGCGTTCATGATCAAGGCGTGCGTCCGTACCTTGCAGCGCTTCCCCGAATTCAATGCCTCGCTCGATGGCGAAAACCTGGTCTACAAGCAGTACTACCACATCGCTTTCGCCGCCGATACACCGAACGGTCTGGTGGTGCCGGTGGTGAAGGATGCTGACAAGAAGGGTGTATTCGACATTGCCAAGGAAACCGGCGAACTCGCCAAGAAAGCGCGCGACGGCAAGCTCGGCCCGGCCGACATGCAGGGCGCCTGCTTCACCATCTCCTCGGTTGGCGGCATCGGCGGCACTTATTTCTCGCCGATCGTCAACGCCCCGGAGGTAGCGATCCTGGGCGCCAGCAAATCAGTGATGAAGCCGGTCTGGGATGGCAAGCAGTTCGCGCCGCGCCTGATCCTGCCGCTGTCGCTCAGCGCGGATCATCGAGTGATCGACGGCGCGCTGGCGACTCGCTTCAACGTCTATCTGGCCCAACTGCTGGCGGACTTCCGCCGCGTGCTGCTCTAACGGAGATCGCTGCTCATGAGTCTGATGGAAGTCAAAATACCGGATATCGGCGACTTCAAAGGCGTGGACGTCATCGAGGTACTGGTCAAGCCGGGCGATACCATCGCTCCGGAAGATTCTCTGATCGTACTGGAAAGCGACAAAGCTTCGATGGAGATACCCGCCCCCGCCGCTGGCGTGGTCAAGGAGGTGAAAATCAAGGTCGGCGACAAGGTGTCGGAAGGCGACCTGGTGTTGCTGATGGAGGCGACCGGACAACAACCCTCACCCCCAGCCCCTCCCCCAAAGGACGAGGGGAGCAAGGTATCCCCGCCGCCGTCCGCGCCGCCGACCATCGCGCCCGTCGCCGGCTCCTATGCCGGCAAGGTGGACATCGAGTGTGAAATGCTGGTGCTGGGCGCGGGTCCGGGCGGCTATAGCGCCGCGTTCCGCTCCGCCGATCTGGGCATGAAGACGGTGCTGGTGGAACGCTACCCGACCTTGGGTGGCGTTTGCCTCAACGTCGGCTGTATCCCCTCCAAGGCGCTGTTGCACGTCGCCGCCGTCATGGATGAGGTCACGCACTTCGCCGATCTCGGTGTGAGCTTCGGCGAACCCACCGTCGATCTGGACAAGCTGCGCGCCCACAAGGGTAAGGTGGTGAGCAAACTCACCGGTGGCCTTGCCGGGATGGCGAAAGCCCGCAAGGTGGAAACCGTGCGCGGTTACGGTCATTTCCTCGATCCCTATCATCTGGAAGTGGATCTCACCACCGGCGACGGGCAAGACAAGACCAGCGAGAAAAAAGTCGTTCGTTTTCAGAAGTGCATCATCGCCGCCGGCAGTCAGGCGGTACATCTGCCGTTCATTCCCAACGACCCGCGCATCGTCGATTCCACCGGGGCGCTGGAACTGCGCTTCATTCCGAAGCGCCTGCTGGTCATCGGTGGCGGCATCATCGGCTTGGAGATGGCCACAGTCTATTCGACGCTGGGCGCGCGGATCGATGTCGTGGAAATGCTCGATGCGGTGATGCAGGGACCGGATCGGGACTTGGTCAAGGTCTGGGAGAAGATGAACGCCCGTCGCTTCGACAAGATTATGCTCAAGACCAAGACGGTCGCGGTCGAAGCCAAGCCGGAAGGGCTGTTGGTCACCTTCGAGGGCGCCAACGCCCCCGCCGAACCACAGCTTTACGACATGATCTTGCAGTCGGCGGGTCGTTCGCCCAACGGCAAGAAGATCGACGCGGAGAAGGCGGGCGTGGCGGTCACCGACCGGGGCTTCATCCCCGTGGACAAGCAGATGCACACCAACGTCCCGCATATCTTCGCCATCGGCGACATCGTCGGCCAGCCGATGCTGGCGCACAAGGCGGTGCACGAAGCCCATGTCGCCGCCGAAGTCGCCGCCGGCCAGAAGAGCTTCTTCGATGCCAAGGTGATTCCCGGCGTGGCCTACACCGACCCGGAAGTGGCTTGGGTGGGTCTGACCGAAGCGGAGGCGAAGCAACAGGGCGTCAAGGTCGGCGTGAGCAAGTTCCCGTGGGCTGCGTCCGGTCGCGCCATCGCCAATGGCCGTGACGAGGGCTTCACCAAGCTGATCTTCGACGAGGACACCCACCGCATCGTCGGTGGCGGCATCGTCGGCACCCACGCCGGCGATCTGATCAGCGAAGTGGCGCTGGCCGTCGAGATGGGCTGCGATCCAGCCGATATCGGCTTGACCATCCACCCGCATCCGACCTTGGGTGAATCGGTCGGGATGGCGGCGGAAGTGTTCGAGGGTGTCTGCACCGACCTGCCGCCGACCAAGAAGAAGTGAGAGGCGTTTCTGTGCGGCCTCTAGCCAGCTAGCTGATTGAAAATATCCCTCACCCCTGCCCCTCTCCCGCTTGCGGGCGAGGGGTTTTTGTGTGGCCTCTAAAAATCCAGCGGACTTTTGGCCTCTTTCAGCGTAACGCTGCGTACCGTGTGGGTATAAATCATGGTGGTGCGCACATCGCTGTGCCCCAGTAGCTCCTGAATCGTGCGAATGTCGTAGTTGGCCTGCAACAAATGGCTGGCGAAGCTGTGGCGGAAAGTGTGGGCGGAGGCCCGCTTGGGGATTCGAGATCGGCGTACTGCGTCCTTTATAGCCTTTTGCACCAGCGTCTCGTGCAAATGAGAGCGCCGACGCTCGCCGGTATTGGGTACGGCTGTCAACGTCATGGCCGGAAACAGCCATTGCCATCCGAACTCCTTGACGGCACGCGAATATTTGTTTTCCAGCGCGGTGGGCAAAAACGTCCCCGCGTAGTCAGCGACCAAGTCGGCCTCGTGTACCTGCGCGACCTGATCCAGTTGCGCCTGTAACTCGGGGACCAGTGCCTGCGGCAGCGGCACCGTCCGATCCTTTTGTCCCTTGCCATCGTGCACGGTCAATACCCTCATGGCAAAATTCAAATCCTGTACCCGCAGCTTCAAGCACTCGAACAGGCGCAGGCCGCACCCGTACAGTAATTTCGCTACCAGCACATACCGCGCATCGAGCCGCGCGACGATGCGGTCCACTTCTTCCCGCGACAACACGACCGGGATATAGCGCCTTCGCTTGGCCCTGACCACGCCCTCGACTTTTCCGAATTCCCTTTCGAGCACATGCTTGAACAAAAACAGCAACGCATTAAAGGCTTGGTTTTGGCTGGATGCCGAGATGTTCTTATGAACCGCCAGAAAGCTCAAAAAACCCTTGACATCGTCCATCGACAACAACCTTGGGTCCTTGCTTTCGGCGAAGGTTTGAAATTTCTGCGTCCAGATTTTGTAGGCATCCAAGGTCTTGGGGGAATAATGCCGAACCTTGATCGCTGAAGTCAGCCCATCGTAGACCCATACCCAACTGGCTCCAGTCAATTTATATTCGGCCAATTCTGTGTTGTTGTTTTGGGAAAGCGCCCGAATGGAATTTACCGAAGAAGAGTTTTGTACTCCGTCGGTCATTACCTTTTCCGATCGGAGCAACGGTTGCGAGGGTGCGGGCGAACAGGAAGGCGGTGCGACGATTTTTTCGCACGAGGAGGAAATCCGGGGCGGAGGGGAGAGTGGCGCGGAAGAATCGACCGAGGGTTTCTCCGCTGGGAATTGACTTGAGGCGCGATCCACCATGGCACGAGAAACATTCCGAGTCTCGGCGACTCTCGGCGGGACAGCGGTATCCTGTGGAGAACGCGGCTCAGCGATGGATGGAGAAATCATCTGCCAATATAGCGATATGGCGTGCCCGGCTTGTTGGCACAGGGGTTCCGGCTGACGTTTAGCGCGCAATTTTTCCTGAAAAGCGGGCAAACTCTGGCAATCCGCTGGCGCGAAGCCATACTTGTGACAGAAATCAAGGTAATAACGTAGCCACTTGTGATAGTGCGGCCGCTGGCCAGCCATGACATTCTGCTGCACCAACCGCGCCTCGTAGCGCTGAACGAGTTCCAGGGAGATGGCAAGCATGGCGGGATTTCCGGGGTGGCTGGGCTTGAGATGAATGATATACCGCTGAAAAAGATTAGCAATATCAAATAATAATTGTCAATAGTAGCAAATTGTGGTAGATAGACCGAAACTACATAATCATTTGTAGTGCGGACGCTTCGCGCCCGCACTACGGGGCGGCGGATAAGCATCCGCATGGTTGCTTGGCGCTGCGCGCCGCACAACCACGCGGATCAAGCCGACTCCAGGCGAAAAAGCCTACGGCTTTCTCGCCTTGCGCGGCTTATCCGCCGCCCCGTTAGGCTTTCAGGTAATCGTCTCTACTTTGAGGAAAGCACGACATCATCATGGAAAAATATCACGGCTCATTGAAATCTTATGGAGACGCTGCTCAAGAATTTAATACTGCGGTGATTGGGCTTGCGCTAAACTCACTTGTGGATAAAGTAGGCAATATCGGGACGGAGTGTCAGTATCGCACAGATTTATTTTTGTTACGTGATAGTGTGCTCTACCGACTGTCGTCTCTTGGATGGCACATTCACAATCTTTGCAAGCAACACTCTCAATACGAAAAAGCGTTTAGCATAAATCCGGGAGATAATAACCTTCATTATGCAAATACTTTTCAGTCTTTTCTGTTTGATGATTTTGTGTTCAATTTAATCTCACTATATGACTATTACGCTAATTTATTAGGATTCGTACTGATAGGAGAAAACAAAAGGCGTATTGGCTGGGATGGCCTGGCAAAATCGGCTATGGACAAGTCAAACAAGTTTTCAGAATATATTATCGCGGATAATGTTGCGAAACACGAAAATGAATGGGTTAAGAGGTTAAGCGCATACCGCGCAGAAGTCATTCATTACAACATCCAAGAAGGAAAAGGAAAGATGCATATTTCCTGGAAGCAAGGGGAGCAGGTTAAATATTCGCTGCAATGGGCAATTCCCGATAAGCTAGCAAAGAAACTTGGGTTGAGTGCGCCAAGTCATGATGGTGTTGGAGTCGACTTGCAACTTGGTGCCATGGAAATTGCGGAAAGAAGTATCAGGTGGCTTTCTGAATCAACGAATACAATAACCAGAAAATATACAAGCAATCAATGTCAACCAATCAAAAAAGCCTAACATTCAAATCCAGCCGACGCCAAAAAGCGCCGCTTCGCTCTGCTTTTTGCCGCGGCTGATTTGAGCGTTGTCGCGGACGCTACGCGCCCGCGACAACGGGGCGGCGGATAAGCATCCGCGTGGTTGCTTGGCGCTTCGCGCCGCACAACCACGCGGATCAAGCCGACATCGGCCGTCAAAGCCTTCGGCTTTTCCGTCCTCGCGGCTTATCCGCCGCCCCGTTATGTTTCGCGTTAGCGGGAGGAGAATAGAAATGTCTGAAATATCTTTATCCGATGTTAAAGATTCATTTGACCTTTTCAAATTAGGAATCGATCTATTTAAGTCTGCAAAAGATTGCCTTCCTGATTCCAGTGAAAAGAAAGCTGCTGAAAAGGCCATAACGGAAGCAGAACTATCAGCAAAAATAGCGGAGGCAAAACTAGCGCAATCTCTTGGCTTTGTCCTTTGCCAAAAATGTTGGCCGCCTTCCATACTTAGAGCAATCTCAGTGAATGGCGGCGTTGATTTATATGCATGCTTAACATGTAACTCACACTATGCAAATCATGGAAAAAGAAGAGGAGTCGTTAATCTCCGTGAATATGACCCAACTCAAAATTCCCAACAAGAAAATCATGAGTAATCATCCCGTTTTTTGGAATAGTATATGGCCCGGCCTTTAAAAATATTTCGTCTTGATTATCTGGATTTGTTAAAAGCACGCTAATGGTTTCACCAAACTCAGATTGTTTATCCGTCGATTTTTCGTTCTTTATCCAAACTCTATATTTCATTTATTTCACCGTGAAATTAAAATTTAAACATAACAACCGCATTAACTCCGACCTTCGCCGCGATGCGGCTCAGTCGGGTTATGCGTGTCGTTGGGCGGCACAAAGAGGACAACTGGTATGACCCTACCAAAATGGACCAAAACCTATGAGCTCCGGGCAAATAGGCGGACTTTGCGAGTTCAGGTCTCAGAGCACAGCAATGGCTTTTATGCATCTTGTTTGTGGTTCGCTGACAAGCGTTTGCTGAAAGCCCCAGATCAACCCGGCTCAAATCCTGTCCAATCAGAGATCGTGTTCGAGACCACAGAAGACGCCGTGCTCTCAAAGATTGTTGAGTGGGCCGAAACAAAGTTCGGCGAGCCGTTCGAGTTGGCAGAACTGTAAAGTGCCGTCCAACAACGCGCTCCACCGGACGCCCTGGCCCTGCGGGCCAGGGTTCCCTCGTTCGCTTCGCTCACTCGGCGCCGGTGAGCGCCAGCGTTGTCGCGGACGCTACGCGCCCGCGACAACGGGGCGGCGGATAAGCATCCGCATGGTTGCTTGGCGCTCCGCGCCGCACAACCACGCGGATCAAGCCGACTCCAGGCGAAAAAGCCTGCGGCTTTCTCGCCTTGCGCGGCTTATCCGCCGCCCCGTTAGGCTCTTCCAATATTTATTTCGAGGTTATCAATGTCTGTTGATCCCAATTTAGTAGGTAGCTTTCTCGAAAAAATACTAAAGCGAAAAGGTACAACGAACTATGGATTAGTTGCTTCTCATTTTGGGTTGCCAGAATTTGACGGTGCTTGGGCGGCGCATCCTTTAAGTAAAATATTCGATGTTCTTGATCGGCAAGACGCAATAGCTAATAGACCTTTCAGAACTTCGTGTGTGATTGGTGTCACAAGCAATTCTCCTGGTCCAGGCTTTTACGAGGCGCTAGCGCAGTTAAAAGGAATTCCCGACCCTAAATCACCTAACGCAAGAGAGAAGCTTTGGGTAAATGAACTAAATGGTGCTTACAGTTATTCGTGGTAATGCCTAACAAATCGTTCAAGCTGACCGCGCTACGTGCGGCAGTTTAACTCAATAAGGTAAGCCCCCGGCTCTGCCGGGGGACTCACCGAGGTTTGACCTATACGGCGGTCGTTGTGAATCTGGAGTCTCGACCAAGAGACGAGGATTCACGATGAAAGAGTATCAGAG
>WBZL01002757.1_pt1 | contig 16746 bp, 14 predicted proteins | sample 5204291 | NCBI WGS metagenome assembly WBZL01 (sample SAMN12344345, study PRJNA552823) | activated sludge metagenome | biome: Activated sludge suspended growth; feature: Nitrification reactor; material: Wastewater; isolation source: activated sludge from nitrification reactor of wastewater...
ATATCGGTGATCTGATTGGAGCTCAGGCCTAAAGTGTGGAGGTTGGTCAGCTTTTCCAAAAAACGGATATCGGTGATCTGATTGTAGCTCAGGATTAAAGTGTGGAGGTTGGTCAGCTTTTCCAAAAAACTGTAATCGCTGATCTGATTGGAGCGAAGGTCTAAAGCGTGGAGGTTGGTCAGCTTTTCCAAAAAACTGTAATCGCTGATCAGATTGTAGCGAAGGTCTAAAGATTGTAGCCATCCGCATTCAAAAAGCTCTTTTGGTAATTCTTTTAAACCATAAAAGGACAGATCCAATTTTCCAGTCCGCTCTATTTTCTCTTTTTCTATGCTTTTCAGTGCCCGTGCCGACATGGTTTTTAGTGTTTAGTTATCCAAAGGGTTTACTGCCGGTAATTTACGGGAAAAATCCAAAATTTATGGGGTTCCAATGCCGAGGATCAGCCGGTCTTCCCACCATTCCACCAATGTGAAATCATGCTGCCAGGGTGTTAATTGCTGCTAGCCCGGGCTGGGGCGAGGGGGGTATTTTTGCGAGCGACCTGGGATGTTGATGCGTTGATTCACCAGCTGCCATGGGGCGTTCGGGTAAAGGCAAAAGGTCGCCCTGATAACGGACGCTTCCATCAAAAATCAACAATCATAGCCTGCCCAGCTTTAGCGGGGTACTCATCAATCATCGATAAAAAACAAGGTCCGTACGACCAAAACATCTGTAAGAAAAACCAGGTCCATAGGACCAAAATACCTGTAACCAGGTCCATAGGACCGAAATGTCTATAACCAGGTCCATAGGACCGAAACATCTGTAACCAGGTCCATAGGATCAAAATATCTGTAACCAGGTCCGTAGGACCAAAACATCTGTAACAAGGTCCATAGGACCAAAATACCTGTAACAAGGTCCATAGGACCAAAATACCTGTAACCAGGTCCATAGGACCAAAATATCTGTAACATCCGCCTATGCAACGCATCATCACAATAGCCGTCCTCTCCCTCCTCGCCACCGCCGCCCGCACCCAACCCGTCGGCTGGGCCGCTACCAGCGGCGGCGTCACCGGCGGCAGCGCGGGGAACACCGTCACGGTCACCAACCGGAGCCAGCTCATCCAGTACGCCTCGGCCACGGCGCCCTATGTCATCCAGGTAGAAGGGACCATCAATCTGACGCTCTACGAACAGGTATCCGTAGCCGCCAACAAGACCATCGTCGGCCTGGGTACGGACGCCGCCATCCGCTACGGCGGCCTGCGCATCAACGGGGATAACGTCATCGTACAGAACCTGCTCATCTACGACACCTACGACGGCGACTGGGACGGCAAAACCCACTCCACCGACGCCATCACCGTGTACGGCGCCTCGCGGGTGTGGATCGACCATTGCTGGCTCCGCACCAGCGCCGACGGGCTCCTGGACGTGCGCAGCAACGGCGCCGCCAACCTCGGCGACCTCGTGACCATCTCCTGGACCCGCTTCTCCGACCACAACAAGGTCATGCTCTTCGGCGCCAGCGACGACAATACCTGGGACCGCGATCACCTCCGCATCACCCTCCACCATTGCTGGTTCGACGGCACGCTCGACAAAGGCGTCAACCAGCGCATGCCGCGCGTCCGGTACGGAGATGTGCATGTGTTCAACAACTACTACGAAAAGGTAGGCTCCTACTGCATCGCCGCCCGGATCGAATCGGATGTAGTGGTCGAGAACAACTACTTCCGCAACCTCAAAAACCCGTTCCAGATCGACGACGTCGGCCTGGGGCTCGAAGATCCCGATCTCGTGGCCACCGGCAATGTGTTCGAATACGCCACCGGCGACCAACAGACGAACGGCTCGGCCTTTAACCCATCCGATTTTTACACGTATTCCGCCGATGCTGCAATGGAGGTGCCGGGCCTGGTCATGAACGGCGCCGGTCGCTTCAACGCCGAAACCAACCAGGCGCCCACGGCGGTCAAGGATTTCGTGGTGCTCAACAACCTGACCTCGCCGGTCTCCATTCAGGCCGCCCAGAACGATGTCGACCCCGACGGCGGCGACCTGCGGCTGGCGGTCATCCTCAACGTCCCGAAAGGGGGCGCAGGCATCCGCAACAACCAGATCTCCTACCAGCCCAATTCGGGCCTGACCGCCCCGGATACCATCCTGTACCAACTCGTGGATACGCAGGGCGGCGTGGACACGGGCATGGTGGTCGTCCTGCTGCCGGGTACCACGGCAACCGTCGAAACCCTGTCCGCCGACCGGGAATTGAAGGTTTTTCCGAATCCGGTCCGCGGTGAAGCGACGGTGACTTTCCGGTCGGGGAACACCCCAAAGGTGGATCTGCAGTTGATGGATCTGAACGGGCGTGCCGTTAAGGGGGATTTCCGTTTTCAATCGGCAGCGGGCGACCTCCAAACCTGGTCGCTGGATACGGGCGGGTTGCTCCCGGGGGTATACCTGGTCCAGGTACGGGACGGCGAGCGGTTTTTTGCGGAGCGATTGGCGGTTGTCCGGTAAAGGTTCAGCCCATACGACTGGAAATTTTTGCAAAAGGGGCAAAGACGGGGAGAGCGAAAGAGGGAGAGAGTGGGTGAAAAGCAATGCCCTTCACCCACTCTCTCCCTCTCTAAATCTCCCACTCTGCTCATTTTGTCCAGTAGTTTGGGTTTAGCCCTTTTAGAGCAGTGATGGCAGCCGTTGGTTTCCTACCTTCAACAAGGATTAATCGCCAATCAAAACCGACCCAAGCGTAATAATCTGCCTGAAAATTGACGGCTGGTTCATCCCCAAATCAACCTGTCCGCCAGGGGCCGTGTCAATAGTCGGATTGATGATTGATAATTAAATGATTTAGGATTGTTGAGGTACCCGTTGGCCACCCCAAAATCAACAAATCAACCTCCGACCGCCGAAGCTCCGAAAGAGCGAAGGCGGCAAATCAACAACCCTCAATCCAAATCCCCCGCTTCTCCATCCAAAATCCGGCACTCCGCCCGGTAAGTTGCCCAAAGCCGCAGCATTTCCGCCCGTTTTTCGGGGTATCGATCCGACAGGTCGACCGTTTCGCCCAGGTCGTCGGTGAGGTTGAAGAGGCGGAACCGGGCCGTATCCAGGGGGTAACCTTCGTTGACCAGCTTCCAGTTGCCTTGCCGGATGACCAGGTGGCCGGATTGCTCAAAGGTGTAAACATCGCTGTCCGGATGGATGACTTCCGAGTTGCCGGTCAGGAACGGGACCAGCGACCGGCCTTTGAGCGGGTAGGGCAGCGTGCCCGGGTAACTGACCCCGGCCAGTTCGTAGAAGGTGGGCGCGAGGTCGAGCAGGGAGGCAAATTGGTCGACCAGCGCATGGGGCCTCGTTAACCCCAACCCGGTAATGATCATCGGCGCGGTCACGCCGCCTTCGGTGGTATATCCCTTGTAGTAGCGGAAAGGCGCCGAACCGGCCTCCGCCCATTGAGGGCCGTAGGACACGTAGGAGTTCGGCTTGCCCATATTGTCGTAGTCATTGTTGAAATTGGCTTGTGCGTATTCGGCAAACTGGCCTTTGTAGAAAAAATCCTCCCCTGCGGCGCCGTTGTCCGACATAAAGACGATCAGGGTATTGTCGTATTCGCCGATCTCCTTCAGGTAATCGATCAACCGGCCGATGTTGTGATCCAGGTTGTCTACCATTCCGGCGTAGAGTTCCATTTTCCTGGCCTCGGTCCGTTGTTGATCCGCTGTCAGGCTGTCCCAGGGGGCAATGCCGGGATGGAGCGGCGGCAGAACGGCTTCCTTTTGCACCATTCCGGCCTGTTGCAACCGGCGGAGGTTTTCCCGCCGAAGGGCTTCATAACCCCTGTCGTACCGCCCCTTGTATTTGATCCAATACGCACTGTCGACCTGCAACGGCCAGTGGGGTGAAGTGAACGCGGCATAGGCAAAAAACGGCTTGCCGTCGTCCTTGTTGCGACCGATGTATTCGATCAGTTTGTCGGTGTAGATTTGGGTGGAATAGGCGCCCTGCGGCCAGTCGGCAGGCTCGCCGTTCTCGGTATAGCGGGAGACCGTGCCGCCCAGAACGCTCTTGTTGTCGTAGTGGTTCCCGGCGCCGGGCAGGAGGACAAAGGATTGCTCGAACCCCTTACTGTGCGGGTTGTGCTCGGGTGCTGGGCCCAGGTGCCATTTGCCGGCCATATAAGTGTGATAACCGTTGGCGCGAAGCAGTTGCGGGATGGTGGCGATGCGGTCGGTGAGGTGGCCTTCATATCCCCATTCGCCCGTCTTGCGGAATTGAGAACCCATACCCGCAATGTGGTTGTCGTTGCCGGAAAGCAGCATGGCGCGGGTCGGCGCGCAGGTAGCGGCGGTATGGAAGCGCGTGAAAACCAGCCCGGAGGCTGCCAGCCGGTCGATATTGGGCGTGGCGATATCGCTGCCGAAGCAGCCTAGGTCGGCGTACCCCAGGTCGTCGGCCAGCAGGATAATGATGTTCGGGCGGGCGGGCGTTTGAGCCGGTTTTTTATCGGATGAGCAGGCGAAAAACAGCGGGATAAGGGCGGCGATCAGGCAGGTTTTCATGCTTAGGTTTTATGTGTGAATTCAGTAAAATTACTTATATTTGTTAATAAAAATAACCAATATGTCGACTCAGGAAGGGCATCAAAACATTGTGGAGGAATTGTTGGCCAAGCCGGATGCTGCCCTGGTGGTTGAAGAAGTACGTACGCGACTTGCGGAGGAAAAGCAAAAGAGGGATGAATATTATGGATTGATTCACGAAAATATCAAAGCCGAGTTTATAAACGGCGAAATCATTTATCAGTCGCCGGTAAAACGGAAACACTGGAAAATTTCCGCACGATTGTCTGCCCGCCTGATCCAGTATGTAGATGACCACGATCTTGGGGAAGTAGGGGTAGAAAAAGTGATGGTCAGCTTGAGTCGGAATGATTATGAACCGGATATTTGCTTTTTCACAAAGGCAAAATCACAACATTTCTCCAGGGATCAGATGCATTTTCCGGCTCCGGATTTTATAGTGGAAATTCTTTCGGAATCTACAGAAAATGTTGACCGCAAGGTTAAATATAATGATTATGCTGCTCACGGTATAGAGGAATATTGGATTATTGACCCGGACATGGAAACCATAGAGCAATATTTTTCCGAAAACCGGATATTCAGGCTTAATGTCAAGCTTGCCGGATCAGGAATTATCAAAAGCCGGTCGATAAAAGGCTTTGAAATGGATATTGCCGCGCTTTTCGTTTAATCGAATTTTGTGACACCTATTGTAAAAGACATCCAATCCCGCGAGGATATCGCCCTGCTCATCAATACCTTCTACGAAAAGGTCAGAAAGGATGAGCTGATCGGCCCGTTCTTTACCCAAATCGCCGAACTCGATTGGGACGCCCATCTCCCCATTATGTACGATTTCTGGGAATCGGTCCTGCTGGGCAAGTCTTTGTACCGCCGAAACACCATGCAGGCGCATATCGAGCTGAACCGGAAAAAACAACTCGAAAAGCCGCATTTCGACCGGTGGCTCGCCCTCTTTCACGCCACCTGTGATGAACTCTTCTCCGGTCCGGTTGCGGAAAACGCCAAAACCCGATCGCTTTCCATCGCCACCATGATACAGGTAAAAGTGACTTACCACTTATGACTTACGACTTACCACTTACGACTTACAACTTACGACTTACAACTTACGACTTACCACTAAATCGTATACAAAACCACCTCCTGCTTCTTCCCCCGCAGGATCATGTCCCCGATCTTGCGCGGTGAGAACGAATTGGGCGGCAGGGCGAGCTTGTCGAGCAGGAATTTGGAAAAGAGGATATTGACGCCGAGTTCGTTGCATTTGGCCTGGATCCGGGCGGTGGTGTTGAGCACGTCGCCGGAAAAGGCGATATCCCGCTTGACGACCCCGATCTCGCCGGCCATCACGTAGCCGTAATGCAACCCCGCCTTGAACTCGGGAACCTCTTCATAGGTAGCCTGGTAGTAGCCCGCCTTTTCCTTCAGGATGCGCTGGATCTCGAAAAAGCACCGGATGCAATTGGCGTTTTCCGTACCGGTGCCGGTCTTCCAGCTGATCACGATCTCGTCGCCGACGTATTGATAAATTTCCCCTTTTGAATACTGGATCGCGGGTGTGGAATGCCGGAAAACATCCTTGATGAAGTTGAAATACCGCTGTTCGCCCAGCCTTTCGGCAATGGTGGTGGAAGAGCGGAGATCGAGGAACATAAAGATCCGTTCTTCCCGTTTGGGATGAAAATATTTTCCCAGCAAAAAATCCTTGAACACGCCGGGACCGTATTTGTCATTGACCAGGAGGACGATCAGCGTGCCCAGCGTGACGATCAACCAGAACAGGTAACTCTCCAACTGGCTGAGGCTGAGAAAACGTTCGAGCACCACCCTGCGCACTTCCGGGTGGGTGACCGGCAGGTGCAGCAAAGCGCTTTGGTAGGAAAAGACAACAGGGATGGAAACCGCCAGGAAAACGAGGGTGTAGGAAAAGAAGATCTGCATCAGGGCCCACCCGTAATTGCGGGTCCGGAGCCACCGCTCCCAGACAAATACGATGCCGCTGCCCCCCATGAGGCCGCCCAGAATGCCGACCTGGAAGCTGCTTCTGAGCGGAAGAATAGGATCAAACCCGGGAACGGATATGCCGCTGTAAGTCATCACCGAATACACATGGAAATACTGGTAAATCGATATCAGGGTCCAGCCGACGGTGATCCAGAAGATCTTGCGGAGTTGGGATTTGATCCTGTTGGACATGAAGAAGTTCATAGCACAGGTGTTTTTTCAAATGATTTCCTGGTTTTGCCGCACTAAAATTAATGGAAAAAGTGTAAAATTGATCCTTCACTGTTGCACAATTCAATCCTGAAGAATGAACATTTTACGCCGAATTCTGCTGTGCCTGTTTATCGCATCCCCGATGGCGGCGCCCGCCCAGACAGCCCGGAATGGGTTTTATATCACCAATCAGCCGCCTTTGGCCGTACAACCCTACGTACCCCTGCCGCTGGGCAATATTCAACCCCGCGGATGGCTGCGCAATATGCTGGAATTGCAGCGCGACGGCCTTACCGGTCACCTCGACAGTATTTACAGCCTTGTTTGCGGGCCCGGCAACGGATGGCTGGGCGGCAAAGGCGACAGTTGGGAACGCGGCACCGCTTTGGAGGATATTACGCTGGTGCCTTACGGCTGTACGGCCTTGCGGATCGCCCAGTTTCCGCTGTTGGATGCGCATGCGCGGTGAGGGAAATTGCGTTTCAAGAAATAGGAACCCTGTAGATTTAATGTAATAAAATTCATGTCATGAACCTCAAAATGTGTTTGTTGATTTTTCTGTTGGGAAAAGGAAAATTGTTTGCGCAGGAATCTCGCATGGCGGATATTCCGGATTTAAGTATTGAGCCACCCGTTCAACAGTCGGAAAAAATCCTGTTTATTCAGGAAGTGAGCCTGGAGTATTATTGTCCCAGGAAACAATTCCAGGGTATAAAAATTGTTGAAAAAGAATCCGAAACGACTATTATGCATTTATCCGACCTGGAAGAAGGGTATGAAATACTCGATAAGAAAGTTGTAGGCCCGGATGATCAACCGTTGTCGATGGTAGTGAAATTTTATTTGCCTGACTCTGTTGCTTCAAAAGGCATCAACCTTGTGCCGGTATTCAGGTGTAAATCAGGAAGCAGTTTGCAAAGCTTTAAATATAAAGACGGCTTGCCTTTATATGTGGATAATTATAATCTTTCGGTCACCTCGCAGCCTACAAATGCCAGATTTGTTATTATGGCCGAGTATTTTTGGCTGGGAAATGAAGAAAGGATTCGATCAAAAATGAGAAAGTATCTGGGCGGCGATGAAAATGCATTCAAAGGAGAGAAAATTCTCGCCAAGGATAAAACCGACAGAACCCTTAATGTCGGTATAAGAGGAGCCTACGTTTTGATTTTTGGTTTGAACGGGTACGAGATTAAAGAGGAATTTTATAATAACAATGGACCGATTGTGAGCTCATCTGTAAATCCGGAATTAAACGTACTGAAGCAGGATAGTTCCAATAAGAATTAAATGTATTGAATAAAAGATGAAAAATTTATTTTCAGAAAATTCGGGAATTCTTGCCACTTTGTCTGCCGGGTTGTTGATTTTGGCCATTTCATATGGAATTGGGATCCCTGACCGAATCCCGAAGGTGTTTTTTCTATCCATGCTTATCCTGTTGCTTTTGCCAGTGTTTTTTTGGATGCATCGGAATATGAAATCTGTATTTGAAAGGTTTGCCGGATCTATTGGGCAAATACAGTTATTTACAGCTTTTTTAGCCTTTCTATCTTCGACAGGGTATTATTGGCTGTATCACCGTCAGGTTAAATGCATAAAACCGGATTGTGTTTATTATCCCTTTGTTTTACAGGAAGATGCTGCCGCCCGGATTGAGCGCAGTGGCGGCAAACTGGATGCGTTGAAAAAAGGAGCTGAATATATTGTCTCGGATTTGGAAGAAACTACTTCTGCTTTCAGTTGGTGGATAACCGGGTTTGCTTTTTGGATGATTCTTTTTATTGCAGCCATTTTTACCTTTTTGACATTCTATTTAATTCACGCAGCTTTTTTTTCAACCGGAAAAATCCGGGACCCGTCCCTGAAATCTGTTGAAAGTGAATTGCAGACGCTAATAGGTAATGACGATCTGGAGGGCGCTTTCAAATTGCTCCTGGAAAATGTTCAGGTCTCAGCGGTAAAGAATGAAATTATCCTGTTGCAATCCGATTTCGCGCATTTAAAAAAATTATACCATGCCGGCGAAATAGGACCTGAAGACTTCAATATAGCCCAGGCGCGGTTGAGGAAAGCGCTGTTGGAATTGGTTAAATAATTCATAGTGCAATAAGTTTTTAATTAGATTTGACGGTAGTTGTTAATTGAACAAAACATCCATTTTCCCATGAACAAATTTTTATCCCTCGTTTTATGTGCGGCTGCCTGTCTGACGGGCATACCTGCTGACGCCCAATGGACCGAACACTCCACGCCGGTCGGGTTTCCCGTTTCTTCTCTGGCCTTCTCCAGTGACGACGTCTTCGCCGCCTGGGTCAATCCCGCCAATCCGGCTTTCGGCGGTGCGGTCGTTTCCAAAGGCGGCGGGCCCTGGGCGCCTATTGAACTGCCGCAGGATACGCTCTGCCCCGGTGGCCTCTGCAAACCCAAATACCTTGACTCAGAGAACGGGCATTTGTATTACTTCAACCCCACCTGGCCGGCTTTCCTCTACCGGTCGGACGACGGGGGCGATAACTGGACCGAAATCCTGCCGGATTTTACAGAGGCAGATGAGTTTTTCTTTTCCGGCGACCGGATCTTTTATACGATTGCCAACGTCGTCTGGTTGTACGACCCGGTTGCGGGCCAATGGTTCAATTCGTTCTCCTCTTCGACCAATTCCGATATCGGCGGCCTCTGCAAATGGGGTGATCAACTGTTGCTGGCAGACGGCGCCGGCGTCTACGTTTCGAATAACAACGGCGACTCCTGGGCGCTGCTCAGCGATCAGGTCCGAACCTGGCCGAACGAACACGGGGATGTTGCGGTGTTCGGGTTTGGGAACAGCGCATTCGTGTCCGTCCGGGATTCGGGCCTGTACACCTCTGTCAACGGCGGCGCCGACTGGGTATTGAAACCATTTCCGGGCGGAGACTTCCTGGTCACGATGACGGAATTAAACGGGCGGTTGCTGTGCAGCGACGGCCTGCGTACCTACCAATCCACCGACAACGGGCTATCCTGGCAAAGGATGCGGAACGCTCCCGGCGCAGTACAGCTGAAAGCCGGCGGCAGCGGCCTGTTCCTGGCCGCCTCATTCGGCATATTGGCATCCGGCGACGGCGAAACCTGGTACACCCGCAACGACGCCCTCGACCGGCTGTACGACGGCACCTGGGAAACGGTGGAAAACAAATCCCTGTTCTCCTTCGGCGGCAGCCTGTTCCTGGCCGACGACTTCGGCCTGTTTGAAACCCGGGATGACGGCGAAACCTGGCGCTATGCCGGTCAATTCACGGATATCCGCCAGGGGCTCCCCGCCGGTGACGCCCTCCTGATCCGGAATGACGACACCGAATTGAAATACGCCTGGTGGATCAGCCGGGATACGGCGCGGACCTGGGAGGAGGTGCCGCTGCCGCCCAGCCAGATCAATGACGGTCGGAAAAAACTGGTTTACGGCGACGGTCGCCTCTTCGCTTTTGTGGATAAGAGTTGCTACCGCAGTGAGGACTTTGGAATGAACTGGCTGAAGTTGCCCCAGTTGTTTTCACCCGGAATCCAATATGCAACATTCGCTCAAGGTAAGGTATTTGCAGGTACATATCCTGGAACGGGTGTCGGTTGGTATGTTTCGGATAACTATGGGGAAACCTGGAGCAATCAATCGTTTTTCGTCAGCAACGGGTATGAATTCTTTTCGGATGGAACAGCCATATATGCCCGCGACGGAAATCATCTTTTGCGGTACAACGGCGTTGATTTTGACTTTGTCCAATTCTTTTTTTCCATTTATGGCAAGGCCGGGGTTTATTTTTGGAACCAGGTGGTTTTGTTGTTTTCACATGGATCTTCATTTCACCGATTGCTCGGATCCAGCGATCATGGAGAAACATGGGCCGAACTGACGAGTAGTCTGCCTCTCATTTCCCAGCTTCCTAATGACAAGGCAGGAGGAGCGGCAGGGGTTCACCAGGGAGGGTTCTATGCCTTTGGTCAGAGTGAAGAAACGCCCATGAAACCCGTTTTATGGAGATTGCAGATCGAAGAACCCGAACGGCCGGTACATTTCGGCAAGGTTTACTTTGACATGGACCTGAATAAGGAGTTGGGTTATTTTGAAGCGATGAGTAAGGAAACCGTCGTATATACCCATCAAGGCAGATTGGCGGCCATTACGGGCGCCGACGGCGGTTTTGCGATTTACGGTGCAGTGCCGGGAGATACCATACGAGTGCAGAAGAAGAAGCCCTACTGGCATTTTGATCCCCCTTATATTGTATTAACGGAAAACCCGCAACCGCTCCTCTTCCGCGTTTATATCGACCATTTGACCCATGATCTGGCATTGAATGCTACTCCGGAATCCGGATTCGTCCCGGGAAAAACAACCGGAATTACATTGCATATCAGCGAGGATTTGCCCCAAGACGGCTCCGGGAAAGTGGTTTTTATTAAACCCCCTTCACTTAATCTGGCCTGGTTTGATACAAATTTATATCAGCTATCAGGGGATACCATCAGTTGGTGTGTGACGTCGAAAGATAATCTCGGCGGCGTGACCCGGTTTGGTCTGGAGGTGCCTGCTGATATCCCTCCCGGAACGACCTATGATCTGGAATTCAATCTGACAACTACAGCCGGCGACTATGATCCTGCGGATAATACGGCAACAATCAGGGCGATTGTGGAAAACGACCTTACTCCGCCCCTTGAGAAGACCGTAGATTTTCAGGAACTGGAACCCGACCAGGCTGCCCAGGGGGAATGGTTGGATTATGTTATTCATTTTCAGCGGACAACGGGTTTCGATGTTACCAATTACCGGATAAGGGATACCCTTGATCCCTTGCTTGATTTGAGGACTTTTCGCCTGACAAGCACGAATTGTTACGAATGTTCTTTTTTTATCTGGCCGGGGAATGTATTGGAAACAAAATTCAACGTCGCCTTTTTGTCAAATGTCGTTGTTGATGAGTCAAAGAGTAACGGTTTTTTGCGGTATTCTATCCGGACGAAGCCCGGGTTGACCTTGGGAGATACGATCCGCAACCAGGCTACCTTTTCAGTGCCTTTCCAGCCTTTGTTTCAGACCAATGTTGCCAAAACCTGGGTAAAGCATACAGCTTCGGCAACCAACTCCGGTTCTCCTTTATATTTGGACTGGGAGATCTCCCCCAATCCGGCAAATGATGAACTCAATATAAGGCGCATTGGAGGGGGCGCGCCTTCCGCCGGACGCCTTTTATTCCTCGATTTATCCGGGCGACCTATAAGCCAAAAAACGTTTGCAACAAGGGTGTCAACAGCTGACCTTCCTCCGGGACTGTACTTTCTCCTCCTGCAGGATGGCCCGGACAAAGTAATGATCGGCAAAGTGATCATCCACCGGTAAGGCAATTTCTCAAATCTTTCCTAAGGTTTTTTGTTAAAGGCAGGTTAAGAATCGGAGCTGCCCCTTCGCTGCCGGCAGTAGTGCCGTATATCTGTTTGAATCCGCATTGTAAAACCAAAAAACAATTGAGATGAAAAACAGATTTGCACCCTCTGCTCCGATTGCTATCACCTTGCCCGTTTCGGAACGACACATCAAAACCCTGATCTTTTTTCTGTTGCTTGCTTTTAGTGTGTTTGCCGGCCGACTGTTCGGCCAATCCAAACCGGCGCCGGTGTTCTCCGGTTACCACAAGAATATCTACATGGAATTGCTGGGCAGCAGCGTTGGAGGCGGCGTCAGTTTTGATATGCGCCTCAATCGCGGTCGCATGGACGGGATCGGCTTCCGGGCCGGTATCGGCGGGATCCACGTCAGCGGCACGGACTTCGAAACCAACAACTATGTCTCTTTGGGGATCGTCACCTTCCCCGTCGAATTCAACAACCTGGTCGGCAAGCGCAGGAGCTCCTTTGAAGCGGGTATCGGCCTGTTACCGGTGTACGGCGCCATCGCCGGTCAGGGCGAGATCACGAATTACGAATACGTCCAGGCAGATGGTTTTACGCTTGCGGGCGGTTACCTGACCTTCGGCTACCGGCTCCAACCCCTGCGAAACGGCTTCATGATGAATTTCAAATGGAACCCGATGGTTCTCCGCGGCGCCGGATTCACTACCGGATGGTTCGGGCTGGGATTGGGGTTTGGGTTTAAGTAAGGATAAAGTTTAAATATTACCTCCGTACATATTTCTGACTGCTCTCTGATTTTAAAATGCCGTTAAGTTGTGTTTTGCATAGCTTAGCGGTATTTTATTTTCAAAAAAAAATCCATGAAAGAGATCGTAAAAGCCGCAGCGATTCCCGAATACTATATCGGCGAAAGGTGTTACATCGCCGAATTGCTGAACCGGGCCGAAACCCCGCAGGTGTCCGTTGCCAGGGCCCGCGTATTACCGGGGATGACCACCGAACTCCATACCCTGGAGGCCGCCGAGATCTATGTCATCCTGGAAGGAGAGGGCGAAGTGGAAATCGGCGACGACTGCCGGGAATTTGTCAAACCCGGAGATTTGGCGTATATTGCCGAAGGCCGCCCTCAACGGATCACCAACACCGGGTCCATCGATCTGATCTTCCTCTGCATTTGCACGCCAAGATTCAGGCCCGAAATCTACCAATCCCTCGAAGGGAACCGGTAATGCGGGAGCTCAATGCTTGAAATGATCCGGCAGATAATAGTCTGCCCTTGTTTATGATTTGCGGCCTGACTTCGGCTCTGCCCAATTACCCCACTTACAACTTACGACTTACGACTTACAACTTACAACTTACGACTTACGACTTACAACTTACGACTTACGACTTACGACTTACAACTTACGACTTACAACTTACGACTTACAACTAAAACAATGAAAGTCAATCTGGAACGCATCGAGAACGACCTTTTTGAATTGAAAAAAATCGGGTTCAACCCTGAAGACAAAGGCATCTATCGCCCCGGCCTGACCGACCCCGATATGGAAGCCAGGCGGTGGCTGGCAGAACGTTTTGAACAGAACGGACTAGTTACCCATATGGACGGCGCCGCCAACGTGATCGGCCGGTTGGGGGATCCCGACAAACCGGCGATCGCCGTCGGTTCTCATGCTGACACCGTGCCCTGCGGCGGCATGTTCGACGGCGCCCTGGGCGTCATCGCCGCCCTGGAATGCGTCCGGGTGATCAATGAGAACGAACTTGAACTGGAACATCCGCTGGAGATCATTGCGACCAGCGAAGAAGAAGGCCGGTTCGGCGGCATGTTCGGCGCACAGGCGCTGGTGGGGGAGGTCAAACCCGACTGGATTGAAAGCGCCCGTTCGGCCGACGGGGAATACCTCACGGAAGCGCTGGCCAGATTCGACCTGGATATACCCGGCGTATTGCGGGCAAAGCGCGTGCCGGGACCGATCATGGCCTTCCTCGAACTGCACATAGAACAAGGACCCGTGCTGGAAATGGAACGCAAATCCATCGGGGTGGTGGAAGGCATCTCGGGGGTGTTCAAATGGATGGTCAAACTCATCGGGAAGGCCGACCATGCGGGGACGGCGCCCATGCATATGCGCAGCGACGCCTTTATGGGACTGGCGGATTTCGCGCACGAGATCGGCCGGATTATCAGTGAAGAAGGCACCGACAAAAGCCGGCTGACCATCGGGAAAGTAGACCTGAAACCCGGCTACGCCCATACCATCCCGGGGGAAGTGGATTTTACCCTGGTCGGCCGCGACCTCGACGAAGAAGTGATGCACCGCCTGGCGGACACCTGCCGGAAAGTGCTGTCGAGCATCGCCCGCAAGCACCGCTTGCATTTCGATTACGAGGAGCGGTCGTGGCTCTCTCCGCAACCCTGCAATGAAACCGTCATGAAACATTTCGAAGAATCCGCCCGCAATCTGGGGCTCGACTACATGGTCATGCCCAGCGGTGCGGGCCACGATGTGCAGTTTTTTGCCCGGAAAGTGCCGGCGGGAATGGTCTTTGTGCCGAGTGTCGGCGGGGTCAGCCATGCACCCGACGAATGGACCCATTGGGACGATGTGGAGAACGGCGCCAATGTGCTGTTGAATACCGTGGTTTCGCTGGCCCAAAAGAAAAAGCCGTTCTGAGAGCCTGTTTCGGCAGCAATCAATATATTTGCGTAGAAAACCAACTTATATGAAAAACCGATTTTTTTTGGGCGCATTCCTTGTTGCATTATGCTTGCCATTTCTGGGAACGGCCCAGCCGCCGGCGCCCAAGGACACGATCCCCAAACCGGAGGTATCCGTTACCAAACATAGCATTACCATCGACGGCAAGGCGGTGAATTACACCACGACCGCCGGCACCCTCCTGCTGCGCAACGAACAGGACGAACCCATCGCCTTGTACGGGTTTACGGCCTATACCAAGGACGGGGTCAACGACAAATCCGCCCGCCCGGTGATGTTCGCCTACAACGGCGGCCCGGGGTCCTCTTCCATCTGGTTGCATATGGGCGCATTGGGCCCCAAACGGACCGTGGTCAATGACCCGGGACTGACGCCTGCTTCGCCCTACAAGCTGGCCGATAACAAGTACTCGGTGCTGGACATTGCGGACCTGGTGATGATCGATCCCGTCGGGACCGGTTTGAGCCGCCCGGTCGGCAAGGCCACCGGCAAGGATTTCTGGGGAGTCGATCAGGATATCCGGACCGTCAGCCAGTTCATCAAACAATATGTAACGGAAAACGACCGCTGGAACTCGCCCAAATACCTGCTGGGCGAAAGCTACGGCACCATGCGCAATGCAGGGGTGGTCGACTACCTGCAGGAAAACATCGGTATGGCTATGAACGGGGTGATCATGGTCTCGGCGGTTTTTGACCTGCGAACCATCACGTTTGCGCCCGGCGACGACATTCCCTACATCATCTATCTGCCTTCCTATGCCGCTTCAGCCTGGTATCACGACAAACTCCCCAACAAGCCGGCCAACCTGGAGGCATTTGTCGAAGAAGTGCGCGTTTTCGCAAACGGCGATTACGCCGCCGCACTCATGAAAGGCGACCGGCTCAGCGACCAGGAGCGGGAAAAGATCCTGGGCAAGCTGGTGGCTTATACCGGCCTGAGCAAAAACTATATCGAGCGGGCCGATCTCAGGGTGGGCCCCGGTGAATTTGAACAGGAACTGCTTCGCGACGACCACAACACCATGGGCCGGCTGGATTCCCGTTTCAAAGGCATCAACCAGGACCTGCTTTCGCAGAATGCGGACTATGACCCCCAAAGCTCGTCCATCAGCCCGGCGTATACGGCAACCTTCATGAACTATTTCTACAATGAACTGAAGGTGAACAAAAAAAATTCCTACCATATTTCAGCGTATGGCACGGGCGGGTTCCGGTGGGACTGGATGCGCGGCCCCGGCGGTTTCGGCGTACCGGGTGCTAACACCGCTACGGATATGGCGGATGCCCTGTCTAAAAATCCCAACCTGAAAATCGTGATCTTCAACGGCTATTACGACCTTGCTACCCCTTTCAACGGCGTGGAATACACCGTTGATCACCTGGGGCTCGAAAAGAACATTAAGTCCAATATCATCATGAAGTACTACGAGGCGGGCCATATGATGTACACCCACGAACCCTCTCTGGCAAAATTCAAGCAGGATATCGTCGAATTTTTCCGGATGACGGGTAATTAGTTCAGGAGGAACTGAAGAATTGTGTATTTGAAGAATCGACGGGTTGCTGGTAGCCGGCCGGTCATTGATCTAAAGGTATCGCTTTCAGTTAGAATTGAATAAACCACTAAGGGCGCCAGGAAAACGCTACCCGCTTAGTGCCCTGAATGCCCTTAGTGGTCAACACCCCAAACCCGCTTAGTGCCCTGAATGCCCTTAGTGGTCAACACCCCAAACCCGCTTAGTGCCCTGAATGCCCTTAGTGGTCAACACCCCCAACCCCGCTTAGTGCCCTGAGTGCCCTGAGTGGTCAACACCCCCAAAACCCG
>WBZL01002759.1_pt1 | contig 16731 bp, 17 predicted proteins | sample 5204291 | NCBI WGS metagenome assembly WBZL01 (sample SAMN12344345, study PRJNA552823) | activated sludge metagenome | biome: Activated sludge suspended growth; feature: Nitrification reactor; material: Wastewater; isolation source: activated sludge from nitrification reactor of wastewater...
CGCCGAGGCCGCAGGGCACGCCGCGCAGTCCGCTGGCATGCCGCAACTCGATTTCTCGACCTTCGGCAACCAGATCTTCTGGCTCGCCGTGGCACTCGTGCTGATCTATCTTGTGCTGTCGCGCGTGGCGCTGCCGCGGATCGGTGGCATCCTCGCCGACCGGCAGGGCAAGATCACCAGCGACATCGCCGCGGCCGAGGAGCTGAAGCAGAAGGCCGAGGCGGCCGAGAAGGCCTATAACCAGGCGCTGATCGACGCGCGGACCGAGGCGGGCAAGATCGTCGCCGAGGCGCGGGCAGAGATCCAGAAGGATCTCGACAAGGCCACCGCGAAGGCCGATGCGGAAATCGCCGCGAAGGCGGCCGAAAGTGCGAAGCGGATCGAGGAGATCCGCGCCGGAGCGGCGGAGAATGTCGCTGTCGTCGCCAAGGAAACCGCCGAGGCCATCGTCGCCGCGTTCGGCGGCAGGGCGGACGCGGGCGCCGTCGACGACGCCGTGGCAAGCAGGCTGAAGGGGTGATGCGATGAACCGGATTCTGCTTTCGACGCTTCCCGCCCTTCTGGCAAGCCCGGCCTTCGCGGCGGGCGGGCCGTTCCTCTCGCTGCGCAACACGAACTTCGTCGTGCTCGTGGCCTTCCTGATCTTCATCGGCGTCCTTCTTTACTTCAAGGTGCCGGCGCTGATCGGCGGGCTTCTGGACAAGCGCGCCGCGGGAATCAAGGCGGAGCTCGACCAGGCGCGCGCCCTGCATGACGAGGCGCGGTCCATCCTGGCCTCTTACGAGCGCAAGCATAAGGAGGTGCAGGAGCAGGCCGACCGCATCGTCGAGACCGCGAAGCGCGAGGCGCTTGCCGCGGCGGAGCAGGCGAAGGCCGATCTAAAGGCCTCCATCGCGCGGCGGCTCGCCGCCGCGGTGGATCAGATCGCCTCGGCCGAGGCGTCGGCGGTGCGGGAGGTGCGCGACCGCGCGGTGAGCGTGGCGGTTGCGGCCGCGGGCGACCTCATCGCGGCGAAGATGACCGCGGCCGAGAAGAACAAGCTGGTCGAGGCGTCGATCGGCGAGGTCGAGACGCGGCTGCACTGACCTGACCGCAAGATGCGACGCGAGACCCGGCCGCAGCGCCGGGTTTGGCATTCCCGGGGGGGCGCAACGATGGCAGTGACGATCCGGCGGCCGGTCAAGGACGACAGGGAAGCGTGGGAACGGCTCTATGAGGGCTATGCGGTGTTCTACGGTGTCGCGCAGACGCCCGAGATGCGCGCCCGCGTCTGGGGCTGGATCCTCGATCCCGCGCACGAGACCGAGGCCTTCGTGGCCGAGGACGAGGACGGCGGGCTTACGGGGCTTGCCCATTTCCGCGCGTTCGCCCGGCCGCTTTCGGCGTCGGTCGGCGGGTTTCTCGACGATCTCTTCGTGCCCCCCGAGGCGCGCGGCCGGAGCGTGGCCGATGCGCTCATCGGCGCGGTGGCGGCCGAGGGCCGGTCGCGCGGGTGGACGGTGATCCGCTGGATCACCGCCGAGGACAACTATCGCGCCCGCGCCGTCTACGACCGGTTGGCGGACCGGACGAAGTGGGTCACCTACGACGTCCGGCTCTGACTCCGGGCGCGGTGCTCAGCCCCGCAGCTTCTTCACGACCAGGCCGACGACGACCTGTACGATGAGGCCGGCGACGCCGCCGCCGACGAGGTTGCCCGCGAGCGCGGCAATGTCGGTTCCGCTGCCGAGAAGCCCGCCGATGAGCTGGCCGCCGCCGATGCCGCCGAGCGCACCGGCAATCAGGTTGCCGATGTTGCCCATGTCGGCGTCCTTGACGACCTTGCCGCCGCCGAGGCCGCCGACGGCCCCGCCGATCAATTGGGAAAGAATCTGTTCCATCGTACTGTCCCACCTTTGTTGCACGCGCGAAGATCGCCCGCGCCGAAATCGTTCGGCGGCGAACCGGCGCCTGTCAAGCTGCGATTGGCACTCCTGACGTCCTTGACGCCGCGGCATCGACGCCCCGATTCTAGCCGCGTGCGTCCTCCTGCGCGATCCTGAGCCGGGCCACAGCCTCGTTGCGCTGCGCCCTGCGGTCGTCGTCCAGCGCGCGGGCCACGTAGTCGAGGTGGTTTTCGACCGCGGCCCGTGCGGCAGCGGGGTCGCGTGCAAGCAGCGCGTCGCGGATCGCGCGATGCTGGGCGAGGAGCATGCCGCGGGTGGTCTTCTGACGGAACACGACCTGGCGGTTGTAGAAGACGCCCTGCTGCAGGAGGTCGAAGATCGACCGCATCATGTGCAGCATGATCACGTTGTGGCTGGCCTCGATGATCGCCATGTGGAACTCTGCGTCGAGCCGCGCCTCGTCGGCCGGGTCTCGCTTTTGGTGCGCGGCTTCCATCTTGGCGAAGATGGCGTCGATCACCGTCAGATCGGTGTCCGAGGCCCGTCGCGCCGCCCGCTCGGCGGCCAGCGCTTCCAGATCGCGGCGGAAGGCGAGGTAGTCGTTCACCGCCTCGTCATGACGCTCGAAGAGGCGCACCAGCGCGGGCGAGAAGGCCGAGCCGAGGACCTCGGCCACATAGATGCCCGCGCCCGCCCGGGTGGTCAGAAGCCCGGCCTCCTGCAGGTCGGCGACGGCCTCCCTCAGGCTCGGGCGCGAGACTCCGAGCCGGTCGGCGAGGTCGCGTTCGGACGGCAGCCGTTCGCCGGGACGGAGGATGCCGCGCAGGATCAACCCCTCGATCTGGCGCACGACGCTTTGCGACAGTTTCTCCGGTTCGACCTTCTGGAAGGGCATCGCAATCTCCGCAAATTGGTCAGATCATATGACCACCGGGAATATGCGACAATAAAAAAGCCGGGCCATCGGCCCGACCTCCGCACGCATGCCGAACCCCGTCAGCCTTGCGGGATGATCAGGATTTCCACCCGGCGGTTCTGCGCCCGGCCCTCGGGCGTCAGGTTCGACGCCACCGGCAGGTCCTCGCCCCGGCCATAGGCGACGATGCGCCCGCCCGCGACGCCCGCACCGCGCAGGATCGCCGCCACGGCCATGGCCCGGCGCTGCGACAGGTCCTGGTTGTAAGCGGCCGAGCCGGTGTTGTCGGTGTGGCCCACGATCTCCACCCGTGTGTTCGGGTAGCGGTTGAGGTTGTCGGCGACCGCGTAGAGGTCATTCTGGATCGAACCCTGCACTGTCGCGCTGTCGGTGGCGAAGAGCAGGCCCTCGGGCATCACCACCCGAAGCTGGTTGCCCTCGTTGATGATGCGGATACGGCTGTCGCTGATCTCGGCCTGCAGTTCGCGCGCCTGGCGGTCGAGGTTGGAGCCGACGACCCCACCCGCGAGACCGCCGATCGCGGCGCCGACGACGGCGCGGTCGAGCTTGTCCTTGCCACCGTCGCCGGTGAGGATGCCGGCGAGCGCGCCGATCCCGGCACCCGTCAGCGCGCCTTCCTTGGTGCGCTGGTTCGGATCGGCCGAATACTGGTCGACCGGGGTGCAGGCGGCCAGTAGCACGGCCACGACGGCACCGCCGAGAAGGGTCCTGGAAAATCGCATGGAAGCTGCTCCGCTTGTTGTTTGGCTTCTGATCGGAGATTAGCCGCTGTTAGGCAATAACGCCCGATCAGAAAAGCGGTTCCGGCGACAATCCGCGCATCCTGGCAGCCGCCTCAACCGGCCTCGACGCGGGCCGATTCCCAGGCGAGCATCGCGCGTTTCACCGGCAGTCCCCAGTGATAGCCGCCGAGCCCGCCGGTCTTGCGGATGGCGCGGTGGCAGGGGATGAGCCAACTCACCGGATTGCGGCCGATGGCGGTTCCGACGGCGCGCACCGCCTGCGGATAGCCCGCCCGCCGGGCGATGTCGGTGTAGGTCGCGACATGACCGGGGGGAATGGCGATGAGCGCCTCCCAGACCTTGATCTGGAACGGGGCGCCGATGGCAAAGACGGGTGCGGGCGCGTTCGCCGAACCGAATGCGGCGAGCACCCAGGGACGGAGCGCCATGGGGTCCTCGACGAAACGCGCCTTCGGCCAGCGGCCGCGAAGGTCGGCCATGGCGGCTTCGGTCCCGGTTTCACCGGCGAAGGCGAGGCCCGAGATGCCGCGATCGGTACCCATCACGAGAGCCGGGCCGAAGGGGCTTTCGAACCAGCCCCAGCGGATCGTCAGCCCCTCCGCTCCCTTGGCGAACTCGCCGGGGCTCATCGCCTCCCAGCGAATGAAGAGGTCGTGGAGCCTCCCCGTGCCGGACAGCCCCGCCTCGTCCGCGGCGTCGAGTAGCGTGCGGCGTTCCGTGAGAAGGCGTTTTGCGTGGTCGAGCGTCAGGTACTGCTGGTAGCGCTTGGGGCTGACGCCGACCCACCGGGTGAAGACGCGCTGAAAATGCGCCGGGCTCATCGACAGCCGCTCGGCCAGGTCGTCGAGCGCGAGGGGGGCGCCGCCGGCGTCGTCGATGGCCTTCAGCGCGCGGGCGATCACGGCGTAGTGGTAGCGGTCTTCGGGACTCTGGTCGGTGGGCATGCAGTCTCCTCAGAGACGAGACTAGGCCACGACGGCCCGGGGTGCGACCCGGATGTTGCGCTTTGCTCAGGCGGCCAGCGCGGACCTGCGCGGCCGGCAGAGGGCCAGACGTGCAACCTCATGACGCCTGAGGCAGAGCCGTGCTGTCTGTTTGTGGCCCTCACCAGCAAGCGCGAGGACCTCGGCGACGGCATCGGCGCCGAGGCCAGCCAGCCCCTCTGCCGAGGCGAAGAGGGATTCGCACCATGCCCCGTTGGCAAGGATCACCTCGTGCCGGGGCAGAAGGACATGGTGGAAAGCCTCCCCCGCCGCCGCTTCGGATGCGGAAAGGCCCCAGGGTCCGGCCAGTTGCCCCGCCGCGGCGAACGCCTCGTGCTCCCCGCTGAGCAGCGCCACCTCCGCGCCATCGACCAGAAGCCGGTGGCAGCCGGTGACGGTCAGCCTGCGATGCGGCCGGCCTTCCCCGAGCGCCCCCGCCGGCACCGTGACACGCGTCGTCGGCAACGCCGCGCCGCCCGCAAGGAACCGTCCCGTCCAGAGCACCGGCGGATATCCGTTGTCGAGCGTCAGCAGCCGGTCGCCCCGGCTGAGCCGCTCCACCGCGACCTCGCCCCGCTGCGTCGCGATCAGCGTGCCCGAGGCAAAGCAGGGAACCGAGGCGACCTGCGAATAGGTCAGCGCGGTGTTGTTCGGCGCGCTGACATTGTAGGTGCCGGTGACCGGATAGGCCGTGCCCGGCGTCAACGGGCTGGTTGAGAAAAAGCCGACGACCTTGCCGCCGATCTCGATCTGGTCGACCTCGATCACGATGCCGCCGGGCCCGGACAACGCGGAAAAGCTTTCGTCATAGACCCGGCCCGAGGCTATCACGCTGCCGCTCATCGAGGTGACGACGGCCGTCTGGTCGGCGTCGCTGCCCACCTCGTCCGCGCTGACGTCGCCGTCAAGATAGCCGTCATTGTCGTTGATGGTGACCAGAACCCGGTCTGTCTCGTGGTTGTAGGCGGATGACAGGGTGAGGGTATGCGTCGTCGCGTCGTAGGCGAGCGCCGATGGCTTGTAGGCGTAATATTCGTGGATCATCGCAGCCTGCCTTTGCTTGCCGGCAGGATGGGGAGGGTGGCCCGAAAACCTGGTTAACCGGACGCCCGCAAAATCGTTCGAATTGTCGCGACTTGCCGTGCGCCCCGGGGCATTGCATACCCGCGCCATGGACCATGCGCTCGACTACCAGACGCTCCGCGAGATATTCACCCGCTTCCACGCCGCCGAGGCGGAACCGAAGGGGGAACTTGAGCATCTGAACGCCTTCACGCTTCTCGTCGCCGTGGCGCTGTCGGCGCAGGCGACGGACGCCGGCGTGAACAAGGCCACGCGCGCGCTTTTCGCCGTCGCAGACACGCCCGAGAAGATGCTCGCCCTCGGCGAGGAGGGGCTGATCGCGCACATCAAGACCATCGGGCTTTTCCGCCAGAAGGCGAAGAACGTGATGCGGCTGTCGCAGATCCTCGTGGCGCGATACGGCGGCGAGGTGCCCTCGTCCCGCGCGGCGCTCATGACGCTGCCGGGGGTCGGGCGCAAGACGGCGAATGTCGTGCTGAACATGTGGTTCCACTTTCCCGCGCAGGCGGTCGATACCCATGTCTTCCGGGTCGCCAACCGCACCGGAATCGCGCCTGGCCGCGATGTGCTGGCGGTGGAACGCGCCATCGAGGACAACGTGCCCGTGGAGTTCCAGCGCCACGCCCACCACTGGCTGATCCTGCACGGCCGCTACATCTGCGTCGCCCGCAAGCCGAAGTGCGGCGCCTGTTTCATTCGCGATCTCTGTCCTTACGAGGAGAAGACCCAGTGACCAAGCGCTACCAGGTTGTCGGCATCGGCAACGCCATCGTGGACGTGCTGACCCAGTGCGACGACGATTTCCTCGACTGGATGGGGATCGAGAAGGGGATCATGCAGCTTGTGGACCGCGAGCGGGGCGAGACGCTCTATGCCGCGATGAAGGAGCGGACGCAGGCTCCGGGGGGCTCGGTCGGCAACACGCTGGCAGGGCTTGGCAACCTCGGCCTGAAGACCGCCTTCGTCGGTCGGGTGAAGGACGACGCGCTGGGGCGTTTCTACGCGAAGTCGCTGGAGGCGGAGGGCACCGACTTCCCCAATCCGCCGGTCGCGGCCGAACCGCTGCCGACCTCGCGTTCCATGATCTTCGTGACGCCCGATGGCGAGCGGTCGATGAACACCTATCTCGGCGCCGGCGCGGATTTCGGGCCCGACGACCTCGACGCCGGTGTCGTGAGGACGAGCGACTACCTCTTCCTCGAGGGATATCTCTTCGACAAGGACCACGGCAAGGCCGCCTTCCGCAAGGCCGCCGCCGCCTGCCACGAAGGCGGCGGCAAGGCCGGGATCGCGTTGTCCGATCCGTTCTGCGTGGACCGTCACCGCGCCGACTTCCGCCGGCTGGTGCGCGACGAGATGGACTATGTCATCGGCAACCAGCACGAATGGACTTCGCTCTACCAGACGGCCGACCTCGAAGCGGCGCTGGCCCAGGCCCACGCCGAATGCGGCACCGTCGTCTGCACCCGCTCGGGCGCCGACGTGATCCTCATCCGCGGGCAGGAGAGGGTGGAGGTGCCGGTGCACCGCGTCGTGCCGGTCGATGCCACCGGGGCCGGGGACCAGTTCGCCGCCGGTTTCCTCTATGGCCTGGCCACCGGCCAGCCTCTGGCCAAGGCGGGGCGCATGGGCTGCATCGCCGCGGCCGAGGTGATCAGCCATTTCGGCGCTCGCCCCGAGGCCGACGTCAAGGCTCTGTTCCGCTCGAATGGACTGATCTGATCCGTCGCGCCGGGTGCGTTTGCCCGACTCGTGCAACTTGTGGTAGAGTTTCAAGGTAGCGAGCCGGAGACGCGGCACGCTGCGTGACGGTATTTTTCGAAGTCATTGGAGAAAGCCATGGAAAAGTTCGTCATCCTCCGGGATGCCAGCCGGGGCATGCGCCCGGAAGCCATATACCCCAGGCCCGGACCCTTCGGCACGGCGGCGGGCCGTCTGGACCTGCCACCCGAACCGCGCGTCGAGACCGCTGATCTGTCCTCGGCCGAGCTGCGCGGGGCGGCGCGCGACCCGGAGGTCGTCGCTGTCGCGCGGGCGATGCCGATCCGGCTGATCGAGCCGCGGGGTGCCCCCACCGCCGCTTCCGCCGGGGCGCCGACCTGGGGGGTGGCGCGCGTCGGCGCCACCGCCAGCCCCTTCGACGGCGCAGGCGTGCGCGTCGCCGTGCTCGACACCGGGATCGACGCGACCCACCCGGCCTTCGCGGGCGTCAACCTGATCCAGAAGGACTTCACCGGATCGGGCAATGGCGACGGCCACGGCCATGGCACCCACTGCGCCGGCACGATCTTCGGCCGCGACGTCGGCGGCACCCGGATCGGCGTCGCGCCCGGCGTGACCGAGGCCCTGATCGGCAAGGTGCTCGGCGCCGACGGCTCTGGCGGTTCCGAGATGCTCTTTGCCGCGATGAACTGGGCCTCCGAGGAGAACGCGCGGGTGATCTCGATGTCGCTCGGATTCGACTTCCCCGGTCTTGCCGACCGGCTCGTGACGGTGAACGGCCTGCCAGTCGCGCTCGCGACCTCGATCGCGCTCGAAGCCTACCGGATGAACCTCAGGGTCTTCGACAGCCTCATGGACCTCATGCGCGCCAAGGTGGATTTCAATGGCGGCACCGTCGTCTGCGCGGCCAGCGGCAACGAAAGCGAGCGGCAGATCGCCCCCGACTTCGAGGTCAGCGCCTCGGTCCCTGCGGCGGCACTCGGCGTCGTGTCGGTCGGCGCGCTGGCCGAGGGCGCGAACGGGCTGACGGTCGCGCCCTTCTCGAATACCAATCCGGTCGTTTCTGCACCGGGCGTGGGCGTCGTCTCGGCCTGGCCGGGCGGCGGGTTGAAGTCGCTGAACGGGACGTCGATGGCCTGCCCGCATGTCGCCGGGGTGACGGCACTCTGGTGGCAGGCGCTCGGTGCGGCGAGCCTGCCCCTGACCAGCCGCGCGGTGGAGGCGCGGCTTCTGGCCAGCGCGGTGCGGACGCCCTTCGCGCCCGGCGTCGATACCGCCGACCGCGGGCAGGGCCTGGTGCAGGCGCCGACGGCCGCCGTTTCCTGACGGAACGCGGCGGGGGCGGTGTGCCCGCGCCTGCCGCGCCGCCTCATCCGGGCGCCGGACCGTCATCCGCCGGCTCGATCGCGCCCCGGCGCGCGAGCGTCCGGGCGAGGGCGGCACAAGCCAGGGCCCAGGCCCCGCCCGCCGCCCAGCCGGCGAGGACGTCGGTCGGCCAGTGGACGCCGAGGTAGACACGGCTCGCGCCGACGGCGAGCGTGACGAGGACGGCGAGAGCCACGACATAGGCGCGGAGCCGCCGTTCGCGGAAGTTCCGCGCGACGAGCGCCGCGAGGGTGAGGTAGACGACCGCCGCCATCAGCGAATGACCCGAGGGGAACGAGGCGGTGTAGACGAGCGAGCCGTGCGGCACGAGATCGGGCCGCGGCCGGTCGAAGAACGCCTTGGCCAGGTTGCTGAGTGTCACCCCGCTGCCGACGGCGGCGAGGACGTAGAGCGCCGTCCCGTGCTTGCGCTGCAGCCAGAGGAGCCCCGCCGCCGCGAGCGTGAGGAAGGTCAGGACTCCAAGGCCGCCAAGCCCGGTCACGTCGCGGGCCATTTCCTCCAGCCAGGGTGGCCCGAGCGGGTCGGCGGCATCGCCCGGGATCCGGAGCGCGAGCAGGATGGCGGTGTCGAAGGCCCGGGTCTCGCCCTCCATGACCTCTTCGGCCAGTTCGGCGAAGGCCCAGAGCGCAGCGGCGGCGAGGGCGAGGGCAACGGCAAGGCCAAGCTCGACCGCGGCGGCGCGGCGCGCGATCCGTTGGCTGAGGGTCGCAAGGCGGGTCATGGTGCCGCACCATGCCAGCCTGGCGCCGCCGGGTCTACCGCCCGAGCTTGGCGTGGACCTCGGCAAGGTCGACCTCGCCCGTGGGCACCTTGTTGGCCGGATTGTCGAAGTCGTAGCGGAAGAGCTGGAAGTCCTTGTGGTAGATTTCCCACATCAGGTGCATCGCGAGGTCGTCGAAGTAGTCCTCGACCGGATGGACCCGTTTCGGCCCGTGGCCTTCGCTTTCGTTGAAGCGCGGAATGGAAGCGAGGTCCACCTTTTGCGCCGTCTCGACATGGTCGAGCACCGTCTGCATCCCGGCGTCGAAACGCTCGGTGAAGAAGATGTGGTCATAGCTTCCGCCGTTCACGATGTAGGTGGCGATGTGGCCGGACATGGCGGACCAGTGGATGTCGGGCTCCATCGGCCGGCGCCAGCGGATCGTGTCGCGGGCAAAGAGGAGGAAGCGGCGGAAGGACCGGATCTGGTCGAACTCGAACCCGTCCTCGGGACTGCCGACCTCCACCCCGTATTTCTGGACGAGCATCGGCACGAGGTTGCCGCGATAGCGCTTGCCGTTCCTCTGGATGCCGCAGATCTTGTCGAAGAAGGACGACAGGATGCGCGTGTAGGGATTGCGGACGCAGGTGAAGGCATAGCTCCGGTGCGCCTTCACGTTGGCCTCGATCAGCGGCTGGCTGGCCTCCTGGCTCCACTTGTGCAAGCCCTCGGCCGCGTCGTGGATGTCGCCGTCGTAGAAGCGGCCGTGGTCGGAGAAGAACATGATCTGGCCGATGGTCGAGCAGGCGCATTTCGGCACCACGCGATAGACCATGCTTTCGCTTTCCGTCATCCATGTGCCGGGAAAACCCATTTCGCCCGTGTCTCCTCATCCTGTCGCGCATCGGGCATCCTGACCGCGAATTGCGGCCCAAAACGCAATGAAAAGCGGTCTTTTCAACGGCTCATAAACCGAAATCCCTCAACAATCCATTGCCGGTCGGTTAACAGGTTCCCAAATGGCAAGGATCGCCTTCATTCTTCTCTGTCACAAGGACCCCGAGGGGATCATCCGTCAGGCCGAACGGCTGACGGCCGTCGGCGACTGCATGGCGATCCACTTCGACGCCCGTGCCGGGGCGGAGGAGTTCCGCCGCATCCGCGCGGCGCTGGCCGAAAACCCCAACGTCTCCTTCGCGCGGAGGCGCGTCAAGTGTGGCTGGGGCGAGTGGAGCCTTGTCGCCGCGACGCTGGAGGCGGTGCGCGCGGCGCTCGCGGCTTTTCCGGACGCCACGCATCTCTACATGCTCTCGGGCGACTGCATGGCGATCAAGTCGGCCGAATACATCCACGCCTTCCTCGACAGGGAAGATGCCGACTACATCGAAAGCTTCGACTTCTTTACCTCGGACTGGATCAAGACCGGGATCAAGGGCGACCGGCTGGTCTACCGCCACCCGTTCAACGAACGCACGCAAAAGCGGCTCTTCTACGGGTTCTACGCCTTGCAGAAGCGTCTCGGCCTGACCCGGGCCATCCCCACCGACCTGCATGTGATGATCGGCAGCCAGTGGTGGTGCCTGCGGCGGCGCACCGTCGAATGGGTGCTCGACTTCTGCGCGCGGCGCCCCGAGGTCGTGAGGTTCTTCCGCACGACCTGGATCCCTGACGAGACCTTCTTCCAGACGATCGTCCGCCAGGTCGTGCCGGATCGGGAGATCCGGGCGCGGAGCCTGACCTTCCTGATGTTCTCCGACTACGGGATGCCCGTGACCTTCTACAACGATCACTACGACCTTCTTCTGGCGCAGGACCACCTCTTCGCCCGCAAGATCAGCGCCGAGGCGCGGGAGCTCAGGCGCCGGCTGGGCGAGCTCTACGCCGCGCGCGGCGTCGGCTTCGCCATCTCGAACGAAGGGCAGCGGCTCTACCGCTTCCTCACCGGGCGGGGACGCGAGGGTCGCCGCTTCGCCCGTCGGTTCTGGGAGCGCGAGGCGAGCCTCGGGCGGGACCGGGAGCTTCTGATCCTCGTCTGCAAGAAATGGCACGTCGCCAAGCGGCTCGCCGATCAGGCATCGGCCGCGACCGGGGTGCCGGCCGTCCACTATCTCTTCAACGAGGAGGCGACACTGCTGCCCGACCTCGGCGGGATCGAACGGCGGCTCGACAAGCGCAACCGGCACCGTCGCGCCCTCGTCCGCCTCCTCTACGACCGCTTCGGCACCGACCGGCTGCTCCTCTGCATGGACCCGGCCGATTTCGACCTCATCCGCGATTTCGACGCCGATCGGGCGACGGTCCGCATCCTCGAGATTGCCTGCGATTTCTCCGACAGCTACCTGGAGGGCCACGCGCGGCGCACGGGGCTTGCCGGGGAAGCGACGGGGCCCGATACGATGGCGCGGCTCCTGCCGACGATCCGGGCCGACATCGCCCATGAAAGCGACCGCCTCCGCGACGCGGGCTTTGCCCATTTCCAACGTATCAGTCAGGCTGCGGGCGCGGCCGAAAATGCCGTGCCATTGGCCGCGTTTCTGTCTATTCCGGTGGAAACCGCGCAAGGGATCGCGGGTGCCGACCATCTCTTTTCCGACTGAGGGACGCCATGAGCTACGTCTACGACGACACCAACATATTCGCCCGAATCCTGCGCGGCGAAATCCCGAACAAGACCGTGCTGGAGACGGACCACACGCTCGCCTTCCACGACATCGCGCCACAGGCGCCGGTACATGTCCTCGTGGTTCCCAAGGGCAAGTACGTGAACTTCGACCATTTCTCCGGCGAAGCCTCGGACGAGGAGATCGCCGATTTCGCCCGAACCGCGGCCGAGGTCTGCCGCATGACCGGCGTCAGGCCGGGCGCGGGCGGGCAGGGCTATCGCACCATCTCCAATGCCGGCACGCACGGGGTACAGGAGGTGCCGCACTACCACATGCACATCCTCGGCGGCCGGGGTCTGGGCCGGATGCTGTCCCGCGCGGAGTGAGCCGGCTTGCCCCCGACGGCCCTTTCGCTATCATGCGGCGAACGCACAGACGGAGCCCCGACGATGACAATTCCCGCCCCCGAGACCGAGGTTGTGACCACCTGGAAAGTGGCCTGCGACGGGGGTGAGGGCGCGCTTGGCCATCCCCGCGTCTGGCTGACGATTCCGCGCGACACCGGCTTCGTCGAATGCGGCTACTGCGACAAGAAATACCTGATCGACCGCGATCACGCGCACGAGGATCACTGAGGCATCCGGCGGCATCCGGCCGCCTGCGTCAGGACTTCTTCTCGGCCGCCGCCTTCATGCGCTTCAGCAACTCGGCCTTCGGCTGGGGTCGGCCGAAAGGGTTCTTCTCGCTGCCCTTCGCATTGTGCTCGGCGTGGCGGGGCGCCTTCCTGCCGGTCTTGGCCATTCCTGATTTGCCGTAGTCCATGGTGGCCTCCTGCCTCGATGCTGCGGTCAGTGCAATATCGGGAGGCGCGCGCGACCTCGCAATGGCCCCCTGTCGCCGCCGGCCCCATGGACCCCTGCAACGGACTCTGCCATACCTCGGATCGTCCGGGACGGGAAGGGAGCGCGGCCATGACATTCGGCAAGGGCAGCCACCTGCACCTGATCGACGGGTCGGCCTATATCTTCCGCGCCTATCACGCGCTGCCGCCCTTGACCCGCAAGTCGGACGGGCTGCCGATCGGCGCGGTGGCGGGGTTCTGCAACATGCTCTGGTCGCAGCTTGCCAACAACAAGGGCAGCGACGCCCCCACCCATATCGCCTGCGTCTTCGATTATTCCTCCAAGACCTTCCGCGACGATATCTACGACAAGTACAAGGCCAACCGGCCGGAATTGCCGGAGGATCTGCGGCCGCAGTTCCCGCTGACCCGCGAGGCGACAAGGGCCTTCGGCGTCGCCTCGCTCGAGATGGAGAACTACGAGGCCGACGACATCATCGCCACCCTTGCCCGGCAGGCCCGGGAGGCCGGCGGCGAGGTCACCATCATCTCGTCGGACAAGGACCTGATGCAGCTCGTCGGCGGCGGGGTCGAGATGTTCGACGCGATGAAGCTGAAGCGGATCGGCGTCGCGGAGGTCGAGGAGAAGTTCGGCGTCACGCCCGACCGCGTGGTGGACGTCCAGGCGCTCGCCGGCGATTCGGTCGACAACGTGCCGGGCGCGCCGGGGATCGGGATCAAGACGGCGGCGCTTCTCATCAACGAATACGGCGATCTGGAGACGCTCCTGGCCCGGGCGGAGGAGATCGCGCAGCCGAAGCGGCGCGCGGCGCTGGTCGAGAATGCCGACCTCATCCGCATCTCGAAGCGGCTGGTGACACTCGACGACCACACGCCGGTCCCATGGACGCTGGACGAGCTTGCGGTGAAGCGGCCCGAGGCCGCGCCGCTGATGGAGTTCCTGTCGAAGATGGAGTTCCGCACGCTGACGAAGCGGGTGGCGGAGGCGCTGAAGGTCGAGGCGCCGGTGATCGCCGAGATGCCCGCCGCGCCCGCCGCCCCGGCGGCGGACGACACGGCGGCGCCGGTCGCGGCGGAACAGCCGCCCTTCGACCACGCGGCCTATGAATGCATCCGCGAGCGCGCGGCACTCGACCGCTGGATCGCGCTCATCCGCGAACGCGGCTACGTCGCCGTCGATACCGAGACGACGAGCCTCGACGAGATGCGGGCCGAGCTTGTCGGCATCTCGCTGTCGGTCGTGCCGGGGCGGGCCTGCTACATTCCCGTCGGGCACCGTGTCGGGGGCGGCGACCTCTTCGGCTCCGAGGCGCCCGCGCCGGGGCAGTTGCCGATGTCGGAAGTTCTGGCCGCGCTGAAACCGGTCCTTGAGGACGACGCGATCCTCAAGATCGGCCAGAACATGAAATACGACTGGAAGATATTCGCCCGCCAGGGCATCCGCGCGGCACCCATCGACGACACGATGCTGATGTCCTACGCGATGTATTCGGGCCAGCACAATCACGGCATGGACGCGCTTTCCATACGCTACCTCGGCCATCAGCCCATCGCGATCAAGACACTCCTCGGCTCGGGCAAGGGCCAGATCACCTTCGACAGGGTGGGGATCGACGATGCGGTCTGCTACGCGGCCGAGGATGCCGACGTCACCCTGCGGCTCTGGCGGGCATTCCGGCCGAACCTCCACCGGGCACAGGTGACGACCGTCTACGAGACGCTGGAGCGCCCGCTCGTCCCGGTACTGGCGGGGATGGAGATGGCGGGCATCCTCATCGACGCGGGCACGCTCCGGGCGATGTCGAACGCCTTCGCGCAGAAGATGGCCGGGCTCGAGGCGGAGATCCAGGAGATCGCCGGCGAGCCCTTCAACGTCGGCTCGCCGAAGCAGCTGGGCGAAATCCTCTTTGACCGGATGGGGGTCGAGGGGGGCGAGAAGGGCAAGACCGGGGCCTATGCGACGGGCGCCGATGTGCGAGAGGACATCGCGACGCTCGAGGACGTGAACCCGAAGGCCGCGCGGCTGGCCGCGACGGTGCTCGACTGGCGGCAGATCTCGAAGCTGAAGTCGACCTACACGGACGCGCTTCAGCAGGCGATCAACCCCGAGACGGGGCGGGTGCACACCTCCTACTCCATCGCCGGGGCGAATACCGGGCGGCTCGCCTCGACCGATCCGAACCTGCAGAACATCCCGGTCAGGACGGAAGAGGGCCGCCGCATCCGCGAGGCCTTCGTGGCGGGGCCGGGGTTGCGGCTCGTCAGTCTCGACTACAGCCAGATCGAGCTCAGGATCCTCGCCCATGTCGCCGACATTCCCGAGCTGAAGCAGGCTTTCCGCGAGGGGATCGACATCCATGCGCTGACGGCCTCCGAGATGTTCGGCGTGCCGCTTTCCGAGATGACGCCCGAGGTTCGCCGCCGCGCGAAGGCGATCAACTTCGGGGTGATCTACGGAATTTCGGGCTTCGGCCTCGCGCGGAACCTGCGCATCCCGCGGGCCGAGGCGCAGGGTTTCATCGACCGCTACTTCGAACGCTTCCCGGGCATCAAGACCTATATGGACGCGACCGTGGCCTTCGCCCGGGAGAAGGGCTTCGTACAGACGCTCTTCGGGCGGAAGATCCATACGCCCGAGATCAACGCCAAGGGTCCGACGGCCGGCTTCGCGCGGCGGGCCGCGATCAACGCACCGATCCAGGGGGCGGCGGCCGACATCATCCGGCGGGCGATGATCCGCATGCCGGAGGCGACCCGCGACCTGCCGGCGAAGATGCTCCTGCAGGTCCATGACGAACTGCTGTTCGAGGTCGAGTCAGGGGCGGCCGACCGGCTGATCGCCGTGGCGCGCGAGGTGATGGAGGGGGCCGCGCATCCGGCGGTGCAACTCGATGTGCCGCTGGTCGTCGATGCGGGGCAGGGCACGAACTGGGCCGAGGCGCACTGAGACGGCGGCGCGCGGGGGCGGATCGTTCCCAACCCCGGCGGCACGGCCTCCGCTGCCGATCATCGCTTCCCCGCCGAATCGGCTACCGGTCCGATCCGGGAGCGGATAATCGCTTCGGGCAAAGGCCCAGGGGGGAGGTCACGCATGATCCACGCCTACGAACTCAGCGCCGGGCGCCTGACAGCGGTGGGTGCGGACGCGGCCGGGGTCCTGTGGTGGGACCTCGTCCACCCGTCGCGGGAGGAGGAGAAGGCGCTCGAGGACCGGCTTGGCCTCGAACTGCCGACGAAGGACGAGATGCACGAGATCGAGATTTCGTCGCGGCTCTACTCCGAGGACGGCGGCCATTTCATGACCGCGCTCATCCCCGCGAATACCGACGGCGACGATCCGGTGATGGCTCCGATCACCTTCATCCTTGTCGGCCACCGGCTCGTTACCATCCGCTACACAGAGCCCAGGGCCTTCACGGCCTTTCCGCAACGCGCCGAGAAGAGCGCTCTGGGACTGGGCGATGGCGAAACGGTGCTGCTCGGGCTGTTCGAGGCCATCGTGGACCGGCTGGCAGATGTCCTTGAACGTGCGGGACGCGAGATCGACGCGATCTCGCGCGCGGTCTTCGGCAAGGGTGGCGAGGCGGCGCGCAAGAACTCCACGTACAAGACCACGCTCGAGGCGATCGGGCGCAAGGGCGATCTGACGTCGAACATCCGTGACAGCCTTGCCACGATGGAGAGGATACTGGCCTTCCTCGGGCCGAAGCTCACACCGGCCGAGAAGCCGGTGCGCGACCAGCTCAAGGCGCTGGTCGCGGACGTGCGTTCGCTTTCCGATCACTCCGAGTTCATGGCGCAGAAGATCATCTTCCTGCTCGACGCC